>Ga0302314_10003872_pt1 | contig 27528 bp, 27 predicted proteins | sample III_Palsa_N2_3_FD_200533 | JGI IMG/M metagenome (GOLD analysis project Ga0302314, IMG submission 200533) | Peat permafrost microbial communities from Stordalen Mire near Abisko, Sweden - III_Palsa_N2_3 | ecosystem: Environmental > Terrestrial > Soil > Palsa > Peat permafrost | place: Sweden...
AGCGTTCTACGCACCGACGCCACAGCTGCGGAAAAGCTGGATGCGCTCAGTTGGGTCAACATCAATGCGTTGGACCAATTCCCCGACGAGTGGAAGATCCAACTCGCGTGGATGCGCCAGTCACCGCCCGACACACCCAACCCGGGTTTGGCATTCACCATGCGGTTACGGCAGCTCAGAACGCTGTTGTCGGAGGGCATTCAGGCCGGTGACATCCGAATCGAGGATGCGCCCTCGCTGGCGATGTTGGCCCGCTGCGTGATGGACATCCTCTGGATGCCGGAGAACATCGTTCGGGCTCAGGGCAAGCACGCGGCACTGATTGTCGCCCGTGACACCGTGGTGCGCGGCGCTGCCGAGCGCGACGCCCATGACTGAGCCGCTGAATCAAAATTTCTGCTGAAGATTCGAATACTCACCGGTAGCCGCATCCGTCCACGCATACTTGCGGCGTGTGTTTTCCGACCCGCCTGGTGGTCGCAGAAATCTGTTTTCGTAGAGTGAATCGCGAGCCTTACCGTTGGCTTTCCCAGAAAGGATTCAAATGACTGGTATCGAGCAGTTCCGCTACGACGGCAAGCGGGTCGTGGTCGTCGGAGGAGCCACCGGTATGGGTGCCGCGGCGGCCAAGATCGTCGGGGACCTCGGAGCCGAAGTCATCAACCTGGACTACGCGCCGGTCGACTCCGGTCTCGGCCGCGGGATCCAGGTCGACCTTCGCGACCCGGCTTCGATCGACAGCGCGCTCGAACAGATCGGCGGACCCATCGACGCGCTGTTCTCGGCCGCCGGCATCGCCGATGGTCCGGACCTGATGAAGATCAACTTCATCGGCCACCGGCACGTGATCGACCGGCTGATCAACGGCGGTCAATTCAATCGCGGCGGTGCCATCTGCTTCATCTCCTCGGTGGCAGGCATCGGATGGGAAACCGACCTGCCGAGGCTGCAAGATTTTCTGGCAACGCCCGACTTCGAGTCGGCGGACGCCTGGAGCAAGGCGCACGAGGCCGAGAACTTCGGGCACTACGGCACCAGCAAGCAGGCGATCAACGCCTACGTCGCGACGCACGCATTTCCGTTCCTGGCCAAAGGCATTCGGATCAACGCGATCTGCCCGGGCCCGACCGACACTCCCCTCGCCCGGGCCAACGCCGACCTATGGCTGTCGTTCGCGCAGGACTACCGAGAGGCCACCGGCACCGCGACGCACACGCCCGAGCAGATGGGCAACGTCATGGCGTTCCTCAACAGCGACGCCGCCGCCGGGATCAACGGCGTGACCCTTCTGGTCGACTACGGCCACGTCAACTCGTCCAGCACTGGGACGTTCCCGGCGGGCAAGCCGATCATCGACATGCTGATGGGCCGAATCTCACTGGGATAGCCCATCGCGGGCGTTTAGGTCCCCAATCGACCGCTGGCTGATAGAACAAGCCTGCGACGTATGTTCACGCTTTGCCGAGACGGGGAGGTGCCCGGTGGGACAACGGATTGTCACCGCGGCGGTAAGCGCTTCTTTGGTGGCGGCATTGTGCTCCGGATGCTTCGTGCAGGACGAGAAGGTGGCACAGAAGACCGCGCGAATCACCATCGACAACGACAGCCGCACCTCGCACGCCGTCTCGTGCAGTCAGGTCGACTGGATGTTGACCGCGAACATCGCCGCCGCGCCCGCGAACGTCCGCGTACTGCTCAAGCTGGACCCACAGAAGCCCACTGTTGAATCGGTGAATTTCGACAACTTCGTGGGCTTCTCCGGCGTCGCCGACGCCGGGGCCGGCGAGACCAAAATCCACTTCGCCAACGACACCTACATCATCACGGGTACGGCACGAGGATCTCAACTGAACGATGCTCGGGTCTCGGTGACGAGGCCATTCAAGATCGAAGTGGGCTGCTGACAAGCGCGCGGTGCTATTCATCTTCGTCGTCATATGTTGGCTGAAATTCCTCGCCCGGAGGCGAGTTCTGCAACCACGTCCTGAGCCGGAGAAGGCCGTTGGCGAGGATGCCGATGGCCAAGAGGACCAGTAGCACCACGATCACGGCGGTCATCCTGTCAATGGTGACAGGTCGAGGGTCGGGCTTCTACGAAATCTGTGCCATCACCGGAGCGGCCTGCTCCGGGCACTGCACACGAATGGTGTTGCCGGTCAGGGTCCCGGCTTTGATCGCGCTGTAGCCGCGGGCCTCCAGGGAGGTCTCGATAGACGCGAGGCTGGTGCCACCCCGCAATGCGCCGCAGATGTCGAAGTTGGTGTCGATGCTCGCGGCCCGCGCCGGGGCAGCAATGGCAAGTGCGGCGGCGAACGCAGCCGGCGCGGCGGCGACGATGCCGGCGAGAACCATCAGCTTCTGCATGTTCGGGTAGCGGTATCCGGTGTATCCGCTCGCGGTTTGCGACATCTCAGCCTCACTAGCTCCGGGTCACCATCCGATTTAGTGGCCGCTACCGTCTACCAACCGAGGCGCGGCGGGGAATGTTGCCCGATCCGCGACGATCGTGACCCGTCTCACAGGCCCCGGGTGCGCCTCCGCGGTTCACACTCCACAGGGTCCAACGCCGCGCGGCGCCGGACGCGGGCAAGTAACCTGCGGATTCATGCGTGATACGCAGCGGCGACGAGCCGCAATCGCTGCGGCTTCAGTCTTGATCGCCACCGTCTGCCCCACCGTTGCGGCGCACACCGCTGCGCACGCGACATCGGCGGACCCGCCCTACCAAGACTGCAATGCCGCACACGCCGATGGGCGCTACAGCATCCCGGTCAACGATCCTGCCTACCGACTGGATCTCGATCCCGACGGGAACGGCCTCGCGTGCGAGCCGTCGAAGGGGCGGAGATCGACACGGTGATTATTGGCGAGAGGGGGTTCGCGAGCCACGCTTCAAGTCGGGTGCCCAATGGCAGGGAACGAATCGCCTTCGCACGCGCTGAATAGTTGTCGGGCCGCCCCGCTCTCTCCTCGGGGCCGGGCCTGCCGCTTTCCGGCTCGCGCAGGAAAAAGGTGAGACCGCCTGCTATTCCGTCGGATGAATCAAAGCAGCCTATTGCGCCGGCCCAGGATGCGCCCACGTCGACCTACCATGCCGGCGTCCCGACGCCGCCCCAGGATGCCGGTACGCCGACCCATCACGGATTCGTAGATCGCGATGAGCGCGATGGCAGCGGCGACTCCGATGAACAGTGGAATCCATGCGATTCCGCCATTGGCGTTGTGATATCCGAATTGGCTGGCCACGGCCGAGCCGATCAAGCCGCCTACGGCCCCAATTATCACCGTCGGGACCATGGTGATGTCTTGCTTGCCCGGCATGATGAGACGCGCCACCAGGCCTATGACCGCGCCCACGATGAGGGCCAGGATTATCGATTCGATCATTACAGCTCCTCTGATCACAGCGCCCTGAGCGGACGCCATCTCGCGCTGCGGGTTCCCCGATCCGGCCGGCTTGTAACACACATGTCGAGCAAGAATTTTCTATCGCGAATCAGTCCCAAATAGATGGTCGCCTGTGGTGTGGACCGCGTCGACGTCCAGCGCAAACTGTCTAGAAACCGGCGCGGCTGATCCCACGTATTAACAAGAGATTCGGCCGCCCCCGCACTCTCCTCGGGGCGGCCCGAAGCTCCCTGGCCGCCCAACCGCACTGAGGTCCTGTCGGGAGGCCGCGCGACGCTCCGCGCCGGCCGCTAGCGAGTTGTGCGCGGGAGCGGTGCTACCGCTGCGTGTTCACATAACGGCCGTAGCCTGGGCGGGGATCCCATAGGAGGGCCATATGGCCGAGTCTGAGACAGGCGACAACATTTCCACTCTGCTCACGCTGGAGTGCCTCAACCACCACTACTGCGGACAGCTGATAACGCGCCGAGGACACGAGGCTATCGATTATCGCAATCCGGACGGCGTACGGGCTCCCTGGATCCTCCTCATTCACGACGGCATGTTCAGCCTGCCGACGTGCCCGGGCGGTTGCCAACATGAACTTGCGGAGGTACCCGAGAAGCTTCAGGCGAAGTTGGCCGAGCTTGCCAACCACCCGAATGAGGACCAGGGCTCTTACACTCTCCCGTTCCTCGGTCCACCCAGGGAACTGGGGCAAATAGCGGAAACCGACTCCTAGAAGACTGGCGTGAATGTGCTTGCGTTGCAACGGATGCTCGGACATAAGTCCGCGAAGGTCACGCTGGACACCTACGCCGACCTGTTCGACGACGACCTCGACGCCGTCGCGGTGAGCTTGCGCGCCCGGTACTCAACGCGAGGTAACTGTGTCTCGCCTAAGTTGACCGCAAGTTGTGGCCAAAATGCGGCGACAGGGCTAGCCAGCAAACATGAAACACCCATCTATCAGGGCATGTACTGCTACCGCATGAGTGCGGGCGGAGGGATTCGAACCCTCACGCTCTCTCGAGCACCGGCACCTAAAGCCGGCATGTCTGCCGTTCCATCACGCCCGCGCGCTCAGAAATCGTACCGCCGGCCTTGCCTTCGAAGGCCGCGGTGGTCCCTCGCGCCCTCGCCGCCCGGTAGTACCTTCTAGGGGTGTCCACTACACGTCGTCGGAGACCCGCGCTGATCGCGCTGGCGCTCCTCTCGGCGACCGGTTGCCTGGCCTTGGGCTGGTGGCAGTGGACCAGATTTCAGTCCGCGTCAGGCTCGTTCCAGAACCTGGGCTATGCGCTGCAGTGGCCTGCGTTCGCCGCATTCTGCATCTACGCCTACTACAAATTCGTCCGCTACGAGGACGCCCCGCCAGAGCCACGAGAAACCCGTGCTGTAACCGAGATTCCGGACGGACTGCTACCTGAGCGACCGAAGTCCGCACAGCACAACGCCGATGACGCGGCCCTGCGCGACTACAACACCTACCTGGCCGAACTTGCCAAGGCGGACAACGATCGTCGACAGAACAGGACCACCGCATGACCGCACCAGGGCAGAACATCCGCACCCCGCTGCTCGCATATCGCGTGATGGCGTGGGCGACCGGTCTCTGGCTCATCGCGCTCTGCTACGAACTCGTGGTCCACTACATCGTCAAGGTGCAGAATCCGCCGACGTGGATCGGCATCGTCCACGGCTGGGTCTACTTCATCTACGTGCTGGCGGCGTTCAACCTGGCCATCAAGGTTCGTTGGCCGATCGGCAAGACCATCGGCGTGCTGCTCGCCGGGACCATCCCGCTGCTCGGCATCATCGTCGAGCACTTTCAGACCAAGGATGTCAAAGCGCGCTTCGCCTTGTAGGCCAAGCAAATTCGCTCATCCGGCTAATGCACTCAGGGCAGGCAACAGCAGCGCGAGCGCGCGACCGCGATGCGACGCCGCGTCTTTCTCCGCCGAACTCAGTTGCGCCGCAGTGCGATCCCCGCCATCTGCGAGGAACACCGGGTCGTAGCCGAACCCCGCATCGCCGCGCGGCTCCCGGGTAATCGCGCCGCGCCATTCGCCACGCACGACAACCTCACCGCTCTCCGAGACCAGTGCGCACGCCGATACGAACGCTGCGCCGCGACGCTCGTCGGGCACATCCCGCAACTGCGCCAACAACAGAGCGGTGTTGCCTGCGTCGTCACCGTGCTTGCCCGACCACCGTGCCGACAACACTCCCGGCATGCCGTTCAGCGCGGCCACTTCCAGCCCGGAGTCGTCGGCGACGGTCGGCGACCCGGTCGCCGCGAACCCGTCTCGCGCCTTGGCTAATGCGTTGTCCTCAAACGTCGCACCGGTTTCCGGCGCTTCATCGAACGGTGGCACGTCATCAAGGGAGACCAGCGTCAGCCCTGACAGTGCGGCCGCGTCCAGCACCCGGCGTAATTCGGCCAGCTTCTTGGGATTGCGGCTGGCCACCAACAAGCGCGTCACAAGCGCCGCTCCTCCCCGTCGCTGCGCTCCGCATCGTCGCCGGCGGTCAGCTTCCGAACGCCTTCTGCGGCGCGGGTCCGTCCGGCAGCACACCCGGATAGCGCAACGCCAGCGCCTCTGCCTGTACGGCGAACAGCGTCTCGCAGGCGCCCTCCGCGGCATCGAGCAGCTTGTTGAGCGTGGACCGCGGGAAGGTAGCGCCTTCGCCGGTGCCTTGGACCTCGACCAGTGTCCCGGTGTCGGTGGCCACGACGTTCATGTCGACCTCGGCGCGGGAGTCCTCTTCATAGGGCAGATCCACCCGTACCCGGCCGTCGACGACGCCGACGCTGATCGCCGCGATGGCACACGACAGTGGTCGCGGATCGGACAGCCTGCCGGCCGCCGACAGGTAGGTCACCGCGTCGGCCAACGCCACATAGGCCCCGGTGATGGCCGCGGTGCGGGTACCGCCGTCGGCTTGCAGCACATCGCAGTCGATCGCGATCGTGTTCTCCCCCAGCGCCGCCAGGTCGATGCATGCCCGCAGCGATCTGCCGACCAACCGGCTGATCTCCTGGGTGCGGCCGGACGGCCGGCCCTTCACCGATTCGCGGTCGCTGCGCGTGTGGGTGGCCGACGGCAGCATCGCGTACTCCGCGGTCAGCCAGCCCAAGCCCGATCCTTTGCGCCAGCGGGGCACGCCTTCGGTGACGCTGGCGGTGCATAAAACTTTGGTCTGACCCATTTCGATGACCACCGAACCGGCCGGGTGCGCGGTGAATCCGCGGGTGATGACAACCGGTCGAAGCTCGTCGTCGAGACGGCCGTCTTCTCGTTTTGACACGAAGCCACCCTAGCCCGGCGACGATGCGATGGGGGTACCTCCAGCCGCGCAGCGGCTAGGGGGACGCGTGGCGCGATGAGAAGCCGGGCAATCGTCTTAGCGCGCGGGTCAACCGCTCAGGACTGCGCGACGTTGAAAGTCTCGCCGCAGACGACCGCGTGCACCGGGCCGCCGAATTCGGCTTTGGCCTCGCTGATCACGTCCTCGCGTGAGGTCCACGGGGGAATGTGGGTGAGCAATAGTTCGCCGACCCCGGCCGCAGTCGCGATACGGCCTGCCTCGGTTCCGGACAGGTGCAGATTCGGCGGGCGGTCTGGCGAGTGGGTCCAGGACGCCTCGCACAGAAAGACGTCGGCGCCACGGGCCAGCTCGATCGCCGCGTCGCAGTAACCGGTGTCCCCGCTGTAGACGAACGTCGCCCCGCCCGGGTCGGTGATTCGCATGCCGTACGACTCCGTCGGATGGCACACCAGCCGCGGTAGGACGCTGACCGCGCCGAATTGCACGGCCTCGCCGTTCACCCAGTGCCGGACGTCGAAGACGTCGGAGCAATCGTCGATCTCACCGCCGTATGGCGACGACGCAGCACCCAGCCGCGACCAGGTGTCGCTCGGGCCGTACAGCAATGCCTTGCCGGTCGGCGGCGACGGGTGATATCGGCGCCAGACGAACAAACCCGGCATATCGAGGCAATGGTCGGCGTGTAGATGCGACAACAACACCTGCACCGCACCCGGATCAGCGTGCCGCTGAAGTGCGCCTAGCACACCCCCACCGAAATCGATCGCCAGCGGTGGAGTATCCGGTGCTCTCAGCAGATAACCCGATGCCGGCGAGTCCGGGCCAACGACGCTCCCGGAGCAGCCCAGCACGGTTATTCGCACGCCCACTACTGTGCCATGCCCAGACCCACCATGGCGAAAACATCCAGCTTTATTACCCGGGGAAAGTCAGCCAGGCGCCACGATGTGGCGGTGGACCGGTTCCACTCCGGTGATAGCCGGCCCCAGAAACCGGGCCGCAAGTGCGAGAAACGCGTCCGGGTCGCCGGTCGCCTCAAACGACCGTCGCGGCGGGGAGTCCGCGGGACGATCCGGATGCGGGTGCAGCAAGTCACGCTCGGTCAGCACGCGCAGCAACTCTTTGGCGGTCTCCTCGGCGCTCGACACCAGCGTGACGTTCTCGCCCATGGCCAGCTGGATCAGTCCGGACAACAGCGGGTAGTGCGTGCAGCCGAGCACCAGCGTGTCGACGTCGGCGCGCTGCAGCGGCTCGAGGTAGCCCTCGGCCAGCCCCAGCATTTGGCGGCCGCTGGTGATGCCACGCTCGACGAAGTCGACGAACCGCGGGCAGGCCACCGCGGTGATCTCGGCGTCGCGGGCGGCGGCGAAGGCATCCTGGTATGCGCCCGAGGCGACGGTGGCCTGCGTGCCGATCACACCGATGCGGCCGTTGCGGGTGGTGGCGACCGCCCGTCGCACCGCGGGGAGGATGACCTCGACGACGGGCACGTCATAGCGTTCCCGCGCGTCATGCAGGCAGGCCGACGACGCCGAGTTGCACGCAATCACCAGCGCCTTGACGCCGCGATCGACGAGGTCATCGCCGATGGCCAGCGCGTGCGCGCGGATCTCCGGAATGGTGAGCGGACCATAGGGGCCGTTGCCGGTGTCGCCGACGTAGACGATGTGCTCGTCGGGCAGTTGGTCGATGACGGCGCGGGCCACCGTCAGGCCGCCGACGCCGGAGTCGAACACCCCGATCGGTGCCAGAGCGTCACTCATATCGACGGCCTTTGGCGGCGACGCTGTCGTGCTTCGCGTTCCCGGCTGGACAGCAGGTACGCGGCGAGCACCCCGGCGATTCCGCCGCACAGATGCCCTTGCCAGGACACGCCTCCGCAGACGTTGAGCACCGGCACGGCTCCCCACAGCACGCTGCCGTAGATGACCAGCACCAGCAGTCCGACGACGATCTGCGCGCCCGACCGGATGAAGAAGCCGAACACCAGCAGGAAGGTCAACCAGCCGAAGATCAGCCCCGACGCCCCGATGTGATCGGTCGGCCCGCAGGGCGATCCCATGTTGCCGATCAGCCAGGTGCCGAAGCCGCCGACGATCCAGATGATCGCCGTCGCCCAGAAGAATCGCGAGACCCCTGCCAATGCGACCAGAAAGCCCAGGACCAAAGCCGGGCCGGTGTTGGCGGCCAGGTGCGCCCAGTTCGCGTGCAGCAGCGGCGCGAAGAGGATCCCCCACAGACCGTCTGCCTCCATCGGCCGAATGCCGTAGTAATCCAGGTGGTGCCCGTCGATCTGGTCGAAGAACTCGACCACGTAGAGCAGCGCAACGAAGCCGGCGATGGTGGCTCCTCCGACGAGGAACGAAGACCGCTTCTTCGGCTGTCGCGCCGGTGTGTTGCTCATACCCGCAACTGCCCTTCGACTAGCTGGAATGCTCCCGGCAACAGTCCACGGTAGGTCGGTATTCCGGCCACCGAGTCGGCGGCGATCACCGCGGCGACCACCGCGTGCGCCAGACAGTCGGCCGCCGCGGCGCCCACGGCGGTGGCCAGCGGCGTCTCCGGTGAAAACGCGGCCGGCACGTCCGCCGGCGGAGGGACCTCGATGGCGCCGGTGGCCAGAGCGAAGACAGTGTCGCCGTCGACCGGGGTGTGCGACGGGCGGGTGCTGCGGGCCAGGCCGTCGTGAGCAGCGCTCGCGATCTGCCGGCAGGCCGCCGGACTCAACGCGGCGTCCGTCGCGACCACGGCGATCGTCGTGTTCAGCGAGCTCAACGGGGATTCGAGTTCGGCCAGCGCGGCGAGCTGTTCATCGGGAGGCGTCGTCAGCCCGAACTCGTCGACCAGATACGTCAACCACGGCAGCCCGGTGGCCTGGTCGACGACGTTGCCCGCCGAGTTCACCGCGACCAGCGCGCCGACGGTCACCCCGGACGGCAGCGTCGTCGACGCGGTGCCGATGCCGCCCTTCAGCACACCCGCGCACGCCCCTACCCCGGCGCCGACCGTGCCGACGGCCGGCGGTGTGCTCACCGCGGCGCCGGCGGCGGCGTAACCGAATTCGGCGGTCGGGCGGTTGCTCCAAGCGCCGACCTCGAGGTCGAAAATCACCGCGCCCGGGACGATCGGCACCACGCCGCCTTTCATCGCAACGCCCCGGTCACGCTCCTCCAGCCAGCGCATCACCCCGTCGGCTGCGGCCAACCCGTAGGCGCTGCCACCGGCGATCAGCACCGCGTCGACGTAACGCACGCTGTTGGCCGGGTCCAGCAGATCGGTTTCCCGGGTGCCTGGCGCACCGCCGCGCACATCGACGGCGCCCACCGTGCCGGGCGGCGTCAGCACCACGGTGACGCCACGTGCCCAGCCGGTGCCCATCGTCGCGTCGGGGTCCAGGCGATGATGATGGCCGACCAGGATCCCCGCGACGTCGGTGATCGCGTTCACCGCGACCCCATCAGCGCCACGACCAGGTACTCCTGCAACACGGTCAGCCATTGATAGACGTCGAGGTGCGGAGCCAGCGGATGGTCGTCAGGCAGCCGATCCGGGCCGTCGGGACGGATTTCGAGCATCGTCCCCAGCGCCAGACGCAGGTCGTTAACGGCCGTGACCCAGGCATTCGCACCGTCCTCGGTCAGCTCGAACTTGCCACCGTCTTCCGGCAGGGTGTCCAAAAGTTGTTGCGCCGCAAGACGTTTGATGTCGATGATCGCGGGCTCGTGCAGGCTGCGCAGGGCGGCGTTCAGGCTGTCGTTCGATTCTTCACTGTCGCCTTCGGGCTTGGAGAAATCGGGCAACAATCGCTGCAGCGTCGCATTGTCAGGCGGTTCGGAGTTGCCGGTCTTGATGCCGGTGATCTTTTCGAGTTCGTCTGCCGGCGCGGCGGATTCGCGTTCATCGAGCAGCCCGATCATCGATGCCACCAGGTTCTTGAGCAAGGCCGCCTCGTGGGAATCCAGGCCAGACCGGAAACGGGGCCCGTCAGCGGTGTCGACCCGCTTCCACCTACGCACCTGAGAACCCGAATAGCTTCATTCTCAACGATCTTGCTGCATGGTGGCCCACAACCCGGCCGCGTGCAGCTTCGACACGTCGCCCTCCATGGATTCCCGGCTGCCGGATGACACCACTGCCTTGCCTTCGTTGTGGACCTGCAACATCAGCTTGGTGGCGTGCGGCTCGCTGTAGCCGAAAAGCTTCTGGAAGACATATGTCACGTAGTTCATCAGGTTGACCGGATCGTCCCACACGATGGTGACCCAGGGAGCGGCCGTGGCTTCGACCGACTCGGCTTCCCGTTTTCCGGTTGTTCCCGGCTTTGTCGGAGCTGACGCAACCATGCGCTACAGGATAGCGAGCCGCTGCGGCGAACCCGATACCGTTGCACTGTGAACAACTCGGCATACACCGGGCTACTGACCGATCGGTACGAGTTGACCATGCTGTCGGCGGCACTGCGTGACGGCACCGCGAACCGCCGGTCCACCTTCGAACTGTTCGCCCGCAAGCTGCCGGACGGGCGCCGGTACGGCGTGGTGGCCGGGACGGGGCGGTTCCTGGAAGCCTTACCCGAGTTCAGGTTTGATGACGACGCATGCACGTCGCTGGCGGAATTCCTGGACCGCGACACCCTGGACTATCTGCGCGACTTCCGGTTCAGTGGAGACGTCGACGGCTATGCCGAAGGCGAGCTGTATTTCCCTGGCTCCCCTGTTCTTTCGGTGCACGGCAGCTTCGCCGAATGCGTGCTGCTCGAGACGCTGGCGCTGTCGATCTTCAACCACGACACCGCCGTGGCCTCAGCGGCTGCCCGGATGGTCAGCGCCGCCGACGGGCGACCGCTGATGGATATGGGCTCGCGCCGCACCCACGAGCATGCCGCGGTCGCAGCCGCGCGCGCCGCCTATATCGCGGGGTTCGCGGCGTCGTCCAACCTGGAGGCCCACCATCGCTACGGGGTGCCGACCGAAGGCACCAGCGCGCACGCCTTCACGCTGCTGCACACCGGCCCGGACGGGCCGGACGAGCCGGCAGCGTTCGCGGCACAGGTCGATGCGCTAGGCCCGGGCACCACGCTGCTGGTCGACACCTACGACGTGACCACCGGCGTGGACAACGCGGTGGCGGCCGCCGGTACCGGGCTTGGCGCGGTGCGCATCGACTCCGGCGACCTCGGCGTGCTGGCCCGGCAGACCCGCGCGCAACTCGACCGACTCGGGGCGACGCACACCCGCATCGTCGTCTCCGGTGACCTCGACGAGTTCGCCGTCGCCGGTCTGCGAGCCGAACCCGTCGACAGCTACGGAGTCGGCACCTCGCTGGTCACCGGGTCGGGAGCACCGACGGCGAACATGGTCTACAAGCTCGTCGAGGTCGACGGCATACCCGTCGAGAAACGCAGCGTGCACAAGGAATCGCACGGCGGCCGCAAAGCGGCGCTGCGACTGTCCCGTCCCACCGGCACGATCACCGAGGAGATCGTCCATCCGGCCGACCATCCGCCGCATCGCTCCGAGCCGTCGCGGGTGCTGACGATTCCCTTGGCGCGCAGCGGCAGGACGGTGATCGACGTTGACACTGAAGCTCTTGGCGTGGCGCGCGAACTGGTGGCGTCGGGCTTGCGAAGCTTGCCCTGGGAGGGTCTGATGTTGTCGCACGGCGATCCGGCGATTCACACCACGCACATCCCGGCCCGACGCCCGTCGCTCGACACCCAGGAGTAGCCACGCCCAACGACGAGTCGGTGCCCGTGACGCAACTGCTGGCGGCCGCGGTGGCAGCGCTCGGCGGCAAAGAACGCAGCGGTCAACTGCAGATGGCCACCGCGGTCGCGCATGCCTTCGACAGCGGCAAACACCTCGCGGTGCAGGCGGGGACCGGCACCGGAAAGTCGTTGGCGTATCTGGTTCCGTCGATCAGCCACGCATTGTCCGCCGACAAGCCGGTGGTGGTGTCGACTGCGACCATCGCGCTGCAACGTCAACTGGTCAACCGCGATCTGCCCCAATTGGTCGACGCGCTCACCGACACCCTTCCCCGTGCGCCCCGCTTCGCGCTGCTGAAGGGCCGGCAGAATTACTTGTGCCTCAACAAGATCCACAACGGCGCCGCCGCTGCCGAGGACGACGCGCCTGAGGAGCTTTTTCAGCCGCAGGCGGCCACCGCATTGGGTCGCGACGTGCAGCGACTCACCGAGTGGTCATCGACGACGGAGTCCGGTGACCGCGACGACCTGAAGCCGGGGGTAGCCGACCGGTCGTGGTCACAGGTCAGCGTGTCCTCGCGGGAATGCCTCGGCGTGGCTCGCTGTCCGTTCGGTACCGACTGTTTCGCCGAGCGGGCGCGGGCCACCGCCGGTCAGGCCGATGTCGTCGTCACCAACCACGCGCTGCTGGCCATCGACGCGGTCACCGACTCCGCGGTGCTGCCTGAACACTCGCTGCTGGTGGTCGACGAAGCGCACGATCTGGTGGACCGGGTGACCGCGGTCGCCACCGGCGAGCTGACAGCGACCACGCTCGGGGTGGCCTCGCGGCGCATCACCAGGCTGGTCGAACCCGAGCTCACCCAGCGGTGGGACCGGGCATCGGCCAGCTTCACCGCGGCGATCCACGACACCTCCGCCGGGCGGATCGACCACCTCGACGACGAACTCGCGACTGACCTCACCGCGCTGCGCGATGCGGCCAGCGCGGCGCGGTCGACCATCGACACCTCACCCACCGATCCTAAAGCCGCCGCAGCCCGCGCCGAGGCGGTCGCCAGCCTGGCCGAGATCACCGACACTGCAACGCGGATCCTGGCATCGTTCGCTCCGGCGATTCCCGACCGCACCGACGTGGTCTGGCTGGATCACGAGGAGAACCGCGGCTCGACGCGAACCGTGCTGCGGGTCGCGCCGCTGTCGGTGGCCGGATTGCTGCGCACCCGATTGTTCGCCGACTCCACGGCGGTGCTGACGTCGGCGACGCTGACGGTCGGCGGCTCGTTCGACGCGATGGCGGAAGCATGGGGACTAACCGACACTGAAGCGGGTGAACCGATCTGGCACGGACTCGACGTCGGGTCACCGTTCGAGCACGCCAAAGCCGGAATCCTCTACGTCGCCGCCCATCTGCCCCCGCCCGGCCGCGAGGGCACCGGTTCGACCGAGCAGCTCAACGAGATCGCCGACCTGGTGACCGCGGCGGGCGGGCGCACGCTCGGGCTGTTCTCGTCGATGCGGGCGGCCCGCGCGGCTGCCGAGGCGATGTCCGCGCGGTTGTCGACGCCGGTGCTGTGTCAGGGCGACGACAGCACCGCCGCCCTCGTCGAGCGGTTCGCCGCCGACGAGTCCACGTCGCTGTTCGGCACGTTGTCGCTGTGGCAGGGCGTCGACGTGCCCGGCCCGTCACTGTCGTTGGTGATCATCGACCGCATCCCGTTCCCGCGGCCCGACGATCCGCTGCTGTCCGCGCGGCAGCGAGCGGTGGCCGCCGCCGGCGGCAACGGCTTCATGGCCGTCGCGGCCAACCACGCCGCGCTGCTGCTGGCGCAGGGCGCCGGCAGGTTGCTGCGTCGCATCGACGACCGTGGCGTCGTCGCGGTGCTGGACTCGCGGATGGCCACCGCCCGCTACGGCGGCTATCTGCGCGCCTCGCTGCCGCCGTTCTGGCCGACGACCGACGCGGAAGCCGTCCGCGGAGCACTGACCCGGCTGAGCTCAAGCCAGAGTGACTAAACCCAACTCCGCACCCGAGGCCAGCATCGGATGATGCGGCAGCACCCGCACGGTGTAGCCGACTGAACCCGCGACCGGCACCGGCGTCGTCGTGGCGAAGATGTGGTCGCCGCCGGCGGCGGTGCCGGTGTAGGGCATCTCGACGGTCACCGGGTCGATCAGCGCATCGCCGGTGTCGACCCTGCCGACGACGGCTTGGACGGTGACCTCGTCGGGTCGCAACCCGGCCAGCTGAACGGTCGCGGTCAGGGTCAGCTTCGATCCGAGCACCGGGGTATCGGGCAACCCGGTGCTGTCGACGTCGGTGATGTCGATGTGCGGCCACGCCTCGTAGGCACGGCGGCGGTAGTCGGCCAGATCGCGGGCCGGATCGAAGTCCACCCGGCCGTCGCCGTCCACCGAGACCGTGCTGCGCAGTGACTGCGCGGCAGGCACGTAGTAGCCCTCGGTGTAATCGCGAACCATCCGCGAGGCCAACACCTTCGGGCCGAGCGTCTGCAGGGTGTGGCGAACCATCTCGATCCAACGGCGCGGTGTTCCGTACTCGTCACGCTCGTAGAACTTCGGTGCCACCGACTTCTCCAACAGGTCGTAGAGCGCGGCCGCCTCCAGATCGTCGCGGCGCACTTCGTCGACCACGCCGGAGGCCGACGGGATCGCCCAGCCGTTCTCACCGTCGAACCACTCGTCCCACCACCCGTCACGGATGGACAAGTTGAGACCGCCGTTCAGCGCGCTCTTCATTCCCGACGTGCCGCACGCCTCCAGCGGGCGCAGCGGGTTGTTCAGCCACACATCGCAGCCCCAATACAGCAGCCTCGCCATCGACATGTCGTAGTCGGGCAGGAAGGCGATGCGGTGACGGACCTCGGGCCGGTCGGCGAATTGGACCACCTGCTGGATCAGCGCCTTGCCGCCGTCGTCGGCGGGGTGGGACTTGCCGGCCACGATCAGCTGGATCGGCTTGTCCTCGTCGAGCAACAGCTTCTCCAGCCGGTCGGGGTCGCGCAGCATCAGCGTCAGACGCTTGTACGTCGGCACCCGGCGGGCGAACCCGATGGTCAGCACGTTCGGGTCGAAGGCCGTCGAGATCCAGGTCAGCTCGGCCTCAGAGACGCCGCGAACCAGCCAGGAGCGGCGCAGCCGCGCGCGGACGTCTTCGACCAGCAGCGCCCGCAATTGCGAGCGGATCCACCACAGATGACCCGGGTCGACCTCGTTGACTCGCAACCACACGCCGGGATCGCTGAACGAGTCCGACCCGAGCAGTTCGCGGCCGAGCTCCAGCCATTGCGGGGCCGCCCAGGTGCGGGCGTGGACGCCGTTGGTGATCGACCCGATCGGCACCTCGTCTGCGTCGAAACCGGGCCACAGCTCGTTGAACATGTGCCGGCTCACGTCGCCGTGCAGCAGCGAGACACCGTTGGCGCGCTGCGCGAGCCGCATACCCATGTGGGCCATGTTGAATTTGTCTGGATCGTCCTCGGCGCCCAGCGCCAGGATTCTGGCCAGCGGCACACCGGGAAGCAACGCCGATTCCGGTGCGAAATCGGGGTCCGCCGCGGTGTTAGCGAAATACCGCTGCACCATGTCCACCGGAAACCGGTCGATTCCGGCGGGTACCGGGGTGTGGGTGGTGAACACCGTGCTGGACCGCACCACGGTCAGCGCGGTGTCGAAATCCAGGCCTGCGTCGACCAATTCCCGGATGCGCTCGGTGCCCAGGAAGCCGGCGTGGCCTTCGTTCATGTGGAACACCTCGGGCGCGGGCAGGCCGTGGATGGTGGTGTACGCGCGGATCGCCCGCACGCCGCCGATGCCGGCCAGGATCTCCTGCTGCATGCGGTGCTCTTGGTCACCGCCGTAGAGCCGGTCGGTGACCCCGCGCACGTCGTGCTCGTTCTCCGGGATGTCGGAATCCAGCAGCAGCAGCGGCACCCGGCCGACCTGTGCGATCCAGACCCGCGCCCGCAGCCGCGCGGATTCCGGTAGCGACAACTCCACCAGGGCCGGCGCGCCGGTGTCGTCGGTGAGCAGCCGCAGCGGCAAGCCCTGTGGATCCAGCGAGGGGTAGTTCTCGTGTTGCCAGCCGTCGGCCGTCAGCGACTGACGGAAGTAGCCGGAGCGGTAGTACAGGCCCACCGCGATCAGCGGCAGTCCCAGGTCGGACGCGGCCTTCAGATGGTCGCCGGCCAAAATCCCCAGGCCGCCGGAGTAGTTCGGCAACACCTCGGCGACGCCGAACTCCATGGAGAAGTAAGCGATGCCGTTGGGCATCGCTGTCTCGTCCTTGCCGTTTTCTTTTTGCTGCTGGTACCACAGCGGGCGGCTCAGATAGTCGTCGAGTTCGGCCGCTAATTCGTCCAGCCGGTTCAGGAAACCGCCGTCGAGGGCCAGCTCGTCGAGTCGGCCCGGGCTCACGGCGCCAAGCAGGGCGACCGGATCCTGGCCACACTGGCTCCACAGCGTCGGCTCGATCGCCTCGAAGAGCTGCTGGGTCGGCGTATCCCACGACCATCGCAGGTTGGTGGACAACCGCTCGAGCGCCGCCAAGCGTTCCGGGAGATGGGCACGGACCGTGAATCGACGGAGGGCTTTCACGCGTCCTTACCTTACTGACGGTCGCGCGGGGTTCGCCCGCCGAACGGCTCGCTCAACCCGACCCCGGGTGTGGTCCGACACTACGGTGGGTATTGAGCGCACAGTGGTTTTCGAAATCTTGCGCGCGGCAATGCGGCTGTGCCCGCAACGACAACGGACTAGCGAGTACTCAGAAGGAGTAGCGGTGCCCGGTCGTGTCGAGATCGATGACGTCGCCCCCGTCGTATCGTGTGGCGCCTACCCGGCCAAGGCTGTGGTCGGCGAGGTGGTCCCCGTGCAGGCGTCGGTGTGGCGCGAAGGCCACGACGCCGTCGCGGCGACGCTGGTGGTGCGATACCTGGGACCGCGGTATCCGCTGACGGGCGAGACGCGGCGGCTGAAAGCCATGCCGGCCCCGGTACAGGCGCCGTCGGCGGCCCAACCCGCCGTCGACCCAGCGGTGAAGGTCAAGCCGCTGCACATCCCGATGACGCTGGGCGACGAGCCCTACGTCTTCCACGGCGCGTTCACCCCCGACAGCGTCGGGTTGTGGACGTTTCGGGTGGACGGCTGGGGCGATCCGATTCACACCTGGCGGCATGCCGTCGAGGCCAAGCTGGACGCAGGCCAGGGCGAGAGCGAGATGTCGAACGACCTGCTGGTCGGTGCGCAACTGTTCGAGCGCGCCGCGACCGGGGTGCCCCGCGCTGGACGCGAGCCGTTGCTGGCAGCCGCGGCGGCGCTGCGGGCTCCCGGCGACCCGGTGACACGCGCCGCGCTGGCGCTGACCCCCGAGATCGACGAGCTGGTAACGCTCTACCCGCTGCGCGAACTGGTCACCCGCGGCGAGCAATACGGGGTGTGGGTGGATCGGCCGCTGGCGCGGTTCGGGTCCTGGTACGAGTTGTTCCCACGCTCGACCGGAGGCTGGGATGCCGACGGCAACCCCGTGCACGGCACCTTCACGACCGCGGCGGCGGAGTTGCCCCGTATCGCAGAGATGGGTTTCGACGTGGTGTATCTGCCGCCGATCCACCCGATCGGCAAGGTGCACCGCAAGGGCCGAAACAATGCAACGATGACCGTGCCCGGTGACGTCGGCTCGCCGTGGGCGATCGGCAGTGACGAGGGCGGCCACGACGCGGTGCACCCGCTGCTCGGCACGATCAAAGACTTCGACAAGTTCGTGGCTGCGACGAACGAACTGGGCATGGAAGTCGCGCTGGACTTGGCGCTGCAATGCGCACCCGACCATCCGTGGGCCAAAGATCACCGGCAGTGGTTCACCGAATTGCCGGATGGCACTATCGCCTACGCGGAGAACCCGCCCAAAAAGTACCAAGACATCTATCCGATCAATTTCGACAACGACCCCGCCGGCCTATACGACGAGGTGCTGCGCGTGGTGCGGTACTGGATGGACCACGGCGTCACAATCTTTCGCGTCGACAACCCGCACACCAAGCCGCCGAACTTCTGGGCGTGGCTGATCTCTCAGGTCAAAGCGGTCGATCCGGATGTGCTGTTCCTGGCCGAGGCGTTCACCCCACCGGCCCGCCAGAACGGGCTGGCCAAACTCGGCTTCACCCAGTCCTATACCTACTTCACCTGGCGCACATCCAAGTTAGAACTCACCGAATTCGGCCAGCAGATCCCCGAGATCGCCGACTACCGGCGTCCCAACCTGTTCGTCAACACCCCCGACATCCTGCATGCCGTCCTGCAGCACAACGGGCCCGGCATGTTCGCGATACGTGCGGTGCTGGCGGCGACGCTGAGCCCCACCTGGGGGTTGTACTCCGGCTACGAGCTGTTCGAGGGCCGCGCCGTCGCCGAGGGCAGCGAGGAATACCTCGACTCCGAGAAATACGAATTGCGACCCCGCGACTTCGCCGCCGCGCTGGCCGAGGGGCGATCGCTGGAGGCGTTCATCGCGCGACTGAACAGCATCCGTCGACTGCATCCGGCACTGGAGCAACTGCGCAACATCACCTTTCACGCCGTCGACAACGATGCGCTGCTGGCCTACAGCAAGTTCGATCCTGTCACCGGCGACTGTGTGCTGGTGGTGGTGACGCTGAACGCATTCGGGCCGGAGGATGCGATGTTGTGGTTGGACATGGCCGCGTTGGGTATGGAAGACCACGAGCGGTTCTGGGTGCGCGACGAAATCACCGGCGAGGAATACCAGTGGGGAGCGCTTAACTACGTGCGTATCGACCCCGGCCGTGCCATCGCCCACATCATCAACATGCCGCTCATACCGTCCGAATCACGAATTCCGCTGCTGTGTCGGGAGGTAACGCCACGATGAAGTCCAGCGACCAACTCGCCAAAGCGAAATTGGCACCCGAACCCGGCGATCTGGTTCGCCTGCTGGCCGGGGAGCACCACAACCCGCACGGCATCCTGGGTGCTCACGAATACGGTGACCACACCGTCATCCGGGCGTTCCGGCCGCACGCCACGGAAGTGGTCGCGCTGGTCGGTGCAGACCGATTCCCGCTGCAGCACGTCGACTCCGGCGTGTTCGCCGTCGCGCTGCCGTTCGTCGATCTCATCGACTACCGCCTCGAGGTCCGCTACGGCGACGGCGATCCAGTCACGGTGGCCGACGCCTACCGCTTCCTGCCGACGCTGGGCGACGTCGACCTGCACCTGTTCAACGAGGGTCGCCACGAACGACTGTGGGACGTCCTTGGCGCGCATCCACGTTCGTTCACAACCGCCGACGGCGAGGTCGCGGGCGTGTCCTTCGCGGTGTGGGCCCCAAACGCCCACGGCGTCAGTCTGATCGGCGAATTCAACGGCTGGACCGGCAACGATGCTCCGCTGCGGATGCTGGGCTCATCGGGTGTGTGGGAGTTGTTCTGGCCCGACTTCTCGCGCGACGGCCTGTACAAGTTCCGCGTGCACGGCGCCGACGGCTCCGTCATCGACCGCGCCGATCCGATGGCGTTCGGCACCGAGGTGCCCCCGCAGACCGCGTCGAGGGTGACAGTCAGTGACTACCACTGGGGCGACGGCGACTGGATGACCGCGCGCGCCGCGCGCAATCCTGTGTTCGAGCCGATGAGCACCTACGAGGTTCATCTCGGCTCGTGGCGACCGGGTCTGTCCTATCGCGATCTCGCTCGTGAGCTCACGGATTACGTACTGGCACAGGGATTTACCCACGTCGAGCTGTTACCCGTCGCCGAGCATCCATTCGGTGGATCCTGGGGATACCAGGTCACCTCCTACTTCGCGCCGACCTCGCGGTTCGGCACACCCGATGAGTTCCGGGCGCTCGTCGACGCGCTGCACGATGCCGGTATCGGCGTCATCGTGGACTGGGTTCCCGCCCACTTCCCCAAGGACGCGTGGGCGCTCGGCCGCTTCGACGGCACACCGCTCTACGAGCATTCCGACCCCAAACGCGGCGAGCAACTGGACTGGGGCACTTACGTATTCGACTTCGGACGTTCCGAGGTCCGCAACTTCCTGGTGGCCAACGCGCTGTACTGGCTCGAGGAATTCCACATCGACGGCCTGCGAGTCGACGCCGTCGCGTCGATGCTCTACCTCGACTACTCCCGCCCGGTGGGCGGTTGGACACCGAACATCTACGGTGGCCGGGAAAACCTGGAGGCTGTGCAGTTCCTGCAGGAGATGAACGCGACGGCCCACAAAGCCGCGCCCGGGATCGTCACGATCGCCGAGGAGTCGACGTCGTGGCCCGGCGTCACGCGACCGACAAGTGTTGGCGGCCTCGGCTTTTCGATGAAGTGGAACATGGGTTGGATGCACGACACCCTGGACTACTTCGGCCGCGACCCGATCTACCGCACCTACCATCACCACGCGATCACCTTCTCGATGATCTATGCGTTCAGCGAGAACTTCGTCCTGCCGATCAGCCACGACGAGGTGGTGCACGGCAAGGGCACGCTCTGGGGGCGCATGCCGGGCGACGATCACGCGAAGGCAGCCGGGCTGCGCAGCCTGTTGGCCTACCAATGGGCGCACCCGGGTAAGCAATTGCTGTTCATGGGTCAGGAATTCGGCCAGCGCGCCGAGTGGTCCGAGGAACGCGGCCTCGACTGGTTCCAGCTCGACGAGAACAGCTTCTCCACCGGCGTCACGCGCTTGGTGCAGGACCTCAACGCGATCTACACGAGCCACACGGCGCTGTGGAGCCAGGACATCAAGCCGGAGGGCTACTCCTGGATCGACGCCAACGACGCCGCGAACAACGTGCTGAGTTTCCTTCGGTACGGCAGCGACGGCTCGGTGCTGGCGTGCGTGTTCAACTTCGCCGGCGCCGAACACAGCGGATACCGTCTCGGTCTGCCCCGCGCCGGGCGGTGGCGTGAGGTGCTCAACACCGATGCGACCGTCTACCACGGCACCGGGATCGGCAATCTCGGCGGCGTCGACGCGACCGAGGACCCGTGGCACGGGCGGCCGGCATCGGCGCTGCTGGCCTTGCCGCCGATGTCGGCGCTGTGGCTGGAGCCCGAGTAACGGGCTAATAGAGCGCGTTCGCCAAGTTACGACGCCCCGCGATGACGTCGGGGTCGGCGGGATCGAAGAGATCGAACAGCTCGATCAGCCGGGTGCGCACCGAGGTCCGATCGTCCCCGGACGTCCGTCGCACCAACGCGACGAGGCGGTCGAACGCGCCGCGCACGTCTTGGCTCAGCAACTGCACGTCGGCGGCGGCGAACGCGGCCTCGAGGTCGTCCGGCGCAGCGTCGGCGGCTGCGACCGCTTCCTGTCCGTGCGCCGTCGCCCGCATCAGGAACGCGATCTGGCGCACAGCGCCTTTCGCTTCGGCATGGTTCGGGTCGGAATCCAGAATGGCCTGATACGAGTCGAGTGCCGCCCCGAGATCGTTGTCCTCGAGTTGCTGGCGGGCCTGCGCGAGCTCGGGATCGATCTCCTCCGGCTCGTCGAAATCGGTCGAACCACCGCTCAATTTGCCGGCGGTGGCTGACAGCAACGAGTCCACCCAGCGTCGCAACTGCTCGGGCGGCTGCATGCCCTGGAAGCTCGAAAGCGGTTGCCCGGCAGCCAACGCCACGACGGTGGGAACCACTTCGACGCCGAAGATCTGCGCGACCCGTGGATTGACGTCAACGTTGACGCTGGCCAGCGCCCACTTGCCGTTGTCGGCGGTGGCCAAGCCGGACAACAGGTCGGCCAGCTGCAGACACACATCGCTGCGCGGCGACCACAGCAGCACCACCACCGGCAGCTGGTTGGAGCGCAGTAGTAGTTCTTCTTCGAAATTGGTTTCGTTGACCTCGACGCCGGCGGCTTCCGCCGACCCAGCACCGGCGACATCGCCGCTGGCGGGAGGAGGTTGTTTGAGGGCGGACAGGTCGACCGCACCGGCCAATGCGGGCCCGATCGGGGGTCGTGGACGGCTCACGCGATCAAGTCTGGCACGCGTCCGTCGATCGTGTTTCACCCGGTTCAGGCGGCCCTATGACCAACGTCACACTGTCCGTTGAAGCCCGTCGGCGGTTGCGCCGCCAGCAAACTTTTCCGCGCGGCGACCCATATGCCGTGAAAAGACCGTACTGGCCGGTAACTAGCCAGCGCGGAGGATCAGCGCGTCGCCCTGACCACCTGCGCCGCACAGTGCAGCAACGCCGTAGCCGGAGCCCCGGCGAGCCAGCTCGAGAGCCACGTGCAAGGTGATCCGGGCGCCGGACATGCCGATCGGATGCCCGACGGCGATGGCGCCCCCGTTGACGTTGACGATCTCGGGATCGATGCCGAGTTCCTGCGTCGACGCCAACGCCACCGCGGAAAATGCCTCGTTGATCTCCACCACGTCGAGTTGGTCGACGGTGATGCCCTCACGGCCGAGTGCCTTCTTGATCGCATTAGCGGGCTGCGACTGCAGCGTCGAATCCGGGCCGGCGACCACGCCGTGCGCGCCGATCTCGACCAGCCAGGTCAATCCCAGCTCGACAGCCTTGTCCTTGTTCATCACGACGACCGCTGCCGCGCCGTCGGAAATCTGCGATGCCGAGCCGGCGGTGATGGTGCCGTCCTTGCGGAATGCCGGCTTGAGGCCGGCCAGCGATTCGGCGGTGGTGTTCGCTCGGATGCCCTCGTCCTCGGTGAACTGCAGCGCGTCGCCCTTGCGCTGCGGGATGCTGACCGGCACCACCTCGTCGGCAAATACGCCGTCTTTCCACGCCGCGGCGGCCTTCTGGTGCGAGCGCGCGGCGAATTCGTCCTGCTGGAGCCGGGTGAACTCGTCGACGTCGTTGCGCTGCTCGGTGAGCGCGCCCATCGGCTGGTCGGTGAACACGTCGTGCAGCCCGTCGTAGGCCATATGGTCGCGCACGGTGACGTCGCCGTACTTGTAGCCGGCCCGACTGTCGATGAGCAGGTGCGGCGCCTTGGTCATGGACTCCTGGCCGCCGGCCACCACCATGTCGAATTCTCCGGCGCGAATGAGCTGGTCAGCCAGTGCGATGGCGTCGATGCCGGACAAACACATCTTGTTGATGGTCAGCGACGGCACGTCCCAGCCGATGCCTGCGGCCACGGCGGATTGCCGGGCCGGCATCTGGCCGGCGCCTGCGGTCAGCACCTGGCCCATGATCACGTACTCGACCAGCGAAGCAGGCACGTTGGCTTTCTCCAGCGCGCCCTTGATCGCGATGGCACCCAGATCGCTGGCACTGAAATCCTTCAGCGAGCCCATCAGCTTGCCGATCGGCGTACGTGCTCCAGCAACGATGACCGATGTCGTCATGACTACCTCCAGGGCGGGGTTCAACAGCCGATCCGGAAGATCGGGAGAAGCGAATTCGTTCCCGCCAGGTTACCGTTACGTGATGACCACCGATCAAGTTGACACCCGTCGAGTACTCAGCACCGCTCTGGTGACTGCAGTCGACCATGTCGGCATCGCGGTCCCCGACCTGGACGTGGCGATCGCGTGGTACCACGACCATCTCGGCATGATCGTTTTGCACGAGGAAGTCAACGCCGACCAGGGCATTCGCGAGGCGATGCTGTCGGTGCGCGGCGCCGCTGTCGGCAGCGCGCAGGTTCAGCTGATGGCGCCGATCGATGACTCGTCGGCGATCGCGAAGTTCCTCGACAAGCGCGGTCCGGGCATCCAGCAGTTGGCTTACCGGGTCAGTGACCTCGACACCTTGAGCGAGCGCCTGCGCGAGCAGGGAATCCGCTTGCTCTACGACGCGCCCCGACGCGGCACAGCGGACTCGCGGATCAACTTCATTCACCCGAAGGACGCCGGCGGCGTGCTGATCGAGTTGGTCGAACCCGCCGAAGATTCAGAGCACTAGCTCCACTTCCGGGTCGGACTACGGGTTGCCCGGTTGGCCCAGCACGGCGTGTGCCAGTGCCGCCGGTCGTCGACGGCCACCTCACCGAAGTCCGCCAACCACACCACCACATGGGCTGTGCCCGAGCGTATTTCGTGATCGCAACCCGGGCAGCGATAGGTCTTGACAGCGCGGGCGCCTGCGACGTGCCGGACTTCGTACTCGTAGCCGTCGGGCCCGGTCTCCACCCGTCCCGGCGCCGGCAGCGGCCGCAACGACTGCTGTCCGCGCGGCGGGGTGCGGCGTCGAGCCATGACACCAGTCTAGTGAGGCATCTCAGAACAGTCGGAACTCGTCGGAATCCATCCCGCGCATTTTGTCGTAATCCAATGTCAGACAACGGATTCCACGATCAATGGCTAAAGTTTTCGCTTGCGGCTTAATCTGCTGCGCCGCGAACACCCCACTCACCGGCGCCAGCAGACTGTCCCGGTTGAGCAAGTCCAGGTATCGGGTGAGCTGCTCGACTCCGTCGATTTCGCCGCGGCGCTTGATCTCGACCGCGACCGAACGGCCCTGGTCGTCGCGGCACAGCAGGTCGACCGGCCCGATCGGCGTCATGTACTCGCGGCGCACCAACGTGTAGCCGGCACCGAGGAGCTCCACGTGCTCGGCGAGCAAGACCTGCAGATGGGCTTCGACGCCGTCCTTGACGAGGCCTGGATCGATCCCCAGTTCGTGACTCGAGTCGTGCTCGATGTCTTCGACGGTGATGCGCAATTGCTCGCCGGCCTTGTTCTGCACCACCCACACCATCGCCACGCCATCGACCTCCTCGGCGACCCAGCACGGCGGGCTCATCCAATTCAGCGGCTTGTAGGCGCGGTCGTCGGCATGCACGCTCACCGAGCCGTCGGCTTTGAACAGCAGTAACCGTCGGGCCGAGGGCAGATGAGCGGTGAGGCGTCCGACGTAGTCCACAGTGCAACGGGCGATGACGAGGCGCACGCCACACACCTTAAGCGGGAGCCGGCAGACCAATTAGGCTGACGCCACCATGACGGCGAAGCGAACGACCGCGCAACGGCTGGGACGACTGCTCGAACGGCTGACTCAGCAGAGCGGCCGGTTGTCGGAAACCCCGGCGTACGGGTCCTGGCTGCTCGGGCGGCAGTCAGAAAGCCAGAGCCGGCGGCGCGTCCGCATCCAGGTCATCATCACGGTCTTCATCCTCGCGACTAATCTCATCGGTATCGGTGTTGCCACGCTGCTGCTCGCCGTCGCCTTCCCGGTGCCCAGCATCTTCAGCGACGCGCCGCTGTGGATCGCGTTCGCCGTCGCACCGGCCTACATCGCGATCGCGTTGGCGCTGGGAACCCTATTCATCACCCGCCGTCTCATCAACGCCCTGCGGTGGTCGATCGAGGAACGCAAGCCCACTCCCGCCGACGAACGCAGCGCCTTTCTTGCTCCGTACTGGTTGGCGTTCGGCGTGCTGCTCCTATGGGCCATCGGAACCGCATTGTTGACGACGCTCTACGGCTTGGCCAACCACACGTTCATCCCGGTCGTCGGTTTCTGCGTCAGCTTTCCGGGCATCCTGGTGGCCGCCTTCTCGTATCTGTTCACCGAGTTCGCGTTGCGACCGGTGGCCGCTCAAGCTCTTGAGGCGGGTCATGCGCCGACGCGGTTGGCGCCAGGCATCATGGGCCGAACACTGACCGTCTGGCTGCTGGGCTCCGGTGTTCCCGTGCTGGGCATCGCCCTCACCGCGGTGCTCGGTGGTCTCCTGCTCGGCAATTTGAGCAAAGCCCAACTGGCCGTTGCCGTGCTCGTCATCGCGTCCGCGACGCTGATCTTCGGGTTCATGTTGATGTGGATCCTGTCCTGGCTGACGGCGACGCCGGTGCGGGCGGTTCGGGCTGCCCTGCGGCGGGTGGAAGAAGGCGATCTGCCGGGCGACCTAGTGGTGTTCGACGGCACCGAACTCGGCGAACTGCAGCGTGGATTCAACTCGATGGTCGACGGCTTACGTGAGCGCGAACGGGTGCGCGATCTGTTCGGCCGGCATGTGGGACGCGAGGTTGCGCTTGCCGCCGAACGGGACAAGCCGGAGCTCGGTGGCGAAGAACGTTACGTCGGAGTGGTTTTCGTCGACATCGTCGGCTCGACGAAATTGGTGACGAGTCGGCCGGCCGCCGAAGTCGTGCAGCTACTCAACCGGTTTTTCGCGGTGATTGTCGAAGAGGTGGATCGCCACCAGGGACTGGTCAACAAGTTCGAGGGCGATGCCGTGCTCGCGGTGTTCGGCGCACCCAATCACCTCGACCGGCCGGAAGACCATGCGCTGGCCGCCGCCCGCGCCATTGCCGATCGTCTCGAGGCCGAGGTGCCCGAGTGTCCAGCCGGTATCGGGGTCACCGCCGGTAACGCCGTCGCCGGGAACATCGGCGCCAAGGAGCGATTCGAATACACCGTGATCGGCGAGCCGGTGCACGAGGCGGCGCGGCTGTGCGAGTTGGCCAAGTCCGAACCAGGGAGATTGCTGGCATCGTCGGACACCCTCGATGCTGCCAGCGACGACGAGCAGGCCCGTTGGTCTTTGGGCAAGACGGTGACCTTACGTGGGCACGATCAGCCCACGCAGCTGGCGTCACCCGCCTGATCGGTGATCAGCGGGCACGATGTCGCTTTTCCGCTAGATATGTCGGTGCCGGGGTGTAAAAGTCGAGCCGTGCACGAAGATTTCGAGCGCTGCTACCGAGCCGTCCAATCCAACGACGCTCGGTTTGACGGCTGGTTCGTCACCGCGGTACTGACCACCGGGATCTATTGCCGTCCCAGCTGCCCCGTCCGGCCGCCGTTCGCCCGCAACGTGCGGCTCTTCGCGACCTCGGCAGCCGCCCAAGGTGCCGGTTTCCGGGCGTGCAAGCGCTGTCGTCCGGACGCGTCGCCGGGATCGCCGGAATGGAACATTCGCGGTGATCTCGTCGCCCGGGCCATGCGGCTGATCGCCGATGGCGTAGTCGACCGCGACGGCGTCCACGGCCTGGCAACCCGCCTCGGCTACACCGCACGGCAGCTGCAGCGATTGCTGCACGCAGAGACCGGGGCCGAACCACTTGCGCTCGCTCGTGCGCAGCGCGCGCATACGGCACGGCTGCTGATCGACACGACAGCGTTGCCATTCGGCGACATCGCCTATGC
>Ga0302314_10003875_pt1 | contig 27499 bp, 26 predicted proteins | sample III_Palsa_N2_3_FD_200533 | JGI IMG/M metagenome (GOLD analysis project Ga0302314, IMG submission 200533) | Peat permafrost microbial communities from Stordalen Mire near Abisko, Sweden - III_Palsa_N2_3 | ecosystem: Environmental > Terrestrial > Soil > Palsa > Peat permafrost | place: Sweden...
CGCGCAGGATGTTCTAGATCACCGCATGAGGAGCAGATCGAGTGCCCTGGGCGGGGTGGTGTGGAGCGGTGAGAGCATTCGCCCGGCAGGCTAAGACGCTCGCGGGCAACTGCTCTCCCGTTGCCCGCGAGCGTCTTAGCCTGCCGGGCGAATACCGTCAACCGTTCAACATCACCGTGCCGAGGTCTAGAGACCCCGCCGCCGCCAAATCGCCAGCGCGAGCAATATTGCCGCGCCGATGACAACCGGATAGTTGCCGAACCTTGCATAAGGAGTGAGACCGGTGAGCGGCCGCACCTCGGCGCGCAGCACGGCTTCTTGAAACTGCGGCAGGCGCGCCACGATTTCCCCATGCGGCCCGACGACGGCGGTGATGCCATCGTTGGCGGCGCGGATCAGGTAACGCCCCGCCTCGAGTGCGCGCATGCGCGCGATCTGCAGGTGCAGATGCGGCGCCGTCGAATCGCCGTACCAGGCATTGTTGGTCACATTGATCAGCAGAGTGGCATCGCGCAAGATGCCGAGCTGTTGACTGCCGAAGGCATCCTCATAGCAGATCGTGAGCCCCAGCTTCTGTCCTGCGGCGCTCAAGACAGGCTGGTGCGCGGTCCCTGGCGTGATTTCATCGTAGGGCAGGCTCATCAGCCGCATCCACGAGCGCACGAACGCCGGCACTGGAAAGTATTCGCCGAAGGGCACCAGGTGCCGCTTGAAATACCAACCGCCCCCCGCATCGCTCAGAACCAACAACCCGTTGTGAAACTGCTCGGTTTTCGGCTCATAGTTCACGAGCCCGATCGCAAAGTCGGCGCCATGAGCGCGCCCTTGCTCCTGCAGGCGCCGCAAATAGTCCGGTATGTCGCTGGCCAGCACCGGCAGCGCGGATTCCGGCCACACGATGAGCCGAGCGCCCCAGGCATCCACGGTGAGCTGTGAATATCGCGTCATGGTCGCTTCGAGATTCTTCGCCTGCCACTTCTGGTCTTGCGATACGGCGCCCTGCACGGCAGCAACGGCCAATGGAGATCCGGCCTGGCGCGTCCAATCATGGCTGCGCAGCAGCGCCGGAATGGCAAACAGGATGACGATAATGCCGAGAGCGAACAGCCGCCGCGCGATCCGCACATCCGGCACCAGCAATACATTCAGCGCCGCCGCAATCGTGGCCACGGCCCAAGTCACGCCATAGACTCCGAGCAAAGGCGCCCAGCCCTTGAGCGGCGAATCGATCATGGCATAGCCCAGAGACAGCCAGGGAAAGCCGCTCAAGGCCCAGCCACGCAGCCACTCGAGCAACACCCAAAGGACGGGCAGCACCAGCCAGGCCCGTGTCGCACCCGGCTTGAGCCAGAAGCGATTGGCCAGGTAGCACAGGGCCGCGGTGTACATCGACATCAAGGCAATCAGCGCCGCCTGCAATACCACCGTCAGCCATATGGGCACCAAGCCGAACACGTGCAGGCAGGTGTACAGCCAGTAAGTGCCGAATGCGAAGAGGCCGGCACCGAAAGCCGCGCCTGTCCAGCCGGCACGCCGCGGCGGCAGACCGCGGATCAGTGCGAATAGCGCCGTCGGCGCCAGGATGGCGAGGGGCCACAGGCCGAAGGGCGCGAATGCTACGTTGAGCGATGCACCGGTGCCGAATGCGGCCGCCAGCCTCCACAGGGCCTGCCTCTGCAACGCGGCCGAAGGGCCGCGCGTGCCGACGCTCAAGGAGCCGACTCGTCGGCGGCGGGAGGCGCTATGTCGGTTGGAGTGATCACACGCAGAAGATCGATGCGACGGCGATCCGCGCGCACGACGCGAAATTCCATCTCGCCCACTTGGATGCTTTCTCCACGGCGAGGCAGGCGTCCGAACTCTTGCATCAGCAGGCCGCCGATGGTGTCGTATTCCTCGTCGGAAAATGCAGTGCCGAAGTAGTGATTGAAGTCGGCGATGGGCGTGAGCGCGCGTACCGTGAATTCACGCTCGCCTTCCCGCCGTATCGTCTGATCGTCCTCGACGTCGTGCTCATCGTCGATCTCGCCGACGATTTGCTCGATGACATCCTCGATGGTCACCAGGCCGCACACTCCGCCGTACTCATCGACGACCATGGCGATGTGATTGTGGCTGCGGCGAAACTCCTTGAGCAGGACGTTGAGCCGTTTGCTCTCCGGAACGAACACCGCCGGACGCATGTATTCGCGAATCTCGAAGCTATCGTCGTCCGCGGCCTGCAGGCGCAGCAGATCCTTCGCCAGGAGGATGCCGAGGATTTGATCGCGGTCTTCGCCGATCACGGGAAAGCGGGAGTGTCCCGACTCGACGACCAGCTCGACCAGCTTATCCGGGGACTCGTCGCGCTCGACGAACACCATTTGCGAGCGCGGCACCATGATGTCGCGCACCTGCATGTCCGCCACCGCCAGCACCCCCTCGAGCATGACCAGCGCATCGCCGTCGAACAGGCCGCGCTCGCTGGCTTCGCGCAAATTCTCGATGAGTTCGGCGAGATCGCGCGGCTCGCCGGACATCGACTGGGTAATGCGCTTTAACCAGCGGCCTGTGCTGCCGCCTTGGGGTTGTTCTGACATGGGGCCTTTAGGATACTCGATCAGCGATACGGGTCCGAAAACCCAAGCCGATCAAGGATTTGAACCTCTCTCGCGGCCATTTTCACGGCCTCGGACTCGACTTCGTGGTCAAAACCAAGCAAGTGCAGCACACCGTGCACCGTCATGTGTGCCCAGTGTGATTCGAGCGCTTTTCTCTGTTCGCGGGCCTCCTGGGCCACGACAGGGGCACAGATCACGAGTTCGCCGAGGAAGTATCGGCCGTCCGGAACGCGGCCGGCTCCGCCGAACGACAATACATTGGTGGGCTTGTCCTTGTGCCGGTAGTGCGCGTTCAAGCTGCGGCTGCGCGCCCGTCCCACCACCCGGACCGAGAGCACCATGGAGTGCCGCACGGGCGTGAGCGCCGCACGCGCCCACCCGGCCATCTGCCGCGAGCTCGGCACCCACGGCCGCCGCGCCGCATAGCTCACATCGAGTTCCAGCTGCTTCGCCATCGTCTTCAAGGAACGTCGTCGGGGGTGTGCGCCTCGTAGGCCTGAACGATTCTTTGCACCAGCGGATGGCGGACCACGTCACGCGAGCTGAACATCGTGAAGGCGATGCCGCGCACGCCGCGCAGAATATCGATGACCGTGCGCAAGCCCGATTGCTTGGAGTTGGGCAAATCGACCTGGGTGATGTCGCCGGTGACCACGGCCTTCGAGCCGAAACCGATACGGGTCAGGAACATTTTCATCTGCTCGTTGGTCGTGTTCTGCGCCTCGTCCAGAATCACGAACGAATCGTTCAGCGACCGGCCGCGCATGAAGGCCAGCGGCGCCACTTCGATCACATTGCGCTCGATGAGTTTCGCCACCCGCTCGAAGCCCATCATTTCGTACAGTGCGTCGTACATGGGGCGCAGATACGGGTCCACCTTCTGCGACAAGTCGCCGGGAAGAAACCCCAAGCGTTCGCCCGCTTCCACCGCCGGACGTACCAGAACGATGCGCCTGACCTTTTCCGATTGCAGCGCCTCGACCGCGCAGGCGACGGCAAGATAGGTCTTGCCCGTGCCCGCCGGACCTATGCCGAACGTCAGGTCGAAGCTACGGACATTATTCAGGTACTCGGTTTGATTGGCGCCGCGGGCACGCACTGCGCCGCGGGCTGTGTGAACCTTGATCTCGGCCGAATCCGTCTTCGCATCGGTATTATTGCTGTCCATATCCAGTTCTTGCAGCGCAATGTGCACGCGTTCGGAATCCACCGGCTCACGCTGCGCGCGCGCATACAAGCCGAGCAGCACCGCTTCGGCGCGCTTGATGGCCGCAGGCAGGCCGATGATCTGAAACCGGTTGCCGCGGCGCCTGACTTCCACTCCGAGCCTGGCCTCGATCTGGTGCAAATGTCCGTCGAGAGGCCCGCACAGTTCCACCAATCTCACATTGTCCGCCGGAGCGAGCAACACGTCATGGGTCATTGGAACCGAGCTCACGGGGCTCCAGCGGCGATCAAGCGTCCGCGCAAGGAATTCGGCATGGCCTCGGTAATGATCACATCCGCGAATTCGTTGATCAGGGACATCGGGGCGTCCACGGGGCCGTCGAAATTCACCCAACGATTATTGTCCGTTCGGCCGGCGAGCTGCAAAGGGTTGCGCTTGGCTGGCCGCTCGACCAGCACGCGCTGGCGGCTGCCCACCATGCGTTCGGAAATGGCGCGCGCCTGGCCGTTCAGACGCTGCTGCAGCAACTCCAGCCTTTGCTGCTTGACTTCATGCGGCACTTCATCCGGCAGCGCCGCCGCAGGAGTGCCAGGCCGGCGGCTGTAGATGAAGCTGAAGGATTGATCGAATCCCACTTCCGCGACCAGATTCATGGTTGCTATGAAATCCTCGTCCGTCTCGCCGGGAAATCCAATGATGAGATCGGTTGAAATGCAAATATCCGGGCGCACGGCTCGGAGCTTGCGCAGCTTCTGTTTGTACTCGAGCACAGTATGGCCGCGCTTCATTGCAGCCAGAATACGGTCCGACCCGCTCTGCACCGGCAGGTGCAGAAAATTATTGAGCTGGGGTACGTTGGCATAGGCCTCGACCAGGCTGTCGTTGAAGTCGAGCGGATGCGAGGTCGTGAAGCGAATGCGCTCCACCCCGTCCACTGCCGCGACGAAATGAATCAGCGTCGCCAGATCCGCGGGCGTCCCGTCCGCCATCGGCCCGGCGTAGGCGTTCACGTTTTGGCCGAGCAGGGTTATTTCGCGTACGCCTTGCCTGGCCAGGCGCCCTACTTCCTCGATCACCTGTTCGAAGGGCCGGCTGATCTCTTCGCCGCGCGTGTACGGTACGACGCAAAAACTGCAGTATTTGCTGCAGCCTTCCATGATGGAGACGAACGCGGCCGCGCCCGCAGCCCGCGGCTGCGGCAACCGGTCGAATTTCTCGATCTCCGGGAAACTGATATCGATCTGCGAGCGGCCCGATTCCTTCAATCCGTCCAGCATGGCCGGCAAGCGGTGCAGGGTTTGGGGACCGAACACCAGATCGACGAAGGGCGCCCGGGCGGTGATGCCCTCACCCTCCTGGCTGGCGACGCAGCCGCCGACTCCGATGACCACATGCGGGCGCTGCTGCTTGAACAGCCGCCATTCACCCAGCAAGGAGAACACCTTTTCTTGGGCCTTTTCGCGCACCGAGCAGGTGTTGACCAGCAATACGTCCGCCTCGGCCGGATTGTCGGTGCGCGTCATGCCATGGGCGGTTTCGAGCACGTCCCGCATCTTGCCGGAATCGTACTCATTCATCTGACAGCCGAAGGTTTTTATGTATAAAAGGCCGGGCATACGCTCCCATAGGCTCACATGGAAAAGGCCGTTAAGATACTAGGAACTATGGCAATACGCGAAGTTCTCAAAATGGGCGATCCGCGGCTGCTCGCGGTATCGGAACCGGTGGCCAAATTCGGGACTCCCGAGCTCGAAAGCCTGCTGACCGATATGCGGGACACCATGCGCGATCTCAATGGGGCGGGTCTCGCTGCACCGCAAATCGGGGTGGGCCTGCGCGTCGTGATTTTCGGCTTCGAGGTCAATCCGCGCTACCCGGAGGCCGATCCCGTGCTGATCAACCCCACCCTGACCGCGCTCGGCGCGCAACAAGACGAGGACTGGGAAGGCTGCCTGTCAGTCCCCGGCATGCGCGGGCTGGTACCGCGGTACCGGGATCTGCGCTACACGGGCTTCGATGCCGCCGGGGCGCCCATCGACCGCACCGTCAAGGATTTTCATGCACGCGTCGTGCAGCACGAAGTCGATCACCTCGACGGAATCTTATATCCCCGCCGTATCAGAGACTTGACCCAGTTCGGCTTCAATGACGCCCTGTTTCCCGGCGAGGATCTGGCCGACGACTGAGGCCCTTACCAATTCAGATCAGCCAGCAAGCCGGCATAGACCTCAATGCCGTCCCATAGATTCCCCAGCCGCAGATTCTCGTTCTGAGCGTGCTGGTTGTCATCGTAGTTGGCGATGCTGACGCCGACCATCGGCACGTGCAGTTGGTTGACGATATCAGCCATGCCCGAGCTGGCACCCACGATCGGAAGTTGGATCACCGGATAGCCGACGGTGCGCCCGATGGAGGCTGCGACGGCCTTCGAGGCCGGCAGATCCAGCGCGGTCTTGGTGGCAGTCGCACCACCTGCGTCCCATATCACCTTCACGATCTTTGGATGCGCCAGACGCGTGGCGAGATCGGGCGTGTCGCGCACGATGAACCAGCCCTGCTGGACCAGATACCCTTCCAGCAGCTCTCTCACGTGGCCAGGCGTCTCGCCGGGAGCCAGCCGGAAATCGAGCGACGCATCGCCCTCGGTGGCAATTGCATTGGCCGCGTTGGGACCATCGTCGCCGACATGGATGGCGCGCACGTTCAGCGTCGGCGCCAGGTAGCCGTCGGCCAGCCGCGCGGGACCGACATTGCGGCCCAGACCCAACGCCGTCTTCAAGTTCGCCTCCACCGGCGGCATGGCCGCCAGCGCCGCCTTCTCGGCCGCTGAGACGGGCTCGACGTCATCATAGAAGCCCGGGATCAGGATGTGACCCTCCTCGTCGCGCAGACTCATGATCAGGCCCGCAATCATCACCGCCGGACTGGGCGCCCAGCTTCCATAGTGACCGTCGTGCAGTGGCTTGGTCGGTCCATAGACTGCGAGTGTCAGACTCGCTATCCCGCGGTTGCCGAAATTGATCATCTGCCGGCCGCTCTGATGCATGGGCCCGTCGCCCATGATCAGAAGATCGCATTTCAGCAGATCAAGATGATCGGCAACCAGTTTGGCGAAGTGCGGCGAACCCTGCTCCTCTTCACCCTCGTACAGTAATTTGATGTTCACCGAGAGCCGCTTCCCACTGGCTTTCAGCGCATCGAACGCCGACACCAGAGCCTGGATGGAGCCCTTGTCGTCGCCTGACGATCGCGCGAATATCCGCCAATCCGCATCGAGCGGACCCGCGGCGTCTTTCCAATCCTCAGGCTGGGAGTCAGGCAATGCCGTGCGCATCGACGGCTCGAAGGGCCTGATGATCCAGCCCTTCTGCGCGACCGGCTGGCCGTCGTAGTGGGCATAGAACTCCACGGTTCGCTTCGCCCCGGGCACTTTCAACTCGGCGAACACCGTCGCCGGTGTGCCCGGTTCGGCCCTCAGCAGCTGGGTGCTGAAACCCCGCGCCTTGAGCAAGCCTTCGATATAGGCCGCGTTCTTATCCACGTCGGGCACGTTGGTTGCCACATTGGGCATGGCGAGAAGCGTCATGAAATCCGTGACGATCTGCTTCTCGTGGGCCGCGCGATAGGCCCTCACCTCATCGCGCACCGGGGCGGCCTGGCTCCCGGCGCTCACCATGAGCAGCGCTGCGATCAGACCACGCGTAAAACCGTTCATCATGTTCATTTGTGTCTCTATATTTCGGTAAAGTGAGTTGTAGCCGTTCGTGTTATGGGGTTATCCATGATTCAGAATTACCGCATTCGCCGATTTGCCCTCACTTGTTTTGTCCTCACGCTGGCATCGGGGATGGCCGCCGCCGAGGATACGGCAAGCAACGACCTCGTACTGCGCAACGGTACCATCTACGACGGTTCGGGCAAGGCTCCTTATCGCGGCGACGTCGCCATCAAGGCCGACAGGATTACCTACGTAGGTCCGCACCGTGCGCTGGCCGGCCGGACTGAGATAGACGTCAAAGGTCAGGCTATCGCGCCGGGCTTCATCAATATGCTCGCCCACCCGGAAGAGTCTCTCTTCGCCGATGGCCGTGCGCTCAGCGATCTGCAGCAGGGCGTGACGCTCGAGGTGATGGGCGAATTCTCGATGGGCCCGCTCAATCAAAAAATGAAAGACCTGGCAGTCAAACGCGAACAAGACATCAAGTACCCGGTCACCTGGACGACACTGGGCGAATATCTCGACGTCCTCGAGCGGCGTGGCATCAGTCCCAATGTTGCGTCCTTCGTGGGGGCGCCGACGGTCCGCACCTACGTTCTGGGCGAAGGCGACGTACAGCCGACACCTCAGCAGCTCGAAGAAATGCGGGCACTGGTCCACTCGGCCATGGAAGAAGGCGCGCTCGGGGTCACCACGATGCTCATCTACGCGCCGGCCACCTATGCCAAGACACCGGAACTCATGGCACTCGCCGAGGAATCGGCGCGCTGCGGCGGCATCTACACCACGCATATGCGCAGTGAAGGCGACCGGATCGAAGCGGCAGTCCAGGAAACCATCGATATCGCCAAGGCGAGCGGCGCTCCCGCCGAGATCTACCACCTCAAGCTCGCCGGCCGCGACAATTGGGCCAAGCTCGACCACGTGATCACCATGATCGAAGGTGCGCGCGCGTCTGGAGTCCGCATCACGGCCAACATGTACACCTACACCGCGGGCGCCACGGGGCTGGACGCGGCCATGCCGACCTCGGTTCAGTCCGGCGGTCTCGAGGCATGGATCGGACGTCTGAAGGACCCCGCGATCCGCGCGAAGGTGATCGCTGAAATGCGCAACCCGCATCCGAGTACGTGGGAAAATCTGTACGGCGCCGCGGGCGCCGACGGCGTACTGCTGCTGGCGTTCAAGAATCCGAAACTGAAACCGCTCACTGGCAAGACATTGGCCGAGGTGGCGAAATTGCGCGGTGTCAGCCCGGAGGACGCGGCGATCGATCTGGTCATCGAAGACGGCTCCCGCGTCGGTGTCGCCTACTTCCTCATGAACGAGGACAACATTCGCCGCCAGGTGGCTCTGCCCTGGGTCAGTTTCGGCTCCGACGAGCAGGGCGATGCGCCCGAGGGTGTATTCCTGCTCTCCGCGGCTCATCCGCGGGCCTACGGCAATTTCGCTCGCGTATTCGCGCAGTATGTGCGTAAGGACCACGTCGTCAGCGTCGAGGAGGCCGTGCGCAAGCTCACCTCTCTGCCGGCGGACAATCTATCGCTGAAAGATCGTGGCCGCCTCAAGGCGGGCGCCTTCGCCGACGTCGTGGTGTTCGATCCGACTACCATCCAGGATCATGCTACTTTCGAGAAACCGCACCAGCTCAGCACGGGCGTGAGTTACGTCCTCGTGAACGGTAACATGGCCCTCAAGGACGGAGTTCCCACCGGAGCCGCGACCGGACGCGTGGTCAGGGGACGCGCCTGGACGGGAAACCCCGGAGGGGGTTGCCGGAAATCCGCCAAGGATTGGACGTGGTCCAAGTAACCCGACCTGGTCCAAGTAACCCATTGTAGAATCGCTGGCAGGGTATCCCCACCTCGCCGCGGAGGCATTCATGTCCACCTCATTCGATCTCAACGGCAAGCCCGCCACGCTGGATGCCGACCCCAACATGCCCCTGCTCTGGGCCATCCGCGAAGTCGCGGGCCTGCCGGGAACCAAGTTCGGCTGCGGCATGGCGCTGTGCGGCGCGTGCACGGTTCATCTGGATGGCAAAGCCATCCGCTCCTGCATCACTCCGCTGTCCGCCGTCGCCGGACGCAAGGTCACGACCATCGAAGGGCTGGCCAGTGCGCCCGCCAAAGCGGTGCAAGCGGCCTGGGTCGAACTGCAGGTGCCGCAGTGCGGCTACTGCCAGTCGGGGCAGATCATGTCCGCCACAGCGCTGCTGGAATCGAATCCCGCGCCCACCGATGCAGACATCGACGGCGCCATGAGCGGCAATATCTGCCGCTGCGGCACTTACTCACGTATCCGCGCCGCCATCCACACGGCGGCCGGCTCGATCAAGGCATAGACTCATGAGCACCAATACTCTCGCCGCACCCGCATCGACACGCCGCGATTTTCTCAAAAGCGCCGGTTCCATCGGCGTGGTGGCGCTGACGATAGGATTCGAATGGAGCGGCTCGGCTCGGCGCGCATTGGGCGCACCCAATGCCGTGCCCGGCAATGCAATCTTCGCGCCCAACGCCTTCGTGCGCGTCGGCTCCGACAACAGCGTCACCGTGATCGCCAAGCACATCGAAATGGGTCAGGGCGCCTACACCGGCATCGCGACCGTGCTGGCCGAGGAACTCGACGCCGACTGGACGCAGATCCGCGTCGAAAGCGCACCGGCCGATGCCAAGCGCTACGCCAACCTCGCATTCGGAACCATGCAGGGGACCGGAGGCAGCTCAGCCATGTCCAATTCCTGGAACCAGCTGCGCGAGGCCGGCGCCAAGGCGCGCGCCATGCTGCTGGCCGCGGCGGCCAAGGAATGGAAAGTGCCGGTCGCGGACCTCACGGTGGAAAAGGGCGTCGTATACCACGCGGCCGGTAAGCGGCAGGCACGCTTCGGCACGCTGGTGGCGACCGCCGCAACGCTCGTCGTGCCTGAGACGGTCAAGCTCAAGGACCCCAAGGACTTCACTTTGATCGGCCGCCGGCTTCCGCGCGTGGATGCGGCGGCCAAGTCCAACGGCACTGCGCAGTTCACCCTCGATCTGGTGCTGCCCGGCATGCTGGTGGCGCTGCTGAAGCGGCCGCCCCTGTTCGGCGCGACGGTCAAATCCTTCGATGACAAGGCCGCGATGGCGGTGCCCGGCGTCGTCAAAGTGGTGCAGGTGCCGCGCGGTGTCGCTGTGGTGGCCAAGAGCTTCTGGGCCGCCAAGCAGGGGCGCGATGCGCTGCAGGTTGCATGGGACGACTCCACGGCCGAGAAGCGCAGTTCGGCGGCTCTCATGGACGAATACCGGCGCCTTGCCGGCCAGCCCGCCGCGTCAGCTCGCAAGGACGGCGATGCGCTGCAGGCGATCAAGGACGCGGCCCACAAGGTGTCTGCCAGCTACGAGTTCCCATACCTGGCTCACGCGCCGATGGAACCGCTCGATGCCGTGATCAAACTCACTGCCGATAGCTGTGAAATCTGGGCCGGAGATCAATTCCAGACCGTCGATCAGGCGAACGCCGCGCACACGGCGGGCTTGGACCCGCAGCAAGTGAGCATCCACACCCTGTATGCCGGCGGCAGCTTCGGCCGGCGCGCCAATCCCGGCTCGGACTACATCGTCGAAGCAGTGTCCATCGCCAAGGCCTACGGCGCCGACGGCACGCCGATCAAGCTGCAGTGGACGCGCGAGGATGACATCCACGGCGGTCTGTATCGGCCGATGTACTTCCACAAGCTCGAGGCGGGCCTGGACGCCGAGGGCCGGCTCACGGGCTGGCATCACGTCATCGTCGGCCAGTCCATCATGGCCGGCACGCCGTTTGCCGCTGCGATCAAGGACGGCGTCGATCCAACCTCGGTCGAAGGCGCCGCGAACATCGCCTACACCATTCCCAATGTGTCGGTGGAATTATCCACGACCAAGGTCGGCGTGCCGATCCTCTGGTGGCGCGTGGTCGGCAGCTCGCACACGGCCTACGCGGTCGAAGCCTTCATCGACGAAGTGGCGCATGCGGCGGGCCAGGACGGCTTTACGTTCCGGCGCAAGCTGCTCGACCAGCATCCGCGCATGAAAGCCGTGCTCGAATTGGCGGCCGACAAGGCCGGTTGGAGCACTCCCCTGCCGCCGGGCAAGGGCCGCGGCATCGCAGTGGCGGAGGCATTCAAGACCTATGTCGCTCAGGTGGCCGAGGTCAGCGTGGGAAAGGATGGACAGGTCAAAGTGGATCGAGTGGTCTGCGCCGTCGATTGCGGCACGCCGATCAATCCCGACATCATCGCCGCACAGATGGAAGGCGGCATCGGCTTCGGACTCGGCGCAGTTCTCTACGGAGCCATCACCCTGAAGGACGGCCGCGTCGAGCAGGACAACTTCAACAGCTACCGCGTCCTGCGCATGAACGAAATGCCGAAAGTCGAAGTGCATATCGTGCCGTCGACGGAACCACCCACCGGCGTGGGTGAACCCGGCGTCGCGCCATTAGGGCCCGCCGTCGCCAACGCCATATTCGCCGCGACGGGCAAGCGTCACTACGTGCTGCCCTTCGCCAAGGCTTAATTCCAGCGGCGACGTCTTGCGAACGCCACGAGTGCCAAGGCCACTCGGCCCTTCGCGGGTCGGGGTCAATGGCAGAGTACTCGTTCAAGGAAAAAGACAGCCCAGCAACGTCGAGGCTGTTGCTCTACTCGCTTCTGTGCGGGTGGCTTTGCAACGCCGCCACAAATTTCAGCGCATCGTCCCAGGCTGCATGGCGAGCCGTATTGTCGAATACACACCAGACCTCGCTCGCTTTCGTTGCCCTTACCGTTGCAACGAAGGCGGCGAGCCGCGCCTCCGAGTACTTCGAATAGTACAAATGCGGCGCACCATGCCAACGAAAGTAGGCGAAGCGGCGCGCTGCGCCGGGGATTTCCGCGCCGGGGCAGCGGGCGGGGTCTGCGGCGACCCGTGACACTCCCGCATCCCGCAGGGTTCTGTCCACAGCGCTCGTGAACCAACTCGAATGTCTCGGCTCGCACACCACCTTCGTTCCGCGAAGGCGCGGTACCGAACTGAAGAAGGTACGAACGGCGCGCCCGTTGAACTCCAAGCTAGGCGGCAGCTGAACAAGCACGGCGGCGAGCTTGGGCTGCAAGGCCGCAATGTCTTCATAGAAGCGCGCGACCTCTGCGGCACAGCGCTTCAAGTGACTTTCGTGCGTGACGCTGCGTGGCATTTTCACCGAGAAACGAAACGGCGCAGGTGTCTCGTCGCGCCAGCGTGCATAGGTGGCGCATTGATGCGCCCTATAGAAGGATGAGTTGATCTCCACGCAGGAGAAATGCGCTGCATAGTAAGACAGGTGCGTTTGTTCGGAAGCTCGTTCGAATCGCTTCGCCGGCGGGTTACTCCATCCGGCCAAGCCAACCCGAATGCACATGGGCGTCCTACTTCGCGTTGGAAGTCTGGGCGGGAATCGTTTCAAGATCACGTTCGGCATGACATTGTCTGATGTAGAGGGCCAGCGCCCCATGCTGGCGCGCCACGTGCGCATCGTGCGCCAGCAATTGGGGACCCGTGGCGCGGCCAAATCGATCGAGCACTTCTGTGCAGGCCCGCTCTATGAGATGCCGCACTTTGAGCGCCCGAACCCTTGCCTCCCCTGCTTCGTCCTTGGGATCTGCATCGATCTCCAGACCCGACCGATCAAGATACGCGCTCAATGCCCAGCCAAGAGACTGCAACGCCCCGACCTGAGCGCGCGAATGAGGATCTTTGCGAGCAAGCTTTGCGGCTGCCTCGATGAGCGACAGCGCGCCGCCGGCCCAGCAGGCTGCGGGCCCGATCGCCCCGTGCCAAAATCCGGGGCGGCTCAAATACCAATTGGGCCCCCGAACCGCACGCGCGGCGGGAACTTGAACGTCGTTGAAGTCGACCGCGACCGTGTCGGTGTCCGCCATGGCGGCACTTTCCCACCCGGAAGGTTGCGGCCTAATGCCGGCGTCGTCGAGAGCGACATCGAGCAGCAAAATCCCCGCCTCGCCGTGTGCGGTGACGAGTGCAGCCTCGAGGAAAGTCGCGCCACTGCAAAATTGCTTCGTTCCTCGAAGTACCCAATCGCCGTTCGCCAGCCGCGTATAGGTCAGCAGGCCCGCCGGTCCGTCCGATGCCCACACACCGTAGAGCCTTCCAGGGCGCGCAGGTTGGCCCGCCTCGGCGAGGATCGCAAGCGCATCGGTGTGCGCTTCAGCTATCCGAGCCAACGACAAGTCCTTTGCGCCCCAGCGCTTCAAGGCATCGTGGCGAAGCGGTGTCGCGCCCTGACCGGGAAAGGGAAGCGCAAGTTCGCCGGACGCTTGTAATTGCGCCAATAGATCCTGCAGGCTAGGCAGGCTGCGCATCGATGCTCGCCTTCAATGTGTCCGCGAATCCGCCCCGCGCCCTACCAATCAGCCGCGCACTCGTCACCACCACGCTGCTCACCGGGGATGAGAGCCGCCAGCCTCGCCGCTTGAGCCTGCCCCAAAGACAATGATCTTCCGCCAATGCTCGATGGGCCCAGCCGCCGGCGTCCACGTATGCGTCGGCGCGAAGCGCCAAATTGGCCCCATGCACATGCCCATGCGTGCCGTCGGGGCGGATCAGGTAAGTGGAACGGTAGAGCTCTTGGGCTGCGAGCGATCCGCCCTCGTCGAGCGTTACGATGCCGGCGACCGCCGCGATCCCTGCATCGGCGAGCGTCAATTGCACCGTGATCCAATCGCGCGAGACGAGGGTGTCGGCATCCGTGTTTGCGAGCCAGATTTGCCTCAAGTCTTTATCAATAAAATGCGCCAGCGCGGCGTCGACTCCCAGGCGTCGCGCGGATCCGGCGCTCTTTGCATCGCATTCAAGCACTTCGCCGACACCTGCGACCGCGCGCCGCGCACGAGGAAGCGTATCGTCCGTACAACTGTCGGCGACGATGACGATCCAATAATCGCGCAGCTGCGCCGTTTCACAGCTGCAGCGAATGCTCTGAATGCATGGCTCGATGCTCCCCTCTTCGTTTTGAGCGGGTACGACAATGCCGATCGACCACCGGGGGTGCCCGCAAGACTTCACTTGCGTCGCCACGTATCCAGGCGAAATCCGGGACGCCGAGCGCCCTTGATCCACGCGCAGGACTTCTTCAACGTATCCTTCAAAATGGCATGGACTTGGTCCCCATGCAGCAGGTGATCCTCGCTGGTACCCAGCCAATGCACGCCGATCAGCTCTCCGCCAGCCTCAAGAGTGGCGCTGAGCGAGTCGGCGATACGCGTCAACTGCGCTTCCTCAAAATAGTAACCCAGTTCGCTGAATACGATCAGATCGAACGGGCCTTCAGCACATTGCGCGGCGAGATCGGCGCAGGAAATCGTCACGCGGGGAAAGTTCGCGCAGCGCTTGCGCGCCATCACGACAGCGCTCGGTGCAATATCGATCGCCTGCACCTCATCGCACCGTTCCGCCAGCGCGACGGTTAACACTCCTATCGAACAGGCCGGTTCAAAAGCGCGTCGGTAGTGAGTTCGCATCAGCGATCGCAACGTGAACTCGTAGCGATCGCGCTCATAGCGGGAAGCGGCAAAATCCCACGGGTCGCCGGATTGGCGATATTTCGCTTCGAAAGCGGCTTGCGAAACCGGGGAGTGTTCGCTCATACGAGAAACGCCTCGTAATCACGCTTGAAATATTCCAGCACATGCGCCGGAACAATCGGTTCACGGGAATCGCCGGGATTGAGTTGTGAGATGAAACAGTTTATTGCTGCACACTTGGCAGCTTGCGTCTTCGCGTCCAGCGCGAATCTTCCCCAACGGCTGCCCGCAAAAGTCGCCGGCTGTGCGTGATGCCACGCCCAAATCGGGTAGCGGGCGATCGGGAGGCCAAGATCGTTTGCCACGGCAAGGCATGCCGAAGCCACGGCTTCATGATCGGGATGCCCATCCGCCTCAAAGGGCGCCACCAGCGTGGGCCCAGACTCGCACAGTTTTCGAAGCGCGCCGATCAACACCATCATCTTCATTCGGACGCTGCCGTCGGGTATGGCGAGCCTTACCGCCCTGACCGGCCGAGAGCAGAGAGTCGCGAGCGCCAGATCGAGCTCCCCTCGCCGGATGACGTCGAGACCCTGCCAGTCGGGATACGCGGCCTCGCCATCCGTCACGCTCAACACCATGACGCGATGGCCCCGCTCACTCCATATTCGAATCAGACCCCCGGCACCCAAAACTTCATCGTCGGGATGCGGGCTTACGATCAAAAGCGGACCGGGCTTGGGGGACCAGAGCGCCTCACCGCCTAGGGCCGCGCGCCAATCCCTATCGCATGTTCCCGGCAGCGCGAGATTGAAGGCGACAGTCGGAGATTGATGCAGTGGCACGATGACTCGCCGGCGAAGCTTTGGTGGAGCGATCTTAAGGGGCGACTCGACGCACGGCATCCGCGCTATGGAGCGTGTGACTGTAGGATTTCACGAGCATCCAGTATTTCGGCGTTACCAATATCGGGTGTCAGGAAGCACTCACACCGAACCGGGCGACAGGAGAGTCTGTGCAACTCTCGCGCTTATTACACAATGAACGTCCGGCGCCGGCGCCTTAAGGGCCCGGTGGTACCGAGCCGGCAGGAGTGACCGACAATGGTTGACGAACTCGATGCGTTGCACACCCGTCGCGGCATTTTGCAGGCGGCCGGCACGCTCGGTATGGGGCTGGTCGGGACGACGAGGCTGCCTTAAACCGCACGTCCAAAAGACGTATCCGCTGGCGGAGGCCGCTCAGGCACTGAACTCCGTCGAGCGGGGCGACTCGGTCGGCAAAATAGTTCTTACCGAGAGCGCGGCGTAGCGCTGCAGGTGTTCGTCGCTGTCGCCGAACATCAACTGAGCGGCGGTGAGCCGCTTGAACCAATGGCTGACTTTCAACTCATCGGTCATGCCCATGCCGCCGTGCAGCTGCACGGCCTGCTGGCCCACGAATCGGCCGGCTTGGCCGATGACCGCCTTGGCCGCCGACAATGCCCGGCGGCGTTCGCCGACGTCCTCGTCGGTGCAGCGCAGAGCGGCGAGATAGCTCATCGAGCGCGCCTGTTCGAGATGGATCAGCATGTCCGCGATGCGATGCTGCAACGCCTGAAACCGGCCGATCGGCTGGCCGAATTGCTGACGCGTGCGCACGTACTCGATGGTGGCGTCGAGTAGCGCCTGCATGACTCCCACCGCATCGGCGCACAGCGCCGCCAGTCCGATGTCAAGAGCCGCTTCGATCGGCGCCAGCGCTGCACCCTCGGCCCCGAGCCGGCCGGCGGCCGGCACTTCGACTCCTTTTAGGTAAACATCCGCAGCCCGCTGGCCGTCAATGGTGGGATAGACGTCCAGGACCAATCCCGGGGCTGTTCGCGGCACGAGAAACAATGACACGCCTTGCGCATCGCCGGCTTCCCCCGAGGTGCGCGCCGAGACCAGCAGAGTGTCGGCCGCTGCAGCGTGCATCACCACGGCCTTGTGTCCTTCGAGACGGTAGTTCTCACCGCTGCGCCGCGCTCGGGTGTTCACCCACTGGCTCTCGAATCCCGCGCCGCTCTCGAAATGCGCTAGCACGGCGATCTTCGCACCCTCACCCATGCCGGTCAGCATCTGCGCGGCGGCAGTCTCGCCGGCGAATGCCCGCAACACCGCCGTCGCGATCACCGCACTGCTCAGCAGGGGCTCGAGCAGCAGGCTGCGGCCGCAGTCGCCCATCATAGCGAGCGTCTCCAGCGGCCCGAAACCAAGTCCTCCTTGCGCCGTCGGCACGGTGATGGCGAGCACACCCAAGTCCGCGAGGCCGCGCCAGATTTGCGGGTCCCATCCCGCCGCCGAGCCTTTGATGGCCTTGTAGCGGTCGAAGCTGTACTGATTGCCGAGATAGCGCTCGACGGCATCGTGAAGCTGCCGCTGTTCATCGCTGAATTCGAAATCCAAGGGATGCTCCTAGAGACCGACTATCATCTTGGAGATGATGTTTTTCTGAATTTCATTGGTGCCGCCGAATATCGACAGCTTGCGCTGATTGAAGTACGAAGCCGCCAGCATCGACGCGTAGCGCGGTCCCGGGGACTCACGCGCGGGATCGAACTGCCAGCCGGCTTCCATGGCCTCCCGGCGAAACGGCAGCGCATACGGCCCGACCGCGCGCATCATGAGTTCTGAAATGCTTTGGTGAATCTCCGTCCCCCTGATCTTGAGGATGGACGCCTCCGGGCCGGCCGCGGGAGAATGCCGTTCCGCGGACAACACGCGCAAGTTGGTGATCTCCAAGGCCCACAGATCGATTTCGACCTGCGCGATCTGCGCGGCGAACAAGGGATCCTCGATCAGAGGCCGCCCATGCCGCCGCTCGCTCGCCGCGATGCGCTTGAGCCGGGAGAGTTCGCGCTTGGCGATGCCGATGCCGGCAATGTTCGTGCGCTCGTGGCCGAGCAGAAACTTCGCATAGGTCCAGCCGCGGTTCTCTTCGCCGATGCGGTTTTCCACCGGCACCCGTACGTTCTCAAACCACACCTCGTTGACCTCATGGCCGCCGTCGAGCAGCATGATGGGGCGCACCGTGATGCCGGGACTCTTCATGTCGATCAGCAAAAAAGTGATGCCCGACTGCTGCTTCGCCTGGGCGTCGGTGCGCACCAGGCAAAAGATCCAATCGGCATATTGACCCAGCGTGTTCCAGGTCTTTTGGCCGCTGACGATGTAGTGGTCGGCATCGCGCACGGCGCGCGTCTTCAACGACGCCAGATCCGAGCCTGCGCCAGGCTCCGAATACCCCTGGCACCACCACTCCTCTCCCGCGCTGATCTTCGGCAAGAAGCGCCGCTGCTGCTCGGGGGTGCCGAAAGCCATGATGACCGGCGCCACCATCTTGGTACCGAAGGGAATCAGCCGCGGACCCCCGGCCAGTGCCGATTCTTCCTCAAAGATGTACTGCTGCACCGAGTTCCAGCCCGGGCCGCCGAATTCCACCGGCCAGCTCATGCCGCCCCAGCCGCGTTCATGCAGGCGGCGCTGCCACAGCAAGTGTTCTTCCCGGCCCAGCTCGTAGCCATTGAGCACCTTGCCGCTGATCTCGGCGGAAAGTTGTTCGCGCAGGAAGCTGCGCACCTCTTCCCTGAACGACTGTTCTTCGTCGGTAAACTCAAGGCGCATGGACACCGCCGGGAATGATGGGCCGAAAACTCGTATTCTGCACTACGGAATTAAATTCCGAATTGGTGCAAAATTATGGGTACTGATGTCCAAGGTTGTCAATGAATAAGCCGCATAAAGTTGCCCCGGCCAAACGCGTGAAACCGCTGCCTCACGACCGCCATTTCGTCACGGCGCTGGCGCGCGGGCTCGAGGTGCTGGCCTGCTTTCGCCACGGCGATCGCATGCTCGGCAATCAGGAACTCAGCAAGCGCTGCGGCCTCGCCAAATCCACGGTATCGAGGCTCACGCACACGCTCACCCGGCTTCAATATCTGATCTACGTCGAGGAAAGCGCCAAGTACAGTCTCGGCACCGCCACTCTGAGCTTGGCCAGCGTGATGCTGTCGCGGCTGGACATCCGCAAGCTCGCGCATCCCTTGATGCAGGAGTTGGCCGAATTCGGCCAATGCATGGTCAGTCTCGGCAGCCGCGATCGGCTGTCGATGATTTACATCGATGCGGCTCGCGGTTCGGCGGCCGTCACCTTGAGCCTGGACACGGGCGCGCGAATCCAGATCGCCACCTCGGCGATGGGGCGTGCATACCTCACGGCCATACCGGAACGCGAGCGCGATGACATCATGGAACAGGTGTGTGAGCTGAGCGAGCCCGGCCGGCGCCCCGATCTGCTGCGGGGCGTCGCCAAGGCGCTGCGCGACATTCGCGAACTGGGCGTGTGCTGTTCCTTCGGAGAGTGGCAGAAGGACGTCAATGCCATCGCTCTGCCGGTCAGGCCGGGCGGCGGACTGCCACCCATGGCGATCAATTGCGGCGCGCCGGCGTACATGGTGTCGAAGGAGTTCTTGCTGGAGAAGGTGCGGCCGCGCCTCATTGCGCTGGTCAACGAATTGGAGACCTCCCTGGGCACCGCAGGCTGAACGCCGCGGCGGGTTCCCTGCGCTAGGCGCCGCTGGTCATGATGGGCACCGGGGCGCCGCTGGTCACCGCCGCGCTCGTACCCGGAATCAAGCCCGCACGCCAATCTGACGGGGATTGGCCCGTCCAGCGTCGAAACGCGCGGGTAAATGAGCTGCCGGCCGAGAACCCCAGCAAATAGGTCACGTCGCTGACCGTGTGGCGAGGCGCACTGAGGTAGGCCAAAGCCAGGACCCGGCGTGTCTCGTCCAATATCTCCTTGTACGTGGTGCCGGCATCGCCCAGCTTGCGCTGTAGCGTGCGGGCGCTCATGTTGAGGAGTTCCGCGACATCCTCCTGAGAGGGTTCGCCCTGGGCCAGGCGCGGCGTCAGCACTTCACGGACCCGTCCTTGAATATTCTCGCGTTCGATCTGCGACAGATATTGAAGCGCAATGGCATCGTTGTGCCGCGCCAATTCCGGATTGCCGCCATCCAGCGGCTGCTCGATGGCGAAGCAGTCGAATACCAGTCGAGTCCGTGCTGCGCCGAATTGCAGCGGGGCGCGCAGCAGACTCTGGAAATCCTCGATTCTCGATGGTCGCGCCCGGCGAAACTCGATGCGCAGGGGCGAATAGTCGTGACCCAACAGCGAGCGGCACATCCGCAGGTAGGCGGCTACCAAGGCATCGACTGATTCGTCCGCGACATTGGGCGCCGGCTCGATGACGAAGTGATATTCAGCACCGCTGCGCGAGAATTCATACTCGATGGCATCGCTCGCCACGTGGCAGTAGCGCTGCGCGCGTTCGAAGGCTTCCTTGAGGGTCGAGCTGGCGGACAAGCCGTAGCCCAGCGCGTGAAAAGTGGTTTGCTTGATATGGCTCGCCACCTTGATCCCAAACGCCGGATCGCCGGTGGCCGCTACGGCGATTCGCCACAGGCGCTCCGTTTGAGTCAGCGGGCAGCGCACTGTAGGGCCGTCGAGAGACTTGAGGTCGAATCCCGCCTCGGCAAGCAGCGCCGCACTATCGCATCCGGCGGCCTCCAAGGCACGGCCTATCGCCTTGACCCATGAGCCCAGTGTCGTCCTGATCCCCTGGCAATCCTTGGCCGGCACGGATTCTAAAGCCATAGAGGCCTGCGTCCGCATATCTGGTACTCCCCCGATCCACCATCTTATGCTGGGGGCCGCGGTCGGCCCCGCCCCAAGACTAAATTGGTTCCTCCCCGGGCGCAATCTCGCCGGTCAAGACAATGACCCGCCTAATCGCGATCGGGCGCTCCCAATGGAAACAGGTTGCGGTACGGCCGCGCCTCTTCGACCGCTCGAGCGACCGATGGGCGCGCAAGAAGGCGGGCACGGTAGGCACGCACGTTCGTGAACCGGCGGTCGATCTCATGCACCCAATCGGCATAGAAAAGCGCAGGGGCGGCCGCACAATCGGCCAACGAAAAGTACTCGCCGCCGGCCCAAAGCCGGCTTTCCAAGGCTGAATCGAGCCATTCGTAGGATATGTCCAATTGCGCCTTGGCATCGGCGACTCCCGCAGGATCGCGATCGGCCTGCGCCCGAAGGCTGTTTGCAACCACGAGTGCCATTGCAGTTCAACCCCTGAGTGCGGCCGCTTTCGGCCCCGCGATGGGCGCCGTCACCGTGCCTTTGATCCGCCGATCGATCAGATACATCAGCGCGAGCGACAGCAGCGTGGTGCAGACGAGAACGTAGCCCAAGGTATCGAAATGCAGCAAAGTACCTTCGGGGGTTTGCACGACGATCAGACCCGCCACTATGGAGGAGATACCACCGGACACCTGCTGCAGCGAGGAACTGATGGACATGTACGAACCGCGATCAGCCGGCTTCGGCAGCGCGGACATCAGTGCTGAAGCCGAGATCATGCGCGAAAAGATTCCGACCTGCAGCAGCACGACGGTCACGACCAGCACCCAGAGCGGATTGAAATGCAGGTGCGTATAGATCACCACCATGACGATGGTCACCGCGCAGCCGAAGGCGAATACCTTGAACTTCCCGAACGCATCGCTGGCTCGGCCGATGAGCGGTCCGGAGACGATGGAGAAAGCGCCCGTGATCAGGTACAGAAGCGGCAGCTGCCCGACCGGCAGTCCTATATTGTGCACGATGAATACGCTCATGAAGGGCATCAGCATGAAACCGCCCACGGTCAGCAGTCCCGTCGTCGCGAATCCCTGTAGATAGACGCGATTCGACACCGTATGAATCAGGTGATGCAGAGGGCTGCGGTCCGGATGATGTTTCAGATGCTCGGCGACCGGACGCATGTAAATGAAGATCATTCCGCCGACCACGGCGCAGACGGCTACGATCATGAAAAAGGGCGAGTTCCACCCCCAGCGTGTGGACAGCAGCAGGGCCAGCGGAATCCCCAGCACGCTGCTGGCGGCGAAGGAGGTCTGAATCACTCCCATGACGCGGCCACGCATCTCCAGCGGAAACAGATCGGTCACGATGGCGAAGGAGATCGAGCCGACAACGCCGGCGAACACGCCGGTGACCATCCTCGCAAGCAGCAGCAAGTGATAATCCGAGGCCAGGCCGCAGAGCAGTGTGCCTACTAGAAAGCCGCAATAGAAGAACAACAGCAGTTTCTTCCGATCGAAACGATCGGCAAACCCGGCCGTGAGGAACCCCGAAAGGCCCGCGCTGAAAGCGTAAGCCGAGACGATCAATCCGAATTGCGCGGTCGTTATCTTCAGCGTGGGGATGACCAGCGCGCCCAGGGGCGACAACACCATGAAGTCGAGCACGATGGTGAATTGCAGAAAGGCCAGAACGGCCACGACGAATTTCTGGTAACTCGAGAATGCGTTGGCGGGTGCTTTGACGGCGTTGCTGGACTTCGGATCGATCACATCGCCTCCTGGGGTACGGTCACTTGCCACGGATCGCATCGACCGCATGCCGCAGAATCTCCAACACCCGCCTCTTCTCCTCCATCGAGGAGTTGAGTTTTTCACGGATGGCGGCTTTGAGTTCATCGCGCAGGCCGCGGAATTCGGCCTTCATTTGCCGCCACTCATCCGGGGCCTCGCCGCTCGAGCCGCTGCCGAAGTGGTCCACGACCTCCTCGTCCTCGGCGAATTGTCTTTGAAAGTGCGCCAGCTTGCGCCCGAAGATCGCGAGCCGATCCCAGACTTCAGTCGCGGCGACCTGGTTTTGGTCCAGATGCCCGGAGCCGTCCGCGGTAATGCTGTAAAGTTTTTTCGTGCCGTCGGCAGCGGCGGCGGCATAGCCCATCTCTTCCAGGTACGTGAGCGCCGGATACACCATGCCGGGGCTGGGCGTGTAGACGCCGCTGGAGCGTTCTTCGACGGCTTTGATGATTTCATAGCCGTGGCGGGGCTTGTCTCGCAACAACAGCAGGATGATGAGCTGCAAATCTCCCGAAGCGAGCATCTTGGCCGTGCGCATGCCGGACCCGCCCCCTCGAAAGCCCCCGCCGGGGCCTCCACCGAAAAAGCCGCCCCTGCCACCGCCAAAGTGCCGGTGGCCGCCGTGCCCGATGCAAAAATAATCTGAATGGAGTGACATAGCAGTTCCAGTTACCTCCCGCGAATCTATCTTAAGATATATCGGAAGTAAATAAACTGTCGCTAGTCGCGATGCAGCATTGCCCACGCACTGCGTGGAGAATTGCATCCGCCGATATCGATGCCCGGTAGCCTCTTAAAACGGGATATCGTCGTCGAAATCCTCTTTGCCACCCGCCGGAGGGGGCGCAGACGACTGATCGTACTCGTCCCGAGGCGGGGCACCGCCACCGCCGCCGCCGCCGCCGCGCTCCGCGCCGCCGCTCATACCGCCCCCACCGCCACCGCCACCGGCGCGACCGCCGAGCATCTGCATATTGTCGGCGATGATCTCGGTGGTAAACCGGTCATTCCCCTGTTTGTCCTGCCATTTTCGAGTCCGCAATTTGCCCTCAACGAACACCTGCGAACCCTTGCGCAGATATTCCGCCGCGATTTCCCCGAGCCGGCCGAACAGGGCGATGCTGTGCCACTCGGTTCGTTCTTGCTGGGCGCCGGATGCCTTGTCCTTCCATGACTCACTGGTGGCTATGCGGATATTCGTGACCGTCATGCCGCTGGGCATCGAACGGGTCTCTGGGTCCGCGCCGAGATTACCCACCAGAATCACCTTATTGACACCGCGCGCCATGACGAACCCCTGAAACTTTGAACCTCACATATTGTACACGCGCCGGCCAACCCCCATGTCGCTTCGACGAGGTGGAGTCGTACAGATATGCGTCAGCGATGCCGGACACCGGCGTTTTACCCGCCCTTGACGCCGGGCGTATAGTGATTGGTTCCATGCAAAATATCCGAATCCGGGGCGCCCGGACCCATAACCTGAAGAACATCGATCTCGACTTGCCGCGAGATCGCTTGATCGTATTGACCGGCCTGTCGGGCTCGGGCAAATCCTCGCTGGCCTTCGATACCATCTACGCCGAGGGCCAGCGCCGCTATGTCGAATCCCTCTCGACCTACGCGCGGCAATTCCTGTCGATGATGGAGAAGCCGGACATAGACACCATCGAGGGGCTGTCGCCGGCAATCTCGATAGAGCAGAAATCCACTTCGCACAATCCGCGCTCCACCGTGGGCACTGTCACTGAGATCCACGATTACCTGCGTCTCCTGTATGCCCGCGCCGGCACGCCGCGCTGTCCCGATCACCACATCGACCTCGCCGCTCAAACCGTGAGTCAAATGGTCGACGCGGTGCTTCAACAACCGGAGGGGACCGCCCTGATGTTGCTTGCGCCCGCCATCGCGGAGCGCAAGGGCGAGCACGCCGAACTCATCGAAGAATTGCAGGCGGGCGGCTTCGTGCGCGCACGCATCGACGGCCGCGTGGTCGAGTTGGATCAAGCACCCAAACTGGATGTGCGCCGCAAGCACACCGTCGAAGCGATCATCGACCGTTTCAAAGTGCGGCCCGAGCTGGGTCAGCGTCTCGCCGAATCCTTCGAAACCGCCCTGCGACTGGGCCAGGGCGTGGCACGCGTCGCCTACATGGACGATCCGCAGCGTCCCGAACTGGTGTTCTCAGACAAGTTCGCCTGCCCCATCTGCAACTATTCCCTGAGCGAACTCGAGCCCCGCCTGTTCTCCTTCAACAACCCGACGGGCGCATGCCCGGCCTGCGACGGCCTCGGCACCCAGGATTTCTTCGATCCGGCGAAAATCGTCGCCAACCCGCATCTATCGCTCGCCGGAGGAGCGGTGCGCGGCTGGGATCGGCGCAACGCCTACTATTTCCAGCTGATTCAGTCGCTGGCGCGCCACACCAAGTTCGACATCGAAGCACCTTTCGAAAGCCTGCCGCAAAAGATCAAGGATCTGGTGCTCTTCGGCAGCAACGATGAAGAGATCGAGTTCAAGTACCTCGATGGCAAGGGCGGCACGGTGAAGCGGCAGCACACCTTCGAAGGCATCGTCCGAAATTTGGAGCGCCGCTACAAGGAAACCGAATCGGCGACAGTACGCGAAGAGCTGGCCAAGTATCGTTCCTCGCGGCCTTGCCCCGAGTGCGGGGGAACCCGGCTCAATCGGGCCGCGAGAAATGTCTTCGTCGACGGCAAAAGCGTTCCCGAAGTGTCTGCGCTGTCCGTGGAGCGCGCCTTGGAATTCTTCGGCAAGCTCAAGCTGCTCGGCTGGCGCGGCGAAATCGCCGTCAAGATCGTCAAAGAGATCGGCGATCGGCTGGGATTTCTCGGCAATGTCGGCTTGGGCTACCTCACCTTGAATCGCAGCGCCGATACTCTCTCCGGCGGCGAGGCGCAGCGTATTCGGCTGGCGAGCCAGATCGGCTCAGGGCTGGTGGGCGTCATGTACATTCTCGACGAGCCCTCGATCGGCCTGCACCAGCGCGACAACCAGCGCCTGCTCGACACCCTGGTCAACCTGCGCGATCTCGGCAACACCGTCATCGTGGTCGAACACGATGAGGATGCGATCCGTCAAGCGGATCACGTCGTGGACTTGGGTCCCGGCGCAGGCGTCCATGGCGGCCGCATCGTGGCGCAAGGCACGGCCGCGGAAGTCGCCGCGCATCCCGACTCGATCACCGGGCAGTATTTGAGCGGCCGTCGTTCCATTGGGATTCCGGCGAAACGGCATGTGCCCGATCCCGCCCGCATGCTGCGGGTGGTCGGCGCCACCGCCAACAACCTGAAGAAAATCACCGCCGAATTTCCGCTGGGGCTGCTGACCTGCGTCACGGGGGTGTCCGGCTCGGGCAAGTCGACGCTGATCAACGATACCTTGTTTCGCGCAGTCGCGACTCAGCTGAACCATGCCGCGGCCGGGACCGCGCACTTCGATCGCATCGAGGGCCTCGATTTCATCGACCGTGTCATCGAGATCGACCAAAGCCCCATCGGCCGGACACCTCGTTCCAACCCGGCCACCTACACAGGCCTGTTCGCGCCCATCCGCGAGATCTTCGCCTCCGTCCCGGAATCGAGGGCTCGGGGCTATGAAGCGGGACGGTTCAGTTTCAATGTCAAAGGCGGGCGCTGCGAGGCCTGCCAGGGCGACGGCGTCATCAAAGTCGAGATGCACTTCCTCGCCGATGTCTACGTGCCCTGCGATGTCTGCAAGGGCAAGCGCTACAACCGCGAGACCTTGGAGATCCGCTTCAAGGGCAAAAATATCCAGGAGATCCTCGAGCTCACCGTCGAGGACGCGCTGCCGTTCTTCTCCGCCGTGCCGACCGTGCAGCCGAAACTACAAACCTTGCTCGATGTAGGTCTGTCATACGTCCGTCTCGGGCAAAGCGCCACCACCCTCTCGGGCGGCGAGGCACAACGAGTCAAACTCGCCAAGGAACTCTCGAAGCGCGCCACCGGGCGCACGTTGTACATTCTCGATGAACCGACCACCGGACTGCATTTCGCCGATATCGCGCAATTGCTCGCCGTGCTGCAGCGACTGCGCGATGAAGGCAACACGGTGATCGTGATCGAGCACAATCTCGACGTGATCAAGACGGCGGATTGGGTGGTGGATTTGGGGCCTGAGGGCGGCGACGGGGGCGGCCGCATCATCGCCGTCGGGACGCCGGAACAGATCGCAGCGAACAAGGCGTCGTACACCGGACATTACTTGCGCGCCACCCTGACCCCGCCGGCCGTGCGCAAGCGCGCATGAGCACGCAGTGGCGCCACCCGATTACGGCGCCGCGATTCACGCCCCTGCTGGGCGTTCTGATTGGCGCTGCGGGCGGCGGCGTCTATTGGCTGGGAGCGCAAATCTGGCCGACCAGCATTGCCGTCATCTTGTCCATGCTCGCGACCACTCTGCTCTCCGCGGGTGCAAGCTCCAGCGTAGCGGCCGCAGGCAGTGGACTGGTGGGCTTCGTGTTCGCCATCCTCGTAAAGTACAACGCACTGATGGCCCTGTCCGCCGCGAACGTGCCGTTCGCATTGCCCGCGAACGTCGCGCTGGGCTTGATCATGATCGCCGGGCACGCATCCAGCCGCTCCCTCATGATCTCAGTTCCAGCATCGCCGGGCCGCGCCGCTTTCAAGCCGCCTTCTCTCGCCGACATCGGCATCGCCTTGGCCATCGGCTTCGCGCCGGCCGCGCTGATCGGCTTGCCGGGCCTGGTCGGATTGGCCGGCGCCATTCTCGCGCGCATCGTGTTCGTCGCCTACCTCAAGCGCCGCCGCCCGCCCCTCACGGTGGCGGACCTCGATGGAATTCAACAGCTGATCGAGGTGTGTTTTTACCTGAGCGCACTCGCGGCCTGGTCGTACATTTGAGCGCGGAAACGTCCGCGGATCTTGTACCTCCGCACGGTGATGATGACCGGTTCACACGGTCAGGGGGGATAAGGAGTGGGAAGCCAACGTAAAGGCAGCAGTTGGCTTCCCACTCCTTATCCCCCCCG
>Ga0302314_10003878_pt1 | contig 27498 bp, 13 predicted proteins | sample III_Palsa_N2_3_FD_200533 | JGI IMG/M metagenome (GOLD analysis project Ga0302314, IMG submission 200533) | Peat permafrost microbial communities from Stordalen Mire near Abisko, Sweden - III_Palsa_N2_3 | ecosystem: Environmental > Terrestrial > Soil > Palsa > Peat permafrost | place: Sweden...
GAGCTGGCGGCCGAGTTCGGCGGGCAGCCGGATTACCCGGAGTGACTGCGGGGCGGCTCTTGGGGTTGGCGCAGCGCGAGATCGGTGTTGAGGCTGGTGTCGCTGCGTTGCGCGGGTGGGTTGCGTGCTTGGATTGCGTGCTTGGGACGAGGCGCCGCACTCTGCCCCGGTCGAGTGGTGGTATTTCAGTGGGCATCCGAGCGGCAAGGACGCGCAGGGCCGTGTGCACGCCTACGGCTACGAGTACGTCATCTTCCAGTTCCTCGGCCTCGCGGCGAAGCCCGTCTACCTCGCTGACCTATCCGTCACCGATCTCGCCGCCAAGACCTTACACTTCGCGGGCGAGGAGGACTCTTACCCAGTCCCGAAGGCCGCCGGCCGGCTCGCCCTGCACGCGGGGAGCTGGCCGGCGTCGCTCGGGTCGTCGTATTACTACTCGTGGACATCGCTGGCGACGGCCGGCCCGATCGTCGACCATGGCGTCACGCTGAACGTCAGCGGGACATCGTGGATGGACCACCAGTGGGGTCCGATGGCCTTGCGTGGTGGCGGCGGCTGGGACTGGTTCAGCATGCAGCTGTCGAACGGGCAGCAGTACATGCTGTCCTTCATCAGGAACGCGCAGGGCCAGATCGTGTCGACGGGTGGCACCAGGGTCGCCGATGGCGGGAAGGACATCGCCTATCTGACATCCGCCAGCATCGGCGAGCAGGCCACCGGTTCCTGGACCAGCCCGGCGACGGGCATCAAGTACGGCTCCGGCTGGCAGGTCGCCGTCCCCGGCGGCCAGCTGACCGTCACCCCTGACCTGCGCGACCAGGAAGTGGACCTGCTGAAGACCCCGGACAGCGTCTACTGGGAGGGCGACGTCACGATCAAGGGCAAGATCGGCGGCGTCACGGTCAGCGGCGACGGGTACACCGAGCTCAACCCGCCCGGCGCCTGAGGCGGCTTACGTGGATTGATACGCGTGGGGTCGCAGGGCCTTACAGCAGAGCCCGAAAACCCGCTCGGCCGACTGGCGATCGCCTCTTAGGGCGTTAGTTGCACGGGACAAATCGGTCATTCAAGACAAAACGGCACGGCGAAGCGTGCAACTAACGCCCCAAGGCGCAGGCGGTAGCCCGTTATCTGCTTCCCGCTGCTCACCTGCATCATTACAGCGCGAGCAACCTACATAACCGGCCTGAGCCAGTCGGGGCCGTCCTGAGGTCCAGCCTGGGCAGTGCGGGGGCTGCTGCCGTTTCAGCCGTCGGGACCGCCGGATGTCCCGGCGCAGATAAAGGCAAACCGGGCGGTGATCAGCCTTCCCGTGCTGCATAGCTGCAGGTCACGGCCACGGTCCGGGGAAACCGCCACGCTGAGGCCTTCGTGCCGCGAGTCCGATTCGCGGGACCGGCCGATCCTTGCTAACATCTGACCGTTGCACACGCGCCGCTAGCTCAATTGGCAGAGCAGCGGACTCTTAATCCGCGGGTTCGGGGTTCAAGTCCCTGGCGGCGCACATGTGATGACCTGGGGTTTTACCGCCCCAGGTCATTTTTTATGTGCCCGGTTTGTCCCGATTTTTCGGCCGTGCTGGCTCCGTGCTCGCTCGGCGGTCGGATGTTGGCGCGCCCGGCCGGGGTAGACCAATGGTCTAGACCAGTGATATGACCTCTTCTGATGTGGTTACGCAGCGCGATAGTCGCAGGCAAGGGCCGTGCGGTCGAGCTGTCATCCGTTAGCGGTTCCGCCGTGGCCGCGGATCTTGGCTGGCCAGCGGACTCAATCCGCACAGTCGCGGTTCGCCATCATCCCGGAAGTGCCCGGCCGGCATGTCACGCGTCCGGGTCATCATGGCCTGCCGCTCGCGGCGACCACCGGAGGCGCCAGCCGAGGTCCATGGAAGGTCCGCCAAAGGTCCGCCAAAGGCGCATGCCAGGTATATTTGTGCGCTGACCTGCCGGTACCCACCGGCCTGCCTTGCCCAGCATCGTGCGGGTCGTTGCCCGGACGTGAACGTCGGCGACAGCGGCGGAGTGGCGTAGCCGAGACTGGCGAGCGCCCGGTGAATCGCGTAGACGGTGATGTCCAGTCGTGTCCCGATGAGCTTGCTGGCCCGGGTCTCCTGGAGCAATTCGCCGGTCAGGTCGTGCAGGAACGGGCTGCGGTTGACCAGCAGCAGGCAGCAGAGGGCTGATTCCCAGTGGTCTTCGGTGCCGTGGTAGCCCCACGCCGACAGCACCTTGCTCACCTGCCCGGCCGCGTCCTCGACGGTGCCACGGCCGAACAGCCGCCAGGCGAGCGCGGGCCGGTGGAACCGGCCGACGCAGTGCAGCGAGGAGAACCCGCCGACAAGATAGGCCAGGGCCAGCCTGTAGGGGCGGATTCCGGTGTCGACCGGCCAGGGCCATGTCCGCCGGAACTCTTCGCTGCTCGTGCCGATCAGGCCGGCCGGACGCCCCCGCACTGTCGTGGGCAACTCGCGCCCGCCGCTGCGATCCGCCGGCTTTGAATCTTCCGGGCAGGAGCGCACGGCGGCGCGGCACGGCCGCCGTGGATGACCTGCCGGGTACATTCGTCCGGGACAGGAAGGAACAGGAAGCAGCCCGTTTCCCATGCGCTTCAGGTTACTGAGAGCGACGGCTACGGCAACCGATTAACCCGCGATTCGGTCTCGGCGAAGCCGTCGCCCGCTTCCCCGGTCTTAATAAGGCGGCTCCTGAAGGCCGAGGCGCACGCAGATCCCACAGGGCAGCGCGGTGCCCTCGGCCCGGCTCGCGCGTGCCGGGGCCGGCCGACGGCGGCCCGAGCGTGGTGCCCTGGGGGCCAGGGCGACCGGTGAGCACCATGTCGCAGGTGGCGAGGGAATTCGATTTGCATGCTGGCGCCGCGATGCTGGACCATGTGATGGTCATCGCCCCCCAGGGGCCGGCCGCCTGGTTAGAGCGCTCTGTGCCGCTTGTCATGGCCTGGCGGCGTCCGCCGACTCTTGTGGTGGCTGTGGCACTCCTCGTGAACTCACCCGGCTGACGGCGAACCGCCGGGTGACCATACCTTCTTGCGGCAGTCCTGGGAACGGGGTCGTGATGCGTGTTGCGCGGGTGCGCCTGCACTTGTTCCGCGGGTACACCGAGCAGGTGATCCTGCCGGCCGGGCATGCCGTCGTGGTGGGCGAGCCAAGGGCAGGCCGCAGCGACCTGATCACGGGCCTGCGCCGGGTCCTCGACCCGCGCAGCTGGTCCCGCACGCCGGACCTCTCCGACATCCACCGCCCGGCCCCCGATCCGGGCGTGGACGCGGCGGACGGCGAGACAGTGGTGGAGGTGACGCTCGCCGGGCTGGGCGGTGACCTTGAGCAGGACCTGGATGACCGCCTTGAGCTGGTCAACCTGGCGACCGGGCTGCCGGCGGCCGAGGAGGAGGCCGCCGACGCGGTGCTGGGCGTGCGGGTCCGGTACCGGATCTTCTTCGATGAGGTGCTGGCCGACTACGACCATGCCTGGGAGTACGTGGCCACGGGCGCCCCGGTGCCGCGGCTGGAGCGGGACATGCTCGCGGCAGTCGTGATCGGCCCGGGGACGCCGCTGCAGCTGCGGTCGGGCGGGGTGTTCCGGGGCATGGTCGCCGACCGGGACGCGGACGCCGTCCGGGCGGCCATCGAGGAGCTCAGCGGCGACGTCACCGCGGCGGCGGGCAAGCTCGCCGGGGTGAAGGTCGTCCAGGAGGTGCTGGCGCGCATCCTGGACGGGGGCACCGCGCGCGTGCTGGGCCTGCCGGCAGGCGAGCCCTCGGGCCGGGTCGGGTTCACCGCTCACGACGGCACGGCCGATACCCTGCTGCGGCGGATGCAGCCCACCCTGGACCTGGACGAGGCCGGACCGCTGCCGCTGTACGCGCACGGCTCCACCGCCAAGGGGGTACTGGCGGTCGCCGAGGCGATGACGGCCGCCGACATCGCCGGCGCCGTCGTCCTCGCCGATGACTTCGGCGACGACCTGGACGCCGCGTCGGCGGAGTTCCTGGCGGCGACCGTCCGGCGGGCCAGCGGCCGCCCTCCTGTTCGCCGTCCCGCTCTACAACTTTGGCGTCTCACAGCACTTCAAGAGATGGGTCGATCTCGTGATCACCGACCCGCGCCTCGCCCCAGGCGCACGGCCGGCGATCGCCGACAAACCTGCCGTTCTCGTCACCGTCCGCGGCGGCGGCTACTCCGCCGGGACACCCAGGGAAGGCTGGGACCACGCCACGCCCTGGATGCGGCGCATCCTCGAGGACTACTGGCAGCTGGACTTGCGCGTTGTCGAAGCAGAACTCACCTTCGCCGACGTCAACCCGGCAATGGCCGAACTGCGCGAACTCGCCACGCAACTTCGCACACGCGCCCACGAGGAAGCTCGCAAGCACGGCCAGGACCTCGCCGTACGCCTCGGAGCGTGATGCGGACGCCCGCGAGGCGGAGCGTGTCCTGGCGGCGGCTGCTCGCCGAGCCGATGCAAGCCGGGCGGAAGGGAGTCAGCCAGGACCGTTCCGCTGAATGCTCTCGAGCCTTTTGCCCTGGGCGTTAGCGGCGCACGGCGGCGGTGTCTTACCCGGGCACGCCATCGTGAAATTCATCAGTAAGACCGTGGGCGGAGGCGACGCCTACGCATCAGGCGGTCCTGTCCGGGATCACCGCGACGACCGTGAAGGAGAACCGCAATGCCCCTGCTCAACCCCGGCGACCCGTTCCCCCGGCTGACCATCAGCACCACCGACGGGCAGGCGCTTACCATCCCGGACGCATTCGCAGGCGACTTCGCGGTCGTGCTGTTCAACCGGGGCGCCTGGTGCCCGTTCTGCAACGCGCAGCTGCGCGCGTTCGAGCGGGCCAGCGCGACGCTGGCGGAGACGGGCATCCGCGTCGCCGCGCTCTCGGTCGACGACAAGGAGACCGCGGCCGAGATGGCCGCCAAGAACAAGCTGACCTTCCCCGTCGGCTACGGCGCGGACGCCCGCGCCGTAGCCGAGTCCACCGGCGCGTTCGTCAACCCGGACCCGGTGTACCTGCAGTCGACCGGCTTCGTGCTCGACCCCGCGGGTAACGTCATCGTCAGCGTGTACTCCAGCGGCGCCATCGGGCGGCTCGTCCCCGACGACACCATGGGCCTCGTCCGCTACGTGCGCGATCACGCGGCGTGACCCGCCTGACCGGCGGCGTTTGCCGTCGGCGCGGCCGTTGAGTCACGGCATCGTCCCCGATACCGGCGGCTCGCAGGTCTCAGAGGACGATGTCGGCGAGGCGGGCGATCTCGTCCTTGTCGCCGACGGCGGGGTTGAGGATGACGTCGGTGGCGCCGATGTCGCCGAACGCCTTGACGGTCTCCCTGACCCCGTCCGGGCCGGCGGCGAGGCCCCCGGTGATGAGGCCGGCCACTTCGCTGCCGGAAATGCTGTAGTAGTCCCAGACGTTGCCCCGGCCCTGCTCCTGGTCGCCGAGCGCGAAGTAGGCGATCGCGACCAGCCGCGGCGCGCCCGCGCGACCGGCCTGATCCCACGCGGCCCGGGTCCCCTCGAATAGCGGCGCCACCATCGCGGCCGGGACAGAGGGGCCGATGTATCCCGTGCCCCGGCGAGCTACCCGCTCATAGGCGGCCGCCACTCCCCCGCCGAACATCAGCGGTACCTCCCGCGCGCCAGGCGTGACGGCCGGGTTGGGGCCGCCGCCGACCGGCTCGCCTCGCCAGACCCGCCGGTAGACGTCCAGGTCCTCGTCAAGCCGCCTGCCCCGGGCGGCCATCCCCAGGCCGCCGACGACGAAGTCGTCGCGACGGAGCCCGACACCCAGGCCGAGGGTCAGGCGGCCGCCCGAGACCGCGTCGATCCCCGCGGCCTCCTTGGCCAGCAGGACCGGCGGCCACACCGGCCCCAGCGCCACCGCGGCGAGCAACTCCGCCGAATCCGTGACCGCCGCCGCGGCCGCCAGCGCCACCGTGTCCATGACCCCCGGGTACGCTATCCGCCCGACCGTCGCCAGCGTCCCGAACCCCGCCCGCTCAGCCGCCGCGGCCCAGGACGGGATGATCGCGGGCTCGATGCCGCGCACCTGGTTCGGCAAGCCAATGCCAATTCTCACTCGGCTAATCCCCTTACTCCGTTATGTATCGGGCTGAAATTTCTCTCATTCGCCGGGCAATTACCCTGAGCGGCTCCTTCGCGTGCGCGGGGCGATACCCCGGTTCCGCGGCATCGCTTTGTTAGCTGAGTGTCAGCCGCTCGATCTCGCTGAGCGCGTCGTGCGCGGCGTAGACCCGGGCGAGCCTGCGCACATTGGCGTGCATCCCGGTGTCCTTGAGGACGGTCTCGGTGGCGACGGCGAGGTCTTCAGGCGCGGGGGTGCCGGTGTGCAGGTCGATGCCGAGTTCGTGGTAGGCGACCCGGGCGGCGACGGCGGGCTTGTCCTCGGTCAGGCCGGCCACGATGACCGGGACGCCGGCCGCGATCGCCTGCTGGGTGCCGCCGAAGCCGCCGTTGGTGATGTACGCGCTGGCCTTGGGCAGCAGGACGTCGAACGGGATGAACCCGGCAACCCTTGCGTTGGGCGGGACCGGGACGGACAGCGCGCCGGCCTCGCGGCCGAGGGCGGCCACCACGGTGACGTCCAGGTGGGCCAGGCCGGCCAGGGCGGGCTCGACGAGCTGGGACAGGTCCCGGTTGGCGAAGGTGCCCTGGGTCACGACCACGACCGGGCGGGAGCCGTCGCGGGAGCCGTCCAGGTCCGCCCACCAGTCCGGGGGCTGCCAGCCGGCGTCGCTGCGGCCGGGCAGGGTGCCGACCAGGTGCACCGAGTCCGGGGCGTCGCCGCGGTCGAACTCGAAGCCGGGCACGGTCAGCGCGGCGAGCACGTCAGGGGCGGTGTAGATGCCGTCCACGAACCCGGGGCAGGGCCGCGTGGTGCCAAGGGACTCCAGGACGCCGGCGAAATGATCCTGGGTCGGCTGCATCGCCATGGCGAACTGCGCGTTCGCGGCCCGGTTGGCGCCCTTCTGATCCTCGCCAGGGCCGGCCGGCACCGGCCCGAAGAAGGTCGTGTCGTCGCTTGACAGGGCCAGCGGCGTCGCGGTCACCGCAACCCAGCGGCGGGGCCGCAGGCCGGGGGCGCCAAGCGCCGCCGGGAACGCCCCCAGCCACAGCACGTTGCTGATCAGGTACTGGTCGGGGTCCTGCGCGAGCAGCTGCTGCAGGACGGCGTACTGGTCGGGCATGGGGGTCACGAAGGTGTGGATCCAGTCGTAGTTGAGCATCTCCGGTCCCGGGGCGAGGCCCGCGCGCTCCGGGTCATCGCCAAGGAGGCGGTCGTCGAAGTCGGCCGCGCCGGTGACCGGCGTGAAGCCGAGACCGGCGTCCTCCGCGTCCGCGCGGAAGCGGCTGCCGGTGACGACCGTGATCTGGTGGCCGCGCCGGGCGAGCCCCCGGCCGAGCTCGAGCAGTGGTGACAGCTCGCCGGTGATGGGCGGTGCCGCGATGATGATCTTTGCCATAGTGCCTTCCCTTAAGCCTGCAGGCTACGGACGTGCCGGATGAAGCCATCCGGCGGTTCGCCCGACTTCACGACGACGACCTCGGCTCGCCGCACACCGCGAACCCGGGGCGACGGAAAGCCTCCCCCACGCCCCATACAGCCGGCTTGCAATACCCAACGGCAAAGCTTGCATTCTGCTTGCAATCGTCGGAAAGTGCCGCTTTTATTCAGGGGTGCGAACCTTCGCGGTACTCGGATCAACCCAGGTACACGATGGTGACCGGCCCGTCGAACTCGGCGGGCCGCTGCCCCGCCGCCTGCTGACCGCGCTGGTGGCGGCGGAGGGCCGGCCGGTCTCCGATGACCGGCTCGCCGAGTCCGTCTGGGAGAGCCAGCCGCCCGCCAGCTCGCAGACCGGCCTGCAGGTGTACGTGTCCCGGCTGCGCCGCGCGCTATCCGACACGGACCGGGACGCGCTGCGCCGCACGGCCGCCGGCTACCGCCTCATCACCCCGCCAGGCGCCACCGACATCGAGCGGTTCACCGAGCAGATCGGCGCCGCCCGGCTCCTGGCTGCCTCCGGCCGGAGCGACGAGGCGCTGCCCGCATTCGACGCGGCCCTTCGGCTGTGGCGCGGCGACCCGTTCGCCGACCTGCCGGCCGACCCGGGGGTGGCGGCGGCCCGCGCGCAGCTGCGGGAGCTGCGGGACGCGGCGGAGGAGGACCGTATCACCGCCCGGCTCGCGCTGGGCCAGGAGGCCAGCGCGGTCGCCGAGCTTGAGGGACTGGTTCGGGCCGCACCCTACCGGGAACGGCGCTGGGCGCTGCTCGTCCTCGGCCTGTACCGCTGCGGCCGGCAGGCCGAGGCGCTGGCCGCCGTGCGCCGCGTCCGGAGCCTGCTCGCCGACGAGCTTGGCGTCGATCCCGGGCCTGAGCTGCGGCGCCTGGAGCAGCAGGTCCTCCGCCAGGACCCGGACCTGCTGCCGGTTCGCGCCAGCCCCTTCCGCGAGCTGGCCCGTCCGGAGCGGATCCGCCGGCCGCTGTCGTCATTCCTCGGGCGGGCCCGTGACCTCGCCTTGCTCGCCGGCCTCGTCGCCGGGAACCGGCTGGTGACCGTGGCCGGCACGGCGGGCGTCGGTAAGACCCGGCTGGCGATCGAGCACGCGGCCGCCCGCACCGACGGCGACGGGCCCTGGCTGGTGCGGCTCGCCGACGTCACCGACCCGGCGATGCTGCCGCTGGCGGTCGCGGCCGCCGCCGGCGTGACCGAGACCGCCGCCGCCACCCCGGACTCGCTGGCCAAGGCGCTGTGCTGCCGCCGCGGGCTGTTGCTGCTCGACAACTGCGAGCACCTCGTCGATCACGTCGCGCCGTTGGTGCTCGGCCTGCTCGACCAGGCCCCCGGCCTGCGCGTGCTGGCCACCAGCCGGGTCCCGCTCGGGATCGACGGCGAACGGCTGCTGCCCCTGGGCCCGCTGCCGCCCGCGCCGGCCGTGGCGCTGCTCATCGACCGGATCCGAACGGTACGGCCCGCCTGGGAACCGCGAGCGGGGGAACTCGACGCCGCGGCGGACGTCGCCGCCGCGCTCGACGGAATCCCGCTGGCCCTGGAACTGGCCGCGGCGCGGGCCCCCGTCCTCGGCCTCCGCGAACTCGACGCCCACCTCGGCGACCGGCTCGCCGTGCTCGGGAAGATCCCCGCGGGCTCGCTGACGCCGCACACGACGCTCGAGGCCGCCATCGGGTGGAGCGTCGACCTGCTGCCGGACGCCGACCGGTCGATGCTGCTGCGGCTGTGGCCGTTCGAGGGCGGCTTCCCCCTGGAAGCGGTGCTGCCGCAGGAAGCCGGCCTGGAAACGCTGTCCTCGCTCGTCAGCCGCTCCATGGTGGCCGCCGACACCACCACCGCGCCCGCCCGCTACCGGCTGCTCGAGATCATCCGGGCCTACTGCCGCGCCCACGACCCGGCACCGGAAGCCAGCGCCGCCGCCCACGCGGCCTTCATCCACCGGCTTGCCGCGCGCGCCGCGCAGGAACTGCGGGGCGAGCAGTCCCCCCGCGCCATCGCGACGCTCACCCGCGAACTGCCCAACATCAGCGCGGCGATCGCCGGCGACCTGACCGCCAGCCCAGAAGCAGCCCTGCGGACAGCCGGCCTGCTCATGTGGTTCTGGACCCGCTGCAGCCTCCTCGAGGGCCGCCGGCTGCTCGAACGCTGCCTGGCCGCGGCCCCGCACGCACCCGCCCGCGACATCGCCCGCGCCCGCGTGGCCCACGCCAGCATCGAGTACGTGACCGGAGACAGCGGCCACGCCCGGGAGACCATGGCCGCCGTGGCCCGAGAGCTCAGCTCCGCCACCGGCCGCGAGGACCGGGCCCTTTACGCCGAGACGCGCTTCTACCAGGCACTGCTGCAAGTGCCCCACGGTGATCCCGGTACCGCGCTGGCGGCGGCGGCCGACGCGTACCGGATCGGCACCGAGCTCGGCCTCGGCTGGCTGGCCGCGAACGCGGAAATGGCACGCGGAGCGGCGCTGCTCATGCTCGGCCGCACCGCCGACGGCCGGCAGGCGCTCCACGCGGCCATCCGCGGTGCGCTGGCCTGCGGCGTGGACTGGACCGCGGCGATAAGCGAGGTCATGCTGGCGCAGAGCCTGCTGGCGTCAGGCGACCCGGCCCTGCCCGTCCTCCGCGATGCCCTGCGGCGGTTCCGCCGCGAAGGCGACCTGTCCAACATCCTCATCGTCCTGCACAACGGCGCGCACGCCCTCGCCGCCGACGGCCAGACCGAGCGCGCGCAGCAACTGCGGGCCGCGGTGGACCACCACATCGCCCGGCGCGGCATACGCCTGCACCAGACCTACGCCGGCGGACACGCCCCCGACGAACGGCAGGACGGAACCCAGATTCCCGGCGACGACGACCCGCCGTCACTGGAAACGACCATCGCCCTCTTCGAGAGCCAGAGCTAACACGTGCGGACGGCGGCATGAAACCCGTGCCGCCCGGCGGGTTAGGGGCCAGAGTGCGAGGATACTTAGGCGCCGTCGGCGCGGGCGCCCGACCATGCGGTTGACCCGGGCCCACTACCGGATGGCGTGGCCACGGCACACCGCTAGTGGACGGCACGATCGGTGTCGGCCCAGTACGGCCCGCGCAATTGGCGCTTGAGTACCTTGCCGGCCGCGGACAGGGGCAACGAATTGACAAATTCGCAACTCCGCGGTGCCTTGTAGCCGGCGATCAAGGTTTTGCAGTGCTCGCGGTTTCCACCTCGGCCGAGTACACTTTCTCCCCGCCGGTGACGATCATGTCCTTGACACGGTCGACCACGTAGAGGTACCCAGAAAAACCGCACGCCAGGCCGCAGATGCCGCCGTTGGCCACACCCTCTGCCACGTTCGACCGACCGCTCGCCGCCGTCATCAACGGCGGGTCTCTGACTGGCATGGCGGAAGAATGGCGGCATTCCATCCGTCAGCGCCTCGGCCGGCGGCTACTTTTCATCTCAGCTGACCGCGTGGCGCGACTTTACATCTGAGATGACCATTCTGACGCCCGTTTTGACCCGTAATCGGGGTACGGCATAGATGAAAAGTCGCCGGAAAGACCGGAACTGGCAGGAAGCTGGCGTGCGCAGTGAACGCAATATCGGGACAAATGACACCAACGGGCGTCGATGATCTCAACACGCTGTTGTAGCGAGGTTTTCTCAGTAAGGGCGAACCTGGCATCGACCCCAGGACTTCGGCGGGAACATCCAGGCCGTCTTCCGTCCGGCCGGCAGGCCGGGGAGCCACTCGGCCTCGGATGCCCGTGATTCCCGTGATGCCCCCGCACCATCGCGTGACGCCCGATGGCACCCGCCGGCCCGGCTCGCCGCCATGATCGTGAAGACTTCTTTTACGAAGAAGAGTTCGCGTGCTATACGCACGCAAAATCTTCGCTATAAAAAAACCCTTCGCGATCACCTCGCGGAGGAATCGTGAAATTTCCGGAAATGACGGGCCATTCTGATCGGCCGTCCGCGCGCTGTATCCGTCCGCACGCTATCCGGGCACAAGACGATCAACCGAAAGTCACTTCAATACTAGGCAAGCCATCCCTGCGAGCCTGCGACGGTGGGAGGATGCCCTGCGCGACAGGCTCACCACGCTGAGCGAGGCCGGCGAACTGGCGTCGTTGCCCTGCAGGGCGGCCTTCTGCTCGGCAGGATCCATCGAAGCTCACGCCCGCTCGAAGTCGCCCTCACAAACGCGATCGACCACGTCGCGAGCTTCTCCACCGCTGCTCCCGCTCCGACCGCTCTGACCGGTAGGTCGATAGGTCGATGGGGTACATCCGCGCTTGCGGACCGGCTGCGAACCGAAGCACGCTAGCTCGTGGCCCTGGCCCTGGCCCGACAAGGAGCCGGTAGCCGAGCACGCCATGAAAAGCCCCTTACCTTGGGGTCAGCGGGGCGGCGATGGCGTCTCTGACCCCCGTCGGAGACACTGGCCATCCCTGTCGGTGAGACGGACGCGCAGATACATCCCTGGACAGCGCGGCCCACCCGAAATGGGCTGCCGGGCGGACGGTAACGACCCGTCGATAATGGCGCGGTGCAGGTCAAGCAGGGCGGGGATGCCGGCGGGAGCGCGCCGCCCCATCCCGCACTCTGTGCCCACGCCGAAGGAGTCGCGGAACAGGGCGGCGGCGGCGATCCGGCGCCGTGCGCCCGCCACCCCATCCGTCGCGTGCACCAGCCCGAGGTAGAGATCGCTGTCCGGCGCCAGCCGCAGATCCTGCAGCGGCTCGAAGTACCCCGGGTCGTCACGGTCACGCGGCACCGGCATGTGCACCCAGCTCAGCGGCCTCGTCAGGGCCGCCGCGACCCGGTTCGCGATGTCGACGAGATTCCCTGTGTCGCGGGGCTCGACGGCGTGCTTGTGCCCGAGATCGCCGTAACACAGGTGGTAGCCAAGGGCGACTTCGGCGGGAACATAGTTGCCCAGCTCGGCCAGGCGGCTGGCGATACCGCCGGGGATATCGGCCAGCTGGGTGCGCCAGGCCCCTTCAAGCACGATGAACTCCGGCGACACGTCCCATTGGATGGCCAGCTCATCGTGCGGGATTTCGGCGCAGATGCCGTCGATTTCGGCCAGGATCATGGCCAGGAAGGCCGGCTCGACGGCCAGCTGGTCGTCCGGGAGGAACACCATCGGCACCGCGAGCGGGGTCGGCAACGACACCTGGAAGCGAGCCGCCGGCGCGATGACGCCATCCTTCTTGAGCGCGGCGAAGGCCCGATAGGACGCTGCCGCGAAATCGGCATAGCCCGGGCTCGGGATGACCAGCGCGCCGGGGTCGGTCCCCGGCGACAGCCGGAACGCCGGCATGCTGGCCACGCCCTCCTGAAGGACGCGCGAACCGGTGTACTCCAGCTGCGGGTGCGCCGTGAGCATCGGCAGCTGGATGCCGATCCAGCCAACGCGGTCGCCGGTCTCGCCATCGGGAATCCGGGTCACCCGGCTGCCCAGGCGATCCGCGACGGCGCGGAAAACGGCGTCGGCGGACTCAAGCGGGACGCTGCCGACTAGGTGCGCGCCCAGCTGAGGGACTGGCGTGCCGCTCGCGGTCATGGCCGCATCTCCTCATATCCGGTCGTAAACCCGATGGGCTGCTTAGCAGAGCATGTCCCGGGCCCGCCTGGCTGGGGGGCCCGGGACATGCTGGCCGGTGGTCGGCTTGCCGTTGCTAGATGTTGGCGATCCCGGCGGACGCCGTTACCGAGGCCGGCAGCGGGGTCGGTGAGCTGGGCACCTCGGTGAGGGTCCCACCGTTCACGGCGAACACGGACACGAAGTGCCCGCCGCTGCCGTCGACTAGCAGGTACTTGCCGTTGGGGGACAGGCGGGCGTCGATATCGGCGCCACCGCCGGTGATGGCCGTGCTGCCGATGAGGGCGAGCGAGCCGTCCCGGCTGATGGAGTAGCTGGAGATGTTGCCCGACCCGGTGTTGACGGCGAACAGGTACTGGCCGTCGTGGCTGATCTCCACCCAGCACGGCGCGGTCTGGCCGTCAGCGTAAGGCGACGATCCGATCGGGGTGAGCTGGCCGAGGAAGTTGTCCCTGTAGGCGGATACCGTGCCCAGGCCCGCGCCGTTGTGCGCGTTGGTGACGAACAGCTGGGAAGGGTCGGTGGGCCGGAACTCGGCGCCCAGCTGGCCGAGGCCCTGGCCGGCGAAGGGAGATCCCGGAGCGGCGAGAAGGCGGCCGCCGGGTAGCACCTTGTAGCTTTCGATCTGCGAGGTGTTGACGAGGGTGCCGACAAGGCTCGTGCCGTTGGAGTTGAACAGCACGTCGGCCGGGCCGGAGCCCGCGGGGGCCGCGTACGTGGCGCCCGGGATCGGCGACAGCGTGCCGTGGCGGCCGAGGCGGAAGCCGGTGAAGCCGGCGCCGCCGGTGGCGTTGCCCTTGTTCGCGACGTAGACAAGGCCGAAGGGTGAGACCGCGACGCTGACCGGGTCGATGCCCCCGGAGGAGACCGGCCGACCGACCTGGACGGGCACGCCGCCGGCGGTGACGCGCAGGACCGAGACCTGGTTACTGCCGGCGTCGACGGCCAGCAGGTACCGGCCGTCCCTGGCGGCCTGGATCGCGCCCTGCGAGCCCAGGCCCGCGCCCAGGCCCGCGCCGCCGATGGTGAACGGGGAGCCGGCAATGGGAGTGAGGGAACCGTCTGCGTGCCGGGCGTACCCGGCGATGGTGTTGGCGGTCGCGGTATTGCCATTGACGTAGGTGTAGCCGACGACCGGTGGGGTCGTGCTGGCGCTGGCCGAGGCCGCCGCGCCGAACACGCCGAGCGTGGCCACCAGCAGGCTGCCGCCCGCCGCCGCCAGCCATGTGCGCTTGCGCATGTATCTCCTTGCATATTGGTATGGATCCGCAGTGATCCGCGAACTCACCTGATTAGCGCCATGCCACGTCCGCATTCTTACTGCCGCCCCCTTACCTTTTTCGTGGCAGCGGGACGCGGTTGAGGTTGATTGACCCGTGAAACCACGGTCCGTTCCGGGAAAAGACTTTCAAAATCCTTCCACGGAACGGACCGCCGCGACTGTTCACGCGGCCACTGATCCGTTGAACTCCGGCCGCACGTCCCCCAGGTCCAGCTGGTTGGCCGGCCTAGAGGAAGATCAGCAGAATCGTTGCATTTGGAATAATTTCCGCATCGGCTGGAAAGGTCAATGGTTTCCGCGATAGCCGATTGATAGTCATTTAAATGCGGCGGCAGCTATATTTAGGGTGGGCATTCACCTTGCTTGACGGTAATCAGAGGATCCAGAACGATACGGAACTGCCGACCGAACAAGGGAGTCCGCAATGCGTCCAGATCGTTATGCCATCGTGGGGTACGGCTTCCGGCTGCCAGGGGGCGTGCACACCGCGGACGGCTTCTGGCAGTTGCTGAGCGAGCGAGGGTTCGTGCGCGAGCCAGTCGCAAGCCGGTATGGGCGCGGGTATGAGCCGGTGCTCGGCGAGCCTGGGCCGAGTCGGCTGGGGGCGGCGTACGAAGGGCTGATGCGGGGCGACGAGCCTTACCTTTTCGACTGCCGGCTGTTCGGGATGTCCGCCCGCGAGGCGAGCGTCATGGACCCGCAGATACGGATGCTCCTGACTTGCACCTGGGAGGCCTTGGAGCAGGCGGGATGGGACCAAGCCCGGCTGCGCAACAGCCGGACCGGCGTCTTCGTGGGCGCGCAGGTCTCGTCGTCGGGCAGTTGGCAGCCGCCGCATGGCCCGAACGAGTACATGGTCACTGGCACCAGCCTGGATATGCTGCCGAACCGGATCTCGTACGCGTTCAACCTGATGGGTCCCTCGGCCACGTATATGACCGCCTGCTCCTCCGGCGCCACCGCCATGCACGCCGCGGTGACAGCGCTGGCCGCCGGAGACTGCGACCAGGCCATCGTCGGCGCGGCGACGTACCTAGGCAGCGCCAGGGCCAGCGCCGCGTTCGCGGAACTCGGCGTGATCAGCCCGGATGGGGGATGCCGGTCCTTCGACGCGACGGCCAACGGGTACATGCGCTCCGAAGGCGTGTTCGTCTACCTTGTTAAGCCGCTGGCGGCCGCGGAGGCGGACGGGGACCGGGTGCTCGCGGTCATCACCGGCACCGCGGTGAACGCCGCGGGCGCGGCGGACGGCGCAACCGGGTCCGGGCCGGGGCGGATGATCACGGCACCCACCCAGCATGCGCAGGCCGAACTGATGCGCGCGGCCTGCGCCCGGGCTGGCCTGTCGCCGGACGAGGTGGACTACATCGAGGCGCATGCCACCGGGACCCGGGTCGGCGACCGCATCGAGGGGAACGCGATCCGGGAGGTGTTCGGCGGGCCTGACCGGCAGGTTCCGCTTCGGGTCGCGAGCGTGAAAAGCAACCTGGGGCACATGGAGGCTGCCGCCTTCACCTGCGCGCTGCTCAAGGTGCTGCTCATGTTCGAACGCCGGGCCTATGCCCCGGTCTCCCGGCATTTCGCTGTGCCGAACCCGGACATCGACTTCGCCGGGCTGCGCGTGCAGACCGAGATGGAGCCCTTCGGCGAGCGTCCGGTCGTGGTGGGGATCAACTCCTTCGGCTTCGGCGGGGCGAACGGGCACTGCCTGCTCGAGGAGTACCGCCCGCGGCAACGGCCAGCGAGCCCGCTTCCGGCGCCGGAAGCGGAGGACGACCAGGACCCGGCGTACCTGGTCCCGCTCTCGGCGCGGACGCCGGAGGCATTGCGCGAATCCGCCAGGGCGCTCGGCGAGCTCGTCGTCGCCGGGCCGCCGTTCGATCTCCGCACGCTGGCCGGCAACCTGGGCCGCCGCCGCACGCACTTCCCGGCACGCGCCGCCTTCGCGGCGACCGGGATGGCGGATCTCGCGTCCCAGCTCGGCCAGTTCGCCGAGGAAACTGAACCGCCGGCCGTGGTCGCCGAGGCCAAGGGCGAGCCGCGGGTGCTGATGGTCTTCGCCGGGCAGGGCACCCAGTGGGCGGGCTGCGGTCGCGAACTCTACGCGACCGAGCCGGTTTTCCGGCAGACCATCGACGCGGTTGACGCCGCGTGGCGGGGTCACGCCGGGTTCTCGCTGCGGGATGAGTGCTTCGGCGCCCCGCAGTCCCGGCTAGACGAATGCCGACTCGCCCAGCCGGTGATCTTCATGATCGAGGCCGCGCTTACCGACCTGCTCGCGTCCTGGGGGGTCCGCCCGGCCTGCGTGGCCGGGCACAGCGCGGGAGAGGTGGCCGCGGCGTATGCCGCGGGCATCTACTCGCTGGCGGAGGCGACCCGGCTGATCTACCACAGGACCGTGCAGCAGCAGCGCACCGCGGGGTCGGGGCGGATGCTCGCGGTCACGCTGGACCGGGCCGGCGCCGAATCGGTCCTTCGCGAGCTCGGCACCAGCACGCTGGACATCGCCTGCGAGAACGCCCCGGCGAGCACGGTGCTGTGCGGCAGCCAGGCAGACGTGGAGAGAGCGATGACGCTGCTGGCGGAGCGCGGCGTCCAGAATCGCCTGTTGCGCGGCAACGTGGCCTTCCACTCCAGCGCGATGGACCCCATCGAGACGGACCTGCGCGACGCACTCGCCTTCCTCGACTCGCTGGACATGCGAGCGCGCGTGCCGTTCATCTCCAGCGTGACGGGAGAGGTCACCGAGCACCTGGACGCCGCGTACTGGTGGTCGAATGTGCGACGCCCGGTGCGCTTCGCGGCCGCGGTCGCCGTGGCCGCACGCGAGTTCCGGCCGGACCTGGTCATCGAGGTCGCCCCGCACACGGCTCTACTGTCGGCCGTTCAGCAGTGCTACGACGGCGCCGCCGCAGCGCCGGCCTGCGTGCCCACGCTGACCCGTGGAGCGGACTCGCGGCTGTCCTTCTGCCAGGCACTCGCGGCGCTCTACAGGGAAGGAGCGGACCTGGACTTCCAGGCGCGGTACCCAGACCTGCGCCCGGTCACCCACCTGCTCCCGCCCTACCCGGCCGAACCACGCCCGGTTATCGACCCGATGGTGGACGACACGCACTTCATGCGGCGCGGCGAGTATTCGGCGGGCCCGCTGCTCGGCCGCTGGATTGCCGGCCCACAGCCGCGCTTTGAAGTGCGGATGAGCGCCGCCGACTTCCCGTGGCTGGCCGACCACCGTGTGCAGAACACCGCGCTCATGCCCGCGGCGGGATACATCGAGATGATCCTCGAGGCCATGGGGAACGCGCCCGTGTACTTCCCGGTCATCGAGTTTCTCAAGCCCTGCCTGCTGGCGGGCGACCCGGTCCGGCTGCAGACCGAGCTCACCCAAGAGCCGGGTCCTGGCGACGCGTTTTCCTTCCGCATCTCCTCGATTCCGTACTCGGCCGACGACAGCTCCGCCGCCGTGCTGCACTGCAGCGGGAAGGTCAGGCGGCTCGCGGAAGCGCCGGCCGGCCCGGATCTGCCCGAGCTCGACCGGGCTCGGTTCGCCGCCGGGCGGCTGAACAGCCGTAAGGCGTTCTACGGCCACATGGACGCGGTGATCGGCGAGTCTTTCCAGTACGGACCGCAGTTTCAGGTTGTGCATGACGTGCGCGAGGACATGGCGACCAAGGAACTCCTGCTGGACGTGCGGATGGACGGCACGCTGTGGCGCGACGGCCAGCGCGCCGGGTACCGATTCCCGCCCGCGCTTCTCGACGGCGGACTGCAGTCGTTCATCCTCTACCTCATGGAGTGCTCGGACATCTCCGCGGTGCCACGCCGGATGGAGGGGCTGACCATCGGCCGCCTGCCCACCTCCTCCCGGCTCACCTGCCATTTCGTGCCGCGGCCTGACAGGTCGGCGTGGCATGAGCGGGGGCAGCTTTCGCTGCCGCTCGGCGAGTGGCCAGCCGGCGGCATGACCCTGTACGACGCGGCGTCTGGCGACCGGGTAGCACACATGGCCAGCTACACCAGCGCGCACGCCAATCCGAAGCGAAACGTAGCGGACCGCGGCAGGCACGTGATCCGGCTGTACCCGAAGTTCGCCGACACCGACCTGGCCGACGGTCTTGCGACCGCCCTCGCCGGCACGCTGGCCAGCGGCGGACCGCTAACTCCGAACGCCCTCGGGACCCTGGACGGCCTGATCGTCGCCGAGTTCGCCCAGTCCGCCGAGCCCGAGCGGACCGCGGTCGTCGGCTACCTGGTCGGCGAAGACGACAAGGCTCCCGAGGGACCGGAGTTCTGGCTGCTCGGCGCGTCCGCAGCCGACACGGAACGGCTCGCCGGAGCGTTCGGCCGGCCAGGCGGACCGGCCGTCAGGTTCGCGACTGCGGACCTGACGGCCCCGGACACGATCGACTTCGACGACGGCCTGCTGCGCCAGGCCGCCTGCCATCTCCTGATCGTCGATGCCGCGACGGCGGAGCTCACCGCCGAGGCCTGGTCGGTTATCCGGCGGCTGCTTGTACCCGGCGGACTCGCCCTGGTCCGGCACCCGGACACCGCACCCGCGCCGCCGGGAAGCGGCTGGACCCGGCTAGGCGAGGGAGAGCGCTCGGTGCTGTGGGCGGCGCCGCCCGGCCTCTGGGACGACGCGTCAACCGACGGGCCTGACGACAGGCCAGCCGATGCACGGGAAGCCGGGCCCGAGAGTCCCCGATGGCTGTTCGCCGCGGCAGGCCCGCTCGCTGACCTGTGGGCGCTTGAGCTGGCATCAGGCGCGAAGCGGGTCGCCATGGAGTCGCTTGACTCGCGGTGGCCGTGGTCCAACCGCGTGCAGCAGGAGATGAGAGGGCTGCACGCGGTCGACTTCTTCTGTGCTGAGGAAGACCGCGGTGACCCGCTCGGCGAGAGGCTGCTGCGCCGTTTCCTCGAATTCATCCGCGCCATGGCCGCCGCGCGCGAACAAGCGCCCGGAGAGACAGCGTCCGACGCGGCGGCGCTGTGCCGGGTGACGGTGATCAGCCGCCGGGCGGCCTTCGGCGTGCTGGAGCCGCGGGCGGCGGCGCTGTGGGGCGCGGTGCGCTCGCTCGGCCACGAGCTCGGCCGGGGCTTGCGGCTCGACCTGCGCCTGGTCGACATCGGCGAGTCGGGCGATCTCGCCGCCCTGCGCTGGCTGGATCGGCATGATGTCCACGAATGCGAGCTGGCCATTCGCGAGGGCCAGCTGTACGCGCCCCGGCTGGTCAGCCTGCCGCGCGCGTATTCCATCCCCGCCTCGCAAGCCGGACGCTACCAGCTCAGCGTGACCACACCGGGGCAGATCTCGGGACTGTCGATGCGCACTGAGCCCGACCAGCCGCCCGGGCCGCACGAGGTGGAGATCGATGTGGCGGTCGCGGCGCTGAACTTCCGTGACATCATGGTGGCGCTCGACCTTTTGCCGTCGGCTGCCTACGAGAAGTCCGCGCTCGGACGGCAGATCGGGATCGAGGCGAGCGGCATCGTTCGCCGAGTCGGCAGCGCGGTGACGAGGTACCTTCCGGGCGACCCGGTGGTCTTTATGCGGGGCGGCTGCGTGGCCAGCCGGGTTACGACCGACGAGAGCGTGGTGTTCGCCATGCCCGCCGTGCTCTCGATGGCTCAGGCCGCGGCCGTGCCGTCGGCCTACGTTACCGCTTACCACGCGCTCATTGACCTCGCCCGGCTGCGGGCGGGCCAGCGGGTGCTCATCCACTCCGCCATGGGCGGGGTGGGCCAGGCCGCCATCGCGCTCGCCAGGCATACGGGCGCCACCGTGTACGCGACGGCGGGGACGCCCGAGAAGCGGCGCAAGCTTCTCGGTTTCGGCGTGACGGCTGCCTTCGACTCGCGCAGCTTCCGCTGGCATGACGACCTGCTCGAGGCGACCGGCGGGGAGGGCGTCGACGTCGTGCTGAACTCGCTGGCCGGCCATCACATCGCGCTGTGCCTGCAGGCGCTGCGGCCTGGCGGCTGGCACTGCGAGATCGGCAAGGTCGACATCTACTCCGACACCGCGCTCGGCATGTCGGTGTTCCGGAAGAACCTCCGGTTCGCCGCCATCGACGTCGACCGGCTGATGCACGAGGACCCAGACCATTGCCGTGAGCTGACCACCGCCTGCCTGCTTCTGCTCGCCGACGGTACGCTGCCGCCGCTGCCGGTCACCCGGTACCCGTACGCCGAGTATGAGAGCGCCCTGCGGCTCATGGCCAGCGGCCAGCATGAGGGGAAGCTGGTGCTGGTCGCCCCGGACGCTGCCGAAGCCCGGGAACTTGCGGTCGATGACCGCCGCCCGTTCCTCGACCCGGACGCGACCTACCTGGTGACCGGTGGTCTCGGCGGGCTCGGGCTGCGCCTCGTCGCCTACCTGGTGTCAGCGGGTGCCCGCCACCTCACGCTGCTTGACCGGGACCCCGCGCGGCGCCGGGATAGCGATTGGGTGCGGAACGCCAGCGGCATCGCGCACTACTTCCCCACCGAGGACGTGCGGATCGATATCGAGCCGGCGGACGTCGCGCGCCGCGCCGACGTCGACCGGGTGATCGCCGGGCTGGCCCGGCCGCTCAAGGGCGTATTCCATCTCGCCGCCGTCCTCGACGACCATGCGCTTGCGGACATCACGCCGGAGTCGGTGGCCACCGTGTTCGCGGCCAAGGCAGGCGGGGCGTGGCACTTGCACCAGGCCACCCGCGAACTGCGGCTCGATCACTTCGTCTTGCTCTCGTCTGTCTCATCTGTTGTCGGGAACGCGGGGCAGAGCGTGTACGCCGGGGCCAATGCGTTCCTCGACGCCCTCGCCGCCTGCCGCCATCGCCAGGGGCTGCCGGGGCTCGCTTACAACATGGCCGGGGTCGCTGAGGCGGGGATGGCCGCCCGTTCTCCCAAGATGCTGCGGTTCATGCGGGCCGCGGGGATACCGGCGGTGAGCATGGCCGTCGCGATCGCGAACCTGGACTACGCGCTGCGGGCGATGCCCGGCCAGGACCACCTGGTCGGCGCCGACATCCGCCGGCTGCCAGGCGGGCCCTCTCACCCCGACTTCATGCGGACCGGCCGCTGGATGGCCGACGGCGACATCGGGACGGGAGAGCAAGGGCTGAGCCCCGAGGCGGTCGCCGACGAACTGTGCCGCGAGATCAGCAAGCTCTCCGGGCACGATCAGGTCGGGCCGCGGGAGACGATCGCGTCGTTCGGGGTGAGCTCGGTGTCGATCGCCGAACTCAGCGCCTTCGTCAGGACCAGGTACAACTATCAGGTCGGGATCCTCGACCTGATGACCACCGCGACACCAGAGTCAATCGCGGTCGCGATCACCCGCGGCGGTGCCCCCGACCGGGAGGCGGAAGAGCCGGGTAACGTCGCCACCACCCGTTCGGAACACGATAAAAGCATGCCGGCGGACTGCCAGCAAGACCTGGAGTCGTTGCAGGAGACCATCCGCGCGCTGGCGGGCGGCTCGGCGCCCGTTCCTGCCGACCGGTTCCGCGCGGTGTTCCTCACCGGCGCGACCGGCTTTGTCGGGCGGTTCACGCTCGTCGAACTGCTGCGGCAGTCCGACGAGGTGATGGTGCACTGCCTGGTCCGAGCCGGTGACGAGGCGGAAGGCATGGACCGGGTCCGGCGCGCGCTGCGGGACGCAGAAATCTGGGACGACGCGTTCTCAAGCCGCATCAGGATCTGGCCTGGCGACATCCGCGAGCCGCGGTTCGGCCTGCCGGAAGAGGACTTCACCCGGCTATGCGAAGAGATCGACGCCGTCTACCACCTGGCCGCCGACCTCAGCCTGATGTCGCCCTATGCGGCGCTGCGCGAAGCCAATACGCAGAGCTTCCGCAATGTCCTTGAACTGGCCCTGCTGCGCCGGACGAAGCACATCGTCTACGCCTCCACGATGGGCGTCTTTCCGCAGTACTTCTGCAACTTCGCCGGCGAATTCGCCGGCCAGCCGATCGATGACGCGGCCCAGCCCGACCTTGGCCAGATGAAGGCGGTCCTGCCACCGGGGCTCATCGGCTACCCGTGGAGCAAGCTCGTGGTGGAGAAGGCGCTGCTGTTCGGGCACGCGCTAGGGTTGCCTGTCGCGATCATGCGGCTGCCGCAGATGGGGATAGCCGCCTCCACCGGGTTCACGCAGAGCACCGACATCAAGGTCCGGGTGGTCACGGCGGTGCTCGACGCACGCGTGATGCCCGCCGGGTTCAGGCTGCACTGGACCGAGCCGGCGGACACCGTCAGCGAGACCCTGGTGAAAATCTCGCTGAACCCGGACCGGCGGCACACCGTTTATCACCTTTGCAACGCCGAGCCGCGGGACCACGGGCTGGAACTGGCGGACTTCGGGGTCGATGCCAGGGAGGTGAGCTACGCCGACTTCAGGCGCGCCTGCCAGGCCCGCGGGCCGCACGGGCCGCTGCACGGGTACTGGCCGCTCGTCGACCACTTCGCTGACCTGTGGTTCCCGGCACAGGCCGCGGACCGGCCCGCCACGGTTCCGGTGTCCGTCACCGCGGTCCAGGCCGATCTGACCCGACGGCCGGCGGCTTCACCCGCCGGGCACGCGCCGGAGTGGCCGGGGCTGATCACCACAACGGCGCGATCGTTCGGCTGGGTCACCAGGCACGCCGACGACTGGCCGTACCGACCCCCCGCCGCCAGGCTGTCCGAGGCCGCGCTTCGCCGCCACGCGGAGCGACTCGCGGAGCGGCTCGCGGTCCGCTTTGATGTCGTGTATCCGCCGGTGCTGCTCGATGGACTCGACCGGCTCGTGGGCGCGCTGCGCGACCCCGCGGCGCGGATCCGCGAGGACCGTCATTCGGCGATCAGATTCGCGCTCGGCCGCAACCTGTGGAACCGAGCCAGCCTGGCCCGCGAGTACGACCGCAATCCGGCGATCGCGGACGAGCGGGTGGAACGGCCGGTGTTCATTTTGGGCATCAACCGTACCGGGACCACACTGCTGCACCGGCTGCTGGCGCAGGGCAGCAGGTTCTGGGCGCCGTGGGTGCACGAGATCGCGCACCCGGCGCTGTCGGCCGACGGAACAGATGACGCGCGGCGCGCCTTCGCCCATGACGCGCTGGCCGCCAGCGGGACCGCCGAGGCGATGCGCGGCATTCATTCCGTGGACACCGGGGAGCCAGAGGAGGACTTCACCTTCCTGGAAGATTCGTTCGCCGCGTGGACCTACACGCTGCGCTATCACGTGCCCGCGTACGGGCAGTGGCTGTCCGGGGTGCCAAGCGACTTCGCCTACGGTGCCCACCGGCGGACCATGCAGCACCTCACCTGGCAGCGCGGTACCCGGCTTGGCGCCGACAAGAGGCAGTGGCTGCTGAAGATGCCGTTCCACCTCGCGGAGCTCGAGATGCTTGCGGCCACCTACCCCGACGCGGTGTTCATCCAGACGCACCGCGAACCGCGGGACTTCATGGGCTCGTGGTGCAGCTTTACCCAAGCGGCACGGTCGCTCTCTGCACACGCGCCGGATAAGGCGGCGCTTGCCACGCTCGGCGCCGGGCAACTGGACTTCATGAGCCGGATGCTCGAGCGGACCGCGCAGCTAAGGTCGCAGAGCCCGGAACTGGACCAGCGCTTCGTCGACGTCAGCTATCTCGACCTCGTCGAGGCCCCTGTCCGCGTCGCGGAGGAGGTTTACCGGCAGTTCGGCTGGGAGTTCGACCGCGAGACCTCGGCTCTCACCGAGCGCTGGCACGCCCGGCAGGCCAGGCAGCGCCAGGTGCAGCCCAGGCACCGCTATACGCTGGGAACCTACGGGCTGACCGCACGGCAGGTGGACGAGGCCTTCTCGCGGTACGCGGAGTTCGCCTCCGTGAACAAGATCAGGATGAAGTGAGATCCCTCGCATGCGGCACAGGGTGCTCGTACGCATCCTGATCGGGAAGTACCGGCGTGACTGGGCAGCGGGGCTCCGGTAGGACGCAGAAATCCGCCGAGCTGCCTGCCCTTTCCTTTTCATCAGATAGGTCCTCTGATAAAGCGACACATGCTAACAAAATCAGAGTAATGCTCTGGTAATCTGTGGCCCATGGACGAAGTGCTGGAGATCTGGAACGCGGCCGTGCCGCTGCGCCCGGCCGCGGTACGGCGGTGCGGCGACGCTGGCCAAGAGATCGAGACCACTGCGTGAACAGCGCCTCCGCTTACCTCTCCGGCGGCAATGACATCGTTTTCCGGATTCTGGGGCCGGTCGAGGTCATCAACGCCAACGGCCACAGCAAAGTGGTGGGCGGCCGACAGCAGGCGGTGCTCGCCGCGCTGCTGCTCGGGGCCAACCAGGTGGTCAGTATGGACCGGCTGGCCGAAGCGGTCTGGGAGGATGATCCCCCGTCGACCGCACGGGCCCAGATCCAGTTCTGTATCTCAGCGCTGCGCCGCACCTTCATGCGGTGGCGTCTCAGCGCCTGCATCGAGACGCAGAATCCCGGCTACAGAATTCGTCTCGACCCGGGCCAGCTCGATAGTCAGGTCTTCGCGCGGCGGGTGGAAGCGGCCCGCCAGCTGTCCAAGGCCGGCCGGGCGGCCGACGCGGCGGCGGGCCTACGCGGCGCGCTGAGTCTGTGGCGGGGTGTCCCACTGGAAGGAGAGCCGGCCTCGCTGCGGGCCAAGACCGTCCATCTCGAAGAGCTCCGCACGGACGCCCTGCGGGAATGCCTGGACATCGAACTCGCACTGGGCCGACACCGGGAACTGGTCGGCGAGCTCCAGACTCTGGTGACGACGCAGCCGCTGGACGAGGGATTCCGCGCCCGGCTGATGATGGCGCTGGCCCGGTCGGGCAGACGGTCCGAGGCCCTTGAGGTCTACCGAGAGGGGCGGTCCATCATCGTTGAACAGCTCGGGCTGGACCCTGGGGAGGAGCTGCGCCGCCTCGAAGCGGCGATCCTGGAGTCGGACGACACGTCACTCGGACTTGGCGCGGCTCAGCAGCGGGCCGCCACCCCAGCACCACGGCAGGTGCCCAGGCAGCTGCCCGCGGCCGTCGCGGACTTCACCGGGCGGGCCGAGCTGGTCAGGGAACTCGGACTGCTGCTCGCCCTGGCACCCGGTTCGCTGGCCGACCAGCCCGAAGACGACCACCCCGGAGGCGCTCATCCTCTCGGTGCCCGGCCCGCCCTGGCAGTGATCGCCATCGCCGGCAAGCCCGGTATCGGCAAGAGCACCCTGGCCGTCCACGTCGCGCACTCGGCCGGCCCGGCGGGGGACCCCGACGGGCAGCTCTTCGCCGACCTCAGGGGTTCGGGGCCGCGGCCAGATGAGCCCGCTGAGGTGCTCGGGCGGTTCCTGCGCGCGCTGGGCATCCCCGAAGGCGCGGTCCCGCACGACGAGGTCGAGCGCGCCGACCTCTACCGGACCATGCTGGCCGATCGGCGGGTCCTCATCGTCCTCGACGACGCCGCCGATGAAGTGCAGATCACGCCGCTGCTGCCCGGTGCGCCGAGCTGTGCGGTCCTGGTGACCAGTCGCAGACGCCTCACCGGACTGGCCGGTGCCTACCAGGCCGACGTGGGGCTGCTGACTGCAGAAGACATCGCGCACCTGCTGGGCGGCATCATCGGGCAGCCGCGCCTCGCACAGGCACCAGCTGAGACCCGACAGCTGGTCGGTGCCGTGGACGGCCTGCCGTTGGCAGCGCGCCTTCTCGGCGCCAGGCTGGCCGCCCACCCCCACTGGTCACTGTCGGCGGTAGCGCACCGGTTGCGGGACGAGTCACGTGTCCTCGACGAACTGGAGCACAACCACCGATCGGTCCGCGGAAGCCTCCTGTCGGCCTACCGGACGCTGCGGCCCGAAGAGGTCCGCCTGCTCGGCCTGCTCCCCGCAGCTGAGGGTGCGGACCTGCCGTCGTGGGCCGCGCAGGCGGTACTCGACGCTCCCGAGCGCACGGCGGACGAATTGCTCGACGGTCTGGTCAACGCACAGCTGCTCGATCTCGCCGGCGATGACATCACCCACCGCTCGCGGTACCACATGCACAGCCTGGTTCGAAGCTTCGTCGCACAGCAGCGGCCCTTCACCTCAGGTGCGCCGCTGACCGCCGCTCTGCGGCGCGTCACGAGCGGTTGGCTGGCCATCGCGGAGACGGCACACGAGCGGCTTGCCGGCCGCCGTGTGCGCCCGCTAACAGCCCGGAGGGAGACACAGTGGCGACCGGCCCCGGCGTACATCGAGGAGGCGGCAGCCGATCCGCTCGCGTGGTTCGACAGCGAACGGGCCAACCTCCTGGCCGCCATTGACCGCGCGGCTGAGTGTGGCCTGGAAGAGCTGCACGCGAACCTTCTCCTGATCACCAATGCCGTATTCCACGCAGCGGCGACTGCCTAAATGGAATACTCGCGTGACAATTCGTCCACCCGAGGGCTCCGCGTGATCGCCTATCGTGCCGCTCTCGATGTCCCGCTCCAGCTCGTGCTCAAGGTTTCGGATCTCCTGAAGAGCCACCGGGAGGAACTCGGCACCGGGAACGGGCGCGTGCCCAGGCCTGCTGGCGGGTGAGAAAGCCGGGCGAAGGTGACCTCGATACCGGCGCCAGCTGCCGCGGCATGCTTCGCGGCCTCTGCTGCCAGGGCGAACGCGGCTTCGTCCTCCTCAAGGAACGCCGGCGCGGCGGGCACGTCACCGTCGGCCCGGCCCGGATAGGCGGCATCGTGAAAGCCGCGCTCGTCCTCGCGCAAATCGGGCACAAGATGATCGCCTGAAAGTCGCCGGGAAGACCTCATTCAATTGTTCCAGATCGCGTGCGGACGGATGCCCGCGCGGGCGACTGGCCAGGATGTCCCGTAATTTCCGGGAATTTCATGATTTCTTCCCGAGATGATCGCGAAGGGTTTTTTATGGCGAAGGGTTTGCGTGCGTATAGCACGCGAACTCTCCATCTAAAAATAAGTCTTCGCGATCATGACGGGGGCCCGGGCCGGCCGATGTGACCGGGCGTCACGCGATAGTGCGGGGGCATCACCGGAATCACGGGCATCTGCAGCCGAACGGAACCGGGGTTTCAAGTGGCGCGCCCTCCGGCATGTCACCGTCGGCCCGACTCAGAT
>Ga0302314_10003879_pt1 | contig 27497 bp, 23 predicted proteins | sample III_Palsa_N2_3_FD_200533 | JGI IMG/M metagenome (GOLD analysis project Ga0302314, IMG submission 200533) | Peat permafrost microbial communities from Stordalen Mire near Abisko, Sweden - III_Palsa_N2_3 | ecosystem: Environmental > Terrestrial > Soil > Palsa > Peat permafrost | place: Sweden...
AACTCTGGAGAACCTCCATGGCGGAGATCACGGCCGGCCTGGTGAAAGAACTGCGCGAAAAGTCCGGCGTAGGCATGATGGACTGCAAGAAGGCCTTGCAGGAAACCGGCGGCGACATCAGCGCGGCCATGGACTGGCTGCGCACCAAGGGCCTATCCAAGGCGGCCAAGAAGGCCGACCGCGTGGCGGCCGAGGGCCTGGTCGCGGTGGCTCTGCGCAGCGACGGCCTGGGCATGACCGGCGCGGCGGTCGAACTGAACGCCGAGACCGACTTCGTGGCGCGCAACGAGCTGTTCCAGAACGCCGCCCTGACCGTCGCCAAGGTCGCCCTCGATGTCGAAGGCGACGTGACGGCGCTGACCGCTGCCAAGACCCCGGATGGCGAGACGGTCAGCGACATGATCACCGGCCTGATCGCCACGGTTGGCGAGAATATGCTCGTGCGCCGCTCGGCGCGGTTCAAGGTCGCCCAGGGCGCCGTGGCCTCCTATGTGCACAACGCCACCGCGCCGGGTGTCGGCCGGATCGGCGTGTTGGTGGCCATCGAGGGCGCCGGCGACCAGGCCAAGATTCAGGAGTTGGGCCGCAAGATCGCCATGCACGTGGCCGGAACCCCGACCCCGCCGCTGTCGCTGTCGACCGACGATCTGGATCCGGCCGCGGTGGAGCGTGAAAAGACCATCCTGACCGAACAGGCGCTGGAATCCGGCAAGCCGGCCGGCGTTGTCGAGAAGATGGTCGAAGGGCGCATCCGCAAGTTCTACGAGGAGGTCGTGCTCCTGAAGCAGCCCTTCGTGATGAACCCAGACCAAACCGTCGAACAGCTGGTCGCCGAGACCGGCAAGGCGCTGGGCTCGCCGCTCAAGCTGACGGGCTTCGTCCGTCTGGCTCTGGGCGAGGGCGTGGAGAAAAAGTCCGACGACTTCGCGGCCGAAGTGGCGGCCGTCACCGGCCAGGGCTGACGATCGCGCCTAATGGCCCGTTCGATATCTAGACGCTTGGAGGCGGTCCCCGTGGCCGCCTCCAAGTCGTTTTGGCTCAAATTTCCGCCGCGTCGGGTCGATTTCGGCTAGGTCAGCGGTTGAAATTCCCATAACTCGCCTCACATGCGGAGAGGCTGTTCGTGTATCGTTCTTTTTGGAACGTGACGCGCGCCGTCGGCGTTTGGGTTGAACCAGCGACTTCGCGATAGGGGGCTTTCACTTGCGAACCATCAAACCGGAGCCGCGCGCGTGACCCCTTCGGACGGCGCGGTGGAGATCACCGAACAGCAACCCCTTGGCGCGCCCGCGCAGGCGCGGATTGAACGGTTCCAGGCCGTTCGCGCGGCCACCTTGGCGCTGACCACGTCTTTGTCGGCGGAAGATCAGACGGTCCAGTCGATGCCGGACACGAGCCCGGTCAAATGGCATCAAGCGCACACCACCTGGTTCTTCGAGACCTTTCTGCTGACCCCGTTCGATCCGGACTATCGACCGTTCGATCCGCTGTTCGGCTACCTGTTCAACTCCTATTACGAGACGGTCGGACCTCGCCGGCCCCGGCCGATGCGCGGGCTGGTGACACGCCCGGCGCTGAGCGAGGTGCGGGCCTACCGGCGGTATGTCGACCAGGCCATGGTCGGTCTTTTGGCGCGTCCGCTCGCCGATCAGTCCGAGGTCGCCGGCTTGCTGGAGCTCGGCCTAGCGCACGAGCAGCAGCATCAGGAACTGATCCTGATGGACGTGCTGCACCTGTTCGCCCAAATGCCTAGCCGCCCGGCCTATCGCTCTATCCGTCCTGCGACCGCGACCGATCCAGGGCCGATGAACTTCATCGATTTCGAGGGCGGTCTGGCCTGGACGGGTCATGACGGCGACGGCTTCGCCTTCGACAACGAGTCGCCGCGCCACCAGATGCTGCTGCAGCCCTTTCGCCTGGCGGATCGGTTGGTCACCAATGCCGAGTGGCTGCAATTCATCGAGGCTGGGGGCTATCGGCGCGCGGAATATTGGCTGTCGGACGGCTGGGCCGGTGTGAGAGACGATGATTTGGCCCATCCACTCTACTGGGTTCCGGGCGACGATGGCGGCTGGTCGGAAATGACCTTGGGCGGCCTTTGTCCGCTCGATCTCAACGCGCCGGTGGCCCATGTCAGCTATTACGAGGCCGACGCCTTCGCGCGCTGGGCGGGCAAGCGTCTACCCAGCGAAGCGGAATGGGAACACGCCGCCGAAGGCCTTTCCATAGACGGCGGTTTCCTAGACCTGGAGCGCCTGGCGCCGGCCGGCGCGGCGCCCAAGCCAGGCCTTCGGCAGATGTTCGGCGAGCTTTGGCAATGGACCCGCAGCCCCTATGCGCCCTATCCAGGGTTCGAGCCGGGCGCCGGGGCGGTCGGCGAATACAACGGCAAATTCATGATCAACCAGATGGTGCTGCGCGGCGGATGTTGCGCGACGCCGCCGGGACATGTGCGCGCGACCTATCGCAACTTCTTCTATCCGCATCATCAGTGGGCCTTCACCGGCCTGCGGCTGGCCGCCGATGGTCCAAAGGCCAAGGTCGCGCCGGCTGGGTCAGGCGCGTTCGAAGCCGATGTGATCTTCGGCTTGACCGACCGGACAAAGCACCTGCCCAGCAAGTACTTCTACGACGAGCGCGGCTCGGCGTTGTTCGAGGACATCACCGAGCTGCCTGAGTACTATCCGACACGAACCGAGACGGCGCTGCTGGCCGACGCCGCCCAGGCCATCGCCAGCCATATTTCGCCAAACGCGGCCCTGATCGAGTTCGGCAGCGGCGCCAGCGTCAAGACGCGCCTGCTGCTCGACGCCGCGCCGCAGGTCGGCGTCTACATTCCCATGGACATCAGCGAGGACGCCCTGGCGCCCGCGGCGGCGGCGATCCGCCAAGCCTATCCGAGGATCGAGGTTGCGCCCCTGGTGGGGGACTTCACTCAGCCGATCGACCTGCCGCCGGCGGCGCGAGGCCATCCGCGCACCGGCTTTTTTCCCGGCTCGACCATCGGCAACTTTCCGCCGGAGGACGCCGTCGCCTTCCTGCGCGCGGCGCGGCGGCTGCTGGGCGAGGGCGCCCAGTTCATCGTCGGGGCGGATCTGGTCAAGGATGAGGCGGTGCTGGTCGCAGCCTATGACGACGCCCAGGGCGTCACCGCCGATTTCAACCTCAACCTGCTGACGCGGATCAACCGCGAACTGGGCGGCGACATCGATCTTGCGAAGTTCGCCCATCGCGCGGTGTGGAACCCTGGCGAAAGCCGCATGGAGATGCATCTGGTCAGCCGGCTCGATCAAAGCTTCCACGTGGCCGGCCGCGCGATCGCGATGACCGCCGGCGAGACCATTCACACGGAAAACTCTTACAAGTTCACCATCGACAGCTTCACCGCCCTGGCGGACCGGGCGGGCTGGCGCGTCGGCGCGACCTGGGTCAGTCCGGAGCCCGCCTTCGCGGTCTTCTTGCTGCAGGACTGGCGATAAGAACCGTGACGGCCGCGCCTGGTGATCGTCGACCAGGGCGGCCGGCCGTGGTGGCTTACGACTGCTCGCGCGGGTCGATCACGGCATGGGTTTCGCCCAAGCGCTGGCGTCCGCCGCCGTGGGAAGCTTCACCACCCTTGCGGCCGGCGGCGGCGGCCAGGTCGCGATCCTGGGAGAAGCTGCGCTTTTCGTCAGGCACGCTGGCGCCGCCCTTGCGGGCGATCTCGCGCTGGCGGTCCTTGTCCATGGCCGCGAAGCCGCGCCGGGCCGGGGTGTGGGCTGAGCTGTCTTGATGCGACATAAAACATTCCTTTGTCGACGGTTTTGGGACGCCGTCCCATTCAACGAGCGGGCATTCTTCCTGGGTCGAGGTGGAGGCGGACGAGGGCGGCTCTGAAAGGCGCGGATCGTTCCCGCGGAAAAGGCGCCTGGGCGGAACGAGTCAAGCGATCCATGGCCGGTTGGTCCCCTGTACGCGATCGCGCCGAGACATTCGTTCGCGGCCGATCCTTCGGGTAACTCCCAAAGGTCCAGCTTGGTTCAATCGCGAGTGCAGTCTTTTGCAAAGCTTCGCGTATAGCGAAACCGCAACGCGACCCATCTGTCCGACGATACCTATAGGATCAATTTTCGCTGCGCGGAAGGTCAGATCCGCGCGCGGCGCTCCTGATCTGCGGCCGTATCAGACGCGGTGGCGACGGCCAGGGCGGTTTCGGTAGCGGCGAACAGGCGCCTAACGTCGATCGGCTTGCTGACGTGGTCGTCCATTCCCGCGGCGAGCAGTTCGGCGACCTGATGCACCATGGCGTTGCCGGTCAGGGCGATGATCGGCGTGTGCGCCCGCCCGCTCGCCCGCTCGCGCGCCCTGATTTCCCGCACGGCGGTTATGCCGTCCATCACCGGCATCTGCACGTCCATCAGCACCAGATCCCAGGCCGCCTCGGCCCAGGCCGCCACAGCTTGGACCCCGTCCGGGACGATGGTCAAATCCACCTCGGCCTGGCCAAGCAGGGTCTTGAGCACCAGTTGGTTCACCGGGTTGTCCTCGGCGGCGAGGATACGGACGGCGCGGTGCGGCAACGGGTTCATGTCGCGCGTCTGGACAGGCGGCGGCGCCTCTCGCCCCTCGCCAATGCGTTGCAACGGCAGGCTGACTGCAAACGCCGAACCCTGACCCGTCGCACTGTCCACCGTGATTTCGCCGCCCATCAGCCCACACAGTTCGCGGCAGATCGCCAGCCCAAGACCCGAGCCGCCGTGACGGCGCGTGATCGACGCGTCGAGTTGCATGAACCTTTTGAAGAGTTTGTCCTGCTGATCGGCCGGGATTCCCTCGCCGGTGTCGCTGACGACGATCCGCAACAGGCCGTCCTTTCGGCCCGCCGTGATCCTGATCGCGCCATCACAGGTGAATTTCACGGCGTTGGAGACCAGGTTATAGACCACTTGCCGCAACCGGGTCGGATCGCCCAAATACACGCCGCGCGCCGCCTCTTCGATCTCCAGATCCAAGGTCAGCCCTTTGGCCTCCGCGTTGATGGCGAAGGCGGCCTGGCCCATTTGCAAAATCTCGCCAAGGTCGAAGGCGACGGTCTCGACCTCCAGCTGCCCGGCTTCGATCTTCGACAGGTCCAAAACATCGTTGAGGATCGCCGTCAGCGCGTCGCCCGATCTGCGGATCACCGCCAATCGCGCGCGCTGGTCGTTCGACAAGGTGTCGACCTCCATGGCCTGGGCCATGCCGAGAACTCCGTTCAGCGGCGTTCGAATCTCGTGACTCATGGTGGCCAGGAAGGTGCTCTTGGCGGCGTTGGCGACCGCGGCCTCCTGCTCCTTGAGCAACGCCGTCTCCAACGCCCCGGCGACGCGCCGTTCCATGCCGCGACGCGCGCGAGCCGCCTGCAGCACGTAGGCGAAAAAGCAGCTGATCGCGATCACGGCCAAGGCCATGCCGAGGCCGGTCGATGCGCTGGCGCGCCGGCAGGCGACGAGGAGCACCGCCGAGCAGTCCACAAGCAGGGCGGCCGCGCCGATCCGGCGTGAAATCACAAACTCGCCGGCGCCGCTGATGGCGATGGCGCCGATGATCGCCAGACTGGTGATCGTGGCGGTCTGGGATCCGTCGATCGCCAGCGCCACGGGCAGGGCGCAGTAGATCGCCGTGTGAATCGCGGTCTGGGCTACAACGACGGTTTCCCATCGCCGGGTTGGCGCCGCCCGCCGAATAGCCCACTCGCCGAGCCCATAGCTGAGCGCGAAACTGGCCAGCCTGGCGAGCAACCACATGACGGCCAGCCGCGGCGGCAGCCAATAGACCGCGGCCGCGCAGCCCACCAGCGTCAGGGGAAGGATGGATAGCCGTTCATGGCGGCGGTGCGCGACGATTTTTGTCCACGAACCAACCGGATCTCGATCGATCGAGTCGGTCCTCGCGGACGGCTGCATGTCGTGGCTCCCTGCGCCTCGTGCGCCCAGATCCGGGCCCTTGAAGCCGATCACGCATCAGCAAAGCGATCCTCAAGCTCTACGCAGTATCCTGGTCGCGAATTGAAATGGCGTTAGTCGCCCTTGGCCGCCGCCGTGTGTCATAACGCCCCACACGTCGGAAGGACGCAGAAGGGCTGTCGCCGGCCCGCGTCAGATGCGCTTGCGGCGCTCCAGCTCGCTGACGATCACGGCGGCGGCTTCGGCCGGCTCCAGGTCGCAGGTGGAGACCACCACCTCGGCCTGCTCGGGGGCTTCATAGGGCGAGCTGACGCCGGTGAAATTGGCGATCTGGCCTTCCAGGGCTTTCACATAGAGGCCCTTGGGATCGCGTTTGATGCAGTCCTCGAGCGGGGTATCGACATAGATTTCCAAAAATTCGCCCTCGGCGAACAGCTCGCGCACCATCTGACGCTCGGCGCGGAACGGCGAGATGAACGAGCAGAGCACGATGGTCCCCGCTTCGACGAACAACTTGGCCACCTCGCCGACCCGGCGGATGTTCTCCACGCGCTCGGCGTCGGAAAATCCTAAGTCGCGGTTCAGCCCGTGGCGCACATTGTCGCCGTCGAGCAGGAAGGTGCGGGCGCCGCGCTCGTGCAGTTCGCGCTCGACCAGGTTGGCGATGGTCGACTTGCCGGAACCCGACAGGCCGGTGAACCACAGCACCGCCGGTCTGTGGCCGTTCAGCCGCTCGTGGTCGGCGCGGCCGACCAGCAGCGCCTGGCGATGGATGTTGGCCGCCCGGCGCAGGCCGAAGTCGATCATCCCCGCGCCTACCGTGGCGTTGGTGTAGCGATCGATCAGGATGAAGGCGCCGGTCTCGCGGTTTTCCGCGTAGGGGTCGAAGGCGATAGGCGTGCTGGTCGACAGGTTGCAGACGCCGATCTCGTTCAGCGCCAGCGTCCGCCCGGCCAGATGCTCCAGGGTGTCGACCTCGATCTTGTGCTTCAGCGAGGTCACGCGCACAGGCGCGTAGCGGGCGCCGATCTTCATCAGATAGGGCCGGCCAGGAAACAGCGGCTCGTCGCCCATCCAGATCACATGCGCGGCGAATTGGTCAGCCACCTCGGGCCGGGCCGTGGGCGCCGCGAGCAGATCACCACGGGCGATGTCGAGCTCGTCGGTCAGGGTCAAGGTGACGGCTTGCCCCACGCGCGCCTCGGCCAGGTCCCCATCATAGGTGACGATGCGCGCGACGCTGGTCTCGCGGCCGGATTGCGCGACGGTCACGCGGTCGCCAGGCCGCATGGTTCCCGAAGCGACGGTGCCGGAAAATCCCCGGAAATCCAGGTTCGGCCGGTTGACCCACTGGACCGGAAAGCGAAACGGCTTGGCCGCCGCGTCACTCACCACGTCGATGGTCTCCAGGTGCTCGACCAGGGTCGGGCCGGCGTACCAGGGCGTATGAGGCGAGGGGATCAGCACATTGTCGCCGTGCCGCGCCGACATCGGAATCGGCGTGATGGTGGTGAAGCCCAAGGTTTCAGCGAAGCTCAGATAGTCGGCGACGATCTGGTCGAACACGCCCTGGTCATAGCCCGCCAGGTCGATCTTATTCACCGCCAGCACCACATGCCGCACGCCCAGCAGCGAACAGATATAGCTGTGGCGCTTGGTCTGGGTCAGCACGCCCTTGCGCGCGTCGATCAGGATCACCGCCAGGTCGGCGTTGGAGGCGCCGGTGGCCATGTTGCGGGTGTACTGTTCATGACCGGGCGTATCGGCGACGATGAAGGCGCGCCGGTCGGTGGTGAAGAACCGGTAGGCGACGTCGATAGTGATGCCCTGCTGCCGCTCGGCCTCCAGGCCGTCCACCAGCAGCGCCAGGTCCAGATCCTCGCCGGTGGTGCCGTGGCGACGGCTGTCGCGCTCCAGCGCGCTCAGCTGGTCGTCCAAGATCAGCTTGGTGTCGTAGAGCAGCCGCCCGATCAGGGTCGACTTGCCGTCGTCCACCGACCCGCAGGTCAGGAACCGCAACAGGCTCTTTTGAGCAGCTGGTGGTGTGGCGACCGCGGCGGGGCGGGTTCGGACCTGCGTCGGGGCGTCGTCCATCAGAAATACCCCTCGCGCTTCTTCTTCTCCATCGAGGCGGACTCGTCGGAATCGATCAGCCGGCCCTGCCGCTCGGATGTGCGGCTGGCGCGCATCTCCTGGATGATGTCATCCAGCGTTTCGGCGTGGGACTCCACCGCCGCGCTCAGTGGATAGCAGCCCAGCGAGCGGAACCGCACCCAGCGGCTTTCTTCCTTCTCATCAGGCAGCAGCGGCATCCGATCGTCGTCGCGCAGGATCAGCATGCCATCGCGTTCGACCACCGGTCTGGGCGCGGCGAAATACAGCGGCACCACGGGGATGGCCTCGGCGCGGGTGTATTCCCAGATGTCCAGCTCGGTCCAGTTGGACAGGGGAAAGACCCGGATCGTCTCACCTTTATTGATTCGCGTATTGTAGAGCCGCCACAGTTCCGGCCGCTGGTTGCGCGGGTCCCAGACGTGGCCGGCCGAGCGAAACGAGAAGATCCGCTCCTTGGCCCGGCTCTTTTCCTCATCGCGCCTTGCGCCGCCGAAGGCCGCGTCGAAGCCGTACTTGTCCAGCGCCTGTTTCAGCGCCTCGGTCTTCATGACCTGGGTATGCAGCGACGAGCCGGAAGCGATCGGATTGATCCCCCGGTCCAGCCCGTCCTGGTTGGTGTAGACGCGCAGATCCACGCCATAGCGCTCGGCCACCGTATCGCGGTGGCGGATCATGTCGCGAAACTTCCAGGTGGTGTCGACGTGCAGCAGAGGGAACGGAATCTTCGAGGGGAAGAAGGCCTTGGCCGCCAGATGCAGCATCACGCCCGAATCCTTGCCGATCGAATAGAGCATGACCGGGTTGTCGAAGGCGGCCGCGACCTCGCGAATGATCTCGATGGATTCCGCTTCCAGCCGCCGCAGATGATCCGAGAGCGGAGGGCGTGCAGGCGGTGCGGCGCGGGCTGCTGGCATTCAAAGAAAACTCCGCCCGCCGGGGGCTTGGGCCGGCGGGGCGACCTTGAGATAGCCCTTCGTCGCTGAATTTACAGCGCATCTTATCTTGCCGACAGGTTAGAGAAGCTAAAGGGGCGCACACTACGCCCTCCGGGTAAAGCCATCCTGGCTCCAAGACTCGCTGCCGACGCCGTGGTGGACGGTGAACAGGCCGCCCGGATCATAGCGGCGCTTGATGCGGGCGAGGCGCGGATGGTTCGGGCCCCAGAAAGCCCTTTGCCACTCCTGCTGGAAGTAGTCGCATTCGTTGACATAGGCGCCGGTGTTGGGCGCGGCGACGCGCAGGGCGGCCATGGCGGCATGGACACGGGCCGCCTCATCGCGTGCGGCGTTCAGATCCGGCGACGAGCCGAGGAAGAGCGAGGGGCCGTCGGTGGCGATGATGGCGAGCGCGAAGGCGCCGAGCACATCGGGGTTCGTGGCGGTGTCTTGAGAGGCGGCGATCGCGGCGTCGGGCGCGCCGGCCAGGCCCTTGTTGAAGTGAAAGGTCACCGACCAATGACGGCTGGCGGCGAACCAGGCGTCGACCAGCCGCCCCTGGTCCTGGTCTCGAAGCAGGCTGGCCGGCATCCAGGCCGATGTGAAGGCGTGCCAGAAAGTTCCCGCCTCGCCAGTGTTGCCGATCCACCAGAAGTCATTGGGCGCGGCGCCTGGGCGGCTATCGGACGTGACCGCGAACGGGGCGTAGCGGCGCATGAAATCGGCGTCCCAGAAGCGTCGGGCAGGCAGAGCGAGGACCACGAAGCTGTCTTGACCTTCGTAGTCGGCGGCGTTGGCCTTGACGAAATCGAGCAGCGGTTGCCAGGCCGCCCGCGCCGCCTCCTCCGTCAGGCCCTGAAAAACCATCTGCACCTCCAGGCGATTGCCGGGCGACGCGCTGACCTGCTCGCCCCAATGGGGGTTGAAGAGGTTGGCCGCGTAGTGATCGACGAAGCGGGCGATAAGCCGGCGGAAGGCCTCGTCGGAGCGGGCGCGCAGCGTGAGACGAACGGCGCCGAAGGTCTCGGGAAGCGGGTGAGTGGCGAGCGTTAGCCGCGTGATCACGCCGAACGTGCCCCCGCCGCCGCCCTTCAGGGCCCAGAAGAGGTCGGGCTCTTGAGCGTGATTGACGACACGGGTCCTGCCATCGGCGGTGACGATCTCAGCTTCCAGGAGGCTGGCCGCGGCCGTGCCGAATCCTTTGGAGAAGCTGCCAAAACCGCCACCCTGCACGAGGCCCGGCACGCCCACCGTGGTGCAGCCGCCGCCCTGGACATAACGCCCCGCGCCGACGCTGACCGCCTGATAGGCATGTAGCCAAATAGCGCCTCCGCCAGCCGAAACGGCCGGGACGGGCGCGGCGCTGGAACCGGCTGGCGTGAAGGCGTCGTGAACCGTGACGGCGTTCATCGGCCGCGTCCAGACCAGCAGCGAGTCCGGCGCGTTGGAAGTTCCGAAGTAGTTGTGTCCGGCGCCCTTGACGACGAGACGCAAGTTGTGGGCGCGGGCGAAGCGAACGGACGCGGCGACGTCGGCCGCGCTCTCGGCCGCCACCACATAGGCGCTGGGGGACGAACGCCAAGCGTCCAGCCAGCCAGAGCTTTCACTCAGGCCCGGCTGATCGCCGAGGTAGTAGGGGTTCGAGAGCAGCGTCTTGGCCCCCGGCCCGTCGAGATTGGGAACGGTGACCGGCGAGAGACGGCCTCCGGTGGCCTGGTTGAGGCCCGCCCAATCGTCAGGACCCGGCCAGCCGGGCAAGCCAGGTCTCGCTCGGCTGAAGGACGCGGCTCTGGCGGGTGGTGCGCGCAAGGCCGCGGTGCTGGCCAGCGCGAGACTGGCGCCGAGAAGGTCGCGTCGGTTCATTGTGGCTCGCTCCAGATTGCAGGTGGCGGGATCGGTTGATTGGGTGAGCTTGACCAACTCGGCCGGCGACAATCCAGAGGACTGGGTTGACCGGCGGCGACGCCGGGACGGCGGGCGCGCGCGCGTGACGACCGGCGCGGATACGGGGACAAGCGGCGCGGCGACGCCCGTCAGCCCGCCGCCGCCGACAGCGGCAGGTGCACCCGCGCTGTCAGGCCGCCTGTCAGCCGGTTCTCTAGCCCCACATCGCCGCCGTGCGCCCGCGCCACTGAGCGGACTACGGCCAGGCCCAGGCCGATGCCGCCGGTCTCGCGCGATCTTGAGCCCTCACGGCGGTAGAACGGCTCGAACACCTGTTCCAGCTCGGTTTTAGGCAGGCCCGGGCCCTGGTCGTCGATCTCGACCACCGCATTGACCAGGTCTGCGAACACCCTGACCCGCGCCAGGCGCCCGAACTTGACGGCGTTTTCCAGAAGGTTGTTGAACAGCCGCCGAAGCGCCAGCGGATCGCCATCGATGACGATCCGGTCGGCCTGCTCGACGACCACGTCCTTGCCGGTCTCGCTCATCTCGTCGGCCAGGCTTTCCAGAAGCGACGACAGTTCAAGGCGCGTGCGCGTGGTCGGCTGACTGGCGTCGCGCACGAAGGCCATGGTGCCAGAGATCATCGCCTCCATCTCGCCGATGTCGGCGGCCATCTTCGCGCGTAGCTCGTCCGGCGCCGACTCGGCGCGAAAGCGCAGGCGCGTCAGCGGGGTCCGCAGATCGTGGGCCACGGCGCCGATCATCGCGGTGCGGTCGTCGACATAACGCGCCAGCCGTTCTTGCATGTCGTTGAAGGCGCGCACGGCGACGCCGATCTCGGCGGGGCCGCGGATGATCAGCGGCGGGGCGTGCGGATCGCGGCCGAGGCGCTCGGCCGCGGCGGCGAACTGGGCGATCGGCGAGGCCAGCCGCCGCGCGAACAGATAGGCGATCGGAGAGAGGGCCAGGGTGCTCAATGCCAGCCAGGTCAGGGTCGTCTGCTGCCACGGTGTGAGTTTGAGCGAGGGTTTCGGCTCGACGAACAGCCAGCGGCCGTCCGCCCGGCGAACGCCCAGCTGAAACGGCGCGATCAGGAAGCGTTCTTCGGCGGCGCGGCCGTTGTGCGAAATCTCGTGCCGAACGCCGCGGAACATTCGCCGATCCGGGAAATGCGCGAAATCGGAGCGGATCGTGATGTCGTCGGGATCGACGCCGACCAGCGCGCCCAGGTCGCGGCGAAAGCCGAACATGGATCCCGGGCCCGTGCGATCGGCGTGCGGCGGCTCGTCGCGAATCTGGGTCACCAAAGGCCGATGGTCCGGCGCGATGGTCACCGGCTGCCCCTTGATGACCTCGGCAAGCTCGCTCATCCGGTAGAGGTCGATATCCGGCGGCGGAAGGTTGAAGATCACCAGCACATTGACCGCGACGGCCGCGAGCAGGCTTAGCACCACCAGCGCCAGCAGTTGGGCGAACAGGGTCGCCGTCGGCAGAATCGGGAAATTCAGGCGCCTGACGCTCATGTCCTCTGGACGCGCGCGGTGAAGACATAGCCTTCGTTGCGCACGGTGCGGATCAGTTCCTGGCCGCCGGACCCGTCGTCCAGCTTGCGCCTAAGGCGGCTGATCTGGACATCGATCGCCCGGTCATAGGCGTCGCTGTCCGGGCCACGCGCCAGGTCCAGTAGCCGGTCGCGGGTCAGGACCCGCTGGGGCCGCTCGACGAAGGCCCTCAGCAGCGAAAACTCGCCGCTGGACAGATTGACGATCACGCCTTGCGGCGAGCGCAGTTCTCGCCGGATCAGGTCCAGTCGCCAGCCGACGAACTCGCAGCCGGCGCCCAGGGGCCCGTCGGCCGCGCGCGGCTCCTGACGCCGGCGCAGCACCGCGCGCACCCGCGCCAAGAGCTCGCGCGGATTGCAGGGCTTGGGCAGATAGTCGTCCGCGCCCAGCTCCAGCCCAACGATCCGGTCGGTCTCCTCGCCCATGGCGCTCAACATGATGATCGCCGGCCCGTCGGGCCTGGCCAGCCGACGGCAGATTGCCAGGCCGTCCTCGCCGGGCAGCATGACGTCCAGCACCACCAGATCAGGCGTGGCGCGATTGAGCGCCTGCTCCATCTCCGAAGCGTCGCCGGCGGTCTCGACCTGATAGCCGTGCCGGCTCAAAAATTCAGATACGACGTCGCGAATGCCCGGGTCGTCGTCGACCATCAAGATGCGGTTGAGAGGCGGTTCAGCGTCCAATCGCTTCGCGCCCGTATCCAATGCCGGTTCCATCCCGCCTTATCCCAGGCGACGGCGCCGAAGTGATGTCAGTTCTGAAACAGCGGCGTTGCAAGGGTTTCATCCGAGACAAAGGGATTGGTGCGCCGCTCGGCGCCGAAGGTCGACATCGGCCCGTGGCCGGGCACGAACTGCACGTCCGAGCCCAACGGCCAAAGCTTGCCTGTGATCGAGGCGATCAGGGATTTGAAATCGCCGCGCGGGAAATCGGTCCGGCCGATCGATCCTTGGAACAGCACGTCGCCCACCTGGGCGAAACGAGCGCCGCGATGGAAGAAGACGATGTGGCCGGGCGTATGTCCTGGACAGTGCAACACCTCGAAACGGGTTTCGCCCAGTTCCACCACATCGCCATCGTCCAGCCACCGATCGGGGGTGAAGGCCTGGGCGTCCGGCATGCCGAACCGCGCGCCGCTGGCCGGGATCTGGTCGATCCAGAACTTGTCGTCCGGATGCGGCCCCTCGATCATCGCGCCGGTGGCGGCCTTCAGCGCGGCGGTCCCGCCGGCGTGATCCAGATGGCCATGGGTGATCCAGATCTTTTCCAGCGTCAGGCCCTGGGCTTTGATCGCGCCCAGCAGCCGCTCGACCTCGCCGCCCGGATCGATGATCGCGGCCTTCTTGGTCTTGGCGCACCAGACGATGGTGCAGTTCTGCTGCAGCGGCGTCACCGGCGCGATCATCGCGCGGATCGGCGGTCCGTCTTCCCGCTGCTGTTGGGCTTCGGCGTCGTTCACGGCGGCTCCGGATCTATCGGCGGCCAGCCCGGTCGCCACGGCCTTAAGAATAGTCTCGAAGGCAGGTTTCACAACACGCGGCGCCCCGCGCGCGACATATCAGCGCGTCACGTGGGATTTCGGGTCGCCGCGCCGCCGCGGAAGGGGCGATTTATCCGCGAACGCCGCATTCGCGGGCACATTCGACGCGCCGCCGGCCTAAGTCGCGAGGCGACATTGCCCGATCCCGGCCGCCCCGCTAGGCTCCCCCCTTTCGCGCGGCCGGGTTGGCCGGGTTTAGTCGGGGAAGAGGGAAGCCATATGGCGAATGCCGCGGGCGCCGTTACCGGATTTGGGCGCATATTTCTGCGCAAATCGGTCGGCCAGATACAATCCGAGCACGAGCATGGGGAGCTAAAGCGGTCCTTGGGCGCCCTCAACCTGGTGCTGCTGGGCATCGGCTGCATCATCGGCACCGGCATCTTCGTCCTGACCGGCCGCGCCGCCGCGCAGTTCGCCGGTCCCGGCATCATGATTTCCTTCGTCATCACCGGCACGCTCTGCGCCTTCGTCGCGCTGTGCTACGCCGAGCTCGCCTCAGCCCTGCCGGTCTCCGGCTCGGCCTATTCCTACACCTACGCCTCGATGGGCGAGATGGTGGCCTGGATCATGGGGCTTCTGCTGCTGCTCGAATACGGCCTGGCGGCCTCGACGGTCGCGGTGGGCTGGTCGGGCTATTTCGTCAGCTTGCTTCAAGACAACATGAACATCCACATACCTTTGGCCTTGACCGCCGCGCCCGGGGTTCTGGTCCGCAACGGCGCTGGAGTGGTTGTCGCCACCGGGATCATGAACCTGCCGGCGATCGTCGTGATAGGCTTGGTGACCACGCTGCTGGTTGTGGGCGTCTCGGAATCGGCCACCGCCAACAATATCGTCGTCTTCATCAAGCTGACCGTGGTCATCGCCTTCATCGCGATCGGCTCGCGCTATGTGCATCCAGCCAACTGGCATCCGCTGGTGCCGGCCCAGGTGCCCGCGCCGCCGGCCGGAACGCCGATGGACATCTGGCACCAGATCGGCCGCGCGCTTTGGGCGGTGATCACGGGAGACAATTCCACCAAGTACGGCCTCGGCGGCGTCATCCACGGCGCCGCCGTTATCTTTTTCGCCTATCTGGGCTTTGAAGCGGTTTCCACCGCCGGCGCGGAATCGCGCAATCCCGGCCGTGACATGCCGATCGGCATTCTGGGCGCCCTGGTCGTCTGCACGGTCCTCTACATCGCCACCTCGGCGGTGCTCGTCGGCATCGTGCCCTACGCCTCGCTGGACAATCCCGCGCCCATCGCCACGGCGGTCAACCAGATCGGCCTGCCCTGGTTCGCGGTGCTGGTGAAGATCGGCGCCATAGCCGGCCTTTCCAGCGTCATGCTGGTGCTGCTCTACGGTCAGACGCGCATCTTCTACACCATGTCGAAAGATGGGCTGCTGCCAGCCTCGCTGGCCCTGGTGCACAAGAAATTCAAGACGCCCTGGGTCAACACCATCATCGTCGGGATCGCCGCCTCCTGCGCGGCGGGCTTCATGTCGCTGGACGCCTTGTCGGATCTGTCCAATGTCGGCTCGCTGACGGCGTTCGCGATCGTCTGCGTCACCGTCTTCTATCTGCGCGTTTCCAACCCTGGCCTGGTCCGGCCGTTTCGCACCCCGCTGTTCCCCATCACGCCGATCCTGGGCGCGATCATGTGCCTGGTGCTGCTGATGAGCCTGATGGCCGGCGCGGCGACCCGGAACTTCTTCCTGATCTATCTGGCGGTTGGGATCGTGATCTACTTCGCCTACGGCATCTGGAATTCGAAGCTGGCGCGCGGCGTCGTGGTGGCGGGTCACGAAGCTTCGCCGATGGAGCTGCCGCACACGGGGGAATAGGACGCCTTGAAGATTGGGATGACGGTCATCATCTCCTGTTCGACCGCCCGTCGCGTCGGGCCTCGAACAGGAGCACGCCGTGACCGAACCCTCATCTTTTGAAGATCTTTCGCCAGCGCCGGTCGCCGGCAGCGTCTTGGTGGTCGGCGTCGGCGCATCCCATGGCTTGGGCGCGGCGATCGCCCGCCGGTTTGCGCGCGGCGGCTATCCTGTCGCCATCGCCGGCCGCAACGAAGCCAAGATCGCGGTCGTGCTGGACGAGCTCAAGGCCAGCGGCGCCAAGGCCGTCTCGGTGATCGGCGACGCTTCGCTCGCCGCCGACGCCGCTCGGTTCGTCGAGGCGGCCCAGGGCCTGGCTCCGCTGGCGGTCGCGGTCCACAACGCCGGCTCCAACCGGCCCTCGCCGTTCCTGAAAGTCGCCGAAGCCGATTTCGAGGCCCACTGGCGCGAACACGCCCTGGGCGGCTTCCAGCTCGGCCAGGCGGCCCTGCCGGTGCTGGTGGCGCGCGGCGGCGGCACGCTGATCTTCACCGGCGCCTCGGGCAGCCTGCGCGGCAAGGTCAATTTCGCGCCCTTCGCCGCCGCCAAGGCCGCCCAGCGCGCCCTAGCCCAGAGCATCGCCCGCGAGTTCGGACCCCAGGGCGTGCATGTGGGCTATGTGGTGGTCGACGGCGGCATCGAAGGCGAGCGGCTGTTGTCCCGCGCGCCCCAGCTCAAGGCGCAGCGCGGGCCTGACGGCATGCTGAACATCGCCGCCATCGCCGAGGCCTATTGGACCTTGCACCACCAGCACCGCAGCGCCTGGACCTTGGAACTCGACCTGCGCCCGTGGTCGGAGACGTTTTAAGAGGGATGCCGACCGACTGGGCGCTGAGGCGGAGTAAGATTTGACCACCAAGCGCACCAAGGACACCAAGGAAGGCGCGACGGGTAGATTGAGCGCTTCGCGCGAAGCGCCAGATTTCTTCGACTTTCTTCTTGGTGTCCTTGGTGCGCTTGGTGGTCAAAATGGCTTGACCGGTTAGCCGCGGCCTTTCCAAACTGCCCTTTCGCCCCTCGGACAGCGCCTGTAAGTCTCGCTCCATGCTGCCCATCGAAGAGGCCTTGCCGGCGCTGAAGACCGCGCTGGCCGCGCAATCCTCGGCCGTGCTGGTCGCGCCGCCCGGCGCGGGTAAGACCACCGTGGTTCCGCTGGCGCTGCTGGACGAGCCCTGGATCGCCGGCGGACGCCTGGTCGTGCTGGAGCCGCGCCGTCTGGCCGCCCGCGCGGCGGCGGCGCGGATGGCCCAGACCTTGGACGAGCCGGTCGGCGAGACGGTCGGGTTTCGCGTGCGGATGCAGTCCAAGGTCTCGGCGCGAACCCGGATCGAGGTGGTCACCGAGGGCGTCTTCACGCGGATGATCCTTAGCGATCCTGGCCTGGATGGCGTCGCTGCGGTGCTGTTCGACGAGTTCCATGAACGCAGTCTGGACGCCGATCTGGGCCTGGCCCTGGCCAGCGACAGCCAGAGCCTGCTGCGCGAGGATCTGCGCCTGCTGGTGATGTCCGCGACCCTCGATGGTGCGCGGGTGGCGCGGTTACTGGGCGATGCGGCCATCATCGAGAGCCAGGGCCGGATGTTTCCGGTCGAGACCCGCTATCTGGGCCGCGATCCGCGGTTGAGCCTGGTCGACCAGGTGGTGCGCGCGGTGCTGACCGCCCTGGCCGAGACCTCGGGCAGCCTGCTGGTCTTCCTGCCGGGCCAGGGCGAGATCTGTCGCGCAGCCCAGCAGTTGACGGACCGACTGACGGATCGGCCGATCGAGATCGCGCCGCTCTATGGCGCCCTCGACGTCCGCGACCAGGACCGCGCGATCGCGCCGGTCGCCGAGGGCCGCCGCAAGGTTGTGCTGGCCACCGCCATCGCCGAGACCAGCTTGACCATCCAGGGCGTGCGCGTGGTGATCGACAGCGGTTTGTCCCGCGTCGCCCGCTACGATCCGGCGCGAGGTCTGACCCGGCTTGAGACCGTGCGCGTTTCTCAGGCCTCCGCCGACCAGCGGCGCGGCCGCGCGGGCCGCACCGAACCGGGCGTCTGCTACCGGCTGTGGGACGAGGCCGAGACCCGCGCCCTGCCGGCGTTCGGCCGGCCGGAGATCCTCGACACCGACTTGTCGCGGTTGGCGCTGGACCTGGCGGGCTGGGGAGCGAAAACAGCGGACGGTCTGGCCTTCCTCGACCCGCCGCCCGAGGCCGCTTGGCGCGAGGCCAGGGCCTTGCTGGGCCGGCTGGGCGTGCTGGATGGGCACGGTGACCTGACGCCGCACGGGCGGGCCATCGCCGAGCTGCCCCTGGCGCCGCGCCTGGCGCACATGGTGCTGGAGGGCGGGGCGCGCGGCGCCGGCGAGCGGGCGGCGCGGATCGCGGTCCTCTTGGGCGAGCAGGGCCTGGGCGGCAATGACGTCGACCTGCGCGAGCGGCTGACATGGCTGGACCGCGACGGTTCGCCCCGCGCCCGCGACGCCAAGGCCCTGGCTGGCCGGTGGGCGCGCGCGGCCGGCCGCGGACCCGTCGGCCAGCCTGGGGGGGAGGGCGGCGATGTCGACGAGGGTCTGCTGCTGGCCATGGCTTTTCCGGAACGGATCGCCAAGGCGCGAGGCGGTCACGGCGAGTTCCAGCTGGCCAATGGCCGCGGCGCCTATCTCGAGCCCACCGACGCCCTGGCGCGCGAGCGCTGGCTGGCCGTGGCCGAACTAGGCGGCGGCGAGGCGCGCGACCGTATCCTCTCGGCGATCCCGCTGGACGAGACGCGGCTGATCGAGGCGTTCAAGGACCAGATCGAAACCGAGGACCGCGTCCAATCCGACGCTGCCGGCCGGGTCAGCGCCACTCGTATTCGCCGGCTCGGCCGCCTGACCATCGAGGAGCGCCGGATTGAGCGCCCCGATCCCGCCGTGATCGCCGCCGCCCTGCTGGCCCAGGTTCGCGAGAAGGGCCTATCGAGCCTGAACTGGGGCGAGCCGGCCCAGCGGCTGCGCGCCCGCGCGGCCTTTCTGCGAGACCAGGGCGGCGACTGGCCGGACCTGTCGGACCAGGCGCTGATCGCCCGCGCGGTCGACTGGCTGGAACCCTTGCTTGGGGGCCGCGCGCGCCTGGGCCAGATCGGCCCCGGCGACCTCGACGAGGCCCTGCGCGGCCTGATCGGCTGGGAGCGCCTGCGCGACCTGGACCGCGAGGCGCCCGAGTACTGGACCGCCCCCACCGGCACGCGCGCGGCCATCGACTACGCCGCCGACGGCGGGCCGAGGGTCGAGGTGCGCGTGCAGGAACTGTTCGGCCTCGCGGCGCATCCCAGCGTCGCGAATGGCCGCGTCCCGCTGACCCTGGCCCTACTGTCGCCCGCCCGCCGCCCGATCCAGACGACCCGCGACCTGCCCGGCTTCTGGCGCGGCTCCTGGGCCGACGTGCGCAAGGACATGCGGGGGCGTTATCCGAAGCACCCGTGGCCAGAGGACCCGCTGGCCGCGCCGCCGACGACGCGGGTCAAGCCGAGAGGGTAGGCGGTCGCCGCATAGATCACGATCCCCGTCGCCATCGACAGGTTCAGGCTGTCCGTCTTGCAGCACATGGGGATCTTGACGTTGACATCGCAGACGGCGATCGGTTTGGGATTTCAAGATATGCTATCAAAATCTGATTGCATTCTCGAATTGAAGGCCTATATGACGCTTGCGTGAATAGCAAGCAGCGCAAGACCTTGAAGGCGGTGTTCACAGACCCGGTTTCGGGGTCGATCGAATGGGCCGCTATCGAGAGCCTGCTGATTTCGGCGGGCGCTGTCGTGATCGAGGGTTCCGGGTCGCGCGTGCGCTTCGAGTGCAAGGGCGTCATCGCCAGCTTCCACCGACTCCATCCGGCGAAGGAAGCCAAGCGCTATCAGGTCCGCGACGCTCGCGAGTACCTCAACAAGCTGGGAGCGAAGCCATGACCGCGATTTCCTACAAGGGACACTTCGCCAACGTTGAATTTGACGCTGAAGACGAGATTTTCACGGGGCGCCTAGCTGGCGTAAACGATGTCGTCGGCTTCCATGCCGACAGCGTGGAAGATCTGAAATCCGCGTTCCACGAAGCGGTGGACGACTATATCGAGACCTGCGCGAAGGCGGGCAAGACGCCCGAGAAGCCCTATTCCGGACAGATCATGGTGCGCGTCGATCCGGCTGTTCATGCCATGGCCGCTCGGGCCGCTCAGCTTTCAGGCAAGAGTCTGACCAAGTGGACGGAGGAGAGGCTTCGTGAGGCGGCGGAACGCGATACTGCCGCCGCCATCGGGGTCTAAGGGTTATAGGCGGTCGAATGTCGGCCGCCGCTAACCCGTCACCGCGTAAATCATGATCCCCGTCGCCACCGACAGGTTCAGGCTGTCCGCCCTGCCGCGCATGGGGATCTTGACGTTGACGTCGCAGACGGCGGCGAGTTCCGGGGGCAGGCCGGCTTGTTCGTTGCCCATCAGGATCAGGGTCGGGCGGCGATAGTCGGCCGCGCGATAGTCGATCTCGGCGCTCAGCAGAGTTCCGACTACCGAGCCCGGCCAGCCGGCGCGCCAGGCGATGAAATCGGAGGCGGCGACCTTGAACAGGGGGACGGCGAAGATCGAGCCCATGGTCGCGCGCACCGCCTCGACCGAATAGGGATCGCAGCAATCGCCGACCAGGATCACCCCGCCACAGCCGGCCGCGTCGGCGGTGCGCACGATGGTCCCCAGATTGCCCGGATCGCGCACCGCCTGCAGCGCGACCCAGCAGCTGGCGGTTTGCGGGTTCAGCTGGTTCAGATCGGCGAACACCTGCGGGAACACCGCGATCACGGTCTGGGGGTTGTCGCGCCGGGAAACCTTCTCCAGGATCTCCCGGTTGACCTCGATCACATCGCCGCCGCCCGCCGTGGTCGCCGCCGCTATACGCCGCAACAGGGGCAGAGCGCGGGCTTCCGGACCATACAGCAGAATTCTGGGAATATGACCGATATCAAAAGCTTCCCCGACTAATTTGAGACCTTCCGCGATGAACAAGCCCGTCTCGTCCCGCGCCTTGCGCATGTGCAGGGCGCGCACCGCTTTGACGGTCGGATTGGTCAACGAGGTGATCTGCCGGGGGTCCACGTCAGGCGCTCCAGCGCGCGAAGAATGACAGGCCTACGCCCCGGTCGCCGGCCTCCTCCATCAGGGCCAGTTCGCCCCAGTCGATCGTCCCGCCGCGTCCCGCCATGGCGTCGACCAGCAACCCGCCGAGCGATAGGCCGGATATGCGCTCGGCATAGGCGTTCAGGATCAGGAATGACGGGTTTTCCGAAAGGAGTTCGACACATAGCCGCAATATCTCAGGCAAGTCCTCGAACAGCCGCCACACCTCGCCATTCGGCCCGCGCCCGTATTTCGGCGGGTCGAGGATGATCGCGTCGTAGCGCGACCCGCGCCGCGCCTCACGCTGGACGTATCGGCGGGCGTCCTCGCAAATCCAGCGGATCGGCCGATCCGCGAGGCCGGACAAGGCCGCGTTCTCCCGCGCCCAGGCGATGGCCTTTTTGGAGGCGTCGATGTGGGTCACCGATGCGCCCGCCGCGGCCGCGACCAGGCTGGCGACGCCGGTATAGCCGAACAGGTTCAGAACGCGCGGCGGCGTCGGCGCGGCGCGCACGGTCTGGTCCAGCCAGTCCCAGTTGGCCGCCTGCTCGGGAAAGAAGGCCAGATGCCGAAAGGCGGTGAAACGCCCGTTGAACCGCACGCCGCGCCATTGCAGCGGCCAGGTCTCGGCGGGCTTGCCGGCAAAGCGCCAGCGGCCGGCCTCGTCCTCGTCGGTGGGGTCGAACACCGCGTCGGCCGCCGCCCAGACCGCGTCGGCCTGGCGCGGCCGCCATAGGCACTGCGGCTCCGGCCGCACCACCCGATAGGGCCCGTAGCGCTCCAGCTTCTTCCCGTCGCCGCTGTCGACCAGGCCGTAATCCGACCAGCCGGTGGTGCGCAGCACGATGGGCGAGGAGGCCAAGGCGGGATGAACGGTCGAACTCATGGGACCGCCTTACGCGGTCGCCCCCCAACTCGTCCAGACGCCCTGTCGGCGCGAGTGAGCGCTTTTGACGCTGTCGCCAAAACGCGCGACGCGGGCGATGTCTTGCCTGCGGCTCCTGATTCTCGTTTAGTAGACCCGTTAAACCATCGCAGGGACTCGCTCGTGAACATTATCGCTACCCGGCCGGTGAAATCCGCGCGCAAAGCCAAGGGCGACGGCCACCTTCGGCGCGCCGAGATCCTGCACGCGGCGGAACGGATCTTCGTCAGCGACGGCTATCAGGGGGCCACGATCCGCAAGATCGCCGACGAGGTCGGCGTCTCCTCGACCGCGCTCTACATGCATTTCAAGGACAAGGACGAGATCCTGCAGGAGATCTGCGAGGGCGCCATCGGCGCGCTCCTGGCCTTCAACACCGAGATCTCCAGCCGCCAGATCGACGCGGTCGTCCGCGTCCGCCAGATGCTGGAAGCCTACATGCGGTTCGGCCTGGAAAACCCCAACACCTACCAGCTCGCCTTCTGTTCGGCCGCCAGGGTCGCCGAGCCGGGCCGGTATCCGACGGTCGCAGACCTGGGCTCGCGCTGCTACCAGCTGTTCAAGGGCGCGGTGGCGGCGATCGCCAGCGACGGGCGGCTGCGCACCGGCACCGTGGACAGCGCCGCCCAGGCCCTGTGGATGGCCAGCCACGGCCTGGTGGCCCTGCGGATCACGCGCGGCAAGGTCGAATGGGCGCCCGACGAGGATCTGATGTCGGTCATGCTGGACGGCCTGTTCCACGGCTTGACCGTCGACTAAGCGAGCCTGTGACGCGGCGTCGCGCCGCGGTCGTGGCTTACCAGGGCAGGACAGCGCTCGCCGCGGAAGACTGCGCCAACGCGTTCGAGCTGGCGACAGGCGCGTAGGCCGCCACCGCCGGGAGGCCCGGCGCATACCCGCCGCGCTTCAGGTCCGCTGTCAGCGTCATCGGCGCGGTTCCGCCGTTGATCCGGGCGCGATAGATTTCGGTCGCCTCCATGACGCGCATCACATAGTTGCGGGTTTCGGAGAAGGGGATGCACTCGATGAAATCCACCGGGTCGCCGCTGGAGGTGCGCGGATCACCACAGAAGGTGACCCAGTCCGCCGGCCGGCCGGGCCCCGCATTGTAGGCGGCGGCGGCCAGCACGTACGAGCCGCTGAAGTCGTTGACCATGTGGCCGAGGTAGGAGGCGCCCAGCCGCATATTGTAGTCGGGGTTGTCCAGCATCGTGCTTTGGTACGGCTCGCCGATGCGCCGCGCGACCGCCTGGGCGGTGGTCGGCATCAGCTGCATCATGCCGCGCGCGCCGGGACCCGAACGCACGCGCGGATCGAAGCCGCTTTCCTGGCGGGTGATGCCAAAGACGATCGCGGCCTCCGCCGCCTCCGGCGAGATCGGCGCGATGCGCAGGGGATAGCCGCGCTCGGGCAGGACAAAGCCGTGCTGGGCGCAAGAGCGCACCGCGCGCATCGCCAGGTCCTGATCGCCATAGCCGCGGGCCAGATCGACCAGCTGCGCGCAGCTTCCCAGATCCGCTGCGTTGTCGGCGATCGACAGCACGAAGGATCGGAACAGGTCGCGATCGCCGATCTCGGCCAACAACCGGGTGGCGCGGACCTGATCGGTGGCCTCGAACGCCTTGCGACCCTCCGGCGTCACCAGCGGGTCGGCGCCAAGGGAAATGGTGCGGACGCCGGCCTTTTCCGCCGCCAGCTGACCGTAGAAGGCGGTCTGGAAGCGAGCGCCGGCCGTGTAGAAGGCCTGGGCGGCGGCGTCGGCGCCCAGGGCCTCCGCCACCCGCCCGCGCCAATAGAGCGCCCGGCTCTGGGTGATCGGCGTGGCGCCCACCCGTTCGATTTCGGCGAAATGCTGGTCGGCCAGGGCCGGATCATGCAGCTTGGAGAACGCGATCCAGCCGGCGTAGAACTCGGCCTCGGTGAAGTCCGTGCCGGTTGTCAGGCCGGTATTGGTGGCCGCGACATAGGCCGCGCGATAGTCCCCAGCCCGCATAGCCGCATTGATCAGCGGCTTGCGCACCGTCCAGATATGGCTTGCGGCCTCCTCGCTCGGCGGACGGGCGGGGAAATCGGGCACGAGACCCAGGGCTATGGTCTCCAGACTGCGTTTCTGCAGATACCGCGCCCGCTCGACCGCCAGGCCGGGCGCGGCGCTGACGCTGGTGGGCAGGGCGGCGACCAGGACGGCGCTGTTGGGCGCATTCTCGCGCAGCGCCATCCGAACCTTGGCCAGGGCCAGCTGGTCCGGTGGCAGCAGCGGGAACAGCGCGCGCGCGGCCGGACCCTGGGCGCCATAAAGCAGCATGTCGACCCGCCGCGCGGGATCGTCGGGCGCCAAAAGGTCGCCGAACCGCGACTGCATCGTCGTCTGCGGACCCAGCTCGAAGCTTTTGCCGCGCCACCAGCGCTGGATCAGGTCCTGGGCGTTCGTGCGACGGTTCAGCTGCTGGTAGGCTCCGGCCAGGGCCATCGCGCCCTCGACCGACACGGGCTCGGCGCCCTGGAACCAGTCGACGATGCGTTGGGGGTCGAGACCCGAGGTCTCGATGGCCTTTTCCGCGGCGATCTGGCGATGGCTGGCGCGGGGCCAGCCGGCGAAATCGCGGCGCGCCTGATCCAGCTGGTAGAAGCTGAGCTGCTCGCCGCCCGAATCAACCATCGCCCAATAAGCCAGCTTGCGCGCGATGGGATCGCTCATCTGGGCGATGTCGGAGCGCACGCTCGCCGAATCACCGCGCCGCGCGGAACCGAGCGCCGAGGTCAGCCAGTCACCATCGCCGTGCCTGGGTTCGACCGAGAGGACGGGCGGGGCGATTTGGGGGGCGTCGTCGCCGGCCCCAGGCGCGTTCAGGGTTTGCGCGCCCGCGCCGTTAAAGATCAAAACCGCCAGTACGACGGTCGAAAGGCCGCGACCGATCGATAACGACAAAATCAGCTTCTCCGTATCGTCCCCCGACAAGCGCGGTTGCGGTCGACGCGCTCGCGGCCATATTGTCCGCCGCGACCGGAGCCGCAACCGTGCGGGGCTCCAAATCACGGCATTTTGCGTTACCCATGGCTCAAGATTTCCTTAACGGCGTCTTTCCCGCGCTGATCACGCCCTTCCGCGACGGTTTGGTGGACGAAAAAGCGTTCGCCGCGATGGTCGAGCGCCAGATCGCCGGCGGCGTGCACGGTCTGGTGCCGGTCGGTACGACAGGCGAGGGCTCGACCCTCAGCCACGAAGAACATCGGCGGGTCGTCGAATTGTGCGTCCAGGTGACGGCCGGCCGCGTCCCGGTGATCGCCGGCGCCGGCTCGAACTCAACGGCCGAGGCGATCGAGTTCACCCGCCACGCCAAGGCGGTCGGCGCGCAAGCGGCGCTGTCGGTCACGCCCTACTACAACCGTCCGAGCCAGGAAGGCATGTATCGCCACTTCGCGGCGATCAACGACGCGGTCGCCCTGCCGTTGCTGGTCTATAACGTGCCCTCGCGCACCTCGGTCGACATCTCCAACGAGACCTTGGAGCGGCTCTCCAAGCTGCCGCACGTCGCCGGGATCAAGGACGCCACCGGCGACATGGGCCGGGCCAGCCTACAGCGGCTGACTTGCGGACCGGATTGGGTGATGCTTTCGGGGGATGATCCAACCGCGCTCGGCTACATGGCCCAAGGCGGCCACGGCTGCATCTCGGTGACCGCGAACGTGGCGCCCCAGGCGTGCGCCGCATTCTACGATGCGTGGGCGGCGGGGGACTGGGCGTCGGCGCTGGCCTGGCAGGATCGGCTGATCAGGCTGCACAAGGCCCTGTTCCTGGACGCCTCTCCGTCGCCGACCAAGTTCGCCCTGGCGCATCTGGGCCTTTGCGACGAGGAGTCGCGCCTGCCGATCACGCCATGTTCCGAAGCGGCCAAGCCCATCATCCTCGCCGCGTTGGCCGAGGCCGGCCTCAACGCATGACCAACAAGCTGATCGCCGAGAATCGCCGCGCGCGGTTCGACTATTTTTTGGAAGAGCAGTTCGAGGCTGGAATGGTGCTGACCGGCACCGAGGTCAAGGCGCTGCGCCTGGGCAAGGCCAATATCGCCGAATCCTACGCCGCCACCGAAGGCCGCGAGATCGTGCTGGTCAACGCCAACATCCCCGAATACGGCCCGGCCAACCGCTTCAACCACGAACCGCGCCGGCCGCGAAAGCTGCTGCTGCACCGCAAGCAGATCGACAAGCTGCTGGGCGCCATCCAGCGCGACGGCCGCACCCTGATCCCCACCAAGCTCTATTTCAACGACAAGGGCATGGTGAAGCTGGAGCTATGCCTGGCCAAGGGCAAGAAGCTGCACGACAAACGCGAGGTGCAGGCGGACAGGGATTGGAAGCGCGAGCAGGGAAGGTTGATGCGGGAGAAGGGGTAGGGACGCCTAATCAAATATGGATGGGTTTAACTGGGGCGAGGTCCTGCGCGCCTGCTCAACGCGGAACGCCAAGTACATCGCATGCATGAAGATCGACCAGAAAATTACTATCCCGATGGGATTGGCGTAATGACCGCTTTGCACCATCAGGACCAGTTGCGTCACCTTCTCCAGCGTCCAAAGCGCCATGCCCAGCAACATTGCCCATCGTTGGCGGAAAAAGATGAACACACCTAGGGCTAGGAAGCAGGTGGCGTCGATGTACGCCAACCGGTCGTGGTTGATCAGTTCGGTCAGCGCCACGGTCAGTATGGCGCTGCCGACGAACAACAGCAGGCAGATTCCTCGCGCCGACCGGTTGATCTTTAGCGTGTCATAATGCTCGAGTTGTTCTTGCAACTCGGTGGGGTCGACCATCCACCAGAAGATCCAGTTGCCGGATCGGTTCTTCCTCGCCGGCTTCGCCGCCTCGCTCATTCGTCGCCCCCAATGCGCCTGCACAAAGGATCAGCGTCAGACGGCTACGGAGTCAACCGGGCGTCTTCGCGATGACGCATTTCAACTCCGCGCCAGATGGCTCCTAACCCGCTCAAACACCGCCTCGAACATCGCCGGCGTCAGCCTCCCGGTGTTCGTGTTCAATCGCGAGCAGTGGTAGCTGCTGAACAGCCGATAGCCGCCGGCGTCCGTCTCGACGCCGTGGCCGGCGGCCGCGGCCGAGCCTTTCAATCCCAGCGCCTTCAGCACATTGCGGCGCGAGACGTCGCCCAGGGTGACGATCGCCTTCAGCCTAGGCAGGGCGGCGATCCGGGCGGCCAGGAACGGGCGGCAGGCGGCCTCTTCGACCGGCAGCGGCTTGTTGCCGGGCGGCGCGCAGCGCACGGCGTTGGTGATCATGCAATCGATCAGTTCCAGCCCGTCGTCGGGTCGGGCCGCATAGGCGCCGCGCGCGAAGCCCGTCTTGATCAGGGTCTCGTAGAGCAGGATCCCGGCGTGGTCGCCGGTGAACGGCCGGCCGGTGCGGTTGGCCCCAGTGCGGCCCGGCGCCAGGCCCACCACCAGCAGCCGCGCGCCCGGGTCGCCGAACGACGGTGCGGGGCCGTTGAACCAGTCTGGATGGTCCGCCCGGTTCTCGGCCCGGTAGGCGACCAGACGGGGACACAGAGGGCAATCCCTAAGCGGTTCGGCGTCCGCGTCAGGCCTCGGCATCGGCCTCGCGCTCGC
>Ga0302314_10003880_pt1 | contig 27496 bp, 20 predicted proteins | sample III_Palsa_N2_3_FD_200533 | JGI IMG/M metagenome (GOLD analysis project Ga0302314, IMG submission 200533) | Peat permafrost microbial communities from Stordalen Mire near Abisko, Sweden - III_Palsa_N2_3 | ecosystem: Environmental > Terrestrial > Soil > Palsa > Peat permafrost | place: Sweden...
TGAGCACGGCCCAGATCGGCAACTTTACCGACGATCAGGTCGCCAACCTTACGACCACCCAGCTGGGAGGCGTGACCACCAGCGAAATCATTGCGCTGACCGCCGATCAGATCGGCGACCTGACGAATACGCAGCTCTCGGCCCTCACCACCACCCAGATCGGCGGACTTAACTCCACCCAGGTGTCAGCCCTGGACGAAACCCAGCTGGCCGCCTTTGCACCAAGGCAGATCGCGGCCTTGACCGCCAGTGCGATCAACGGCCTGGACGATAGCCAGACGCAATCGCTGACCACCGCTCAGTTGGGTGGAATGACGTCGACCCAGATCGGCGCGCTGACCACCACCGCCCTGTCCGGCCTGCAGACCACCGAGATGCAGGCGCTGACCACAAACCAGATCAAGGGCCTCACCGCCAACCAGATCGCCAATCTCGACGCCGACACCCAGATCAGCGCCTGGAGCACGGCGCAGATCGCCGCGGTGACCGCCAATGGGATTTCCGGCCTGAGCGACGACCAGATCGCCGTTCTGACGACAACCCAGCTCGACTCCCTGACCTCGACCCAGATCGGCGCCCTGACAACCACGGCGCTCGGGGGCCTGACCGCGACGGAGATCGCGGGTTTGACCACCAACCAAATCTCTGGACTGACCAGCGCACGGGTCGGCGCGCTCAACACCACCCAGTTGACCGCCCTGACGACCTCCCAGGTGCGCGGGCTCTCCACAAGCCAACTGGCCGGGCTGACCACCACCGAGGTCCAGGCCCTGACCTCCACGCAGATCAGCGCCCTGGCCAACACCCAGCTGGCGGCCTTGTCAGCGACCGGGATCACTGGCTTTTCGATCGACCAGATTTCCGGCCTGACCACCACCCAACTGGCCACCCTGACCACCACCCAGGTGAAGGGGCTGTCCACGACGCAGGTGTCGGAACTGACGGCGACCACCTTGTCTGAACTGTCGACAACGCAGTTGGGCGCGATGACCGCGGGCCAGCTCGCCAGCCTGACCTCCGATCAGATCGCCGACCTGACGTCGACCCAGATCAAGTCCCTGTCCACCACCGCGGTCACCGGACTGACCACGACGCAGCTATCGGCCTTGACCGCCACCCAGCTCGCCGCGCTGACCTCGACCCAGGTCGGGGCGATCGCCACCAGCGCGCTGCCGGGCCTGAACGACACAGACGTGGCCTCCCTGACCACCACCCAGCTTCGCGGGTTGAACACGACCCAGATCGGCGCCCTCAGTGAAGATCAGGTCGTGGCGTTCGGGGCCAGCGGGCTGGCGGCGCTCACCACGACCCAGCTCAGCGGGCTGACCGCGAACGATGTGAACAACCTGTCGACGACACAGCTCGCCGCCTTGAGCAGCAGCCAGGTCGCCGCCCTTACCCCAAGCGCCCTGACGGGCTTGAGCGGCGACCAGATCAACGATCTGGCGGCCACGCAGATTTCCGGGCTGACCTCGACCCAACTGGCTGGGTTGACGGTCACACAGATCAACGAGCTGACCGGAACCCAGCTCTCTCTGCTGACCTCGACCCAGCTTCGCGGCCTTACCCAGACCGAGGTTGGGACCTTGTCCGCGAGCCAGATCGCCGGCCTCGGCGCCACGGAGCTGGCGAACCTGAGCCAGACTCAGATCGGCGGCCTGAGTTCGGACGCGGTTGGCGGTTTGACCGCGACCGAAATGGCGGCCCTCACCACCACCCAGGCGAGTGGCCTGACCAGCACCGCCCTGCAGGCGTTGACCTCAACTCAGCTGGGAGCCCTCACCTCCAAACAGCTGCAGGCGCTCACCACTACCGCGATCACCGGCTTGACGGGCGACCAGATCGCCGGCTTGACCACGACCCAGCTGGCCAGCCTTACCTCGACCCAAATGGCCGTTCTCACCGAAGATGAGCTCAGCGGCCTGTCGACCGCCGACCTACAGGCGCTCAGCTCGACCCAGCTGCAAGGCCTGAACGCGACGGAAATCGGAAGCCTGGACAGCGAAACCCAGATTCCCGCCCTGTCGAGCACCCAGTTGACGGCGCTGACCACGAGCGCCGTAGCGGGGCTGTCGGACTATCAGATATCGTCGCTGACCTCGACCCAATTGGCCGGACTGACCTCGTCGCAGATCAGCGCCCTGACCTCGACGGCCATCGGTGGTCTGACTTCTACACAGATCGGCGGACTGACCACGACTCAGATCGCCGGCCTGACACAGGGCGAGATCGGCGACCTCGATTCCGACCAGCTCTCGGGCCTGAGCACCACGCTGTTCGCGAGCCTGACCACCACCCAACTCTCCGGTCTGAGCAATAACGAGGTCCAGTCTCTGAGCGGCGGCCAGCTCGCCGCCCTTAGCACCACCCAGCTGGCGGCCCTGTCCGCCACCGGCATCGGCGGGCTGAACGCGAGCCAGATCGCCGGACTGACCAACACCCAGCTCAACACGCTGACAGCGACCCAGATCGAATCGCTGACGACCACCCAAGTTTCCGGACTGACGGCGACCGAGATCGCCACCCTCGCCACTACCCAGCTCGCGGCGCTGACCGCGACCCAGGTCGCGGACCTGGCGACAACCCAGATCGCCGCCTTGACCACGACCCAGGCGGCATCGCTGACCAGCACCGTGCTCGCGGACCTGAACGCCACGCAGGCGGCGGCCTTGACCACCGCCCAGCTCTCGGCCCTGAATTCAACCCAGATCGGCTCGCTCTCCGTCACGGCGGTCGGCGGGCTGACGACGACCGAGCTGGCGGCGCTGACGACCACGCAGCTGCGGGGGCTGAGCGCGGACCAGATCGCGTCCCTGACCGCCACCGGTTTCGCCAGCCTGTCGGCGACTGGTTTGGCGGCGCTATCGACCACGCAGATTGCGGGGCTGAACAGCACCGAACTTTCCGCGCTGAACTCCACCCAGCTCCAGGGCCTTACGACGACTCAGATCGCGTCCCTGAACACCAGCGCGATTAGCGGCATGGCCGACACCCAGATCGCTGCCTTGACCACCAGCCAGGTGCACCGGCTGTCCTCCAGCCAGATCGCGGCGCTGGATCCGGACGAGCTGGACGGCCTGTCCACAACCGATGTCGCCCTGCTCACGACCACCCAGGTGACCGGCCTGACCGGCGACCAGGTCGCCGCCTTCGACACCACCCAGATGGCCGCCCTGACGACCACCCAAGTTGCGATGCTGTCCACCAGCGCCATCGCCGGGCTGAGCGACGATCAGATCGCCGGCCTGGCCTCGACCCAGCTCGCCGCGCTCAACTCGACCCAGATTGGCGCGATGACGGCCTTTGAGATGGGCGGCCTGACATCGACCCAGGCCGCCGGCCTGACATCGACGCAGCTGAGCGGGCTGACCAACACCCAGGTCGCCACGCTGAACACCACCCAGCTCAGCGCCCTGACGAGCACCGAAGTCAGCAGCATTTCGACCACCCAGCTCGCCGCCCTGACAGCGAACCAGATTCAGACCCTCACCAACGCCCAGTTGGCGGGACTGACCTCGACCCAGATCAGCGACCTGTCGAGCAACGGCGTCAGCGGCTTTTCGTCGAGCCAGCTCTCTAGCCTGTCGACCACCCAGTTCGGCGCGCTCACCTCGACGCAGATCGGTTCGCTGTCGACGACGATTATCGGCGCATTGACGGGCACGCAGATTGGCGCGCTGACGGTCACGCAGCTGCGGGGTCTGACCGGCGATCAGGTCGCGGCCCTGAGCACGGCCCAGATCGCCGGGCTGACCGCCACCGAAGTCTCCAGCCTGGCCACCACCCAGATCGCCGGCCTGACGACCGGCCAGGCGGCGGGACTTGGCGCAACCCAGCTTGGCGCGCTGAGCACCACCCAGGTCGCCGCCTTGAGCAGCTCGGCGATCGGCGGGATGACCGCAACCCAGATCGCCAGCCTGACCACGGCCCAGCTGCGCAGCCTCACCACCACCCAGGTCGCCGCAGTGGATCCGTTCCAGATCGCCGGCTTGACGCCGACCGAGCTGGCGACACTGACCACGACCCAGTTCGCGGGCCTGACCAGCACCGAACTCGGAGCTCTGACGAATAGCCAGCTCGGCGCCCTGACCTCGAGCCAGGTCTCCGCGCTGTCCACGGCAGCTTTGGCCGGCCTGACAGGCGGCCAGATCGCCACCCTGAGCACCGGCCAGATGGCCGGCGTCAGTTCGACCCAGATGGCGGCCCTGACCACCACGGAAGTCGGCGAATTCAGCGTAACCCAGATCGCGGCCCTGACGACCACCCAGCTTTCAGGCCTTGGCGCGAGCCAGATGGCCGGCTTCACGGCCACCGAGATCGCCGCCCTGCCGCTCGCGAGCCTGTCCAGCCTGACCACGACCCAGCTCGCTGGACTGACATCGACGGCCGCGGCGGCGCTGACGCTCACCCAGTTGGCGGACCTGACCTCGACCCAGGTGAGCGCCCTGTCGGCCTCGGCGGTTTCCGGGCTGACTCAGACCCAGATCGCGGCCCTGACCACCACCCAGGTCGCCGGCCTGACCACCACGGAAATGAGCGCCCTGATCGACACCCAGATCGCCGCGCTGACCACCGACCAGATCGCGGCTCTGAGCAACGCCCAGTTCGGCGGCCTGTCGGCCACCGGCGTCAACGCCCTGATCGCCGACCACCTCAGCAGCTTGACCGTGACTCAGATCGCGGCGCTTTCACTGGACGGGATCAGCGGCCTGAGCGCGTCCGAATTGGCGGTGCTGACGACCACCCAGCTGGCGACCTTCACGCCCACCCAGATGGGCGCGATATCGCCGTCGGCGATCACCGGCCTGACCAACGACCAGATCTCCGCCCTGTCCCTCACCCAGCTCAGCGGCCTGACCTCGACCCAGATCGGCGCGTTGACGACAACGGAGATCGGCGAACTGACCACCACCATCGTCGCCGGGCTGAGCACCGACCAGCTAGGTGCGCTGGTGCGCGTGCAGCTGCGGTCGCTTTCCACGGCACAGGTCAATGCGCTGACCACCAACGAGATCGCATCGCTGACGGCGACCCAGGTCTCGAACCTTACCGTCACCGAGGTCGGCGAGCTGACGACGACCCAGTTCGCCGCCCTGACTTCAACTCAGATCGGCGGCTTCACCGACGACGTTGGCGACCAGCTTGGCGGCTTCACCGTCGCCCAGCTCGACGACCTGACCTCCACCGACCTGCAGAACCTCAGCTACGACCAGCTCTCCGGCCTGACGCAGACCGAGATCGCCGAGCTGACGGCCACCGACTTCAACGGTCTGAGCACGATGCAGATCAGTTCGCTGACAGCGACGCAGGTCGCCGCAATCACGCCTGCTCAGCTTGCAAATATGTCGGCGGCCCAACTGGCCGCGATCACCGCCGCCGAATCCTAGGAAGGCTCAGCCTTGAACGACTTGAAGCATGGCTTCACCGCGACGCACGACCTTGGCCGCGGCACTGTCCGCGACATGTCGGTGGCCGACCTGATCAAGGCGGTGGAGATGCGTCGGGTCAGCCTGGGACCGGCCAGCGCCGTCGATCTGTACGATGCCTGGATCAGCGAGAACGGCGACAATCCCCTGCTCTATGCGGTGCGCTTCAACCTGTCGGTCCTGCTGACCGAGACCGGCGACCTGGATCGCGCGCGGGGTCAGCTCGAGAACGCCATCATCGCCAACCCGGCCTTCATTCCGGCCTACATAAACCTTGGCCGCGTCTACGAGCGCATGGGTTCCACCAGCCTGGCGGTGATGCAGTGGTCCAGCGCGGTGGACCGGCTCTCCGCAGTCAACGGCTCGGTGATTTCCCACAAGACCACCGCCCTGAACCAGATGGCCCGGGTCTTGGAATCCAGCAATCAGGACGCCGCAGCCGAGGGCGTCCTTCGCCAGAGCCTGGAGCTTGACTCTCACCAGCGCGAGCCGTTGCAGCACCTCTCGGCGCTGCGGCAGCGTCAATGCGAATGGCCGGTGATCTCGCCCTTTGAGCAGGTCGGCGCCGACCAGCAGCTGAAGGGTATGTCGCCGCTATCTTTGGCAGCCTACACCGATGATCCCATGCTGCAGTTGGCGGCGGCGTGGCATTACAATCTGCGCGACGTCGGCGAGCCCGCAAGCGACTTCGGCCAGCATGACAAGGCCCTGAAGGGCGGGGCGGAACGGCTTCGGATCGGCTATCTGTCGTCGGACCTGCGCCACCACGCCATCGGCTTCCTGACAGCGGAAATCTATGGCCTGCACGATCGCGGCGCGGTCGAGGTGTTCGCCTACTATTGCGGCCCCGATCTGACCGACCCGCTGCAGGCGCGGATCAAGGCCGATGTCGACCACTGGGTTCCGATCAGCCATCTGGACGATGAGGCCGCCGCGCGCCGGATCGCCGACGATGGCATCCACATCCTGGTGGACGTCAACGGCTATACGCGGGATGGACGCATCAAGCTGCTCGCCCTCCGGCCAGCGCCGATCATCGTCAACTGGCTTGGCTTTCCCGGGACGATGGCCAGCCCTTACCACCAGTATATCATCGCCGACGACTGGATCATTCCGCAGGATCACGAGGTCTACTACTCCGAGCAGGTCCTTCGCCTGCCCTGCTATCAGCCCAACGACGGCCATCGTCAGGTATCTCCCGTCACCCCGACCCGAGCGGCCGCCGGCCTGCCCGAAGAGGCGATGGTCTATTGCTGCTTCAACGGCACCCACAAGATCAGCCGCTTCACTTTCGAGCGCTGGCTGACGATCCTGGAGCAGACGCCTGGCAGCGTGCTTTGGCTGCTCAGCGGCGCGGAGGAATCCCACGCCAATCTGAAACGGTTCGCCGAGACCCGCGGCTTTGATCCCGCCCGGCTGATCTTCGCGGGAAAGCTGGCCAACCCAGACCACCTGGCGCGCTATGCGCTGGCGGACCTGTTCCTCGACACCACGCCCTATGGCGCCCACACCACCGCATCCGACGCCTTGTGGATGGGCGTGCCCGTGCTGACCCTGAGCGGCCGGTCCTTCGCGTCCCGCGTTTGCGGCAGCCTGGTGCGCAGCGCGGGGCTCGAGGATCTGGTCTGCACCTCGCCGGCCGACTATGTGGCCCGCGCCATAGAGCTCGGGCGGGACGCCGCTTTGCGTCAGTCCTACAAGGACAGGCTCACAGCCGCGCGTGAAAGCTGCGTGCTGTTCGACACCCCGCTGTTGGTGCGGGAGCTGGAGGCGCTTTACCGGCAGATGTGGGCTGAGTTTCAGGCCGGAACGACCCCGACGCCGGACTTGGCCAATCTCGATGTCTACCTGGACGTCGGAAGCGGCCACGAGCATGACCGGATCGAGGTCCAGGCGATCGAAGACTATGAAGGTTGGTGGCGCGAACAGCTGGCGCAGCGCCATCACTATCGCGCAATATCGCCGGACAGCCGGCTTTGGAAAATGCCAGAGCCATCGCGCCCAGCGGCGCGAACGCGGCGAGGTCCAGCCCAGTGACCAAGAAGGTCATGGTCACCGGCGGGGCGGGATTCCTCGGCTCGCACCTGTGCGAAGCTCTGTTGGAACGCGGCGACGATGTCCTCTGCGTCGACAACTTCTTCACCGGCCAGCGGCGCAACATCGCCCACCTGCGGTCGCACGAGCGGTTCGAGTTTCTGCGCCACGACGTCACCTTCCCGCTCTATGTCGAGGTCGATGAAATCTACAATCTGGCGTGCCCGGCCAGCCCCGTACACTACCAATTCGACCCGGTGCAGACGACCAAGACCAGCGTGATCGGGGCGATCAACATGCTGGGACTGGCCAAGCGGACCAAGGCCAAGATCCTGCAGGCCTCCACCAGCGAGGTCTATGGCGACCCCGAGGTTCATCCGCAGGTGGAGAGTTATTGGGGCAAGGTGAACCCCATCGGCCCGCGCAGCTGCTACGACGAGGGCAAGCGTTGCGCCGAGGCGCTGTTCTTCGACTATCACCGCCAGCATCGGACCCGCATCAAGGTCGCCCGGATTTTCAATACCTTCGGTCCGCGGATGCATCCCGACGATGGCCGGGTAGTCAGCAACTTCATCGTCCAAGCCCTGGCTGGAACCGACATCACCCTCTACGGCGACGGCCGGCAGACGCGCAGCTTCTGCTACGTCGACGACCTGATCCAGGCGCTGATCCTGCTGATGGACACCTCGGACGAGGTCACGGGCCCAATCAACATCGGTAACCCGGTGGAGTTCACCATGGCCGATCTGGCGCGGAAGGTGGTTGAATTGACGGGCTCAACCAGCGGCATAGCCTTCCGCCCCCTCCCGTCGGACGATCCCCGGCAACGGCAGCCGGACATTTCCCTGGCCAAGCGTGAACTCGGCTGGGCGCCGACCGTCTCGCTCGAAGACGGGCTCAAGCGGACCATCGACTATTTCAAAGCCACCCTTTGATGCTCGCGCGGGAACTCACCTTTGAGTCCGATCCGGCGCCGGCGCGTCGCGTCCTTTTGGTGGACGATGATGGTGACCTGCTCACCCACACCGCCGACTACCTCGCCACCCATGGGTTCAGCGTGATTTGCGCCCGCAACGCCACCGAGCTTGGCCAAGTGCTTCTCCAGGGACCGGTCGATCTGATCATTCTCGATGTCATGCTGCCGGGCGAAGGCGGGTTGTCGATCTGCAGGCGACTCGCGATCTCGGACGGGCCCCCGATCATCATGCTCAGCGCACTGGGCGAGGAGGTGGACCGGGTCACGGGGCTTGAGCTCGGCGCGGACGACTATCTGACCAAGCCGTGCAGCCCGCGCGAGCTTCTGGCGCGCGTCCGCGCCGTGCTGCGTCGGCGCGCGACCGCGGACCGGGTGGACGGCCGACCGTCCGAGCCCAATCGGCAGGTGTCGAAGATCGACTTTGACGGCTTCAGCCTGAACCTGATGCGCCGGCAGCTCTATGCGCCGAATGGCTCGGTCATCGTGCTGTCCAGCAACGAATTCTCCCTGCTCGCCGCGCTCCTCGAACACCCAGGCCAAGTGCTCAGCCGTGAGGAATTGGCGCGGTATGCGGGGATGAACGATGAGACCGGCGTCGATCGAGCCATCGACATGCAGGTAAGCCGACTGCGCCGGAAAGTTCATGCCGAGGCGAACTCGGAAATCATCATGACCGTGCGCGGCCAAGGCTATGCCCTCGCCGTCGAGACCGATTCAGACGCGCTAACGCGCGCATGAGGCGACTGCCGTGGTTCGACTGGCCGCCGCCACTGCAGCTGCAGGTGTTGGCGCTGGTTTTCGCCAGCCTGATCTTTGCTCAAATTCTGGCCGTGACGATCCTGCTCGTGGCGCCGCCGCCGAGGCCCGAGCCCATCTTTGTCCGCGAAGTCGCCGCCGCCCTTGCTGGCGGATCATTGGACACCTTTTCGCGGCGAAGGCTGGTGCGAGCGATAGAGCCTCCCGGCCAGACGCCCGGAACGCAGGCCCCGGCTTCGCCTCCATCCCAGCAACGACGTGAGGCGCTGGCGGGCTTGCTTCATGCGCCGCTGCGATCCGTCGTGCTGAACGAGACCAGGCCCTCGGCGCTGATTAGAGTGCTGACCATGGGCGTCGGCATTCCTGGCGCTCAGCCGCCGCACGGAGGACCTCACCCGTTCGGGCCACCCCCTCAGCCGCCGCAGTGGCGCCACCCGCCTGAAGACGATCTGCTGTTCGACAGCTTCACCGCCGCGCTGCAAAGGCCGGATGGGACCTTCGTCGTGGTTCGCCCGGGCCGCGATCCATTTCCCACGACCTGGCAGCTGAGCGTGATGGCGTGGCTGATCGGCGCCATGCTGGTGGTGGCGCCAGCCGCCTTCTGGTTTGGACGCCGCATCAGCGCGCCGCTGGATCGGTTCGCCATGGCGGCGCAACGCCTGGGCCGTGATCCCCTGGCGCCGCCGCTGACTGTGTCAGGCCCGGCCGAAATTCACCGCGCGGCCCTGGCCTTCAACGACATGCAGTTGAGAGTGAGACGTTATGTGGAGGATCGCACCGGGATGATCGGCGCCATCAGTCACGACCTGAGGACGCCGCTCGCCCGCATCCGCTTCAAACTCGAAGCCAACGCGCCAAACAAGGCGTCGATCAATGCGGACATCGACCAGATGGAGGTGATGATCGACCAGGTGCTGACCTTCATCCGCGACGCCAGCGAACCCAGCGCCCGCGAACGGATCAACATACTGTCGCTGGTGGAGACAGTCGTCGATGAGCGCCTGGAGGTCGGCGCGGCGATCCACTTGGCGCCGTCTGACGACGGTCAGGTCGAAGGCGATGTCCACGCCCTTAAGCGGGTGATCGGCAACCTGATCGACAATGCCATCAAATACGGCGGTGGCGGCGACGTGCGCGTGATCAGAGCCGTCAGCGACATCGTGGTTGAGGTGGAAGACGATGGTCCAGGCCTCGCCGCGGACGAGCGGGAACAAGTGTTCAAGCCGTTCTTCCGCACCGAAGCGGCGCGCACCCTGGACGCGGGCGGGGTCGGCCTTGGGCTAGCGCTGTCGCGATCCATCACTCGCGCGCACGGCGGGGATATCGGCCTTGAAGTCCGCCAGCGGGGCCTGGTCGCCGTCGTGCGACTGCCCCTCGCCGACGTGATCCAAAAGTATTGATTGGCGGCCTCGGTCGCCCGCCCGCCTAGTCCTCAACCGCGATCGAGGCGGTCAGGCCGATCCATTCGCCCAGGTCGGTCTGCAACTGCCCGGCCGCGCGGGTGGCGTAGTGGACGGCGTCCTGGCCCAGCAGCAGATGCATCGGCGGAGCCTCGGCCTCGGCGAGCTTGAGAACAGCGGCCGCGGCCTTGGCTGGATCGCCGGATTCCCGACCGGCGCCGTCCTGTAGCACCCGCCGGGCAAAGCCTGCCGCGCCATCATAGTCAGCCATGATGTTTGCGGTGAGCACCAGCGAGCGGCCAGCGTAGTCCGTCCTCAGACCGCCGGGCGCGATGTTGCTCACCTTGATCCCGAACTCAGCGACTTCCTGGGCGAGGGCCTGGGTAAGTCCCTCCAGGGCGAACTTGCTGGCGCAATAGACGCCGGTGCCGCCCCAGGCCGCCAGACCGCTGACGGAGGTGACGGTCAGGATGCGCCCGGCGCGCCGGGCGCGCATGCCGGGCAACACTGCCTGGATCACCGCCATGGTTCCGAACAGATTGACCTCGAACTGCGCCCGCGCCTCGGCGAGGCTCGCCTCCTCGACGGCGCCGATCAGGCCGTAGCCGGCGTTGTTGACGAGGATGTCGATCACGCCCATCCGCCGTTCCGCCTCGCCGACGGCGGCGCGAACGGCGGCTTCGTCGGTAAGGTCCATGATCAGGCCGATGGCGCGATCCGGAGCCAAGGTCTCAAACGCGGCTCGATCAGCCTCGCGGCGCACCGTGCCAACGACTTCGTCACCCACGGCCAAAGCGGCCTTAGCGATCTCGCGGCCGAGGCCAGAGCTGACGCCGGTGATCAGCCATTTGCGGGACGTCATTCGAACGCTTCCTGAATTGTCGTCGCGGCCGCTCCGAGGAGCGGCGCCGGATCATAGGTCGGCAGGCTCAGTAAGGCCGATCGCCCTTGGCCCAAAGTCGGTGCATCTCGCGCACATACTTCTGGTCGTCGTAGAGGGTGCCGGTATGCAGGGTGCAGCGGTTGTCCCACACCAGCACGTCGCCGGCCTGCCACTTGTGCTGATAGACGAACTGCGGCTGGGTCATGAAGTCGATCAGTTCATCGACAAGCTCGAGTCCGGCGGGGTTTTCCATGCCGACGATCTCCTTGACCGTACCGGTGGAGACCCAAAGCGCCTTGCGCCCATCGCTCGGGTGGCGGCGGATCAGGGGATGCATCACGTCGGGGTTTTCGGCCAGCAGCACCGGATCCGGCTCTTCCTGGCGATTGAACTCCCGCGTCTTCATGAAGTGCGCCCAGCTATGGTGCAACTGCAGGCCATCGAGCTGAGCCTGCCGCTCCGGCGACAGGGCGTTCCAGGCGGCGCAGCCATCGGCCAGCAGGGTGTCGGAGCCCTCGGCCGGAACCTCCACCGCATAGAGCATGGTGCACATCACCGGCTCGGCCTTGTAGCTATAGTCGGTGTGCCAGCCGATGCCGTCGTTGTGGGCGCCGATCGGCTTGCCGTCGACGATACGGTTGGACAGCACATAGACCTTCGGATGCCCAGGCAGGGTGTTTTCCACCAGGGTGTGATCTTCCGGCTCGCCGAACCGGCTGACAAACCGCTCTAGCGCGTCTGCCGTCATGGTCTGGCCGCGCGCCAGGATGGCGCCATGGCGATTGAAGGCGTCCACAACGCCGTCCAGGGTCGCGTCATCGGCGTTGGCCAGATCGATATCGAGGATCTCGGCGCCAAAGCCAGCGCGCAGTTCACGGGTCTTGGGCAGGACGGCGGTGGTCATGGGGCGAGCTCAGGTTTGAATGCAATTGGACTGTAACGGCCTTGAAACCCGGCGTCTTGCCCCAGGGCGCACGGCATTGTTGACCCGGCGCCCCGGCCTGATCACCACTTAATCGTCTTGGCCCCCGCGGCGCCCAATTCCCGCGCCACAGGCCGGTAATCCCCAATCACATCCAACTCCTCGTGCGCCCTGGTGCAAGACCGGGCAGCGTGGCGGGCATTAGCGTTAGGCGCCCTTTCGGCATCGAACGAGGTCCGCCCATGTCTCTCAACATTCTCAGCGACACCTTTTTCGACAGCCTGTCATCGTCGGTCGTAAGCCTGGACAGTGCGGAGACCCTACCCCCCGCCTGCTACACCGACGCCGACTTCTACGCCTTCGAGACCGAGGCGCTGTTCAATCATGAATGGCTGTGCGTCGGCCGCGAGGACTGGGTGAAGGAGCCCGGCGACTATTTCACCACCCAGATCGTCGGCGAGCCCATCGTGGTGGCCCGCACCCGGCAGGGCGAGATCAAGGCCATGTCGTCGGTCTGCCAGCATCGCGCCATGCTAGTGGCCGAGGGCCGGGGCAACACCCGGGGCTTTGTCTGTCCCTACCACCACTGGGTCTACGGCCTGGACGGCGCCCTGATCAATGCGCCGGCGATGGAGCGGACCTGCGGGTTCGACAAATCCGCCGTCCGCCTGCCCAGCTTCAAGGTGGAGATCTGGCTGGGCTTCATCTTCATCAATTTCGACGACCAGGCCGCCCCGCTCGCGCCGCGCTTGACCAAGGTCGCCGAGGCCGTCGCCCCCTATGACCTGGCCAAGGCCGAGGGCTTGCCGCCCATGACCGGGATCTTCGCCTGGAACTGGAAGGTGATGTTCGAGAACAACAACGACGGCTACCACGCCAGCAAGCTGCATCGCGGGCCGCTGCATGACTTCGTACCCAGCGAGCTGGCGAGTTTCCCCGACGCCGATCCTGTCGACGCCGGCTTCCTGCGCTACAACGGCACCCTGCACGCCGACGCCAGCTTCAACGCCACCCAGAAGGCGGTGCTGCCGATCTTCCCGGGCCTGAGCGACACCGACCGCAATCGGATGACCTTCGCCAACGTGCCGCCGACCCTGTCGCTGGTGATGACCAGCGACCTGGTGATCTTCCTGATCCTGCGCGCCACCGGGCCGGAATCGCTGGAGCAGGACACCGGCCTGCTGGTCGCGCCGGGCGCAATGGAGTCGCCGGGATTCGAGCATCGGCTCGACATGCTCATGACCGCGGCCGGCAAGATCATCGCGCAGGACATGCACGTGGACGGCCTGGTGCAGACCGGCCTGAAGTCCCGCTTCGCCACCCGCGGCCGCTACTCCTGGCAGGAGGGCGCGCAGGGCCAGTTCAATCAGTGGCTGACGCCGCGCTACCAGGAGACCTGGAAGCGCTGGCGCGAGACCAACACCAATTCGGGAGCCAAGCATGCCGTTCATCTGTGAGAGCGGTCAGGCGCGGCCGGACATCGTTCCCGGCGCTCTGCACCATCTGCCAGCGACGCCGAAGACCGTTCACTGGGGTTACTTCGACGCCGCCCTGGCGCCGACCCTGACGGTCAAGAGCGGCGACCTGATCCAGGCCGAGGCCATCACCCACCATGCGGGCGATGCGCCGGAGCTGATGATGGACGAGGGCGTCACCGCCATCTTCGAGAAGGTGCCGGCAACCGACCGCAATCCGGGCGTCCACATCATGACCGGCCCGATCTTCGTGGAAGGCGCCAAGCCCGGCGACATCCTGGAAGTGCGCTACCTGAACATGACGCCGCGCTGCGCCTATGGCTCGAACCTCGCGGCCAACTGGGGCTATCTCTACAAGGAGTTCGGTGAGAAGGAGCGGGTGACCATCTACCAGCTCGACGCCAACGCCAATCATGCCGAGGCGCTTTACGCCTATGACTTCCCCGGCAAATACCTGACGCCAGGCACGGTCACCCACTGCCCCGTCTGCGATCGCCAGCCGGCGCTCAAGGGCGTGCGGGTGCCGGCCCGGCCGCACCTGGGCACGGCCGGTGTAGCGCCAGACGTGTCGGGCCGCGTCTCGACCATCCCGCCCGGCCTGCACGGCGGCAACATCGACAATTGGCGGATCGGCGCCGGCGCGACCATGTACTATCCGGTCCAGGTGGACGGCGGCCTCTTCTCCATCGGCGACCCCCACGTCAGCCAGGGTGACGGCGAACTCAGCGGCACCGCCATCGAGGCCTCGCTGAACGTCCTTTTCCAGATCGTGCTGCGCAAGGACTTCTCCATCCCGAGTCCGCTGCTCGAGACGCCGAAATACTGGATCGTCCACGGCTTCAACGAAGACCTGAACGTCGCCATGCGCGACGCCTCGCTGGAAATGCTGGGCCTGCTCACCGACCATGTCGGCCTGTCCCGCAACGACGCCTATTCGCTGATGAGCGTCGCCACGGACTTCGCGGTGACCCAGGTGGTCGATGGCCGTCAGGGCGTGCACGTGCGCGTGCCCCGCTCGATCTTTCCCGCGCGCGACGCGCCTAGTTAGGTGAAGGCCTGGCAGTTCACCACGGACGTTTTTCCACGCCACGAGCGGCGGCTGGCTTGGCGTGAGGCGATGGTGCGACTGCGCCTGCCGGTGGCGGCCGCGCCCGAGGATGATGGCGCCTCGGCTTCAGTCACCTGTCTGGTCTCGCCGATCGGGATGGAGTTTTCCCTGGTCAGCGCCGGGGCCCAGGAGATTTCCGGCCGCAATCCGGATCAGCCGGCAGCGGTCTGGCTGGCGGTGCTGCTGGATGGCGCGGCGGTCCTGTCCGATGGCGCGGAAGAAGCACCCGTCGTCCCGGGCGACATCGTCTTTGGTCCCACCGGCGTCGCGGCGGCCCTGAAGTTCAAGACCCGGTTTCGCCTGCTCTTCATCACCGTGCCTCGGGTCGCGCTGGACCACCGGCTGGTGAAGCCGCGCGCCTTGCGGGTGGGCCGCCTTCCCGTGGACGAGGCGATGAATCAGGTGTTTTCCGGATTGCTGCGCGCCTTGGCGGAGCGGCTCGACGATCTCACCGCCGATCAGTTGCGGCCAGTGGAGCTGGCGGTGACGGAGTTTCTCGCCGCGGCCCTGGTGGGTGAGCCAGCCCAGGCGCGGGGCGGCGCCAGCGCGCGCGAGGCCCACCTGCACCGGATTCGTCAGACCATCGAGACCCTGCTCGGCGCGCCGGATCTGACGCTCGGACAGGTCGCCGAGGCCGAAGGCGTTTCACCGCGATACCTGCAGAAACTGTTCGCCAGCGCCGACGAGAGCTTCACCCATTATCTGCGCCTTCGCCGCCTGGAGCGCTGCCGGCTGGACATGATCAATCCCCGCTACGCCGACAATTCACTGTCGAGCATCTGCTTCCGCTGGGGATTCAACGGCTCCGCCCACTTCAGCCGGGCGTTCCGGGAACAGTATGGGGTGTCGCCGCGGGGGTACCGGAAAGGCGCGCGATGACAGCGCGGGCCCTACAAGACCGCCTCGATCTCCGTCCTTGTCGGCATCGCCGGCATGGCGCCATGGCGTTCGACCGACAAGCTGGCTGCCGCATTGGCCCAGGCCATCGCCTCGCTCAGGGCGACGCCTTCGGCGAGCTTTGCCGCCAGGACCCCGCAGAAACAGTCGCCGGCGCCCGTGGTGTCGACCACCTTGGCGGGACGGCCTTCGACCATCTCGAGCCCGTCCGCCAACACAGCGACGGCGCCCGCGGCGCCCAGACTGACCACAATGATCTGATCCGCCCGAGCCATCAGGCCACGCGCCGCCGCCGCCACGGCGTCAAGGCCGACCAGATCGTCCGCGCCGGCGAACAGGGCCAGTTCGGTCTCATTGACGATCAGAATGTCGATCAGAGGAAACAGCGTTCGGGCCGCCAGCATGGCCGGAGCGGCGTTGAGAATCTTGACCGCGTCGGGCGCCGCGCGGAAGGCGGCGGCCACCGTATCGACGGGGCATTCGAGCTGGGCCAGCAAGACGGCGTGGCCAGCCGCGGACGCCGGGGTCACATGCTCGGAAGACAGGGCGGTGTTGGCGCCCAGAGCCAGCACGATGCTGTTCTCGCCGGACTCAGCCACCGACACGAAAGCGTGGCCCGTGGCGACATCGTCGAACACCACAACGCCGGAGACATCGACGCCGGAAGCCTTCAGCGCCGCGACCATCATCTCGCCGGGCTCATCGCGGCCGACGCCGCCGACAAAGACGGTCCGGGCGCCAGCACGCGCCGCGGCGGCCGCTTGATTGCCACCCTTGCCGCCCGGCAGCCGCATCAGATCGGACCCGGCCACCGTCTCGCCGGGTTTCGGCAGATGGGCGACGCGGCAGATGATGTCGAAGTTCAGCGAGCCGACAACGCAAACACTCATGGTTCGCCCTTACACAAAAATCTCGAGCCGAACCGAGTGGTCCCCACGAACATTCCCCGACTCCCGTTGCACCGTGACCCTAGAGCGCAAGGCTGTGGGATTGAAGCTCTTGTGACCGCCGCGGAGGCCTCGCAATGCATGTGACGCGTCTGCCGCGCTGGGCCGTGGAGCGGGGTCAGGTTCTGAACAGCTTCCCCGCGCTCGAACGGGGCAAGACGGCGCTGGTGAACATCGACATGCAGTCGGTGTTCCTGGACGAGGACCAGATCTACGGCAACCGGCATTCGCGCGACATCGTCGGCGCCGTGAACGCCCTGTCGGCCGGCATGCGAACGATCGGCGCGCCGGTGATCTGGACCCGGCAAACCCATACCTACGACGGCCCCTGCGCGCCGCCACCTTGGCAGTACGACCCCGCCAAGCCAGGGGTGGCCGCAGGCATAGCCGCGCTGCAGGCCGGCGCGGCGGGGCACGGCCTCTATCCGGCGATGCAGGTGGCGGACAGTGACATCGTCATCGATAAATATCGCTACGGCGCCCTCTCCTGCCCCGCCGGCGCCTTGGGCCGGACGCTTGAAGCGCTCGGGACCGAGATGATCCTGATCACCGGAACCTTGACCAACTGCTGCTGCGAGACGACCGCGCGGGAGGCCAATCTGGCAGGCTACAAGGTGATCGTCATTTCAGACGCCACCGCGACCCTGACGGATGCCGAGCACAACGCCGCCCTTTTGAATCTGCGTCTGAACTTCGCCGACGTGCGCCGCGCGAAGGCGGTTCAATCGATGATCAAGACCTGCGCGGCCGATGTCTGAACTGCCGCAATGAGGTGCGCTGGCCAGGGGCGGATGAGCAAGAAGCGGGCTATCGGGGAATTTGTCCGAAATCCTGGTTCGCACTACGGTTTCGCGTCGCGCACGGCGCTACATCCAAAGCCCAATGTGAAATTTCAGAGCCGCTGAATGCCCACCTCGCTACCCATTATCGACATGGCGACATACCGGGCCGGCGGCGCGGTGGCGAAGGCCGAACTGGTAGCGCAAATCGCTTCCATGAGCCGCTCGCTGGGCTTCTTCTACCTGATCAATCACGGCATTTCGGACGCGCTGGTCGAGCAGCAGCTCGCCTGGGGCCGGCGTTTCTTCGACCTGCCGCTCGAGCAAAAGCAGGCCGTCGATTTCAGGCGACTGCCGGTACACCGAGGCTATGAGCCGATGGCGCAGCAGACCCTGCAGGCTGGGGCGCAGCCAGATCAGAAGGAGGCCTTCGGCCTGGGCCGGGACCTCGAACCCGATCACTGGCTGCTGCGCAAAGGGGCGCCCTTCGAAGGCCCCAACCAGTGGCCGGCTAGCGCGCCCGGGTTCGACGCCGCCGCGTTCCGAACCCAGATGGAGGGCTATCGCGACGCCATGATCGGTTTGGGCCGCGAGCTCTGCGACCTGATCGCCCTCTCGCTCGATCTACCGGAAGACTATTTCGCCGAAGCGCTGAGTGAGCCGAACGCCAGCGTGCGGCTGCTGCACTATCCGCCTCAGACCTCAGCCGCCGCCCCCGACCGTTTTGGGTGCGGCGCCCATACCGATTGGGGCTTCATCACCATCCTGCTGCAGGACGACTGCGGCGGTCTGGAGATCGAAGTGGCCGGCGAGGGCTGGCTGAAGGCGACGCCGGTCCCGGGTGCGCTGATCGTCAATCTGGGCGACATGGTCGTGCGCCTGACCGGCGGCCGGTACGCCTCCAACGTCCATCGCGTGCTGAACACCGCGCCCGGCCGCGATCGCTATTCGGTGGCCACTTTTTTCAGCCCGCACGCCTTCTACACGGTGGAATGCGTGCCCACCTGTGCATCCGAGGCCGGGCGCCGTGAGCCGATCAGCTTCGCCGATCACATCAACGCCATGATCCAGGCGACCTATGCCGCATAGCCGCTCGAACGCATCTCCGATCCGGCCGGGACAGCTGAGTTGACCGCCGTGCGCCTGTCCTATGTGTCGATCTTCACCAAGGACGTGGCGCGCTTGCCGTCGTTTTACGTAGACGTCTTCGGGCTGGAGGAAGTGGCTTCGTCCAGATCGGATCGCTACCGCGAGTTGGCGGTCGGCGACATGATGATCGGGTTTCCCTTCATCGACGCCTACGACATGCTGGACATGGCCGATCAGGCAAACCCGACCGGGGTGCGTTCGATGGTGACCTTCGCTGTCGACGGTATCGACGAGGTGAATCGGCTGACCGCGCGCGCCGCGACGCTCGGCGGACGGATCGCCAAGCCGCCTTTCGCCACCGGCTTCGGCCAGGTGCTTTCCGTTGTTCTCGACCCCGAGGGGAACGCCCTTCGGATCAGCACGACATCGCCGGAGTAGAGTCCATGGTCACCCTGCGCGCGCATCCCTGGGTCACCTTTATGGCCCTCAGCCTGCTCTTCTTCGTGGTGTCCGCCGGCACCTTCAGTTCGATGGGGGTGGTCCTCCCCTCGATGGTGCGCGAGCTGCATTGGAATTGGAAACAGGCGGGCATGGGTTACACCCTGTTGGGCGTAGGCTGCGGTTTGGCCAGCTTCATACCCGCCATATTGATCCGGCGAATTGGCGTGCCCTCCACCTTGGTGGTCGGGACCATCTTCCTCGCGGGCGGCTTTGCCATGTTGGGCATGACCCATTCTGTGGCGACTTATCTGACGGGGACCGTGGTGGTTGGCGTCGCCTTCGCCATCTGTGGGACCGTGGTCGGCACCCATGTGCTGACTGGCCTGTTCGAGCGCCGGTCGACCGTGCTCGGCGCTTATTTCACCATCGGGGCACTGGGCGGGGTTGCAGGACCGATCATCTATATCGCGGTCCAGGCCGTGACCCATGGCTGGCGTGGCTATTGGGTGGTGTTCGTGGTTCTGGCCGTCCTCTCTGGCGCTTTCGCGGCGACCTCCACGGTCGGCCGGAAGGAACCCGAGACCGGCCCCACCGTCCCACCGGAGCAGGTCGAGCCGGCCGAGCTGATCGAGGGGCTGCACGACTGGACCGTCCGCCGCGCGCTGGCGAGTTGGCAGTTTTATGTGATCGTGGCCGGCTACACCATGTACCTGCTGATCAACACCACCGCCCACGGCTTCGCCGTCGAACATCTAACCGAGCGCGGTATCGATCCGAAGGTGGCGGCTGGCATGCTCAGTCTGGAAGCCTTGATCGGCGCGGGCGTTTCGCTGATCGGCGGGATCGCCGGCGAGAAGATGAAACCTAAGACCTTGATGCTGATCGCCCTGTTCGCGCTCACCCTGGGCATGGCCGGGCTGGCGGAGGCGCGAGGCTATGTGCTGATGGCGGTCTACGCCGTCGGCATGGGCATCGGCTTTGGCCTGACCTTCATCGCCTCGGCTATGTTGCTGATCACCTATTTCGGCAAGGGGCCCAATCTCAGGCTCTATTCGATCATGTCGCTGATGAGCACCTCGGCGGCGCTCGGACCAGCCGTTGGCGGTTGGGCCCGCGACACCTTCGGCGGCTTCGTCGGCCTGTTCCTGGTCTGCGCGGCGACGGCGGGCATCATGCTGGTCGCCACCTGGTTCATGAAGCCGCCGGTCTATCGTCGCCTGCCACAAGAGGCGGTGCTGCAGGGAGAGGCCGCCTGACCGCCGCGCCCCTCGCCGCCGATCTGCTGATCGTCGGCGCGACCCTCATCACCATGAATGCCGAGCGCCACGTCATCACCGATGGCGCGGTGGCCATTCGGGGCGACCGAATCGTCGCGGTCGGCAAGCGAGCGGCGCTGGAGCGCGAGGTCGTCGCCAAGCAGGTTCTGGACGGCCGGCGCTTTGTCGTGACGCCGGGCTTCGTCGACGCCCACATCCACATCACCGGCGATCCGCTGACGCGGGGGTTCATTCGCGGCGCGCCGGGAGAGGACTTCGGTGACACGCTGATGCGCTGGGTCATTCCCCTGTTTCGCGCCCAGACGCCCGACGATGAGCGGCTTTCAGCCCAGTGCGCGGCCCTGTCGATGATGCGCCACGGCACGACCTGTTTCATGGAGGCGGGCACGGTTACGCACCTTGACGCGGTCATGGAAGGGCTCAGTCAGACCGGCATTCGCGGCCGGGTCGGCGAATGGGTCGAAGGCCGGGCCTACGATCCCGCCGAGGATCAGGCCAAGGCATCGGCCGAGGCCATCGCCGTGCTTGAATCCGAGATCGCCCGCTATCCGGATAAGGACAACGCCAGATTGGCGGCGTGGCCGATCCTGGTCGGACATTCGACAAATTCGGATGACGTCTGGCGCGCCGCAGCCGCCCTCGCCCATCAGCACGGCCTGCGGGTCTCTGCGCACATGAGCCCGCACCGGTCGGACGCCGACTGGTATCTGGAGCACTATGGCCGCAGGCCGCTGGAACACCTCGCCGATATCGGCGTGCTGAGCGAGCGGCTGGCCCTGACCCACCTTGCTGACCTGGACGCCAGCGAACTGGCGCTACTCGTGCAGTCGGGGACCAACGCCATCCACTGTCCGCAGGCGGCGCTTTCACACGCTTATGGGGTCACGCAGTCGGGCCTGTTTCCCGAGATGTGCGCCCAAGGCGCTAACATCATGCTGGGCACGGATGGCGCGGCGACGGACATCCTCTCCTCGGCGCGCCTGATGGCGGGCATTTTCCGCGACGCCCGACGAGACGAGAACCTGTTTCCCGCCTCCACGGTCCTGGAACTGTCGACCCTTAACGGCGCCAAGGGCATGGGCATGACCGATGCGATCGGCTCACTGGAGGTCGGGAAAAAGGCCGACCTGGTGCTGCACGATACCTGGTTGCCGGACTGGGGCGGTCCCCTGTTCGATCCCGTCTTGCAGCTGGCCTTCGCCGCGCCGCCGGGCGGGGTGCACAGCGTCTGGATCGACGGGGTGCGGGTCATCGACGCCGGCCGAGCGACCCTGATCGACGAAGACAAGCTGCTCGCGGACGCGAGGCAGGCCGGCGGGGCCCTGGTCGAGCGGCTGGGTCTGCCGATCCAGACGACCTGGCCGATGATCTAGCCCTTAAGCGCCCTCGCCGAAGGCGAAGGCGGACAGACGCACATCCATCGCGATATCGGAGAAGATACGCCGGCCGGGCTCGCCTTCAGCAGCCCCGGCGGCGACGAACAGGGGCGCGAGATGCTCCTCGCGCGGATGGGCGGCGCGGGCGTGCGGCGCGGCGCTCCAATGGTTGAGCGCTTCATCGCGTTTCGCCGGGTCGACGATCGCCTCGCCGAGCCAGGTGTCGAACACTTCCGAGGTCGCCGTATAGCGCGGGTTGAAGCCCTGCATGTTGTGCCAGCTCATGCCGCTGCCGAGGATCAGCACGCCCTCGTCCCGCAACGGCTTCAGCGCCCGTCCGGCGGCCAAATGCTGTTCCGGGTCCAGATTGTGTTTCAAAGAGAGCTGCACCACCGGGATATCGGCGTCCGGCAGGGCGACCTTGAGCGGGATGAAGACCCCGTGGTCGTAGCCCCGCTGGCTGTCTTCTCCAGACGGGATGCCAGCGCCCTCAAGCAGCTCGCGCACCCGCTGCGCCAAGGCCGGCGAGCCAGGCGCGTCGAACCGGAGCTGGTAGGTGTGGGGCGGAAAGCCGGAATAGTCATAGATCAGCGGCGGCTTTGGCGACGAGCCGACGGTGAAGACGCTTTCCTCCCAGTGCCCGGAGATCACCAGGATCGCCTTAGGCTTGACCTCCATGGATGAGACCAGGGTTTTCAGCCAAGCGGCCATTCGATCCCAGGTGTTGGCCGGCGACCAGTCCATGAAGAAGCAGGGGCCGCCACCATGGGGGATGAACAGGGTCGGCAGGGTGGCGTCGGTCGTCTCGCTCATCGAATAGCTCCGGGTGGTCGCGGAAAGCTTATATGGTGAGCGTCAACTGGTCTTGCTTCAGCGCGCACGAAGATTTGCGTCTTGGCTAACTGGTCGGGCAATTTGCCGTGTGTTGATGCCCGCCTAGGCGCCGGCTGTCGTCAGGGTATCGAATTCTTACGCGTGGCGATCATGCCGTCTGAAATTTCAGATGGCGCTTGACGGGTGCGGCGGACTTGGCCGAGCGTATGGTCTGCCCCCGAATGGTTTCGGCGGCTCGGTGCGGAACGGAAGGTCGTTCCACCGTTGGCGATAGACCCTTAGTTTCCACCCGCCCCTCGGCTTTTGAAAGACGGCGATGTCCAAGATTGAATGGCGCCCTTGGTTGTTGGTTGCAGCCTTCAGCCTGGTGTTCTTCCTGATCAACGCATCGACCTACTCCTCCCTTGGCGTGGTCCTGCCGAACATGGTGCAGGAGGAGCATTGGAGCTGGACCACCGCCGGTTTGGGCTTCACCCTGTTGGGCGCGTGCACGGGCGCCTCTTCGTACATCCCGGCCTATCTGATCCGCCGCATCGGCGTCCGCTGGACCCTGACCTTGGGTACGGCCGTGATGGCCGCCGGCTTCGGCTGCCTGGGCGTGACTCACAGCCCGCCCGTCTATTTCCTGGGAACCGCCCTTTGCGGGGTCGGCTACCAGATGATGGCGCTGATCCCCGGCACCTATGTTCTGGCGGCGGCGTTCAAGCACCGCGGCCTGCCCTTCGGCATCTATTTCGCATCCGCATCGGTCGGCGGTATCGCCGGACCGATCATGGCCCTGTCGATCATGCACGTCTTCCACGACCAGTGGCGGCTGTTCTGGATCACCCAGGCCGCCTTGGCGGTGGTGATGGGCGCCGTCTGCGTGCTGATGGTGGGTTCGCCCGCCTGGCTTGCCAGTCGCGCCCAGCAGACCGACCGCGATGTCGCCGATGAGGCGGTGCGGCCAGGCTCCAAGTCGGTCTATCGCACGGCCGTGCAGTGGACCGCCCGACAGGCGGTGCGGACGCCCCAGTTCTACGTCCTGCTGGCCGCCTATTTCGGCCACATGCTGGTGGGGATCACAATCTCCAGCTTTTCGGTCGCCCACCTCACCCAGACTGGCACCTCCCTAAAGCTGGCCGGGATCATGCTCAGCATCGAGTCGGCGGTGGGCGTTGCGGGTCGCGCGATCGGCGGGGCGTTGGGAGACGTTATCGACCCGCGCTACCTGCTGATGTTTGCCTTGGCGGCGCTGACGGCCGGCGGCCTCGCGCTCAGCGTGGCGCATAGCTACGGGATGCTTCTGATCTATGCGGTGGGCAGCGGCCTCGGCTTCGGCATGACCGCGCTGGCCGTGACCCTGCTGCTGCTCAACTACTATGGCCGCAAGGATAATCTCGAGATTTTCGCCCGCACCTGCCTGATCGGCACGGTTTCGGCGCTGGGCCCCTGGATCGGCGGCGCCATTCGCGACCACACCGGCGGGTTCAGCGCAGCCTTCCAGGTTTATGGACTGGTAAGCGCCGTCATCCTGGCCGCCGTCCTGTTCATGCGCCCGCCCCGGCGCCACGCGGACTCCGCTCTAGGCGAGGCCCACACCTCCGCCGCGCCGCGCCTAGACACCCGACCTATTGAAGATCCTGCCTGAGGAAGCCCATGCCCGACACACGCTCAAGCAAAACCGATTTCGGGGTCTTCCTGCCCGTCGCCAACGGCGGCTGGATCATCTCCGACACCACGCCGAAACTGGACGGTCTGTGGAAGCAGAACCTGGCCGCGGCGGTCACCGCCGACGAGGTCGGCATGGACTTCGTCATGTCCATGGGCAAGTGGCGTGGCTTCGGTGGCGAAACCAACCATTGGGGATCGTCGATGGAGTCGGTGACCATGATGGCCGGCATCGCCCAGGCCACCAAGCGGGTGAAGATCTGGGCCACCGCCCACACCCTGCTGCACAATCCGGTCGTCATCGCCAAGATGATCACCACCCTGGATCATATCAGCGGCGGCCGGGCCGGCCTGAACATCGTCGCCGGCGCCTACAAGGATGAATTCGACCAGATGGGCGCCTGGGACGACAGTCTCAGTCACGATGATCGCTATGTTCTGGCCGAAGAGTGGACCAGCATTATCAAGCGGCTCTGGTCGGAACCAAGCGTCACGCATGAGGGCCGGTTCTTCCATCTCAAGGACTGCGTTTCGGATCCCAAGCCCCTGTCACGGCCGCGCCCGGACATGATCTGCGCCGGCATGTCGGATCGCGGCTTCCGCTTTTCGGTGCGGGAGTCGGACGCCTGCTTTATCGGCGGCCGGTCAATGGACGAGTTGCGCGACGCCAGCCGCCGGGCCAAGACCGTCGCGGCCGAGATGGGCACGACGATCAAGACCTACGCCATGTGCACCCTGATCCACGCCGACACCGACGCTAAGGCCGAGGCCCTGGTCGACCATTACCGCGAAGGCACGGACATGGGCGCGATCATCAACATGCTGCGCAGCTGGGGCGTCCCGCCAGAGCGGCTGTCGGCGGTGGCGGAGACCCAAGGCCCCTTCATGACCCAGACCATGGTGGGCTCGCCCGCCACCTGCGCGGAAAAGGTCGAGCACTTCACCCAATACTGCGAGCTTGATGGCCTGATGATGATCTTCCCAGACTATGTCGAGGGACTGAAGATGTTTGGCGCCGAAATCCTGCCCCGCCTGAACACGGTGGCCGCATGAACGCCTCGGTGAAGGAAGCCGCGTCCGGCGCGCCCGCCAAGGACGGCCTGGCCGAATGGCTCGCGCCGTCGCGCACCGCCGTCGTCGTCATCGACATCCAGGTCGACTTCGCCCTGCCCGAAGGCGTGCTGGGTCAGGCCGGACTGGACATGTCGGTGGTCGCGCCGGCCATCGCCAAGGCCACGCAGCTTGTCGATCTGGCGCGGGCGGCGGGCACGCCGGTGGTCTTCGTTGGCCTGCAGACCAGCGCGGCTCTGGACTCCCCGGCCTGGCGCGAGCGGATGGTCCGCAGAGGCGCCAATCCGGATGAAGACAGCGCCATCTGCCGCGTCGGCGAACGCGGCGCCGAGTTCGTCGGTCCACAGCCCCTGGCCGGGGAACTGGTCGTCCCGAAGATCCGCTACAGCGGCTTCTTCGGCACCACCCTGCATGCGGGCCTGACCGCGCTGGGCGTCGACACCCTGCTGGTCTGCGGCCTGACCACCGAATGCTGCATCGACTGCACCGTCCGCGACGCCTACCACCTGGACTATCAGTGCTTCATCGCGACCGACGCCTCCGCGGCCTACGACGTCGAGATCCACGAGGCCGCCCTGAAAAATCTCGAATTGAACTGCGCCATGCTGGTCGACACCGACGACGTGGCCAAGGCTTGGTCGGAGCAAACTGTTCATGGCTGATGGCGCATTTCCCCTATCCGGCTCGGCGCCCCACGGCGTTAGCGACGCCGACCGCGAGGCGCTGATCAAGACCATCGACGTCGATGAGCTGGTCCAGCTCGCCCTGGACCTGGGCAATATTCCCAGCCCCGCCGGCCACGAACTGGCGGCCGGGAACTTCGTCTACGACTGGATGGCGCGGGAAGGCTTTTCGCCGCGAAAGGTCGGCGCGACGCCCGAGCGCAATAACATCATCGGGACCTATGGCGGCAACGGACGCGGCGCCAATCTGTTGTTCACCGCCCACCTGGACACCGAGGCCCCCACCTGGGATCCGGCTCTGGACCCCTACAAGTTCCGCCCCGCCACCTTGCAGAACCGCGAGTGGCAGGAGTGCTGGCTCGAGGACGGCGTCCTCTATGGCTACCCGATCGCCAACGATCGCGGACCCATGAGCTGCTTCCTCATCGCCGCCAAGGCGTTGAAGACGGCCGGCTTCAACCTGTCCGGCAAGATGTATCTGACCGCCAGCCCCGGCGAGATCGGTCCTGAACCGATCGAGGAGCACACCGGCGTCGCCTACATGGGCAAGGACATCGGCGCCCATTATCTGTTCCATCATGGCGGCGTGGCGCCCGACTACGCCATCGCCGCGGAGGGTTGCGATTTCGGCCTGACCTGGGTCGGCTGCGGCTATGCGGTGTTTCGCATCCGGGTTCTGGGCGAGGCGGTTTTCACCCCGCTGCTGACCCACCCGGAGGATCCCGCCGACCATCCCAACCCCATCTATCGCCTAGGCGGCGTGATCGCGGCGATCAATCGCTGGGGCCGGCGATACGAGGTGGAGAACCGCTATGAGTCGCCCGGCGGCGTCGCGGTGCCGAAGGCGCAGATCGCCGCCATCCGTGGCGGGGTGCCCTACGCCTTCGGCGCGGGGACCGAGGTCTGCAACCTCTATCTGGAAGTCGGCATGACGCCGCGCCAGACGGTCGCCGACATCCTGCACATGCTGGAAGACATGGTCGCCGACGAAGGTCTGGGCGAGATCGAGATCGAGCCGTTGGTCGCCCGTCACGGCTTCGAAGCCGACGGTAAAGCGGTGTCACCCCTGGTCTCGGCGGTAGACGAGGCGACTAAGCTGACCTTCGGCCATCCGGTCCAATTGGCCGCGCCGGTCTATTCCAGCATGTGGCGGGACCATAACGTCTTCAACATGCAGCGCATTCCGGCCATCACCACCGGCTTCAAACGCTGGCGTCCGACCCCGAAAGACATGGCTGACAGCGCCCTGATCTATGCCCTGACCGCCCTGGCCGTTTGCGGGCGCAGCGAGACCGCCGCTGGCGCCACCCACGCCGCGCCGGTCTATGGCGACAACCCGTTCGGCGAATAGGAAGCCAAAGATGACCGATACATCCCTGGAAATCGTCCCCCTGACCGCCCGCATCGGCGCCGAGATTCGCGGCGTCGACCTCGCCCGGCCGACCAACCACCAGTTGGAGGAGATCGCGGAC
>Ga0302314_10003882_pt1 | contig 27486 bp, 24 predicted proteins | sample III_Palsa_N2_3_FD_200533 | JGI IMG/M metagenome (GOLD analysis project Ga0302314, IMG submission 200533) | Peat permafrost microbial communities from Stordalen Mire near Abisko, Sweden - III_Palsa_N2_3 | ecosystem: Environmental > Terrestrial > Soil > Palsa > Peat permafrost | place: Sweden...
GGGCCAGCTCCACCAGCGCGGCGGCGGTCACGCCGAAGTCGGTGAGCAGCTCGGCGTCCCCGGCCGGCCCGGCCACGGCCGCCGCGGCCGTCCCGGAGGTCCGGGACTGGCTGATCACCTCCACCGGCGCGAAGGCGGTGCCCAGGTCGCCCAGGGCGTCGAGGTCGAGCCGCGCCTGCGGCCCGCCGGACGGCGCCCGGCCCTCCTCGGCCTCCTCCGACTCGTCGGCCTCCTGCGCCGCGCCGAGGTCGGCCAGCTCGTCCAGGTCGGCCTCGGGCGGGCCGAGCCTCCGGCCGTCCGGGCTGACCGGGAGCAGCCCGGCGGCGAAGAGGAGTTCCGCGTAGGCCGATCGGCCGGCGGCGGTGAAGTCGGACACGAAGACCCGGGGGTCCTCATCGACATCAGTGCGGATCACCGCGAACCAGAGGTCCTCCTGCTCCAGCAGGAGCACTGCGCTCTCCGGCTCGAAGTCCTCGTCCTCTGAGGTTTCCCGCATGACTTCCAATAGCCCTGCCACGTCCTCGATGTCGTCGAGGTCGACGTCGCGGGCCTCCCAGCGGTCAGCAGACCGTGTGAGTACAGCGGCGAAGTATGCCACGATCCTTCCCACTCTCCCTTGCGGTTCTAGAATTCGTCGAGCGCAGGATCGCGTTCGACCGCCATGGCGAACTGCTCGCCGAAACCGATTCTCGCGGCCAGCGGGGCCACTGCCTCGATGAGGGACAACTCCGGTTCGACTAGCAGGCGTTCGCAGGTTAGTGCCAATTCGAACGAGTCCACACCCAGGGCGGCCAGAATCTCCTGGTCGCCGAAGGGAATTTCCTCGTCGCCGTCGATGTGCGCACCGGTTCGCCGGACCAGTTCCCCGGCCAGCTGGTCCTCCTGGTGGACCGCCTGGTTGGACAGGAACAGCCGGATCTCCTGACCGAGGAGAAGGGCCAGGACGAAGTATTCGTCGCCCAGGCCCACCAGGCCGAGGGTGGGGCCCTCGGAGACCTGCTGGGACAGGGCGCTGAGCAGTGCGTCGAGTGATTCGGCGGTGTGCGGGGGGAGGGAGACCACGGCCCATCGGCCGTCCTCCAGGAAGGCGGCGACCGCGAAGTCGACCAGTTCCTCGCTGAACGGCAGGTATTCCTCGGCCCCCTCGGGCTCTTCGTTATCCGGCATGTTCGCCCTTCCAAGGTTGCCACTGGCGCAAGTCGGCGCACCTGCCTCCTATCGCATCGTGACAGAAACTGATGCTCTACGGCAGCTGTTAGCGGCGGGGAATCGACACGCCGGAGAAGCGGCGACCGACCGCCACAGATCAGTCGCCTGGGTCAGTATCGGAAAGTGCGCAGCAGCCGCTGGTGGAGTTCCTGGATCCGGGCCCGGCGGGGGGCGACCCGGGCCCGCAGCGCCTTGGCCTCGGCGAGTTCGGCGAGGAACTCGGCCCGGCGCTTCTGCCGGGCCGGCTCCGGGCGGGTGCGCCGGTCCGGAGCGGGCTCGGCCGGGGTGCGTGTGGTCGAATGCTTTTGAGCAGCCATTCCCTCTCCATCTCCTCATTCCTCTCGACCATACCTTGCCGGGCGATTTATCCCTATTGTCCGTTCACCGTAATCACCCCGGATCGCATAAACTCGCCAGCATGCGCACCCTCGTCGTGGACCACCCGCTGATCTCGCACAAGCTGACCATCCTGCGGGACAAGAACACCGACTCCCCGACCTTCCGGCGGCTGGCCGACGAGCTGGTCACCCTGCTCGCGTATGAGGCGACCCGACAGGTCCGGGTGTCGGAGCTGGACGTCGAGACCCCGGTGGGCCCGGCCCGGGGCGTGCGCCTGGCGACCCCGAAACCGCTGGTCGTGCCGATCCTGCGGGCAGGCCTGGGCATGCTCGACGGGATGGTGCGGCTGCTGCCGACGGCGGAGGTGGGCTTCCTCGGCATGGTGCGCGACGAGGGCACCCTGACCGCGTCGACCTACGCCACCCGGATGCCCGAGGACCTCGGCGGCCGCCAGTGCTACGTGCTGGACCCGATGCTGGCCACCGGCGGGACCCTGATCGCGGCGATCCGGCTGCTGGCCGAGCGCGGGGCCACCGACATCACCGCGATCTGCCTGCTGGCCGCGCCCGAGGGGATCGCCGCGCTGGAGCGGGCGCTGGCGGACTGCCCGGCGCCGGTCACCGTGGTCACCGCCGCGGTCGACGATCGGCTGAACGACAACGGCTACATCGTCCCGGGCCTCGGCGACGCCGGCGACCGCCTCTACGGCGTCGCCTGATCCCGACCAGGGCCCGCGTGGCCCGGCGGCGACTAAAGGGCCTTGACGGCGGCGACGACCTTGCTGAGCGACTCCTTGGCGTCGCCGAACAGCAGCGTGGTCTTCGGGTCGTAGAGCAGCTCGTTCTCGATGCCGGCGAAGCCGGGGCGCATCGACCTCTTGCAGAAGACCACGTTGGTGGCGGTGTCCACGTTGATGATCGGCATGCCGTAGATCGGCGCGCCGGGCGTGGTCCGGGCGGCCGGGTTGACCACGTCGTTCGCGCCGATCACCAGGGCCACGTCGGCGCTGCCGAGCTCGGAGTTCGCCTCGTCCATCTCCAGCAGCGCTTCGTAGGGCACGTTCGCCTCGGCGAGCAGCACGTTCATGTGTCCGGGCATCCGGCCGGCCACCGGGTGGATCCCGTAGGCGACTTTCACTCCGCGGCCGGCGAGCAGGTCCGCGAGTTCGCGCACGGTGTGCTGGCCCTGGGCCACGGCCAGGCCGTAGCCGGGCACGATGATCACCTTGCGGGCGTAGCCGAGCAGGATCGCGATGTCCTCGGGGGTGCCGGAGCGCACCGGGCGCGTGGCGCCGGCCTCGGCCGGTCCCGCGCTCTTGGCCCGGAAGGCGCCGAACAGGATGCCGGTCAGCGGCCGGCCCATCGCCGCCGCCATCAGCCTGGTCAGCACGGTGCCTGAAGCGCCCACGAGGGTTCCGGCGATGATCAGCAGGATGTTACCCAGCACATAGCCGGAGGCGGCCACGGTCAGCCCGGTGAAGGCGTTGAGCAGGGAGATCACGATCGGCACGTCCGCGCCGCCGACCGGCAGCACGAACAGGATGCCGACGAGCAGCGACAGCAGCAGCACGGTGATCAGCAGCGCGCTGGAGCGGACGGGCACCTCAGCGATCGCCAGGCCCAGAGTGGCCGCGCACGCCGCGCCGAAGATCCACCGCCCGGCGGGCAGGACGACGGCCCGGGTGGTCATCAGCTCCTGCAGTTTGGCGAAGGTCACCATCGATCCGGCGAAGGAAACCGCGCCGACGACGACCGTGAACACGGTCGCGGTCTGCTCGACCCAGCTCAGGGTGCTCGCGGTCGAGGCCACCCGGAGGAACTCCACCAGGGCGATCAGGGAGGCCGCGCCGCCGCCCACCCCGTTGAAGATCGCCACCAGTTGCGGCATCGCGGTCATCTTGACCTTGGTCGCGGCCGGGACCCCGATCACCGCTCCGACGACCAGGGCTGCGAAGATCAGGCCCACGTGCTGCAGGTGCCCGGTGCTGAGCACGACCACCAGGGCGATCACCGCGCCGGCCGCGCCGATCCAGTTGCCGTAGCGCGCGGTGCGCGGCGCGGAGAGGCCTTTGAGCGCGAGGATGAAGCAGACCGCCGCGACCAGGTAGCTGAACTGCGCGCCCACGCTCATTTGCCGGCTCCTTCAGAGGGCGCGGAGGATCCGGAAGCCTGGGCCGGCCCGGAAGGCTGTGATCCAGACGGGGCGGACCCGGCCGGCGAGTCGCCCGGCCCGCGTCCGGGGCGGCGGGCGGCGAACATGCCGAGCATCCGGTCGGTGACCACAAAGCCGCCGACCATGTTCACCGTGCCGAGCACGATCGCGACCAGCCCCAGGGCGATCTCGATCGGGCTGGTGACGGTGCCGGTGATCAGGATCGCGCCGACCAGGACCACGCCGTGGATCGCGTTCGCGCCGGACATCAGCGGGGTGTGCAGGATGGTGGAGACCTTGGAGACCACTTCGAAGCCGACGAACACGGCCAGCACGAAGATCGTCAGCAGTCCGATACCGGTGTCGAGTTGCACGGTCATCTGGTTATGCTCCCTGCTCACTGTGCGCTGCGAGGACGGTTTCGTGCACGATCCGGCCGCCCGAGGTCACCAGGGAGCCGCGCAGGATCTCGTCCTCCGGGTCCTCGGCCGCGAGCAGCTTCAGGAAGGCGGACAGATTCGCCCCGTAGAGCTTGCTCGCGTGCACCGGCAGTTGGGAGGGGACGTCCGAGCCGCCCCAGATGGTCACGCCCTGGTGCTCCACGGTCTCGCCGGGCTGGGACAGTTCACAGTTCCCGCCGGTCTGCGCGGCCAGGTCCACGATCACCGAGCCGGGGCGCATGGTCCGGACCATGTCGGCGGTCACCAGCAGCGGGGCCGTCCGGCCGGGGATCGCGGCGGTGGTGATCACCACGTCGGCCTGGGCGATGTACGGGGTGAGGGCGGCGTGCTGGCGGGCGGCGAAGTCGGCGCTCTGGCCCTTGGCGTAGCCGCCGGCGCCTTCCTGGCTCTCCAGTTCGAGATCGACGAAGGTGGCGCCGAGCGAACGTACCTCGTCGGCTGCGGCGGCGCGCACGTCGTAACCGCTGACCACAGCGCCGAGCCGGCGCGCGGTCGCGATGGCTTGCAGCCCGGCCACACCGGCGCCCAGCACCAGCACCTTGGCGGGTGGGATGGTGCCGGCCGCGGTCATGAACAAGGGGAAGAACCGAGGAAGCAGTTGCGCGCCGACGAGAGCGGCCCGGTACCCGGAGACCAGCGATTGCGAGGAGAGTGCGTCGACGGATTGCGCGCGGGAGATTCGCGGAACGAGTTCCAAGGCGTACGTCGTGATGCTCGCGGCGCAAGCGGCTTTGACGAATTCGGGTTCCTGGAACGGATTGAGCAGACCGACGATGACGGTGCCGGCCTTGAGCGCCCCCACGGTCCCGGGCTCGGGCGGGTTGACCACGAGCAGCAGATCGGTGGCCGCGATGAGATCCGCGGCCGACTCCACCACGGTCGCACCCGCGGCTGTGTAGTCCGCGTCGGACGCGTGCACCCAGCGCCCGGCACCGGCCTGAACGGCCAGCTCATGCCCTGCATCGACGATGGTCCGCGCAGCTTCGGGCAGTAGCGCCACCCGGCGTTCTGCAGTTCGCTGTTCCGACAGGACTCCGATACGCATGGGGGTCAACCTACCTGCCGGTACCAGCTTATGGAAGAACCCATCCACTTCCTGATCAGCCTCGTCGGCGATCGTCGCAATGATCTTCTTTGAGTTTGGTTTCCACCCCCCTTCTTAACGGGTAATCCGACTACACAGGCACCGATCAGGATACGCTTGTGGCCGTTGATGTTCCTAGCGCAACCATGGCAGAGGGGAAGGTCGCACATGGCGATGCCAAAGACGAAGCCGGCCATACAGTGGGGCATTTTGCTCTTCGTACTGTTCTACATCGTGCACTCCCCGGACACCGCCGCCGGCTTCATCAAGGATGCGTTCGATGTGATCTCGAACTTCTTCCACTCGGTAGGCAATATCATCAGCTTCAAGAGCAACATCTCGGGCTGACCTGACCATGGCCGCGACCCCGCAATTCGACAGCATCGATCCCTACCAGGCGCCCGAACACATATCCAAGTACCTGGACCCGACGGAGAAGATCGTGTTCTTCCACCGGTTCCACTGGGCGATGCTGCTCGAACCCATGGCGATCATCGTCGTCGGGATCATCACCACGATAGCCGCCGACTTGCTCTACAGCTCACACCACAAGGACCAGCGCATTGTGGGGTGGGCTCTCTGGGCGTTGTGGCTGCTGTGGACGATAGCCACCGTGTGGGAGATCGACCGGGCGAAGAAACACCTCAACCGGGTCCGGGGTGAGGGCAGGGCGCAACTGATCGCGGTCGTCATCGTGGGCGGACTCGGTTACGGAGCCTACTACCTGCTCAAGGACAGGCACTTCGGAGTCGGGGGCCTGTTGTTGGTCACCCTGCTGGTGGTGTGCTTCTGGGCGCTGCGCGAGGTGGCGCACTGGTTCGATCGCACCCTGGTGCTCACCAACAAGCGGATCATCGTGATCGAAGGCCTGGTGGCCAAGAGCGTGAACTCGATGCCGCTGCCGAAACTGACCGACATGGTGTACCACCGCTCGTCCCTGGGCCGGGTGCTCGGCTACGGCCTGTTCGACGTGGAGTCGGCCGGCCAGGACCAGGCGCTGAAGATCATGAACTTCGTGCCCGACCCGGACAACACCAACCTGCAGATCTCGCACCTGCTGTGGGGCTCGTCCCCGACCAAGCCGAAGAACATCCAGATCAACGGCCAGGTCGCACAGGGCACAGGCAACATCAGCTTGACGGGCCAGATGGACGGCTGAGCAGGGCTCGGCACCAGGGCTCGGCACCTTCGCCGGCCGGGGCGGATCGGCTCCCGAACGTGACGGGCCGGCTGGTCGTCCAGCCGGCCCGGGTGTAGCAGATCAATCGTGTGGATCAGTGAATCGGGTGATTCGGACCGACGTTCAGACTGGCGTTCAGACCGACATTCAAACGGTCTGGCTGCTGAGGTCGGTCAGCCCGGCCAGGCCGATCAGTCCGGTCGTGTCGGTCAGTCCGGTCAGACCCGGCGGCACCTGACCGAGCGTCACCAGAATCGCGTGCGCCAGTTCCAGCGCGCTCTGCGCGGACAGTTCGACCGCGACCCGCGCTCCCGCGCCCTGCCCGGGGTTGCGGAAGTCGATGTTGAGCGTGTGCTCCTCGTCGGCGTGCACCGGGTGGTCGAAGTAGACCGTGGACTCGGTCAGCCCGAACCAGCCGTCAGCGCCCTTGCCGCTGCCCGTGACGGCGACCTTGGTGGTCACGTACGTGCACATCAGGCAGCGCTGCTCAGGTACTTGCCGAACCAGGCCTCGATCCGAGCCCAGCCGTCCTTGACCGACTCGGGCCGGTAGGAGGGCCGGTCCGCGGCGAAGAAAGCGTGGCCGGCGCCCTCGTAGCTGTGGAACTCGTGCACCTTGCCGTACTCGGTCAGCAGGCCGTCGAGCTCGGTGACCTGCTCCGGGGACGGGTACTGGTCCTCGGCGCCGAACAGGCCGAGCAGCGGGGCGCCCAGGTTGGGCAGGTCCTCGTACAGCGGGCTGACCTGCAGCGGGAACCCGTCGGGCACCTGGCCGACGACGAACGCGCCGTAGCAGTCCACGGCCGCGTCCAGCGGCAGGTGGCATGCGGCGAGCACGGACTGCCGCCCGGCGGAGCAGTAACCGATGGTGCCGGTCTTGCCGTTCGAGTTGTCGAGGCCCTTCAGATAGTCGATCGACCCGGACACATCCCCGATCAGGCGCTCGCTGGGGACGCCGCCGTTGGCCCGGCCGGCCGCCGCGGCGTCGTCCGGGGAGGCGCCGGGGGCGTCGCGCCAGTAGAGGTTGGGCATGATCGCGTTGTACCCGAGGTGCCCGAACCAGCGGGCGATCTCCTTGGTGCGGTCGTCATATCCAGGCATGTGGTGGAGGACCACCACGCCGCCGCGCGGCGCGGAGTCCAGTACCCGGACCGAGTAGGCCTCGATCTCGTCGCCGTTGTGCCCCTTGATTCGCACTGTCTCAGACAGCATTGCATCAGTCATGACGTCTAGCATGCCTCGCGTCCTCGGAATTCGCACGACCGGGGTGTTGATCTGGCCGACTCCGCGGGGCGCGGACCGTAAAAGTTAAGCTGACGTTCATATCAGCCCGCATAGCTCAATGGTCATTTCGCCCGTTATCTGGACTTAGCTGGCAGACCTGTGCCCATCCATCAGGTAGTCGACCAGGGCCAGCAGTACGTCGCGACTGACGGCGCGCTGACGGAAGTCCCCCATCAGGACCGGGACGTGTGGATCGAGATCGAGCGCTTCGCGGACCTCGGGGATCGTGCGGTCCTGGTATCCGTCGAAGCAGTTGACCCCGACCACGAAAGGGATGCCTTTTCTCTCGAAGAAGTCGATGGATCCGAAGCTCGTCTGCAGTCGCCGGGTGTCCGCGATCACCACCGCGCCCAGGGCTCCGAGCACCAGGTCGTCCCACATGAACCAGAAGCGTTCCTGGCCGGGGGTGCCGAACAGGTACACCACCAGTTCTGGACTCACCGTGATCCGGCCGAAGTCCATGGCCACGGTCGTGGTGTCCTTCTCGCCCACACCGGCGACGTCGTCCACGCCTATGCTCGCGACGGTGAGGTACTCCTCGGTACGCAGCGGCTCGACCTCGCTGACCGCCGCGACCATGGTCGTCTTGCCCACCCCGAAGCCCCCCGCGATCAGGAACTTCACGGCGGCCGGTGCGGGGCTCAAGGGCCCGCCCCGCCTGTCAGAGTCGTCGTAGTCCATCTCGCACCGCCTGAAGAAGTCTGATGTCCGGTCTCTTTCCGACCGCGACCGCCACCGGCGGCCGGGCGGCCACTCTGCCCAGCGTGATCAGATCACTGATCAAGATCTTGGTGACCGCCACCGGCAGGTTGAGCCCCGCGGCGATCTCGGCCAGCGCCACCGGTCTTCGGCACTGCTCCAGAATGAATCGGTGCTCGGGTTCGAGCCCGCGGGTGCCGAGTTGCTCCTCCGGCAGCGCGAGCGCGACGACGATCGTGATCAGCGTCAGATCGCCGTGCGCCGAGACCGTCCGGCCGTGAGTGATCGTGTACGGCCGGACGAACGAGTCCTCCGGGTCGTCATCGAGGGGCTCGTCGGCCCAGTGGCTGCTCGACATCCACGCCCCCCTCGTCCGGCTCCGGGCCGACCCGCGTCTTGGTACCCAGATGCTGCCCGACTTGAAGCACGAGGGTGTGCATCGCCTCCGCCATCACTTCCGCGTCCACCTCCTGGTCCGCCAGCACCGCCAGGTGGGTGCCGCGGCCGGCCGCGATGATGAAGAGCCAGAAGTTCGCCAGCTCGACGATGATCTGGCGCACGCCGCCGCCGCTGAAGACCTCGCCGACCCCGCGGGCCAGGCTCTGCTGCCCGGTGGCGATCGCGGCCAGCCGCTCGGCGTCGCTGCGGTCGATCCCCTTGGACTGGCTGATCACCAGGCCGTCGTCGGAGAGCACGATCGCGTGCCGGGTTCCGGCGACCTGGTCGACCAGGCGGTCGAGCAGCCAGTCCAGGTCGTGATCGGTGGCCGTGGTGCGCTGCGGCATGGGGGTTTGCTGCGTCATCGTCCGTCTTCTTCCCTGAGCTGTTCGGTGTCCGACGAAGGGCGGGTGGGGGCCGGGAGGGCAGGTTCGCCGTCCGCGGCCTGCCGCGCCAGGCGGGACTGACGTTGAAAGGCGCCGACGGTGGCACTGGACCGACCCGGTATGGGCGCCGGCAGGTCCGTCTCCGCGTCGTCCTGCGGTCCCGCGTCGCTCCCGCTGCCACTGGTTTCGCGCAGTTCGCCGATCAGGCTCACCTGGCGGACCCGCTTGGGCAACGGTTCCCGTGACGGCTCGGCGGCCGAGTCCGGCGACCTGCCGCCGACGCCGGCCAGGAGAAGATCGGACTGGTCCTGCCGACCGATGGTGCCGGCGTAGCCACGTGGTACGCCGTTCAGGACGGACGCGACCGCGGTGTCGAAAGCGTCAAAGACGTCAGAGGCGTCGGAGGACCCAAGTGCATCGGAGCTATCGGACGCGTCTAGCGCGTCGGCGACCACAGCGAGCCGAGAGGCGGGATCGACCTCGCCCTCGCCCTCCCCGGACAAGGGTATCTCGTGCTCGGCGAGCACGAGCTCAGCCGGCACCAGCACGACCACTCGGGTGCCGCCGTAGGACGAGGGCCGCAACTCCACCTTCGCGTCGAGTTTCGCCGCCAGCCGGGCGACGACGTACAGGCCGAGTCGTGCGTCGTCGGCCCGCGAAAGCACGTCCATCCTGGGCGGATCCGCCATCAGCGCGTTCGCCTCGGCGTACTGCTCGGCATCCAGGCCCATGCCGCGGTCCTCGATCTCGATGGCCAGGCCGCGCGCCACCTGAGAAGCGATCACCTCGACCGGGGTGGGCGGCTTGGAGAAGGCCACCGCATTCTCCATCAGCTCCGCCAGCACGTGCACCAGTGGGCCGACCGCGCGCTCCGATATCCAGACCCGGCTCTCGGTCTGGATCCTGATTCGCCGATAGTCCTGCACCTCGCCTTGCGCGGAACGCAGCACATTCAGCAGCGGGACCGGCTTACGCCACCGCCGCTGCGTCTGCCCGCCGCCGAGGATCACCAGGTTCTCCTCGTACCGGCGCAACCGCGCAGCCAGGTGGTCGAGGTCGAACAAGCCCTCAAGCACTGCGGGATCCTCGTACTGCCGCTCCATTTCGCCCAACCGCTTCATCTGCAGCCCGATCAGCAGCTGGGTGCGCCGCGCGATCCGCTGCAGCAGACGTTCGAAGCCCCGGTACTGCTCGACCTGGCGCACGGACGTCTCCAGCGCGCTGGCGCGAGCCGCGTTCAACGCCCGGCCGAGCATGCCCAGCTCGTCCCGGCCGTAGAGCAGCTCCGGCAGTTCGGCATCGGTGTCGACCGTCTCGCCGTTCCGGAGCCGCTCCACCACGTCGGGCAGTTTGGTCTCCAGCTCCTCGGCCGCCAGGCGCAGCGCGAAGATCCGGCGACGCAGAATCGTGATGAGCCACCAGGTGAATCCGATCACGAGCACGACGCCCGCCGCGCCCAGGGCGCTCTGCAGGATCAGGCGCGTCTCCTGCGATCTGACCTCGCTGTTGGCAGCGACCACAATGTACTGAGTCCCCACCACGGTCAGGTGTTGGAGCTCGGTGTTGAGCGACGACATCACTTGCTGCCACTGTTGACCGAGCGCCGGCGGCACGGAGACGACGCCGGCAGCCGAGACCGGGGCATTGTCAATGCTCTGTTCGACCTGGGTCTTCTCCTGCCAGGTCGCGCTGGCGAGCATGTTCTGATAGAGGCCGGCCACCGACGCTGGGAAGTCCGGGATGACCTGGTTCTGGTAGATGAACTGCTCGGTCCCCACGGCCTGATCGATCTGGGCGCGCTGGGCGACGGTGAGATGGCCGGATGCCGTGCCCGCCGTGATGAGCGCGTCCTCGCGCGAGATCATCTCCTCGCCCCACCCGGAGGGAACCGAGGGCAGCGTGATGATGTCGATGTCTGCGATGCCGGTGGTAGTCAGGGCGGCGAACAGCGAGAGGTTCGAGCTGATGAGGCTGGTGTAGTCGTTGTACACCTCCTGCTGCGTGGCCGCGCCGTCGTCGACCGCGGTCCGGTACCCGGAAAGCTGCTGGAACTGCGCCTCGAACTGCTGAAGACTAGTCGCAACGCTCGATGACGCGACGCCCGAGAACGACTTCAAGGTGGCGGCCGAGGCGTCGGTGAGCTTTCGGACCTGAACCAGCCCTGCTTTGTAGACAGTCGGGTCGGCAAGTGTCGCCGCACTCAGCTTCCGCTCCTGCTGGAGGTCGTAGTAGAGAGCGGTCGCGGGGACCACCCCGGAGCTGGAGACGACGCCGTTCTCGCGATTCGTCGCCGTGTGCCATGTGTCGTAGAGCTGGGCCGAGTTGACGGCCAGCAGCGCGACCATGGCCGCGCTCGGCACGAAGGCCAAGATGGCCAGGACGACGCGCAGCGGAAGCCGCCTCCGCGTGCCCAGGTCCGATATTCTTTGGCTCTTTGCCGTTCGCGCGTGCAGTGCCATCCCAAGCCCCAGCAGACTAGCGTTGACGGCCACCGACTTCGCGGCCGAGCGTGGGGACGGATATTACCTGGCACAACAGTCGCGGGGCAATCGGCACCCTGACATACGGAACTTTTGCCGGGTAGCAGCGTCTCTATACTCGTGCGCATGTCGCGAAGCAGCAGGATGACCGGTGGGACCGCGCTCGTCACGGGCGCCGGAAGCGGACTCGGCGAAGCAAGCGCACTGCGTTTGGCCGCCGACGGATGGAACGTCGTGGCCGCCGACGTCGACGACGTGGCGCTGGAGGCCCTGCGCGACCGTGAGCCGAGGATCAAGGTCGAGCACTGCGACATCCAGGACGCGGATTCGGTTGCGCAGCTGGCCAAAGCCATCGGGCCGGTGGACCGGCTCGTGCACGCCGCAGCGGTCTCCTACCTCGGCTCGGCGCTCGGCCAGCCGCGCGAGGAGTTCGACGCGATCTGGCGAATCAATTTCCTTGGCACGGTACAGATCGTGCGGGCCATCGTCCCCGACATGATCGAACGCGGTCGCGGAGAGGTCGTGCTGTACTCCTCACTCGGAGGATGGGTCCCGGCGCGCAAACTTTCCGCGTATGCATCGTCAAAAGCGGCGGTCAACGCGTTCGCCGAAGTGCTCGACCAGGAGTGCCGCGGCACCGGCCTGACCATCCGCTGCATATGCCCGAGCCAGGTGGACACCCCACAGTTCCGCCGCATCTCAGCACAGGATCCCGCCGCCACCGCGCACCGCGAAGGCATGCCGGTCGCTACCGTCATCGACGCGGTGGAACGCTCGCTCGAACGCAAGGGCCTATACGTGTTCCCAGGAACCACAGCCAAGGCGACGGTCCTGCTCAAGCGGCACTTCCCACGTACCTTCGGCAAGATCCTGGAACGCGAGACGCGCTGAGTCCCGCAACCGAGACGCGATCGACACAACGGACAAGGCCGTGCGGAGCCGAACAGGCGCCTGCCTGTCCGTCAGTTTCTGATGCGACGGGCGGCGTGTGGTGCCGCAAATTCGTGCCAGGAGGTCGCCGCGATGTCCGAGCCCGAGGTCCGCGCGGACCTGCAGGACAGTGCCGCGGTCGCGATCCTGTACACCGACGGCGTGATCGCCCAACCGGGCGCGGACGACCGTGCGCCCTGGCGGTTCGTGCGCTGCTGGTTGAGCCTGAGCCGTTTTCACGGCTTCCGCGACGCCGCCGACCTCGCCCGTGCGGTGGCCGATTTCGACGCGCTGCCCGCGGCCTTTCCCGCCCGTGCGAAGCTGGCCTCGCTGCTGGCCTCGGCCCACCTGCGCAACGCGGCGCTGCGCGAGCCGCGCCGTCTGGCCGCGGCGCGGCGGCTCACCGAGGTCGCCCAGCGGGATCCGCGGCCCCTGCCCGGCTGGTCCGCCACCCGCGCGGCGCTCGCGGCCCGGCGGCTGCCACCGTCGCGGGTCCAGCGGCGCAGCGCCCGGCGCGAACGCTTCGGCGCGGGCCGGCCGCGCGGGAACATCGACACACTGCCGCAGGTGATCGCCGTAACCGCCGAGCCGATCGAGGTGCTCGACCCGGTCGAGGCCGCGCCGTGGACGTTCACCCGGGCCTGGATGAGCGCGCTGCGCTTCGACTACCTCGGCGGCGACGCGTCCGACCTCGACCAGGCGCTGGCCGACTTCGCCCGGCTGCCGGAGTGGTTTCCCGGCCGACCGAAGCTCGCCGCGGTGATCGTCATGGCGCAGATGCACCACTGGGTGTTCGGCGACGAGAAGCTCCTCGCACCAGCGTTCGCCCTCGCCGACCTCGCGGACCAGGACCCGTCCCCCCTGCCCGACTGGGAGCGGGCGCACATCTTGCTGAGCACGTACAGCGCAGCCCAACAGATGACGAACCACGGAGCCGGCTTGTCCAATCCGGCCGTACTCGATCAGCTGGAGCAGGCTGAGGCCTTATTCGCAGGTCAGCCGGACGCGGTCGAGATGTTCGCCGCGATGCGCATGGGCCTGATCAGCCGCACTGGCCACGAGTTCCAGGACGCCGACCTGCAGCAGAAAGCCAAGAACACCGGAAGGCTGGGGCGCGCGGCCGCCCGCGGGGACGAACCGACCCTGAACGAGTTACTGGTCGCGACGGTCACAGCCTTGTCGCACTCGGATTACGACGCGCTGCGCGCCCTACTGCCGCAGCTCGAAGAGGCGGTGCGCACAGCTCCCGCGGACGAGGTCGGCCCCGAGGTCGCGGCGATCATGCAGTTCGTGCGCGTGGTCGCGGGCCGGGGAGGCGGCGTCGACGCGCGTACGGGCCAGGTTGTCGACCTCGACGCCGTAGCGCTCGCGGACAGCCTGAAGGCGTTCACAGAGTTCACGGCGGATACGCCCCTCCTGCGTGCGACGCAGGCAATCGCGACAGTGCCCTTGCTGCTGGCCTCCGGCGACCCCGCGGACGTCGACCGCGCGGTCGTGCTCGCCGACGGGGTGCTGTCCGCCGGACCGCACGCCGACGAGGTGCTACGGGATGTCTTGGCCGTGGCGGGGACCGCCCACCTGCGGCGGTTCGAGCTTCGCGGCAATCCCGCGGACCTCGCTGCCGCGGTCGGCCGGCTCGAACAGCTCGTGGAGAACCTCGGCTCGCTGCTGCATCCCATGGCGACGCGCATAGCGCCCTACCTCGTCGTCGCCTACCGCTTGGCGGGCCGTACCGGGGACCTGCGGCGCGTGACGACCGGGGCGCTGCGGGGATACCTGTGGAACGTGCTGCTGCAGAACGGGCCGGCCGACATGCAGAGCGCGGCGGGCAGCGCCGGGCTGTTCGCCGAGACGGCGGCCCGGATGTTCCTCGACGGCCGCGATCCGGCCGCGGCCGCGGCCGCCCTGGAGAGCTGCCGCGGTCTGATCCTGTACGCGGCGCTGGAATCCCGCACGCTCGACGACCGACTCACCGCGCGCGGCGAGCACGACTTGGCGGCCGAGTGGCACACCGCCGCCGCGGCCGACGGGGACATCCCCACGAGCCTGCGCCGCCGCGCGGTCGCCGCGCTCGCGGGCGTGGCGCTCGCCTCCGACGGCATGACGCCCCTGGCAGGCGTCGCGTCCGCCGGCGCCGCAGGCGTCCACGCGGATGTCCGACTCCTTGATCCGCCGGACGTGCACGAGATCCGCGCCGCGCTGCGTGCCCAGGGTATGGACGCACTGGTCTACCTGATGCCCGCCAGCCAGGGCCCCGGGGCACTCGTGGTGATCCCGGCCAACGACGAGCCGGTGGCGCTGCGCCTGCCGCAGTTGAAGGTCGAGGATACGGCTGACTTCGAACGCTTCCTCGTGGCCGGGGCACGGTCCGCGGTCCGCGGCGACGACGCCTCCGGCCCGGCGTTGGGACACCCCGCGGATCCCTTCGCGGGACTCGATCCCGAAACCCTCGACCTCGACCTCGACACCGACCTCGACACCGACCCCGGCGGCCCGGACGTCCCCGGCTCCGGGCCGGGTTCCGGGGGCGAGGACGGCTGGACGCCCGAATCCGGCCGGTCCGCCGTCGACCGCATCTGCTCCTGGGCGTGGGAGGCCGCCATCGGACCGCTCACCCGCATCCTGCCGCGGCCCGCAGGGCGCCCCGCCCGCGTCGTCCTGATCCCGATGCGAGAGCTGTCGCGCATCCCGTGGCACGCGGCCCGCCGCACCGTCGACGGGCGCGACCGGTACGCCGTGCAGGACTACGTGTTCTCCTACGCCGCCTCGGCCCGCCTGTTCTGCGAGACGGCCTGGCGCCCGAGCACCGCGGCCGGCGACGCGGGGCTCGTGGTCGGGGATCCGGACACGCACGGGTGGGCCCGCGACCTGCCGGGGGCGCGGACCGAGGCCGCAGCGATCAGGGACCGGTTCTATCCCCGCGCCCGGTACATCGGCCGCGCCGCCGTCGGCGCGGGGCCCGCCGACGGCCCAGGCACCCCGCAGGAGCTGCGGGCCTGGCTGGCGGACCCGGACGGCGGCCCGGTGCTGCACCTGGGCTGCCACGGCGTGGTGCGCCTGGCCGCGGACGCCGGGGCCACAGCGTACCTGCTGCTGGACAGCGGTCGGCGGCTCTCGGCGGAGGAACTGCTCGGCATGGCCGCGCGGCCGCCGGGCCGCGGCGTCGCGCTCGCCGTCCTCGCGGCCTGCAACAGCGACCGGACCGGCCGCGGCTACGACGAGGCCTTCAGCCTGGCGACCGCTTTCCTGGCCCAGGGTGTCGGCAGCGCGATCAGCGCGCAGTGGAGTGTGCCGGACGATGAGACGTCCGTGCTGATGTTCATGCTGCACCACTACGTGCGTGCAGAGGGCCTAGGACCGCTCGATGCGCTGCGCGCGGCCCAACTGTGGATGCTCGGCGACCGTATCCCGCCCGCGACGATGCCCGAGTCGCTGCGCACCCTCGCCGCCGCGCACGCCGAGCCGCCCGTCGCTGCCTGGGCCGCATTCGTGCACACCGGGAAAGCGTGACGCGATGGCCGTATACGCGCTTCTCGTCGGGATCGACGCCTACGAGGATCCGGTCGCCCCACTCCGCGGCGCGGTGCGCGACGTACGGCTCGCCCAAGATGTCCTGTACGGCTTGGCGCATGAGGATCTGCACCCGCTCCTGCTGACGGACGCAGCGGCGACCCGCGCGGCGATCATCGACGGCTTCCGGACCCACCTGTCCCGGGCGCGAGCGGGCGACGCGGCAGTGTTCTGGTTCAGCGGGCACGGATCGCAGGTCCCGGTACTCCCGAGTTTCGCAAGGCTCGAACCGACCGGCATGATGCAGACACTGGTGTGCGCCGACAGTCGTCAGGGCACGGTCCCGGACCTGCTCGACAAGGAGCTCGGGCTGCTGATCGCGCAGGTGGCGGCGAGCGGCGCGCACGTCGCGGCGATCCTCGACTGCTGCTACGGCGCGGGAGCGACCCGCACGTCGACGATCCCTGACGTGCATGCCTGGACGCGTGCGCGCCAGACGCCCGCAGGCCGGCAGGCCCCGGACCTCGCGCTCCTCCTTCCCGAGCTGTCCGCGTTGGCCTCCGGCGCGGACGCCGGCAGGCCTGCGGGCGCGGACATGGACATGGGCTTGGGCGCAGCCGCAGACCATGTGAGCCTGGCGGCCTGCCAGGCCGTGCAGCTCGCGTACGAGATCCCGACGGACGACGGCTGGCGCGGCGTGTTCAGCATGATGCTGCTCAGGAACCTGGCGCAGCCGGGCCTGACCTACCGCGAACTGCTGGCCCGCACCCGCTGCTCGGTGGAGACGGCAGTGCCGGGCCAGTGGCCCGCGCTGTACCCCATGCTCGGTGACCTGGCCGACCAACCCTTCCTCGGCGGCCGGGTGAGCCTGCCTCCCTCGTCACTGACCCTGCGTCACCGCCACGGCGCCTGGCAGGTGGACGCCGGCGCGTGCCACGGTCTGACCGCCGGGACCGAAGCGGACCCGACGCTGCTGGGACTGTACGGTGATCCGCTACGCCGCCAGGTGCGGGTGCTGCGCGTCGAGGCGCTCCACTGCGTTGTCGAGCCCGTCGGCTGGCGCCTGGAGGACGAGGACGAGCACCATCCGGTGGTCGTGACCCGTGTCCCGCTGCCCGCCACGGGCGTCGCCGTCGCCGCGACTGTGGTCGGCCTGGACGACGTGCGGGAGACCGAGGAAGACGCACGCGCGGAAGCCGCTTCGGAATCCCCCGAACCCCGCGGCTCCGGCGCAGCCCGACAGGGCGCGGTCACGCGCGCCTCCCTGATCGCCCGCCAAGTCGCGCGCTGCGGACCCGGCGGTGTGCCCTCGCCCTTCATCCGCATCGTCGGCGCAGCCGGGTCCGCCGACCGGGCGCCCGTTTCCATCTCGATCCCAGCCCACGATCACAGCCGCGGCTCCGTTCCGGGCCCGGACCTCTCCCGCGCCGCCTTCGCCGATCTGCTCGTCACCTTCCCGAGCCCGACGACCGCGCGCGTATGCGGCGCCGACGGCACGCCGCTGGCCCCGGCCGTCGCGTTCGCCGAGCCGGCCCATGTGCGGCGTCTGGTCCTCGACCTTGAGCACATTGCGCGCTGGCGCCTGATCAAGACCCTGCAGAACCCGCGCTCCCCACTGGTCGGCGCGGTCACCCTGGAGATCATCGAAGCATTCTCCGACGAGAACGCGCCGCCCGCCGCCCGCACACCGCTGCGCCCCGACGCCTCGGGCGCGGTCAGGATCCGCAGCCGCCGAGACCTCGGCGGCCAGGCCACGGCGCGCATGTTCATGCGGCTGCGCAACACCGCAGACCGCCGGCTCTACTGCGTCCTGCTCACCCTGACCGACCGCTTCGAAATGCGCCCGGACCTCTTCCCCGGCTGGTGGGTCGAGCCCGGCCGCCCGGCCCCCGTCGCCGCCGGCGCGCCGATCCGCCTCGTCCTGCCGCCCGACCGCATCGCCGAGGCCGAAGCCGAAGCCGAAGGCGGGGTCGCCCGGACGGACTGGTTCACGATCCTGGCCGCCGAGGAGCCTTTCGGCCCCGAACCCTTCCACCTGCCCGCACTCGGCGCCTTCGGCAGCCGCGTAGCCGCACCGGCCATGTTCAGCGGCCTCCTCGACCGCCTCGGCGCCGGCCTCCTGGACCGCGATCTGACGCCCGCACCGCCGCCCGCCGGCAACTGGGCGACCAGCACCGTGACGGTGGTCACGCTCGCGCCGACGGTTTGATATATCAGCCGGAGGTTGCCGGGAGAACCTGTCCGTCAGGGTGCCAACAGATGCCAGCAGAAGCCACACGGCCGTCTTCCCGGTCGACCCCGAATCCTTGACTGAACCGCCGCGTTCTGCCTTCGGGGAGTAAGGGAAGGGAACCTGCTCAGATGTTCTCGCCCTGCTGGCGGCGGTCGAAGATGCGTTGCTGCTCATAGCCGGTCATGTGGTACATCTGCGTCTGGCCACGGGCGGCCTTGAACTCGATACCGGCGTCGATGAGCGGCAGCGCCGCTGGCACGGACAGACATTCGCTGCCGAAGACCTCGAACATCAGGCGCGCCGCGCCGAAGGTGGCGAAGCCGCCCTTGTCGTTCGCGATGACGGCGTCCAACTCGCTGATGTAGACATCGGGGTTGGCGTTGAAGTCGCGGACCATGGGCCCCATGATTTCCCAGAACTTCGACACGTCGACGCCGCTGGAGAACGAGTCCAAGGAGTATCGGCCGAAGCGCTCCAGTTCGGCCAGCATGCCGGGCGGAAAAAGCGGCTGCCGCCGCCGTCTGAACACTCCCATACCGCTTTCTGACGGACAGTCGGAAGGGCCGCCAGATCGCCCGTTCTTCTTCGACTCAGAAGTTGTCCTGGTAGACGCCGAGAACGTCCACGATCAGATCGATGGTGTTGCCGTTGTCACCTAGATTCCAGAAGTCGAACCGGTGAGTTCTCAGACGAAAGACTCGACGGCTTCGTGATCGGAGCGGGAGGAAACCGACGCATCCGGCCGTATGCCTGCCAGGCGCTGAGCGGCCTCTACCACGAACGCTCGCCGTTTTGCCTGCTCACCCGGGGCATCAGCCTCGGCTCCGGTCAGCATGGTGGCGAGTTGCGGGACGCTGAACCACCATGCCGCGAGACCGATGATCATGAACATGAGGTGGCCGGCGTCAATCCGGTCGTCGATGACGCCGTCTTGCTGCGCTTGCGCCGCCGCGGCTACCTTGCGACCGTAATGCGCCACGCGCGCGGCGGCGTTGACCGGAGGCGCCCCCCGGAGGCCTTCCCACTGGAGCAGGCGGGCCAATTCCGGGTGTTGTCCGTAGTAGTCGAAGGTGCGTCCGGCGAACTCGCCCAGGTCGTCGAACTGGAGGCCGTCCGGCGCCACAGCTCGCGAGAGTTCCTCAAGCGCGTCCGTGAGCACCTCGTCGAAGAGCGCGTCCTTGTCGCCGAAGTAGGCGTAGAGCCGTTCCTTGTTCACCCCGGCCCGGCTGGCGATGCGAGTCACTGTCGTGCCGTCGACCCCGTGCTCGGCGAACTCGGCGGACGCGGCGGCCCGAAGTCTGTGCTGCGTCTCTTGGACGTTCCGCGTCATACATCCAGCTTACCGCCGCCAACGTTGTGGTTGGCGGCGTCCGGTGATACGTTACCAACACCAACGTTGGCGTTGGTAAAGTGCGTCCGACCTGGCACTGCCACTGCATCCCGAGAGGTGGGGATGGCCCGCCACCTTCGAAAACGCACGGGAACCCATGAGCTCAAGTTCGATGATGGACATAGAAAAGGAGGCGGTACTCATGCGAGTGATCGGTCTGACGGAGTTCGGCGGACCCGAGGTGCTGCGGGTGATCGAGTTGCCCGATCCGGTGCCGCGCACCGGCGAGGTGCGTATTCGCGTGCACGCAGCGTCAGTCAGCCCCACCGACACACTGTTGCGGGCCGGGGCGGCGCCCGCCTTGTTCGAAGGCCGTCCCGGTCCGTACGTGCCGGGCATGGACGCGGCGGGCGTCGTCGACGCGATCGGACCTGACACCGACACCCCGCTCCGGCCGGGGGACCCGGTGATCGCGATCGTACTCGCCTATGGTCCGCGCGGCGGTGCCTACGCCGAACTTGTTGTGGCGCCTGCGGAATCCGTGGTGCCGATCCCGTCCGATGCAGACTTCCCGGCCGCTTCCACGTTGCTGATGAACGCCCTCACCGCCCGGGTCGCGCTGGATCTGCTGGCTGTGCCCGACGGTCGTACTGTCGCGGTGACCGGAGCGGCCGGGGCGTTCGGCGGGTACGCGGTGCAGTTGGCGAAGAGCGACGGGCTGCGCGTGCTGGCCGACGCCTCGGCCGCTGACACGCGACTGGTGACCTCGTTGGGTGCGGACGAGGTCGTGCCACGCGGCGACGACGTCGCGAACCGGTTCCGCGCGCTCGTGCCGGACGGGGTGGACGCCGTGCTCGACGGCGCGACGCTGAACGAGCTGATCCTCCCGGCGATCCGGGACGGCGGCGGGCTGGCCGTCATCCGCGGTTGGAGCGGCCCGGTCGACCGCGGCATCCATGTGCACCCGGTCTGGGTCACCGGGGCGGCCACCGACCATGCCCGCCTGCTTCGGTTGCGGGACCAGGCAAGCAAGGGCGAGCTGACGCTGCGTGTGGCCGACGTACTACCGGCCGACCAAGCTGCTCAGGCACATCGACGGCTGGCTGAAGGCGGAGTGCGCGGCCGTCTCGTGCTGGACTTCACCGCCTTCTAGACGCCAGGGAGTCGGGCCGCTCCGGGCTCACGCCACACGCTATCCGCGCGCTTTATCTGCGCGTACATAGGCCTGAGGTGCACGTCACATCCCAGAAGGAAATGAATCGCCGCCTTGCCGCGCTTCATTTATAAAACTGATAGTTCAGTTTCTATTTGGGAGCGGACCGTGAACCACACAACCCTCAGCGCTACCGGTCACAGCATCCCCCAACCCGCGGCCGCCGCGCCGCCCCGGGGACTCCACGGACCCGCACTCGGCCTGATCCTGACTGCGGCGTTCATGGTCGTCCTCGACTTCAGCATCGTGAATGTGGCCCTGCCGTCGATACAGCGGGAGCTCGGCTTCTCGGCTTCGGCTGTCCAGTGGATCGTGACCGGTTACGCGATCACGTTCGGCGGCCTGCTGATTCTGGGCGGGCGGGCCGCCGACCTGTTCGGCCGGCGGCGGATGTTCACCGCCGGACTGCTGCTCTTCACCGCCGCGTCCTTGGCCGGCGGGCTGGCGCACGACCCGGTGCTGCTCGTGGCCTCGCGCGGCGTGCAGGGAGCGGGCGCGGCGCTCGTCGCGCCCGCTGCGCTGTCCCTGATCACCACCGGTTTCGCCCAGGGCCCGGCGCGCAATCGCGCTCTGGGCATGTACGGCGCGACCGCGTCGATCGGGTTCGTGGCCGGACAGGTGCTCGGGGGTGTGCTGGTCCAGTTCACCAGCTGGCGGGCGGTGTTCTTGGTGAACGTCCCGGTCGGCCTGCTGGCCGTCCTGCTCACGCCGCGGCTGCTGGGCCGGGCGCGCGAGGAGCGGTCTAAGCGCAGGCTCGACTTCGGGGGCGCGGCGCTCATCACGATCAGTGTGGCCGCATTGGTCTTCGCCATCGCGCAGGCTGCCGTCCTAGGCTGGGCGGCTCCGGCCGTGCTGGCGGCGCTGGCCCTGGCCATCGCGACGGCCGGTGCGTTCTGCGCGGTCGAACGGCGCCATCCGGACCCGCTTGTACGGCTCGAACTGCTGCGGCTGCCGGGCATACGCAAGGCGGGCACGATGAACCTGCTGCTCGGCCTGTGGAACGCCGGCGAGATGATCGTTCTGTCCCTCTACCTCCAGGAGGTGCTGCACTATTCGCCGCTGGCAACGGGACTGGTCATAGCCCCGCAGGGCGTCATCGGTTTCGGCGCGGGAGCAACCGGAGCCTGGCTCGCCCGCCGCATCGGCATTCGCCGGGTACTGATGCTGACCAGCGCCGTCGCGACGGTCGGTTTCCTCGTCCTGACCCGCCTGCCGGTCGGCGGCGGCTACAGCGCGGTGCTCGCCGCCGTGACGCTGGTTGGATTCGGCACCGCCGGGACCGCCTTCGGCACGATGGTCACCGCGACCGGAAGCGTCGCCGACCACGAACAGGGCGTGGTCGGAGGAGTGATCAACACCAGCCGCCAGGTCGGCGCGGCCATCGGGGCGGCCATGCTGCCCGCCGTCGCGCAGGCGGTGAACCATTCCGGCGGGACGGCGGGGGTCGGCGGCGACCGGGCCGCCATGCTCATCGCCGCCGTGGCCGCCGCCGCAGCGACCACGGTGGCCTGGCACGACCGGCGTGACGCGCCCGCCCGGCCTCGGGGCGGCCGGCTCCCCTCAGCCGCACCCCAGACTGCAGAATTAAGTACCCGCCTCAACTGAAACAAATGAGACCCTTTTGAACCGTCCGTAGCCCACACACTATTGAAGCGCCGGGGCTCGGGGCCCCGGCGATCGCTGCTGGGCGGGTTTGGAACGACCCAGCCGGATTTCTGGTTACTTTCCAGCGGTCCCGGTGGACCACAGCGCGGTCCCGGTCGCGCTGTAGATGACGACGTTGCCGTCGTCCTGCACTTCAAGGTATGCACCGCTGTTGCCGCTTGTCCCGGTAGCCCATATGGCCGAACCCGAGCTGCTGTAGAGGACGAAGTTGCCGTCGCCTTGCATGACCGCCCGGGTTGCCGCGGTGCCGGCGGTGCCCGAGGACCACAGCGCGGTGCTGCCCTGATAGAGCACGAGGTTGCCATCGCCCTGCATGTTCAGGCCGTAGTCGCCGTTAGCGGAGTCAAGCGCCTGGCCGCTGGTCAGTTGCTGGTTCGCGGTCAGCGTGCCGCTAGAGGGAGGGGTTGAAGTGCCGCCGCAGCCGGAGGCCGCGGCGGTGCCCGCGGGTATGGCTCCGGACACGACCTGCCACTCGGTCAACGAGGCCGCTGACAGATCGGCCGCGGCGCAGAGGCCGCCGGAGACCGCCGTCTGCGGGATCACGGCGCCACTGGCGTTGACCAGGTGGTAGCTGCCCGAAGCCAGCAAGAGTCCGGTCGGGTTGATGGTGATCGGGTCGTCGTAGACGGTGCTGGCGTCGATGTCGGCGAGCGTGAGTTTCGCGCTGGTCAGCGCGGAGGAGACGACCGGGACGACCTGCACGATGCCGCTGTTGGACAGCGTCGCGTAGGCGGTGGCGTACTGGGAGACCTGCGAGTCAGAAGTCAGGAGGGTTCCTCCGCCGCTCTGGTAGGACGTCAGGTTCGCATCGACGCCGTTGAGCGGCAGGACCGCCTTGAACGAGGACAGTTTCACCGCGCCGTTGTTTACCTCTTGGCTGGTCACGATGGCCAGCCCGGACTGGAAGCCGTCCCAGATGTTGGCCGCGTCGGTCTGCACGCTGCTCAGGCTGCCGCCGCTGGTGTTGCCGTATCCCTGGGAGACGTCCATGTACAGCGCGACCGGCTGTTGCGGATACGACCCCGAGAAGGTCTTGAGTGTCGGCAGCCAACTTGTATAGATCGGGAAGCCGACCGTGTCCTTCTCGGTGCCGTCGTGGATGAAGAAGTCCTCACCGCCTGCTTGCGGGAACGTCATCCCGTAGCTGTCGAGCCACTGCACGGCGTACGCGGCGAGGTCCGAGTTCGAACTCGGCGCGGTCCACTCCTCGGCGACCTTCACACCGTAAGCGCGGCCCAGGCTCGTCATCGCCAGGGTCATACCCGTGTTACTGGCCGAGTCGGCGATGATGGTGACAGTGTACTGTTTGGCCAACTTGAAGAACGTGTCCGGGTTGTTGGCGTAGTTCGTGACGTTGCCGTAGCCGCCGCCGTAATAGTAGTAAAGCGGCGTACTCGCGGTGATAGCACGCACATCAGCAGTCAGCAGCCCGTAGGTCTGCGCAACACTCCACGCCCGGAACGCCTGGAACACACCGAACAGCGACGCGCCGGAAGCCTCGGCGGGCACCTGGCTGAAGGACGTGTACGAGGTGTGCTCGTCGGTGTTGAAAGTCGCGATGGTGCCGTAGGTGTCCGGCAGGTAGACGTTCTGGAATTCGGCGATGTCGTCGGTGGTGTAGCCGCCGCCGGAGCCGTTGATGTCCCACTGCGCGTCGAGGTAGCCGTAATCCAGGATCGAGCCGCCATAACCACCCGGCTGGGCGATCGAGTTCTTGACGGTGTCCTCGACGTAGGTGATGTACTCCGACTGCTCGGTGGAGTTCCACCAGTCCGGCGCCGAACCGGCCGTGCCGCTGCTGGTCTTCTCCAAGTCGGTGATCCAGGGGGCCGGGCTGCCGCCCCACCCGGACTGCCAGAAGATCGGGATCAGCTGGATGCCCGCGGCCGCGGCGTTGGCCAGCTCCTGATCCCAGATGGTGAAACTGAAGGTGCCGGCCGAGGGTTCGATGGTGCCCCAGGGCATGTCCAGCTCGGCGGTGGTCAACCCGTCAGCCTTCAGACCGGCGAAATAGGACTCCGACCAGGCGGCGCCGCCGCTGTCGAAATCGAGCTGAGTGGACCAGATCGGCGTGGTGGGCGACGACGCGGCCGGCGTCGCGGCGACCGCGCTGACGAAGGGGGCCGTGACCACGGCGGCCATCACGGCCAGGACCCCGGCTATCGCGGCCGGGACCGGAATCGGGTACTTCCGCGGACGATGCCACCCCGAGGACGGGTCAGGCCCCGGTGCGGACTGCTGCGCGTGGGCCCGTTTTGATCTTTTCCTGAATATCATCGTGTTCCGTCCTTTGTGCCGGCTTGAGTGGCATGGAAAGAAGTCACCAAAGGTGTTCTAGCGCATTTCCGTACCCGCGGTCGAGAGAATTGGCAGGTTCCGGGAATTAATTTTTCACCGCACCGGAAAGCACGGGATCAATCGGACCGGAAATCGCGAAGTATTGAGCTCATTGCATTTTATTGGGTAAAGGAATGTTCAAGGATTATTGCGCGACGCGAGTCGGCGCGGAGCCTCGACCTCGGTACTCTGGCCCTGGTTGGCTTCTCTCCCAGAGCGGCGCGGTTCACTGTGTGACTACTTCCAATCTCTGGTATTCCCATGGACGCACGGAATGGCGACACCGCCCCGGAAGCGATCGTGTCCTATGTCGTCTGGTCTGTAGCCGTCCCAGATATTCGGCTGCGGAATTTGCCGAACTTTGTGCAATGCCGCCGCGATGGATCGTCCTCCTACCTACAGGAGCAGTCTGAACGGCGAAAGAAGGCACCGATGCCGGATGCGGCAGTGGCCGATGCGGTCGACTCGGACCACATCGCCCGACATGGCGAACGCCCCGAGCCCGCCCGGCGCGGCGCGGGTGCACAGTTCGCCCGCGGCCGTGTGCGGCCCCTGGTCTTGGTAGCGGCGCTGGGCCCCGTCGTCGCCCTGGTCGCAGTGTTGGGGGTCGGGGGCGCGGCCCTGGCCCAGTCTCCCGGCGCCGCGGCGCAGGCCCGAGTGGCGGCTGTGGCCCAGGCCGGGCCGGGCGCGTCATATCAGGCCCCATATCAAGACAGCGTACGCAACGATCCGGCAACCTATGCCTACGCCCGCTGGCTGACCGACCTGGGCGGACAGGTATGCACTGCGCCCCTCCTGCCTCCCCGCCTCCTGATCTATGACCGGGATACCGCCCTGGTCCCGATCGACCCCGCCGATACTACTGTCGGCGCGTTGTGCACCCGTGAACCCGGTATCCTCGCCTCCTTGACCGCCCTCTTCGACCAGGCCTGGGATGCCGCGATCCCGCTGGGTGCCGACCGGGTCGGCGACGAGTAGACCGGGCTGACCCCGGCCGAGCGGGACCTGCTCAAACTTCTCGCCGCCGGCATGACCGACGAAACAGCTGCCAGACGCCTCGGAGTGTCCTTACGCACCGTACGCCGCCAGATGGCGGCCCTGATGGAACGCCTCTGCGCGACGAGCCGGTTCGAAGCAGGCCTCAAAGCCGCGCAGCGCGGCTGGCTGTAGCGCCCCGCACGCCGCGGCGCACAGGCCCGGCTCACGCCAGGCGCGGCGCCGCGAGCGCCAGTGTGGCACCCACGTGCCGCTTGACCACCTCCGTGTGGCGCGGGTGGAGCGTCTCGTCGCTGTCCCAGGCTGTGCGTACGCCACGATCGGCGTATACGTACAACGCCTGAAGCACCCGCACCGTATTCGAGATCTGCGTGGGCACGTGACCGGGCTCGCCGTTCTTGAAGATCTCGACGACGGGTGCCAGCCACGCCGCGGACTGCTGCTCGGACAGCTCCTCCCGACTGAGCGTGAGCGCGAGGGCGGCAGCCAGACGGGCGTCCTCCATGTCCGCGAACAGGAACTGCGTCGGTGCCAGCATCCGGACGACCGCGAGCCGCAGCATCGCGCCCGGATCGACCTGCGGGCAGCGTCCGAACGCGCCGAGCAGGTCGGCTCCGTGGGCGGCGGCATGCAGCCAGCCGAATGTCTCGTCCCAGCCACGCAGATCCCGCTCGGCGGGATACCACGACTCGAACGCCTCGAGCCAGTGCCCGCTGAACTCGCCGCGTTTGACGATCGGCGCCAGGATCAACGGAGCGAAGGCCCGGACTTGGATCTCCGGATCCTCGAACCGCCCGGCCATCACGTCCCCGAGCTCGCTGCACAACCCGCGATCCAGGGACGGGATCAGCCGCGCCAAAACGGCGTAGGCGAGGTCGTCGCGCACCGCCGGATCCGGATCGCGCAGCAGCATCGCGAGTTCGGCGACGGCGTCCCGATGCGAAACGCTCGCAGGCACTCGGTAGCCATCCTCGATCACAGAGCTCCAGTCGATCACACCGGCCAGCCTAGCGCTGTGTCGGTTCATGTCGAGGGTCAGGCTGCTGTGAATAGAGTGCCGTCGCCAGCCTACCGGTGAGGCTTGGAGGCCCGGTTGCACAGGATGATGAAATAATCGATCTTGTCGCCGAGGACGTTGCGGCCGGCGAAGTCGCCGTGGCGGATCACGCGTGAGCCGAGGTCGGAGAAACAGATTCCGATCTAGTTGAGCCAGGAGGCCTGTGGTGGTGAAATAAGCGTGCCCGCTGCTGGTCACCCTGGTGGATTACGCCAGAAGCTGGACCCACGATGCGCCGGATAGGCGACCTGAAACTAAGCGGGCTGATCAAGTACCGAAGAGCATCAAATGCACTCCAGACTACTTTCGTGGCCAATGCCCGGGTAGCTGCTTGATTCGTATCGCTCGGCCCGGCCAGGCTGGACGTGCACGAGAGCGCGCCAGTCAACTCGAACTGCTCTGTTCAGCTGATGTCAGTAGTGAGCATTTGAGCAATTGGGGTCAAAGTGAAAAAAGACCTGATATAAGATATTTGTTTATGCCACTTGACCTGCAAGAGCAGTTC
>Ga0302314_10003883_pt1 | contig 27483 bp, 23 predicted proteins | sample III_Palsa_N2_3_FD_200533 | JGI IMG/M metagenome (GOLD analysis project Ga0302314, IMG submission 200533) | Peat permafrost microbial communities from Stordalen Mire near Abisko, Sweden - III_Palsa_N2_3 | ecosystem: Environmental > Terrestrial > Soil > Palsa > Peat permafrost | place: Sweden...
GAACCCGGTCAACGCCTGGTAGCCCATCAGCGCTTTTGCGCGGGTCGTCATGGGCATCACGTCGGTGGGGCTGAACGCCATCATGTTGGACATAGAGAAATACACATAGTCGAAGTAACCGGGTTCCCAGTACTTGTTCCCGGGTGCGCCGTCATGCTGCGGGAACCGGAAGTCCATGCTTTCGGTGGCTCGCGAATTGTGCAGGCGCCGCGCGAACGGGCCGCCCAGGTCGAGCTCCCAGTAGACGAATGCAAACACAATCACGTTGGTGATCCAGACCTGCGCGGCGGTCAGCAGCACTGCGGGACCGGCCGCGCTGCCCGCAACGAGTTCCCGGATGACCAGCACGATCGTGATCTGGTTGACGACGAGCATCACGATCGACAGGCCGATCGACGTCCAGCGCGACCATGCACGTTCCCGGGAAAATCGCACCGGATTCAGGATGAACTGGGGGATAAGCAGAAGTACTCCGAGTGCCGGCACTATCCAGTGCGGTATCGGCTGGTATTTCTGCGGGATATAGAAATACAGCGTGAGCGCGATGGCGATGCCGATGGCGACCGCCCAGCGGTGTTCGGGCTGCGGCCGTGGGCCATCGGTCGACTCTGAACGGGTCATGGGGCAGAGTTTAGGTGAGTGTTCCGATGCCGATGGCGCGGTAGCGCGCTTTTCGAGAATGAGGATGCGACAAATGAACAACGACGGCTCGCGGACCGCTGCGGCAACGGCTGCATCCATCGCCGTCGCCGTTTTGTTTTTCGCCGCCGCCGCCGCGGTCTATTGGTACTTCGTTCTCACCGCTGCGGGCCAGCAGCTCGACGCATCCGCCTTCGGAGCGGTCGGTGTGCTCCGCGACCCGCTCCGCTCGTGGGCGGGTCGGCTGCGTGTCGTGCTGCTGGTCGTGTGCGGGGCGCTAGCCGTCGCATTGATCGTGCTGGCGCTCGTTCGTCGTCGGTGGCGGGATTCGATCGTCGCGGTGGCCATCTGCCTGATCACCATCCTGGTGAGCCTCGTACTGAAACAGGTAGTGCTGACTCGTCCGTCGCTCGGCGACTTCGGATACCCCTACAACACGTTTCCCAGCGACCATGCGGCGATAACAACCGCTTCGCTCATCGCCTCCTACCTGGTACTGCCGGCTTCGTTGCGGCGCGGAGTGGCCATCGTGGCGCTGTTGGTGCTCGGTTCGTTGAGCGGACTGGTCCAGGTGGTCTCCCTGGCGCACCGGCCCAGTGACGTGTTTGCTGGCGCGCTTCTGGCCGGTGGCGTCGCGGCGCTGTTTCTGCGGGGATGGGGCGGTGTGAGCCGCGCGTGGAGAGCGGCGTGGTGGGGGCTGGCGGTGCTGGCTGCCGTTGCTGCCGTGGCCTGTTTCATCGGCTGGTCCGACGCGGGCTATGCGGGCTCGGCGCGAACGGTCGGAACGCTCGCGGTACTATTCGGCGCGGCGGCGGCCGTCGCGGCCTCGTTGGCGGTCGCGGCCGAGCTGCGGCCGCACTCAGCGCGATCGACGGAGCCGGCGTAGCGTCGCGTCTGCGGGCCCCAGCGGCGCGAAACGCAGGGCCCAGACGACGTCGGAGACGGCGGCGCCGACGTGCCGCTCGCCCAGTGCCGCTCGCGCGTTGCGCGCCGCGGCCCACCAGGCGAACCGGTTGTTCGACCTCAGGCTCTCGCGGAGAGCGGTGCCCAGCGTGCGGTCCCGTGCGACGGTCGCGTCGCCCAGGTGTGACCGAACGACCTGGTCGATTGCGGCACACAGCGCCCGATAGCTCTTGGTCGCATTCGCGGGGTGCGATCGGTACTCGACGAGCACATCGGGGCTGAAGACGAACTCGCCGACCTGGGCGAGTTTCAGCACCAGGTCGAGGTCTTCCGCGAGCCGCAGGTTTCCGTCGAACCCGCGTACCGTCTCGAAAGCCCCACGTCGGATCATCATGTTGGGCAGGATGATCCCGGTCACCCTGCGCGCAATGTCGGCGACGCTGGCCACAGCGATCTGGTCGGCAGGTGCGATGACATTCCCGGCGCGGTCGATCGATTGCATTCCGCAGTAGCCGACAACTGCGCTCGGGTTCGCTGCAAAGGCTTCGACCTGGCGTTCGAGTCGGTCGCGGTGCCAGCGATCGTCGTCGTCCAGAAAGACGAGAAGGTCGCCGGTCGCGGTGGCAGCGCCATTGTTTCTGGCTATTGCCACCCCGGCAGCGTCCTGCCGCATCACGCGCACCATCGGAATCCCGGCCACGGCGTCATCGAGCGATTTCGTGTCGACGGAGCCGTCGTCGACGACGATCAGCTCGATCGGTTGGTAGGACTGCTGGGAGACGGACGCGAGCGCTTCGGCCAGAAAAGGGCTGGCTCGATTCGTTGCCAGGATCACGCTCACCGTGGGGGATGCAGCTGTGACGCCGTCGCTTCGGGAGCGGCCGGGACCCGGTCGAGACATCGACATCCCCTCCGTTCGGCTGCTCGGCGTTTTCCTAGCTCTCACCAATAGCATGTCAGAACCGGTTATCGCGGTTTGAAGGGGGTCGGATGACGGCGAGAGGTCGTGCGCCTGAAATCACGGTCATCATCCCCGCGTACAACGCGGCGTCGACCATCGACCAGCAGCTGGACGCCCTCGCCAGGCAGGATGTGCCGTTCGCCTGGGAACTGCTGGTCTGTGACAACGGCTCGAGCGATGACACCCGCGCGCGAGCGGAGGGATGGCTCGACCGGATTCCCGGTACGCGTGTGATCGATGCCTCGCGCCGCCGCGGCGTGGCCGCCGCGCGCAACATCGGTGCCGAACATGCCCGGGCCCCCCTGATCGTGTTCTGCGATGCGGATGATGTCGTGGGCGACGGCTGGCTGCTGCGTATGCACGGGGCGCTTCAGAACTCGACGGCTGTCGCTGGCTCGGCCGAACTCGGCCTTCTCAACCATCCGTCCGGCAGCAGTGTGAGCTGGCATCCCGGCGACGTGATCACTGAGCCGTACTGGCCCGAGTTCCCGGCCGCCGCCGGGCGGAATATCGGGGTGCACGCTGCCGCCTTCCACCAGATCGGCGGGTTCGACGAGGAGCTCATCGCCGGCGAGGACATCGACTTCTGCTGGGCGATCCAGTCGGCCGGTGGCACCCTGACCTGGTGCATGGATGCCGTCGTGCACGTGCGCAAGCGCGTGGGGCTGCGCCAGATATCGCGACAGGCATACGGCTATGCCCTCGGCGACAAACTGCTGAAACACAAGTGGGCCAATCCGATGCGCGCCTACTGGGCGCGGGAAGCTCCGTTCGATGGTCTCCAGGGGCAGCGCGATCGCTCCCGCCGATCCGTCCTGCGTCGTCTGGCCCGCCTTGCCCAGCCGTCCGGTCGCGCCGACCTTGCCTGGGTCGTCGGAAGCTGGGCCGGAAGACGTTTCAGCACGATCGACGAATCCCTCGCCCAGCTGCCCTCCGGATCGTCTCCAAACTGATCTGATCAAACCTCATCGTTTCCCCAACTGCGGCGCCGCGGGCGCTAGTATCCAGACCGAGGCGACGCACATCGCTGGCGCTCAGCGTCGGGCGTGAGAAAGGACCTGATCCGGTGTCGAACGTGCCAGGGCGCGCCCTATGACGGCGGCGTTCCCCGACCTCGTCGTGCGACGAGGTGACATCGAGAGCGCCCCGCCGCGCGTGGGAGGCGGATTCGAGCAGCTGCGTGCCTTTCCCGTGAAGCCCCCGCGACTCCTTACTCGTTCGCTCGGCATTTTCTGTGTAAATACGGTGGACCGCGTCGTCGCCCTGACCTACGACGATGGCCCTGCCCCGCTGAACACCCCGCGCATCCTCGACGTGCTCGCACGTCATCAGGCAACGGCGACGTTCTTCGTGCTCGGTAGCCAGGTCGCGAGTCATCCCGAGCTCGCCCGGCGCATCGTGGAGGGGGGACACCAGGTCGGACTGCATGGTGAAGATCATCGCTCCCTGTTCTCCATGTCGACGAAGAGCGCGTTGGCGCAGCTTCGCGACGCACGGCGGCGGGTTGAAGACGTCGTCGGTGTGGCTGTCAACCTCTACCGGCCGCCCTACGGCGATATCACCCTGCGCCAGGCCGAGGGCATTCGCAGGATGGGCCTGCAGGTGGTGATCTGGTCGGGGGACCCGATGGACTGGAGGGACGGCGACCTGCACACGGTCACGAGCAGGGCGATCGGCGCCCTGTTCCCTGGCGCCATCCTTTTGCTTCACGACCACCTCGGAGACGCGGAAGACAATCCACCCGGCGAGGCAGTGCAACGTCTCGACCGGGCAGCGCTGACCGAGTCGATCCTGCGGTCCCTGTCGGCCCAGCAGTTTCGAACGACGACGGTTGGCAGCCTCGTCGCTGAGCACCAGCAGGTCAAGAGCCTGATCCGGAGAGTGAGGGCCGGGTCGTGAACGCAGACGAAATCGGCTCTCCGGCGCTCAGCATCGTCATAGCAGCGTTCAACGCCGTACGCACGCTCGGCGCCCAGTTAGAGGTGCTTAGTCACCAAGCTGCGTCGGTGCCTGTGCAGATCCTGGTGTGCGACAACGGATCGAGCGACGGGACCGCAGACCTGGTGCGCGAATGGATGCGACGACACTCGGCAATCGAGCTCGTCGATGCCTCGGCACGGCGGGGCCCCGCGGCCGCGCGCAACGTCGGCGCTCTGCATGCGCAGGCACCGTTGCTCGCCTTCTGCGACGCGGATGATGTGGTTGCCGAGGACTGGATTGCGACTATGTATGCGGCAGTGCGGCGGGACGACTTCGTCGCCGGAGTGGCCACACGCCTGCGCCTTGGCTCGTCACCGCACGATCCCCGGTACTACGAGTTCGGACCGTATCGGATCTCTCGCTTTCCACACCTGCTCGCGGCTGCAGCGAACAACCTCGGCGTTCGACGCTCGGTCTTCGAAGGCGTGGGAGGTTTCGACGAATCGCTGCGCACAGGGGAGGACGACGACCTCTGCTGGCGCATCCAGCTCGCTGGGCATCGCCTGGTGACCCACCCCGAGGTGACGATCACCGCGGGTGCCCGCGACGGATTGCCTGCGATATTCGCGCAGGGCTTCGGGTACGGCCGGGGCGACCGCCAGCTGCTCCACAAGTACGCGCGAATCATCGCCGCGCTTGAGAACGGGGGCAACATTGCCCGTGGCCTTGTTGCCGACGACGAACGGCTCATCGACTCCCGCGCGGATGAGGTTCCCGCCGGAACCGGCGGCCGAGTTGCGCGGAGCGTAAAGAGGATCGCTCGGCTCCGACGCCCGTCCGACCTTGCCGATGTGGCCCACCGGTGGGGTGTTGCTGCCGGGCAGCGCTTCGGCAGGCTGGACCGCACTGCACCGCAACTCGACCCGGAACGAGTGCTGGGCGGCAAAGCAGCGTGACTGATGCGATCCCGGAACTCAGCGTTGTCATTGCCGCGTACAACGCTGTGACGACGCTGGATGCCCAGTTGGAGGCGTTGTCCAGGCAGAAGGTTCCGTTTCCGTGGGAGATCCTCGTCTGCGACAACGGTTCGACCGATGGGACGGTCGACCTGGTGCGATCCTGGGAGCAGCGGCTGCCGGCCCTGGCGCTGGTAGACGCCTCGTCGAGACGCGGTCCGGGCGCCGCGCGCAACGTCGGAGCGCGAAGCGCTCGAGCCCCGCTCATTGCATTCTGCGACGCCGACGACGTCGTTGCCGATAACTGGGTCACCGAGATGCGCACCGTTCTCGAAACGAATGACTTCGTGACCGGCGCGAACGACTTCACACAGCTGCACGATCCACGCTCGCTCTCACCCAGCCGGCTGGCCGACTCGTTGATCACCATGCCGTACTGGCCGCAGTTCAAGGCTTCGGGCGCCGGCAACATGGGAATCGTGGCGGCGGCTTTCGCCGAGGTCGGCGGGTTCGACGAGTCGCTTCCCACCGGAGAAGACGTGGACCTGTGCTGGCGTCTGCAGTTGGCGGGTCGAACGCTCGTGCGCTGCGAAACGGTGGTGGTCCACGTTCGCAAGAGGCGCGGATTGCGGGCGGTCTACTGGCAGGCATATTCGTACGGCGTCGGCCACCGGCTGCTCAAAGCCAAGTATGCAAAATTGATCGCGGATTACTGGCAGGGCAGGCAGGCGGCTCCGCCGACACCAGGCAGCGGCCGAAGGCCGGCCAGGATCTTTGCGGCCGTTCTTCGACGCCTGCGTCCCAATGGTCTGGCCGACAGCGCGTGGCAGTTCGGCGAGTGGCGGGCCGGTCGCCGTCGTGAGACCGACAGTTACCCCAGTCCACTCGAGCTTCCGACGAACTAGCCTCGCCGGAGCGCTGACTTCGCAGTCTTGCGGAACGACCGCGCGGCCGGAATTGCCGCGACCACGCCGCGTGCCATCGCGCTCCCGTTGGCCGCGAGAATCGTTGCCCGGTGGCCGCGCGCAGAGAACAGCCTGCTGGCTTCCCCGGTCGCGGAGTAGAAATTGGGATCGAACAGCCGCACGCCCGGAGTCGCCAGTGTGCGGTTCATGCAGGCCACACGGCCGAGGACACCGGCACGGAACTCGGCGTAGCGCTCATCGTAGGCATCCTGCCAGGCGAATACTTCGTCACCGATTCGCGTCTGGACCGACATGTGCAGCACCTGATCCCCGGCGACCAGCGCCAGCACCAACAGCGCGTTGTCCGCCCGGTACCTGGCCGCTGCCTGCCGAAACCAGTCATCCATTCGTTCAGTGCGGATGCTGTGCCCTCCGCGCTCCTGGTCGCCCTTCCAGCCGGAGGCCTGGAGTTCGATGAAGTCGGAGATGGCCGTCGGATCGGCGCCGCGTTCTTCGATCCGGAGCGTCGTGCCAAGCTCGTGCTCGAGCTGTCGTGCCTCCCGCGCCTGGTTCTTGCGGGTTCGAAGGCTCTGATGGGGCAGGCCGAAATTCGGCAGATCTGGGTTCTCGGCGGCTTCTGGTGAGCCCTCCGCCGAGGGTCGCGGCGAATAGACGAATTCGGTTCGCTCGAGTTCGACGAGGTCGACACGATGCCGGTCCGCGGCCCCGATGAGCGCTCCCTCGAGCGGTCCTCCGAGCGGCAGGCGTGAGAATTCGACCAACCGAGGAAGACCATGCGATTTCATTGCCACGAAGATTCCGGCGAAGGCGTCTTCGGCACGAGACGCGTCGATCAGCGGATGATGCCACCCGCCCTGGTCGTCCAGGTACTTCGCACGCGTCGAGACGATCCTGGCGTGCGGGCTGCTCGCCAGGCGGGTGACGGTGATTGGCACAATCGCCAGGAGGTCATCACCCTCCTCAACAAACAGCAGCGACAGGTCCTGGGCGAGCGCCATGTGAGGCAGCGAGGCCATGACCATTCGCGGGTCGAGAAAGGGGTAGGGCTCGAGCGCCCGGTCGCGTAGTTCGGACCACTGGGCCAGGTCGCGTGGTGTGGCCGACGGAACACTGACGATGCGTGACGTCGTTGCCATCGTCAGGCGTCCAGCCCGCCGCGCGAGGCGACGTTCCGGAGGCTCTGCCGAAACGCTCGAGCCGCAGGGACGCCCTTTACCACCGCGTTGGAGCGCATACCGCCGTTGGCGACGATGATTCGAATTCGCTCGCCATGGTTGGGAAAGAACTCGTTGACCGCTGAGCTGCGGTGTTCGAGATCGGGGTAGAAGTTGCGCACCGTCGGGTCGGCAAACACCCGGTTGATGTTGGCGATCCGTCCGAGGCTCCCACCCTTGAACGGGCGGAACTCTTCGCTGAAGGCATCGCTCCACGCGAACACGCTGTCGCCGACTCTGAGGTTGACGGCAATGTGAACGGGCTTGTCGCCGGCATTGAGCGCGTACAAGGCAAGAGCGCCGTCCGCTCGGTACCGGTCCGCCACATCGCGGAACCAGGCGTCGAGTCCCGACCCCCGCAAACTCGCGCCCCCCAGCTCCGGGTTGCTCTTCCAGCCGGCATGCTGGAGTTCGAAAAAACGCTCGATCGCGGCGGGGTCGCCGCTGCAGTCCGATTCGCGCATCTCGAAACCGGCGGTCTCAGTGAGGCGCCGAGCAAGACGCGCATAGTTCCGACGGGTGTGAGAACTCGTATGAGCGAGGGCAAAGTCCGGTTTGTCGCGGTCGCCGGGATCGTCGTCGTCGACAGGAAGCTGGTCATCCGCTGAGGCCCGCGAAAACGTGAACTCGCGACGATCACGAACGACAAACGACACTGCGAGCCGCCGGCAGGCTTCGTAGAGCGAATTCTCCAGGACCCCGCCCGCCGGAACGCTGAAGAACTCGACGAGGCGTGGAACGTCGAGGTCGCGCAGCCCGATGAGAATCCCCTCCAGGGCGTCCACGGCTCGCTCGGCGTCGACAATCGGGTGGTCCCACATGGAGTTGTGCTGCAGGAACGTCGACCGGGATGTGACGACCTTGAGCGAAATCCGATCGTAGGTGCGCCACACTCGAATCGGCATGACTGCCAGCAGCCGGGAGCCGTCTTCGACGAAGAGCACCTGCATTTCCATCGCCGAGTCGCTATGCGGGGCGGAACTCGCCAGCATCCGGGGATCGAGGAACGGATACGGGTCCACGGCTCGACCCAGAAGCTCGAGCCACGCCGAATAGTCGGTGTCCGTGAGGGTCGCGATCGCGACAACCCGCGACTTCACAGGGTGCACCGGGACCGGTCGAAGCCGAGCACTTGGTTCCCTCCGTCGGCTGCGAGCATTTCGACACTATCGGGGAACTTCGAGCGTGGTCAACGCCGCACAGGCGGCATCGACAGGCGGAACGGCGCTACCCGGCGCTGGTTCTCAGCGATTGTGGCCTGACCGCGAGGGCTGCGGACGCGAGCGAGCCTCCTGTCGAGATCACGTAGCGGGCGAACGAGCGACGGTCAGGGTACAGACGCATACTCTCCGCGTACGAGGGTCCGACGTTCGGATCGAAGAACTCGGCGTCGGTTTCGGCGAGCCCGTAGGCCCAGCCCGCGAGTCGACCGAGATTGCCCGGCCGATGCTCTCGGTAGGCCTCGTTGTACGCGTCCTGCAGGCCGAACAGTCCCGATCCGGACCTCACGGCCACCTGCATGTGGATGGTGTCGACACCGCTCGACAGGGTATACACCGCCAGTGATCCGGCAGCGCGAAACCCGTCGGTGATAGCGATGAACCAGGGTGCCCAGCCTGTGACGCGAAACGCTGCGCCACCTCGGGCGGTGTCGCCCTTCCATCCTGAGGCCTGCAGGTCGATGAACTCCAGGATCGCCGCCGGATCGCCGCTTCGATCCGACACAGTGAGAGCACCACCCGAGACGCGCTCGAGATCGCGGAGGTACTTGGCGTGGTGCCGCCGCACGACGCCGCTGAGCCGCTCCAGGCGCAGCTCGGCGGGTCGCTCGGGCAGCCCGGTTCCCGCCGGTCGCCCAGTTCCCGTGGGCCGATGAGTCGCCTCGGCCGCTGGCGCTTCTCGGTAGGCGTAGGCAAAGGCGCTCGCAGCGTATTGGTGAAGTGTGATCCCGAGACTCGAGGTGGCCGAGACGAGAGCCTCGTGCAGTGGCCCGTCGGCAGGGAAGTTCTCAAGATCCATGAGGGATGCGAGCCGCATCCGTCGAGTGGCGCGAATCATCTCGGCGAGCGTTTCGGATGGGGCTGTGGCGGAGACCAGGGGATACCAGCGCGGGGTGTACGGGAACTCGCCCAGCGTCAGGGCCTTCAGCGGCACGCGGCGCACGACGTGTATTCCGAGCTGGAAGGCCATCACCCCCAGGAGTTCACCCGCATCCTCGACCATCATGAAACTCATGTCGTGCGCGGCCTCATTGGGGACGCCTCCGGGCGCGAGAACCCGTGGATCGAGGAACGGGTTCGGCTCGACGGCGCTTTGCGCGAGCCCCTCCCACCGGGACACGCCACTCGGCTCCAGATCAGAGAGCGTGACGACTCGGGTTTCCATTACGGTGGGTTCCTTGAGCGGGTGGCCGGTTCGGGGTCTCGGCGTCGAGCAAAAGCTCCGACGGAAGCTCAGCATAGGTGGGAGCGTGGAGATCATGCGAGTGGGAATCGATGCGCAGTCGATCAGTGAGGTCGGAGACGCCATCGACGCACATGGCGACCGCTATCGTCGACGGCTCTTCACGCCCGCCGAGGTCGACGACTCGGGCGGATGGGGTGCGACTCGCGCGAGTTCCGCCAGCGCGCTCGCCGTCCGGTTCGCTGCCAAGGAAGCGGTGCTCAAGGCGCTGAGAGTCGCCGAGCGGATACCGGGCTGGACCGAGATCGAGGTCGTCCGCGAAGTGGGCGGGTGGACGTCGCTCAGGCTCACTGGCCTGGCGGAGGAGCTGGCTGACGAGGCGGGCCTGCAACAGTTCGAGGTCTCGCTCTCGCACACGAGCGACACTGCGGTCGCGGTGGTAGTCGCCGTGGAGCGTCCCAGCTAGTCGAGATCGCAACGGGCGGGTTCGTACCTACCCGTCCGTCAACTGGCCCTCTCGAACCGACGGATCGATTCCCTCGGGGCGACCGACGGCCAGCGCCCAGCCGGACTCGACGAGGCGGGCGCTGAGCCGGATGTCGAAACGAGCGGCAGCGCTTTCCCTCGCACGGAGGCGCATCGAGTCGACCTCGGCAGGATTCTCGACGGACCACATCATGGCGGCGGCCAGCGCGTCCGGATCACCGGGACGTGCGAGCAGCCCGAGAGGGGCACGGATGAGCCCGGGCGAGATCTCTTCGCCGACCCGTTCGGGATCGATGATCTCGGGCACTCCTCCGGCGTTCGTTCCGATGACGGGAACCCCCGCCAGCATGGCCTCGACGAGTACCTGTCCGAATGGCTCGGGCACGGGTGAGGCGTGAACCAGCGCGGTCAGGCGTGCTATCGCAGCGACCGGATCGGCCGCCCATCCCGTAAACTCCACCCGCTCGTCGATGCCGAGCTCGTGGGGGAGTGCTCGAATGCGCTCGGCGAATCCCGCGTCGTTGAACATCGCCTCGCCAATGACGGCGAACTGGGCCTCGTCGAGTCGAGCGGCGACCAGTGCGGCCGCTCGAAGGAACTCGGTCTGCCCCTTCGTCGGGGCGATCCGCCCGAGCAGGCCGAACAGCGCATTCGCCGTTTCGCGTTGCGCGGGGTCGAACGCCGCCACCTCGAGGCCGGGGTAAGCGACGACTGTCTTCCCGCCACGGAGCCGGCCGAGCGTGGCTCGGGTCGCCTCGGAATTCACCACGACCACCCGCGGGCCGTGTCTCGCGAGCAGGCGAAGACCACGAACCATCACACCGGGCAGGTAGTCCTCGGCAATCCGGTCGTGCAGGTGCCACACCCATCGGCGGCCCGCCAGCGGCGCCGCGATGCCGACCAGAACGGCGGACTTGAGGGAATTCGCAACGACGAGGTCGGGCTGCGCGGCGCGGATCGCCCGCGCCAGCCGCGGTACGGTCGCCAGGCTGCGCATGGCGCTGGACGCGGCGGCCAGGGGAGACGCGACGGCCTCGGCGCGTCCCACTGTGGTGAGTTCTTTCGAGGTCGGCTGCACATCCACATCGATGCCTCCGGCCCGGAGTCGTTCGACCAGCGGGCCGTCTTCGAGCAGGACGACGGAGGTGTGGAATCGGGTCGCATCGATCGCGCCCAGCAGTCGCGACAGTGCGACCTCGCCTCCGGCCAGTCCTGCGGTGTGATCGACGGCGAGCACGCGGATGGGCGTGGATGCGGAAGCGCGTCGCGTGTGTCTCACCGGTCCGAGCATAGCGAGCGGGGCTGTCGACCGAGCAGTGACCAGAGCAGTCCGATTCGACCCCGAGGCTGCGACGATAGAATCGGCGTCGATACGTCGCGAAGCCCGGGTGGAGCAGGGTCGAGGCGAAAGGGGACGGCGTGGCACGAGTGCTGTGGGTGAGTGTCGAAACTCCCGACCGCAACGGCCAGGGCGGCCAGCGTCGCCAGTACCACCAGATCAGCGCCTTGGTCGACCGGGGGCAGGACATCACCGTGCTCGTCCCGAACTCCCGTCAGGACGACCGATCGATTCGCGCCCTCGTCACTGTTCTCCGGCCACGAATCTCGGTGCGCGGTCGAGTGTTCAAACGCTGGATGAATCGCCTTCGCGTGACGATCCAGTCGCCGGAGTGGGATGCGATCATCCTCAGCCATCACGAATCGGCCTGGCTCATGCCGCACCGGGCGCTCGCGACGCCCGTTCTTGTCGACATCCACAACGTCATGAGTGCCTGGCACCTGGCCGCGGGCAGGCTCGCAGAAGCTACCGCCGCCCTTGAAATGGAATCGGGTGCAGTGCGGGGTGCGACCGCGGTCAGCACGTGCTCGGAGACGGAGCTGCGCCGACTGGTCGAAATGCATCCGGACGCCGCTGGGAAAGCGTTCGCGGCGCCGCTGGGCGTGGATCCGGCCGAGTGGCCCGCCGAGGGCTTCGACCGCAGTGAACCGATCGTTGCTTTGTTCGGTTCGTGGGACTGGCGCCCCAACTCGCTCGGCCTGGCCTGGTTTCTGGGAGAGGTCTGGCCGGCCGTGCGCGAGGGCGCACCCGATGCGGTGGCCCTCGTGGCGGGCTCGGGCGCGGGAGATGTATCCGGGTGGCCGGACGGTGCCCAATTCGTCGGAAGGGTCGATGACCTTGCACGATTCGCCGCCTCCGCGACGGTGGTGGCGGTACCCGTGCTCGAGGGCGTCGGAGCGTCGGTCAAGTTCGCTGAGGCGCTTGCCAGCGGCGCGGCGGTCGCGGCGACGCCGGACGGTGCCAACGCGTTCGACGACCCGCCGGCCTTCGTCTCTGCCGATCCGACCCAGTGGGCGACCTGGATCATCCAGCGACTGCAGGGGCGGAGCACAGAGCCTGCACCTGCGGCGTCCAGGGGCGAGGCATTGTCCCATCTCACCTGGGATGTCGCCGTCGAGCCGATCGATTCCTGGCTGTCCAGCGTCGACGCCGCTAGATGAAGTCCGCGAACCCACGCTCGTAACGCTGGAACACGAGCACGCCGGCAAGGAACACGACGATGGCACTCACCGGCAGCGCGACCAATTGCCAGACGGGCGGAATGGGTTGGCCGAGAGTCGACCAGCGCACCGTTTCCAGCAGCCAGGTGAGCGGATTCAGTTCGAACAGCCAGAGCAGACCCTTCGGCACGGCGGCCAGTGAATAGGCGATCGGAGTCGCGTACAACAGAATCTGCAGGATCCACGGCAGAAGGTAAGTGACGTCCCGGTACTTGACGGTGATGGCCGAAGCGGCGACCGCGATGCCCGACGCGAACAGGATCGTGATGAGCAGCCAGACCGGCATGAGAATGATCTCCCAGCCCGGATTGACCCGGAACACGAATAGCAGCACGATGAACATTACGAACGCGACGGCGAAGTCGATGAGAACCGAGATGACTGCCGAGAGTGGAACGAGCAACCGGGGGAAGAACACCTTCGAGACGAGGCTCTGGTTCGCGACCAGCGAGCCCGATGCCCTGCTGACCACATTGTTGAAGACGTTCCAGGCGAGCATCCCGGCGAAGCTGAAGAGAAAATAGGGGACGCCGCCCGACGGCAGCTTCGCCACCGAGCCGAACACGATCGAGAAGATGCCGGCCGACGCGAGGGGCTGCAGCACGACCCAGGCCACACCCAGCACGGTCTGGCGGTAGCGCAGCACGATGTCGCGCAAACCGAAACGGTAGACAACCTCACGGGCCTCCCACAGCTCCCTCCACTGGGGAAGGTTGAGGCGTGACGGCGGCCTCACGATGATGCGGGTCATCGGGTCTCCTCGTACTGGAAGTCGGCGAGCACTGTGCCATGCGAGATCGCATCGTCGATGGTGATCTCCGGATAGGGCGAGGAGGGAAGCACTTCGAAGCTGTCGGCGGCCTCCCAGATATCGAGGACGCCACTCGATTGGCAGAGGTAGAAGTCGACGGAGTAACGGCCGGGCTTCAGCCACAGTGACTTGATGCGCAACTCGCCGCGGCGCTCTTTGTCGGGGTCGAACCAGTCGCCGGTGAGCCGGGAATCGCACTGCACGATGACGTTTCCGTCGTTGTCGTTGATGTGGCACGAAACGAAGTAGTTGCCGATGAGCCGCGGATTGGCGAACGTCGCGAACTCGATCACGATGTCGTCGACGGGATCCTGGGTCTGCTCGGTCACCGCGACCCGACTGAACCGCAGGGCGCCGGAGCCCGGTCGGCTGTCCGCATCCTGTTGCTGCACCTGGTAGGACTCGAACGTGTCGCGGTAGGCCTCCATGGCGCCGTCCACGGAGCCGTAGTACGAGAGGCGGCCGCGCTCGAGGAACATGGCCGAGGTGCACAGTGCCGTGACGGTCTGCGGCTGGTGGCTGACGTACAGCACTGTGCGGCCGTTGCGCGCCGCATCCCTCATTTTGGCTATCGATTTCGCCTGGAACTCGGCGTCGCCGACCGCCAGCACCTCATCGATAGCCAGGATCTCGGTCTCCAGGTGTGCGGCAACCGAGAACGCCAGGCGCACGTACATTCCCGAGGAATAACGCTTCACCTGGGTATCGAGGAACTTCTCGACCCCGGAGAAGTCGACGATCTCATCGAATCGTCGGCGAATCTCCTTCTGGCTCATGCCCAAAAGCGATCCGTTGAGGAAGATGTTCTCGCGGCCGGTGAGTTCCGGGTGGAATCCCGTTCCGACCTCGAGCAGGCTGCCGACCCGCCCGCCGAGATCGATGAGGCCGGATGTCGGCGCGGTGATGCGGGTGAGCAGCTTCAGCAGCGTGCTCTTGCCTGCGCCGTTGCGCCCGACGATGCCGACCGCCTCGCCCCAGGGCACGTCGAAGCTGACATCGCTCATGGCGTGGAATTCGTCGAACTTAGGTCGTTGCAGCGGGTGCCGGAGGCGGTTGATGACCGCATCCGTAATTCGGTTGGTCGCCTGGCCGCCGCGAAGGATGCGATACGTCTTCGTCAGGCCCTCGACGGAAATGGCGGTATCACGCATATGGTTTGAATCCTCCTGCAGATAGCGGTGCTGCCGCACCGCCCGCCCGTCTGGACGATGTTATCAGGCCGCTTTGCGCGGGCCGGGTGTCAGTTGGTCGCACGGTAGAGCACCTCGTAGGAGTCGACTACGGTGCGCAGGTCGAACTGTGCAGCGCGACTCAGGCCGGCAGCGCGCAGCCGACCCCGTTCGTCAGCATCCTGCAGCACGTCGCGCAGCTTGGTGCCGATCTGGTCCAGCGGAGCGAGCGCCCCGGCTTTCCCGTCGTCGGTGACATACCGTGCGCCGATGTTGGGCGTCGCGACCACGGGAAGCCCTGATGTCATCGCCTCGGCATACGGAATACCGAAGCCCTCGTAGTCAGACGGGAGGCAGAACGCCCACGCCCTCTGGTAGGCGGTTGCCAGTTCCGAATCGGTGAGGCTTCCGAGGATGTCTATTGCCTGCCCGGGGTCGGCCGGAGCGTCCCGGCAGACCATCTCGAGCCGGGCATCCGGCATCGCCGGAAGCACGTCCCGCTCGAACGCCCTCGCCAGGTCTTTGCCCCGTTTGCGGTTTTCCCAGGTGCCCACGAACAACACTGTCGGGTGCGTCGATCGCTGCGCGTCGTCCGGATGGAAACGCGTCGCGTCCACGCCGTTCGGGATGATTCGCTTGACCCAGGGCATCCACCGTCGAGTGATCGGGGACACCACGGCGGTCTCATCGGCGACGATGCTGGCAAGGACCTCGCTGAACCCGAGCAGCACCATCCGCACCTTCTCTCGAACTCCGTGGATGTGGATGGCTTCTTCGAAGCACGAGCCGTGCACGGTGCGGATGTGGCGGGCCACGCGGCGTCGCCAGAGCCAGTAGTCGTCGCCGTGGGCGTGCAACACGTCGTACGAGCTGAAGTCGACCCGCCGCAGGCTGAGGGCGAACCGGAAGGTTCGCAGCGAGCCCGTGGAGGCGATGTGCCGGTGGCCGTAGGTCGCGCCGTCGACCGGTGGGCAGTCGCTGAAGACGTCAACGTGGTGGCCGCGCCGCACGAGTTCGGTGGCGAGCTCGTGCACCTGGTATCCGACGCCGATCTTGCTGCCACTCGGAAGGTAGTACGAGATCATCGCGATGCGAAGCGGAGTGTCGGCAGGCGTCGTCATCGGACGGCCAGACGATCCGCGAGCGTCTCGAGCCAGCCCCGTCCGTGCTCGAGGTCGGGTTCGAGATAGTTGCCTTCGGCCCATTCGTTCCACGACTTGATCCAGAGCAGGCGCTCCTGCGGCGCACGCCCTTCGAGAGTGCCGAGCGCGGTGTCGAGGTTGGTAGCGAACCGGGATGGTGACGAACCGGTGAGCACGAGCCCGCGAACGCCGGAGCGTGGTGAGTTGTCCCAGTTCGGGTAGACGCTCGGCTGCAGCACGGGGTCGGCGCGCACCTCGTCCCACAACGAAGCCTCCGTGGAATACGGGTACGCCTCCGGGCCGCCGAGCTTTCGTCGGACGCGCATCCTGAGAGTGCTCGCGCGGTCCGTCAGCGCAGGAAGGCGCACATAGACGCCTGCGTCGAATCCGTCTTCGGCGACCGCGCGGTAGCGAGCCCCCTTTCCGAGCAGGTCGCTGACTTCGGCGACCAGGTACAGGCCACCAAGGCCGGCGGCTTTCGCCATGGCCTGCCAGCGATCGACGAAGGCCTTCGCGCTCGGCAGTTCCTCGGGTCTGAACACATAGAAGACGGGCTTGCCGTCGACCCGCAGGTACCGCGCGTCGCGGAAGGCCGGAAGAATCGTGTCGAAGTGCAGCTGGTCGTCTTCAGGGCCCGGATACGTCTGCTCGCGCAGCACTTTGTTCTCGGCCGCATGCCAGATGCCGGTCCAGCTCTGGTTCGCCCAACCGAGGCAGAACGAGATCTGCGGAGAGCCGGACGCCAGCACCTCCGTGAACGGACGCTGGAGGATGCGCGAGCCGGCCCCAAACCAGTAGTGCCAATAGCAGAAGGCCTCCACGCCGTGTTCGAGCGCGATGTCGCTCTGCGACTGCCGCGACTCCGCCAGGCGCAGGTCGTAGAAGCCGAGTTCGGAGGGCAAGTGTGGCTGGTTGTGCCCGCGAAAAAGCGGCCGCGCCTTTGCGGCGTTCGTCCACTCGGTGAACCCGGGTCCCCACCAGCCGCTGTTCTCGGGAATGGGGTGGAACTGCGGCAGGTAGAAGGCCACAGCGCGGGCGCGTACGTCAGCCATGAGAGTTTGAGCCTAATCGATCGGGATTGGCGACGGTTGGCCCGGAAAGCCCCCATTTCTGGGCAAATCGTGCGCTGTAGCCGCCCTCCTTGCGCCCTCTGCCTAGGGCTACTGACGGTGCCGGTGACCATTCGATTACCATGAGGCCATGGACCTGAAGCCCGTGTTCGCCGAACGCGGGCGCGTTGGGCGCATCATCGCGCTCGTGACCGTCGTTGCGGCGGTCGGTGCGGGTCTCGGTCTCGCGAGCGCAGGGCTGACCGATTACGCCCTTCCGCTGGCCGCAGGGGTGCTGCTGGTCGGCATCGCGGCAGTGGACCTGACGCTCATCCCCGTGCTGGCATTGCCGGCCACGCTGATCGTCGAGCGGGTGGGCGGCATCCTGACAGTGTCCGACCTCATCCTCGCTGTCGCGGCCGGAGTGGCTCTCGTGATGCTGCGCGGCCGGGGTGCCATGACGCTGCAGCCCATGATCTGGGTCGGGGTCACCTACCTTGCATTCCTCGTACCCACGCTGATCCTGAACCCCTATTCGGCCAACTTCATCGAATGGGCTCACGAGTTGTTCCTGGTGATCGGGAGCCTCATCATCGGCTTCGTCATCGGCAGGGAGGGGCGGGCCCGACTCGCCCTCGGGCTCTATGTGGTCATCTGCAGCGGAATCGGCATCGCGGCAGCAATCGTCGCGGTGGTGGGCTTCGCCAGTACGGGCGAGTTCCAGCCGGTATACCTGGGCGACCTTCACAAGAACACGGTCGGGGGCATGCTGGCGGTCGCGCTCGTCGTGGCATGGGCCAGGCCTGTCTGGCTCGGCTGGTCACGGCGTGCAGCCTATTGGGCCGTCGTGCTCTGCGCGATCGGCATCCTGGCATCACAGTCGCGGCAGGGCTTGGTCGGTGCTCTCATCGGGGTGATCATCCTGAGCCTTCGGCCCCGTCTTCGCGGTGGTCCGCGGGGAAAGCTGATCTGGTTGCTGGCGATCCCGATCGTGGTCGGCGTGGTGATCGAGGTCAACCAGCAGCTGTCGTCGGGCAACCCGTTCAACTCGGCGAACCAGCGGCTCGTGTGGTTCGCCGAATCGGTCCAGATCTGGCAGACATCGCCGGTTTTCGGTGTGGGCCTGCGCTGGTGGTACACGTCGCGGTTCGGCGTGAATTTCCAGCCGCCCAACGCCGAGTTCGAGATGTTGACGAGTGGTGGCATCGTCGGGCTGGTGGGATTCCTGCTTATGTTCGCGGTCGCAGCGTGGCTGCTGTCACGACTCGACCCGGTATACGGCACGGTCGCGCTCGCGGTCGTCGCGACTCGCTTCACGCAGGCCCAGTTCGACATCTACTGGGTCTCGGGGCAGGCCTCGGTGCTGTGGATCATCGCCGGCATCGCCTACGGGGTGATGGAGCGCGAGAAATCGCTGGCGGGGTCGGATGCGGCACTCGTCGATCCGCCGCGTATTCGGTCAAGGGTCCACTCTGTGCCGGGGCACCGGATCCGATGACCCGGCTGGTTCACGCGATAACGCCCGGCGACCACTATTCGCCGCGAACGGGCTCCGCGATTCCAACGGTCGTGCACGGCCTCGCGGGTGCTGCGGCTGCCGATCGCGTCCACCCGTCGTACGAACAGTTCGTCGCGCTGCAGGCGGGCACCTACCAGCCGCGCTACGACAGTGCGGAAGCCATCGAATTCACCGGCGTGTCGGCGCCCGATCGCAACGAACGTCTTCTGGACGCGGGCCTCGGGGTATTCGGGCGACCCAGAAGAGCCGCTGCGCGGTACTTTCAACCGCTGGCAGACGCGCTGTCGAGCCTGCCCGCGTCAGTGGTTCTCGCCCACAATGCTCCGATACTGCCCTGGCTGCTGCGTGATTCGAAGCACGACGTCGTGCTCTACGCCCACAACGACATCCTTCGCTCGATGACGGCCTACGAATCCGCTCGTGCCCTCGACAGCGTGCGTGCCATCGTGTGTGTGAGCGAATCGCTGGCCGGGCAGCTGAGACCGCATCTGCCCCGCGCGCTACGGGAGCGCATCCGGGTTGTCGTGAACGGCGTCGACACCGTGCAGTTCAGCCCGGGGTCGCCCCGGGTCGCTGCTCGCCGTCGGGTGCGCGTCATGTTCGTCGGCCGGATGATCGAACAGAAGGGGCCGGACGTGCTGCTGCGCGCCGCGGCGCTGCTGGGTCGCGATGACATCGAGGTCGAACTTGTCGGGAGTGCCGGCTTCGACTCCGCTGCGTCGCTGACACCGTACGAACGACGCCTTCGCGAGCTGGCCGCCCAGTGCAGTGTGCCGGTGACATTTCGACCGTTCGTCGCCCGACCGGAACTTCCCGAACTGCTGAGGAGCGCCGACATCGTCATCATCCCCTCGCGGTGGCAGGACCCATGCCCCCTGACGGTCGGTGAGGCACTCGCGAGCGGTGCGGCCGTCATCGCCCATCGGGTAGGCGGCATCCCCGAGATCGTCGGGACGGCGGCCATCCTGGTCGACAACGACGCGCCCGCGGAACTGGCCGCCGCAATCGGTCGGCTTGCCGACGATCCCCAGCAGCGAAGCGATTTCTCCGCCGCCGCCCGCGCACAAGCGGAGTCCCACGACTGGTCGTGGGCCTGGTCTCACCTGCGCGCAGTACTCGACGATGTGACGCGAGTCACGGCATGAGGGTTCTCCGACTCGCCCACCACGCAGTGGTGTCATCGTGGCGCGAGCGCGAGCGCGAACTCATCGCGCGCGGGGTGGACGTCTCGCTGGTCTCGTCGAAGGCGTGGAACGAGGGCGGAGTCATGGTGCGCCTCGACGCCGAGCAGGACTCGTTTGTGGCGGGCGCAGGCACGGTCGGGTCCCACCCGAGCGTCTTCCTTATGAATCCCATTCCCATCTGGCGGGAACTCGGCAGGAGACCCGACCTCATCGACCTGCACGAAGAGCCGAATTCCCTGATCACGGCCGAGGTGCTGCTGCTGCGATGGCTGAGACGGGTTCGTGCGCCGTATGTGCTGTATTCGGCGCAGAACCTCGAGAAGCGATACCCGATCCCGTTTCGGTGGATGGAGCGGAAGGCCCTGCGCGGAGCGGGGGCGGCCTACGTCTGCAACGTCGAGGCCGGTGAGATATTGCGGCGCAAGGGCCTTGCCGGGCCCGCGATCTACATACCGCTCGGCGTCGACCTGGCACTGTTCACGCCGACCGACCGTACCGCACCCCGGGCCGATGCAGTGGTCGGCTACGTGGGTCGGCTCGAACCTCACAAGGGCGTCGACGTACTGCTTCGCGCTGTCGCGACGAACCCCGGGTGGATGCTGCAGCTCACGGGCGACGGTTCTCAGCGCACGGTACTCGAACAGCTCGCGGTTCAGCTCGGAATCGAGCGCCGAGTCGAATTCCTGGGGCACGCAAGCGGGGCGGAGTTGGTGGCGCGGTACCACGCGCTCGACGTCGTGGCGGTGCCGTCGCTCCCGTGGCCCGGCTGGCGCGAGCAGTTCTGCCGGGTGGCCGTGGAGGCGATGGCCGCTGGCGTGCCGGTTGTGGCCAGCGCGTCGGGCGCCATTCCGGATGTCGTCGCGACAGCGGGCATCCTGGTCGAACCGGCGGACCCGGCGGCCCTCGCCGACGGTATCAGGCAGGCCCTGGTGGCCTCGACCTGGACGGAGCTGCGAGCTCGCGGGCTCCAACACGCGGAGGACTTCACCTGGGCGAGTGTTGCCGAGCTGCAGCGCTCGATGTACGACACCGTCGTGGGCGGCGAAGTTGCTGCGCTTCCCGTCGCACCGCCCCAGGTGATCGTCGTCGCGTACGGTTCGCCCGACCAGCTTTCCGGCTGCCTTGATGCGCTCGGAGACGAGCTGCCGGTCACCGTGATCGACAATTCGTCGCTTGCCGAAGCTCGCCGGATCGCCGAGCAGCATGGCGCTCGGTACGTGGACTCCGGCGCGAACCTCGGGTTCGCGGGGGGAGTGAACCTCGGCCTGGCGACGGTGGACCAGAATGGCCAGGGCGCTGCAGACATCCTTCTGCTGAACCCCGACGCACGTATCGATGCCGCATCGGTGATCGCCATGCAGTCCGCGCTGCGTTCCGCGCACAACATTGCAGCCGTGGGTGCCGCGCAGACGGAGCCGGACAGCGGTCTGCCCGTACGAGTCTGGTGGCCGTTTCCAACTCCGTGGGGTGCGTGCCTCGAGGCGGTAGGGCTGGGCGCGCTGCGACGACGTCCCGACTTCGCGATCGGCTCCATCCTGTTGCTTCGGCGAGAGGCCATCGACAAGGTCGGCGTTTTCGACGAGCGGTTCTTCCTGTACGCCGAAGAGACTGACTGGCAGTACCGGGCCAGGAAAGCCGGGTGGACCATTGCCGTCGCCGACGTCGAGGCGACCCACGAGGGTGGAGGCACCGGCGGCGATCCCCGCGCCCGTGAGGCGCACTTCTACGGGAGCGCCGAGCGGTATGTGCGAAAGCACTATGGCTCGACCGGATGGGCCGTCTACCGGTTCGCCAACCTCGCCGGTGCCACCGTTCGCGGGCTGGTTCTGCCGGGGGAGCGCGGCGCCGCCGCTCGCCGACGCCGTGGGCTGTTTTCCAAAGGCCCCATCGCGGTCGAATCGAGCCTTTCGTGAGGCCGCTGCGAGTCGTTCACATCGTATGCACGGATGCGTTCGCGGGTGTCGAGAGATACGTGCTGGACTCGGCGCTCAACCTGACCGCCGCCGGATGCGTCGTCGTCGTCGTCGGCGGCTCCGAGTCGTCGATGCGCGCGCCGCTGGAGCGGGCCGGAGTCGAGTGGTATTCGGGGAGCACGGTCTCCACCGCACTTCGTTCCCTGCGATCCATCGCTCGGCCGGACGCGCTCATCACTCACATGACCAAAGCCGACCTCGCCGGCGTACTGGCCGCGCGCCGCTTTCGGGCACCAGTGGTGAGCATCCGGCATTTCGCGAGCAAGCGGGGGAGCAGCGCGGCATTCCGCCTGCTCGCACGCTGGATGGCGGGACGAATCGCAGCCCAGATCGCCATCTCGGAGTACGTCGCCGCCAACGTCGACGGGGCCGCGACGGTTGTGCACACGGGGGTGGCCGACGCTACGGCTCCGATTGCCGAACGGGAACCGTTCGTGCTCGTAGCGCAGAGGCTCGAGGCCGAGAAGTTCACCGACGTGGCCTTGCGCGCGTGGGCTCTTGTCACGGACCGGGAGCCATGGATGCTCAAGGTCGCCGGTGATGGCGCCCGGCGCGCCGAGCTCGAGGCGCTGTCCCAGAGCTTGGGCATCGCCGACACGGTCGAGTTCCTCGGTTTCCGGGCTGATGTGGGCACGCTCATGGATCGGGCGTCGATCTTCTTCGCTCCGACCCCGCGTGAGGGGCTCGGCATAGCCGTGCTGGAGGCGATGGCCCACGAGACTCCGGTGGTCGCCGCGCGCGCCGGCGGACACCTCGAAAGCGTCGGGAGTGTGCCCGACGCAGCGATGTTCGAGCCCGGTGATGACTCCGAGGCTGCCGCGCAGCTCGAGCGTCTCGTCGCCGATTCGAGAGAACGCCGCAATTATGGGCGCAGCCTTCGAGAGCGACAACGGGACGCGTTCAACATTCGCGACCAGACGGCCCGAACCCTCGAAATACTTCAGTCGGTGGTTACGACGAAATGACATCGAACGCAAGCGCTAAGCGCGTCGTGGTCTGTTCCCTCGAAGACTGGGACGAGATTTGGCGGCGCAACCAGTACCTCATCGATTCCCTGCTTCGAGCGGATGATGCGTTCGAAGTCTTGTTCGTCGAGCCGCCCGTCGATCCGGTGCATAACCTGCGGACGGGTCGCCCGGTACGTCTCGGTGGAGGGCTGCGCGTAATCGACGGGTACCAGGGGCGGTTACGCGCCCTGCAACCGACCAAACTGCTGCCGCGCCGACTGGGCGGTGTCGCCGACGACCTCCTCGAACGTTCGGTGCGCCGGGCAGTGAGACGCCTGGGCTGGACATCGCCGGCACTCTGGATCAACGATCCCGCCTGGCTGCCGCTGGTGCGTTCGACCGGATGGCGTTCGGTCTACGACATCACCGATGACTGGGTCGAGGCCGACCGGGGCGCGCGTGAACACGACCGTCTTGCCGCCTCAGACGCCGAACTCCTGCAGCGCAGCGACGAGGTGGTGGTGTGCTCGCCGTCGCTGGAGGCAGGCAAGGGCGGCCGGCGGCCCGTCACTCTGATCCGAAATGCCGTGGATGTCGCACGGTACCGCCAACCGTACGAACGCCCGGCCGACCTGCCTGCCGTTCCCGTCGCGCTCTACGCGGGAACCCTGCACGAGGACCGGCTCGACGTCGACCTCGTGCTGGCGACTGCGCGGCGCCTCCACGATGCGGGCGCCGCGCTCGTGTTTGTCGGACCCAACGTTCTTAGTGCGGAAAACACCGCACGGCTCGCCGAATCACCCGCGATAACGGTGCTGGGGCGGCGTCCATTCGACAGCATCCCCGGGTATCTCCAGCATGCGCATGCACTGGTCGTGCCGCACATCATCGATGATTTCACCGAGAGCCTCGACCCCATCAAGCTCTACGAGTACCTGGCCGTCGGTCGGCCGATTGTGAGTACTGCCGTGGCGGGATTTCGAGAAATAGCCGGGACCGAGGAGGTCGCGGTGGGGGACGGGCCCGATTTCGTGGCTGCGGTCGAAGCCGCGACCACGGGCGGCTGGGTGCCCACTCTGGTTCGGGACGATGTGCCGGACTGGCCGGATCGGGGCCGTGACATGCGCGCAGTACTCGATCGGGTCTGGTCAGCGGCGGGGAAGCCAGCGTGACCGGCGTAATCGCGCACGAGTGGATCGAACGGCTCGGCGGCGCAGAGAAGGTCGTCGACTCCTTCGCTGCCACCTACCCGGATGCCCCCATCGTGTGCGCCTGGAACGACGCGCCCGATCGCTATGCACCAGGACGAGTGCACGAGAGCGTACTGGCGCGAACGTCGCTGCGACGGCACAAGGCCCTCGCCATCCCGTTCATGCTCGAGACCTGGCGACATGTACCGATTCGACAGGCGGACTGGGTGCTCTGCTCAAGCCACCTGTTCGCGCATCACGCGCGGCTGTCGGGCCCGGCGCGGGATGTTCCCAAGTTCGTCTACGCGCACACCCCTGCGCGGTATATCTGGGAGCCCGAGCTCGATGGCCGAGGGAACGGTGCCCTGGCTCGCGCGGCAGCAGGGCCGCTGCGCACCATCGATCGCTCGAGAGCGCAGGAGGCGTTGAAAATCGCCGCGGTCAGTCGATTCATAGCTCAGCGCATCGAACGGTGCTGGGATCGCGAGAGCACCGTCATCCATCCGCCGGTCGACGTCGCCGGGTTCGACCGCGGCGATGGATCCGAGCTGACCGATGCGGAGCTGGCCACCCTTGCGGACCTGCCAGCCGATTTCGTGCTGGGAGCATCGCGGTTCGTTCCGTACAAGCGGCTCGACCTGGCGATTTCCACGGGCCTTGCCGCCGGTCTCCCGATCGTGCTGGCGGGGGACGGACCTGACGCGCCCCGACTCCGGGCGATCGCCGCCGAACACCCCGGTGCGGTCAGCTTCGTCTCTCGCCCATCCAACGCCCTGCTCCGTGAGCTTTACGGCCGGGCGGTCGCCTACGTGTTCGCCTCTGTCGAGGATTTCGGCATTATGCCTGTGGAGGCCATGTCCACGGGCACGCCCGTGATCACGAACTCGATCGGGGGCGCATCCGAGACCGTGCTGGATGCCGTCACGGGAGCGCACTTCCGGTCTGAAGATGCGAGCGAACTCCGCCGCGCCCTCGAACTCGCCGTCACCGTTTCGCCGGAGGCCTGCCGAGCACGTGCCTGGGAATTCGACGGTGCGCTGTTCCCTGGGCGAATCAGGGACTGGATGGGTCAGGCAGTCTCCGACGGGTAGAGCGACTCCAGAATGTCGGACAGGCTCCGCTGCAGCTCGCGCGCCACAGACCTCCAAACGCGGGGCGGGGAAATCAACGGGTCGCGAACGTCGTCGCGAGGGCTCGACCCCACAATCTCCGCAAGTGAGCGGTCGGCTGCGGCCTCATCCAGCCACGAGCCGAGATCGGGCCCCCAGGGCGCGGCGCTATCTCGGATCCATCGCGCGAACTGCTTGAGCGTGAATACCCGCGGCCACAGTTCGGGCTGGTTCGCGATCACGTCCGTCGCCTGCGCCCTGGTCATGGTCAGGATGACCGCATACTCGCCGGCCGTCGCCGGGTCGAATTGACGACTGACGTGGCCGGAGAGATCCAGTCCCAGTTCGGCGGCGACCCGGACTCCGTTCGCGGGAGTGGAATGCCCACCTTCGAGAAGCCCCGCGGAGGTGAAGTCAACCGGGAGGTCTCCTGCCGCGCGTTTTGCGATCGCCTCAGCGAGCGGGGACCGGCACTGGTTCGCGGTACACACGAGCAGGATCCTCGTGCGCGGAGGGCTCATTCGGCCGGAAGGTCGGAGACGGTACGTGTCGTTGCCGAGCGGCTCGTCGAACGCGCGGTCTTTCGGCGAGACGAATCGCTTCGTGCGGCTCCGGCGTCCGATACCAACCTCACCACGGAATTGTCAGGCTCTTCTGACTCGTCGGGCGCGTCGAGTTCGTCGACATCGTCTGCTTCGTCGATATCGTCTGCTTCGTCTTCGTCGACTGCTTCGTCGATTTCATCGGCTTCGTCGAGTTCGTCGATTTCATCGGCTTCGTCGAGTTCGTCGATTTCATCCGGCTCCTCGCGCTCGTCCGGTGCGGGCACCAGGCGCTCGGTGTCTCTCGCGGAGCGGTCATCATCCGAGTCCCCGGTGGCTGACGCACGCAGTGGCCACTCGAGCTCGTCGGTCGTTGCGGCCTCATTTGCGCGACCGCCGGACGGCGTTTGGCGGGTCGACGACGGCTGGATGTAATACGGTGCATACGTTTTCGGCAGCCGTCGCTTCGACCGGTTTGCGATCACACCCAGGGTCACCGCGCCGTTCTGGCGCAGTATGTCGACGGTGGAAACCAGCGCCGCGCGGTCGGTGCGCCCCACGCTGGCGATCACGATGATGCCGTCCGAATGCTCCGCCAAGAGGCTGGCGTCGATTAGCGCCATGGCCGGCGGCGAGTCGATGATCACGATATCGGCGCGCTCCCGAAGGGCCGCGATGACGTTGCGCAGCGACGAGGTTGCCAGAAGGTCGGCCGGGTCGCTGGCTTCGAATCCGGAGGGCAGCACGCGCAATCCGACGAACTCGGTGTTCACCAGGCGCGCGTCGAGTTGCTCGGAGATGCTCTTCGCGTCCGGCTCGCTCGCCTCCCTGAGGATCTCCGACAGTCCCGGTGCATACACGGGCTCGCCGAAATAGGTGGACAGGGTGGGGCGCCGAAGGTCGCCGCCGACAACGATCACGCGCTTGCCGGTTCTCGCCCAGGCGAGTCCGAGGTTTGCGGCGATGAATGTCTTGCCATCGGCCGGCTCGACGCTGGTCAGCACGACTACCGCACTCTTCCGGGGCAGAAGCACCTGCATCGACGTGCGGAGGGATCGCAATCCCTCGCTCAGCTGCGACTGTTCCCGGCTCGCAGCAGGCAGGCGCTCGCGCTTTCGCCGCAGCGTCTTGTCGAACGCCAACTCGCCGAGCGAGGGGAGCTCCGTCAGCGGCTCGATCTCGAACTCCCCGCGAAGCCGGTCATCGAACTGGTCCCTGATGAGTGCAATCCCGATACCGGCGATCAAGCCGGCGGCGAGTGCAATGCCCAGCACGGCGGCCGTGCCCGGCCCGACCGGTGAACCGAGCGGCGCATCCGTCAGCAGCGTGAGGGGCGAGCCCGCATTGGTGAGGGACTCGATGTTCGTGTTCAACGTAGCGAGGTCGGCGAGAGCGTTGTTCAGGTTTGCCAACGCAATGGAGTTCCTGGGATTCGCATTGACCTCCGCCTCGTACTGCACGGCCAGGGCGTTCGTGTCAGTCTGGCGTTTGGTGAGCGTGGCGAGTGCGTTGTTGATCTGGCCCTGCAGGTAGGTCGAATAGACCTTGACCGTCGCAGCTGACCGGTCCTGCGCCGCCTTCGCCGTCGGCCCGATCGCGGTGATTTCGATCGAGTTCGTGGTCTTGTTCTCCTGGACCGTGTAGGTGATCGACTTTGCGATGTCGGTCTCAGTAGACCCGGTGTCCTTTGCGACCTGTTGCATCACCTTGGGTGACGTCAAGGTCGTCGGGTCGAAGTCGACCTGCACGCCGTCGAGCTCGCCTCCGGAAGCTCCATTGGTCACCGTGACGCTCGTGCGGGCAAGCACGGTCGAGGAGTATGACGAGACCTGCAAGGCAAGATACGCGCCGGCAACCACCAGGGCGACCACGATGACCGCG
>Ga0302314_10003884_pt1 | contig 27482 bp, 27 predicted proteins | sample III_Palsa_N2_3_FD_200533 | JGI IMG/M metagenome (GOLD analysis project Ga0302314, IMG submission 200533) | Peat permafrost microbial communities from Stordalen Mire near Abisko, Sweden - III_Palsa_N2_3 | ecosystem: Environmental > Terrestrial > Soil > Palsa > Peat permafrost | place: Sweden...
TATGGCTGTCCATCCGGTTGGCACACGAGGTACATACTCGTGACTCCTTCACGCGCCAGGGACAGACCTTGTTGAAAAAGGCAAGAAATTCACGAATAGCGCGCTTTGAAGCCCCCGGACATCGCACACGCCACTCTCGACCTAAGCACGCACGCTTTCTATAGGCCCTGGGGATGTCATCGACAAAGCAGCTTGCAACTATGACGCCAGTAACGATGAGCACCACTCCGACCGTCAGAATATTCATCATGCCTCCCACGAAGCCCAATGCTCAGTTCGACTAAACCCCCGATGATCCCACTCGCCCCCCTCTCGAAGAGAAAGTTCTAGATCAACTCCGAAACGAGATCCGCCGGCGGACTCTGTCGTTACGCAGCGAAAAAGCCTATCGGCACTGGACCCGGCTACCACCTTTGCCGGCCGGGTGGCGGCCGGCGGTGGTGCTGCGCCCCGCCACCTGTGTTCATGCGCGAACGACCGGTATAGAGGATTTCCGCATTCGGACGCTGCTGGCCAGTTGCGGACGGACGATCCATCAAATAAGTCACCAGATAACACCTGACGAATTGCGCCTCACGTAGGCACGCCTTCAGGGACCTACGAGAATCAGGTCTATTGTGTACGTAACTTGTTTATCCACATAAAATCTCGGGGCCCAACAATCCGACCGTCCCTGGTCCTAAGCTCAAGTGGAGCGAGGCGCTTGCGCTTCTCCCCGGCGACCAGAGCGGTATTGAGTTCGCCCGGCGCGAAGGCGTAGGTCTCGCCCCACTGCCAGAGCGCCACGATCACCAGATAAAGGCTCTCACCCTTCTCGGTGAGCACATACTCACTGTAGGCAGACCCGTCCGACGCAGGAACCATGCCCATAATCCCCACCGCGACGAGCTTACGCAGTCGTGTGGTCAGGATGTTCTTCGCTAGTCCGAGACTCTTCTGAAATTCCCCAAAGCGCCGCCTTTCTCTAAACGCGTCGCGGACGATCAACAACGACCACCAGTCGCCGATTACATCCAGTGAACGGGCGATCGCACAGGCATCGGTTTGAAGATCTGTTCTTTTCCCTTTCATTGCTTGCCCTTCACAGTCAATCTGATGCCTGCGGTTCATCTATTGGGCGGAGGCCTTTCATCCGCCACGATACCCAGCCTATCGTCCTGCGCGTATGTCGGTTGAATCTGGTTGCAAATATAAACCATTCGGAGTAGCCTTTCCATGGTAGTTGCAAAATTAAACCATATGGTCCGGAACTTCCTTGTATGCCTGAAGAAGCCAAGATGCCTTCCTCCGCGCTTGTTAGTCCCTGTCAGCTCGGTCTGTACACGTTGTCCCAGCGTCTGGGGATGACATCGCTGACACGCATGCATCCGACGTCCAGGCCTGGCCGAAGGCGCGATTCCTAGCCAACCCATCGTTCGATGAATCAGAGGAGAGTCAGCATGCGTGCTGTGAGAGCAAAAAATTTTGGCGGCTACGAGGATTTGGAGCTTGTGGAAATTACAAAGCCGCTTGTCGAAGAGGGACGAGTTCTTGTGAAGGTCAAGGCGGCCGGCATTACACCCCTTGATCACACGATTCTCTTTGGAGGGCTGCCTCGCGCAAAGGCGCCGCTTGTATTGGGAGGAGAGGGTGCGGGCGTGGTGGAGGTTTCAGGCGTGCCGGAGTTTCCCGCAGGCTCCCGGGTGATGTTCGCCGGGCCATACGGAGTGACGGAGAACGGCGCGTACGCGGAATGGCTTGCGGTGCGCAAAGAGCACCTATGCTTGATTCCTGACAATATTGACGATGTTTCGGCTGCGGGCCTTCCCGTTGCTTATCTCACAGCCCAGATGGTGCTTGCTCTTGCCGGATTTGAATCCGGCAAGACGGTCCTCGCGCCCGCGATCGGAGGATCGGTCGGCAATGCAGCCACGCAGTTGGCAAGAGCGCAGGGGGCGAAGCACGCAATTTCATCCACGACCAATCATGCAAAGGCCGCACGGGCGGGTGCGCTCGGCTTTCACGAGGTTATCGATCTCTCTGCAGAGAAACTTGGTGACGGGGTTCGCCGGATTACAAAAGGGCAAGGCGCCGATATTGTGATCGACTCGATCGGCGGGGAAGTCCTGAGCGAAGCTCTCAGTTCGCTGGCCATTGGAGGATCGCTGACCACATTGGGTTACGCTGCCGGCCGCAAGGCGACCATCGATGTTACGGATCTGATCTGGAAGCGCGCGAGCATTCAAAGCTTCTCACTGTTCGCGCAGCCTGCGGCTGCATGGACCGCCGCGTGGCGGATCATTACTCCATTGCTTCAATCCGGGGCGATCAAGCCGATTGTGGCGAAGTCATTCCCCCTGGATAAGGCCGCGGACGCTCTTCATTTCCTGGTGGAAGGCCGGCCTTTTGGCAGAGTTGTACTGACCATCTGAACCATGAGGTTGCGCGGTGTGACCGCAAGTGCAGACTCTTCGGCAGCAATTAAAACGCTTACTCGAGGGAGTCTTTAAGGCGCTGAACGTCTCTTCTTGGCGCAGACCTGCCCCGCGCCGGGGTCTCGTTGGTTGTGCTACCGAGCCGCCCAAAACCGGCCGCTGGCCAGTGACCGCAATGCGCAGCCGACTGCGGCCGCCCGAATGACCGAACCCGCCAGAAGCAGTCATTCGTTCGGGTATAAGAGCGCATGCTGAATCTCCCCCCTCGCGGGAATAAGCCCGTGACACCCTAACCGGCATCGCCCCCTATCGATTTCCTGCGCCGAAGCTTCGCTGAAGCACGTGTAAAGAGCCCGCAGATCGATGTCGGCGATCAGGCTGGCCATCGCATATAACCCGTCTAATATCGGCTTAAGTGGCCCAATCAGAACAATGAGTTCCGTTGAGCTGGATATCAGACAAACTGTTCAGAGGACATTGATTTGTAATGCCGCACTCGCTGACTCAAAATCCGCCGAGGCAACCCCTCGTGAGAGTTCGAGTCTCTCCTTAGGCACCATTTAAAAAAGCCCAGTTCGACTGGGCTTTTTGCTTTTTTGCGGCGCCTGACAACAGCTTTTTCCTGCACCCTGTTGGCGCCGCCTGGCAGCCCTGCATCGTTATTTGTGAGCTGACGTACCGACACGGCGCCCCGCCTGGGCGCATGGTGACGGCAATTCACTGCTTCCGCGTTTGTCAGGAGAATAATGATGCTTTATCGCATGGAAAAATTGATCGGCATGTCGATTGCCGCTTCCGATGGCGAGGTCGGCAGGGTCAAGGACATATATTTCGACGATCACAGATGGGCCGCACGCTATCTAGTGGTCCAGACGGGCGGTTGGCTGGAAGACCGGAAGGTATTGATTTCTCCCTATGCAATTACCGGCATAGATTGGGATCTGCGGGTCGTTCAGGTCGATCTGACCAGGCAGCGCGTCAAGGCAAGCCCCTCGTTCGACACCAACAAGCCGGTTTCACGGCAGCACGAGATGGAATTCTCAGGCTATTACGGCTATCCCTACTACTGGAGCGGTCCATTCTCATGGGGGGAAAGCCTGTATCCGCTGCTTCCAACGGGCGCGGTAGCGCATGTCAATCAGGCCGCGCCCGGACACGCCGAGCTGCCGGCTGACCCGCACCTGCGCAGCGCGCGGGCAGTGACCGGTTATCACATTCAGGCCACCGATGACTCGATCGGGCACCTGGAAGATTTTCTGGTCGACGACGAGAGCTGGGCCATACGCTACCTCGTAGTCGATACACGGAACTGGTGGCCCGGCAAGCATGTGGTGATTCCGCCGCAGTGGATCAAGCGACTGGACTGGGAAGGGATGCGTGTCCATGTGGATGTGACGCGCGATACCGTGCAGCACGCCCCCGAATACAATCCAAGCCTCGAATTCTCGCGTGCCAGCGAGACCAGCTTGTATCAACACTACGCGCGGGCCAGCTACTGGCAATAGGACCGCCGCGTCTGGCCCTTCTCCGGCGCCGCGGCGGCGCCGGAGAAGGGCCGGCGATTGCCAATGTTCAAACATCGACTCGCGCGTGAGGTGGGGCTTCTGCTGGCGCTGAAGCTGTTGCTTCTGTCGGGGCTTTATTTCGCATGCTTCAGCCCGGCACATCGCGTGCAGGTCGGCGATGTCCAGGTCGCTACGCGCTTGCTGTCGGCCGCACCGTCCATTCCGCCCAATAACATCAAATAACAGGTCTATTCCATGGACGTCGTCGCGCTGTCGCGCCTGCAGTTCGGCCTCACGGCCATGTATCACTTCCTGTTCATACCGCTGACGCTCGGCCTGTCCGTGCTGCTGGCGATCATGGAAAGTGTCTATGTCATGACCGGCCGCGCGATCTGGCGGGACATGGTCAGGTTCTGGGGTGCGCTGTTCGGCATCAACTTCGCCATGGGCGTTGCCACCGGCCTGACCATGGAATTCCAGTTCGGCACCAACTGGGCCTACTACTCGCACTACGTCGGCGATATTTTTGGCGCACCGCTGGCGATCGAGGGGCTGATGGCCTTCTTTCTCGAAGCGACCTTCATCGGCCTGTTCTTCTTCGGCTGGAACAAGCTGTCGAAAGTCGGCCATCTGATGGTTACTTGCCTGATGGCGCTCGGCACCAATCTGTCGGCACTGTGGATTCTGATCGCCAACGCATGGATGCAGAACCCGGTCGGCGCGCGCTTCAATATCGAGACCATGCGCATGGAAGTCACCCATTTTTCGGAGGTGATCTTCAATCCGGTCGCGCAAAGCAAGTTCGTGCACACCATTTCCGCCGGCTATGTCACCGGCGCGGTCTTCGTGCTTTCGATCAGTGCCTACTACCTGCTGCGCGGGAGTCATGTGCCGCTGGCCCGGCGCTCGATGGCGGTGGCCGCAAGCTTTGGCCTGGCCTCGGCGCTGTCGGTGGTAGTGCTCGGCGACGAGAGCGGCTATACCACCGGCCAGAACCAGAAGATGAAGATCGCCGCGATCGAGGCGATGTGGACGACGGAAAAGGCGCCGGCCAGCTTCACCCTGTTCGGCTTCCCGGATGTGAAGGATCATGTCACCCATTTCCAGATCGAGCTGCCCTGGGTGCTGGGCCTGATCGCCACCCGTTCGATCGATACGCCGGTACCCGGTATCGAGGAGCTGGTGAGCACGGCGCGCAGCCGCATCAGAAGCGGCATGCTGGCCTATGGCGCCTTGCTGCGATTGCGGGCGGACAAGACCGACGCGGGGGCGCAGGCGGCGTTCGATGCCCACCGCGACGATCTCGGATACGCCTTGTTGCTGAAGAAATACACACCCGCGGTGATCGACGCCTCGGACGCCCAGATCGAACTCGCGGCGAACGACACCGTGCCGGCGGTCGCGCCATTGTTCTGGAGCTTTCGCCTGATGGTGGCGCTGGGCTTCTTTTTCATCGGCTTGTTTGCGCTCGCGTTCTGGTACGCCAGTGTTCACCAGCTGGCGCGGCACCGGATATTTCTCAAGTTCTGCGTTGCCGCTTTGCCCTTGCCCTGGATCGCAGGAGAACTGGGCTGGTACGTCGCCGAAGCAGGACGGCAACCCTGGACCATCGACGGCGTGCTGCCGACCTTCCTGTCCGCTTCCAGCACCAGTGCGCAGAACGTGTGGATCAGCCTGTGCGGCTTCATCACGTTTTACACCGCGCTGCTGATCGTCGATATCTATCTGATGGCCAAAACCATTCGTGGAGGCCCGGACACGCCGCACGCCATAGCGGTGATCCCGCCATCCGCTGCACTAGCCGCGAAATAGGAGTCAGCCCATGTTCGATTATGAAACCCTGCGTGTGTTGTGGTGGGCCTTGCTCGGTATCCTGCTGATCGGCTTTGCGGTGATGGACGGCTTCGATCTCGGTGTCGCGGCGCTGCTGCCTATCGTTGGCCGCAGCGCGGACGAGCGGCGGGTCATCATCAATACCGTCGGCCCGGTGTGGGAGGGCAATCAGGTCTGGCTAGTGCTTGGTGCCGGCGCGATCTTTGCGGCCTGGCCCGCGCTGTATGCACTGGCCTTCTCCAGCTTTTACCTGGCGATGCTGCTGGTGTTGCTGGCCTTGATCCTGCGTCCGGTCGGATTCGTCTTCCGCGGCAAGATCGACGACGCGCGCTGGCGCCGCGCATGGGATACGGCTCTGGTCATCAGCGGCGTGGTGCCGGCGCTGGTGTTCGGCGTGGCTTTCGGCAATGTGCTGGAAGGTGTGCCGTTCAACTACGACGCGGATCTGCGCCTGAGTTATGACGGCGGATTGTGGAGCCTGCTCAATCCCTTCGCCCTGCTGTGCGGACTGGTCAGCCTGAGCATGCTGATCGCGCATGGAGGCAGCTATCTGGCCTTGAAGACCGAGGGCGCGATCGCCGCCCGCGCGGCGCGGGCCACACGCATCGCGGCGTTGCTGATGGTGTTGTCGTTCGGCGTCGCCGGCTGGTGGGTGGCGAGGCATCTGACGGGCTATCAGCTGATCTCGGCCCTGGCGCATGACGGGCCGTCGAATCCGATCGGCAAGACGGTGGCCACCGCTGCGCGCGCCTGGACCGGCAACTACGGGCGTTATCCGTGGATGATGCTGGCGCCCCTGCTGGGCTTCGCCGGCGCCCTGTGCGGGGCGATCTGCGCCGGCCGCCTGCGTATGCTGGGGTTTGTCGCTACCGCACTGGCCTGCGCCGGCGTCATTCTGACGGCGGGTTTCAGCCTGTTTCCGTTCCTGATGCCTTCTTCCCTGAATCCCAGTGTCAGCCTGACGGTGTGGGATTCCTCGTCCAGCGCGAACACCCTGGCGACCATGGCCTTTGTCACGGCGCTGTTCCTGCCGATCATCCTGCTCTACACCGCCTGGGTCTATCGGGTGCTGCGCGGCCCGGTAACGCAGGACGCCATCATGCGCGATCCGCACGGCTTTTACTAAGAGCTCCAAAGGAGCACGACGATGTGGTATTTCACCTGGATACTCGGTTTGGGCCTGGCTTGCAGCTTTTCCATTCTGAATGCGATGTGGCTGGAGGTGACCGCGCCGCAGGAAGGTGGGGATGTCTAAAGCCGGCGCGTCGCGGGCCCTGTCGCTGACGGCGGCGGCCGTGCTGGCCCTGAGCTTGACGCTGACGCCGCAGATTCTGGGGCCGCAGGCCGCAAGCGGCGCTGCGCACGGCGGATTGAGCCTGGCGATGCTCGGCATGGCCGGCGGTTTCGTCCACGGTTTCGGCTTCCGTCCGGACAACGTCGCCTTTCGCATCCTGTTCAGCCCCTGGATATCCTGGGCCCTGATGGCCGGCGGACTGTGGATCGCAATTGACTCGGCGCGATAGTTGCCTCATTGCGCAGCCAACAATACTCCAGCGATGTCGGCATGGTTGTCTCAGCGAAGCGGTGCGCGGCGCCCGCTCTTGGCGGATAAGGCTATTCCACTCCGATCACGCCGGCCGTCGTCGCAATCGCCGACGCAGCGGCGGACAGCTCCGACAAGGCATCCTTTTTCTGATTCAGCGCCAGGTCCACGGCATGGCTCCGCCGCTTTCCGCATAGCTCGGCCAGCTTCAACTGCGCATCGTAAGAATCGTGCATTGCGCCAAGCTGATCCTGATAGGCGGTGAGAGCGGACAAGAACCGCTGCATGGGACGCACCGCATACAGCTCGCGAAAGAACTCGGCAACGTAACGGAGCTTCTTGACGCGGATTCGCAAGGCATGCAGATGGAGGCTATCGAGATCCGCGGCCTGGCCCTGATCGCGCTCGAACCGCTTGTAGTACCTGATCAACACTTCCCTGGCGAACAAGGACACCTGAGGATCCTTGGGCGGACCGCCTGCTTCGGGAATCATTTTCGATGTTCTGCCGGCTCCGCGATCGCGGACGAGCGCCATGTAGGTATCGAGATGGCGCATCAGCTTGCGGAATCGCTTGCCGCCAAAATCCTCGGCGCTGCGCCGGGCGGCTTTCTGTCGCTGTCGCGATGCCTTGGCGCCCGCCGCTTTGAAGCAGCGTCCGTGCGGTGCCTTGACGCTCTTGCCCAGGGCGCCGGCGATGAACACATCCCACTCTCGCACGACACCGATCCGCTGCTGCAGCCGGTGCAGCTGCGCGTTCATGTGCGACGAAGATTTCGTGGGCGCCAGGTCACGAAAAACCGTGAGCGCGGTGTGAGCCCGCCTGATCGCGACGCGGAGCCGGTGGACTGCCTTTTCACTCCGTCCGCGCTCAAAGTGCCTGGCGGCCAGGCTGACTTCAAGCAGACATGGCTGCATCACCAGGGAGAACGCGGCGCTTGCGCGCATCGATGGCCGCAAAGCGGATTTTCGCGAGGGGCGTGTCATCGATGCGCGGCGTTTTCAAACCAGCGGCCCGCCTAGATGCCTTGGCTGACGGTCCGTGACTTCAAGCGGCTTCCAGCGCCTTTGAATCCGATAGCACGGCGCGGGCATTTGCCACTTCTTCAGCATTGCCATGCACCATAAGAACATACTTGTCAGCCTTCAGCGCCGACTCGTACTTGATGACCTGGTCCTTGGGCAGGCCGATCTGTGTCAGCGCTCCACCCAAAGCCGACAGTCCCCCGACCACGACCGCCCCTTCCAGGGCTCCGACCAACGTCGCCACTACAGGGCCCGCCATGGCCACCAGGCCTATCCCAGGCAGGAAGAAGACGGCCGGCGCCAGCAGCAGGCCCCAGAAGCCGCCCCAGAAGGCGCCGATGCCGCCCCAGGTCTTGATCCGGTCACCGGCGGTGTAGAAGCCCACCGGATGCTCCTCGCTGTGATAGCCCTTGCCGACCAGCGACAGCTTCTTTACGTCGAAACCCGAAGCGCCGAGGGATCGAATGGCCTGTTCCGCTTCGCTGTGCGTATTGAAGATATAAAGATACGATTCATCTTTTTTCATTGCCTTTCCTTGAAATGCACCAAATAACTTGATTCCAGCTTGCAGAAACGGGGTCCGAACGTGTCGAACCCCGCGCCGGGATCAGTTGACTACCGTGATCTCGTCGACCACGTACTGCACGCCAGGGGTACCCCAGGCCGAATGCGCGGCCAGCTCTCGTTCGGACCAGCTGTGTGCCGTCCCGGTCAGGGTCACGCTCGTGCCATGAACTGCGACTTTGATTTTTTGCGATTCGCTGGTGGCGCGCCGCTTCAATGCCGCCTCGATATCCGATTTGACTGCACTGGTGGACACCTTGGGCTTGACGGCGATATTGCAGCTGACGCCGCGAACCCCCGTGAGGTGGCGGATCGCGCTTGCCGCGGCCTGCCGCTGATAATCCCAGTCCACTTCTCCAGTCAGCGTGATCCAGCCGTTTTCGACCATGACCTTGAGGCTGCTCTTGGGCACATCCGTCGCCCACTGCAGCACATTTTCCACCGAGCGCGCGACGTCAATATCGGTCCGCGCACTCGTTCCCGGAAGCTTGACTTCGATCTCGACAGTCAGGGCCTTGACGCCCGCCACGCGTTGCGCGGCGCGTTCGGCGTCCCACTTTTCCGCGTAACAACTCACGTGACCAGCCAAGGTCACGATACCGTCTTTGACTTCGACACCGATCTGCGCTGCGTTGATTGAAGGCTCCCAGCCAAGTTCAGCGGTGACGTCCTTCTGTAGTTGTGCGTCTGTTTTCATGTTGGTCTCTCGATCTTGTTGATGGTCCTGAAGACTGCACCCGATGTGCCGCGAGGTATGTACGGGGACTCTCTTACCGGGCGAAATATTCGTGGGCGTTCAGGTCAATGCCCTCACCAGTTCGCGGATGGCTGCGGCTCCGGTACCATGTGGGCGATCAGGGAACAAGAACAGCAGCACCCTTGAAGCGGCCGGCCCGAAGATCCGCCAGCGCCCGGTTGGCCTGGTCGAGCGGATACTGCGTAGTCTCGGTGACAATGCCGATCTCCGGCACGAGGCGCAGGAAGTCGATTCCATCCTGCCGCGTGAGATTGGCGACCGAGACCAGCTGTCGCTCCTCCCAAAGCAGCTGATAAGGAAAGCTCGGGATGTCACTCATGTGGATGCCGGCGCACACGACGCGGCCGCCCTTGCGGACCGCCTTCAGCGCCAGGGGAATGAGTTCCCCAACCGCCGCAAAGATGATTGCCGCATCGAGCGGCTCCGGCGGCATCTCGTCAGATCCACCCGCCCAGGCCGCTCCGAGTCGCCTGGCAAAGGCCTGCGTGCTTGCGTCTCCCGGCCGCGTGAAGGCGAATACCGATCGGTGCTGCCATTTCGCCACTTGCGCCACGATATGGGCCGCCGCACCAAATCCATATAACCCCAGTTTTTTTCCTTCTCCGGCAATCACCAGGGAACGCCAGCCGATCAGACCGGCGCAGAGCAAGGGAGCAAGCGCCACGTCGCTGCCGGCTTCGCCGAGCGGAAACGCAAAGCGCGCATCGGCGATCGTCGCCGTGGCGAAGCCACCGTCGCGCGTATAGCCGGTGAAGAGCGGACGATCACACAGATTTTCCTGGCCGGCCTTGCAATAGAGGCAGGTGCCGCAGGTATGGCCGAGCCACGGGATGCCGACCCGCTCGCCCATGCGCAAGCCCTCAACGCCGGCGCCGATCGCATCAATCCGGCCGACGATCTCATGGCCGGGGATAATCGGCAGCTTCGGGTCGGGAAGCTCACTGTCGATGACATGCAGGTCGGTGCGGCATACGCCGCAGGCGCCAACCTTGACCCGGATTTCCCCGGCACCCGGCTGTCGATCGGCGAGCTCCGTCCATTCAAGAGCAGCTCCGGACCTGTTCAGTACCATTGCCTGCACGGCGCACTCCGGCAATCAGCGCAAGGCCTGTTGCGCCATTTCAAGTAGTTGCGGCGGCGTCTCACTGGAGAGATCCGCGACAAGCTCACGGACGATGCGCCGATGCGTCTCCGGGTGGTGCGAGCGCAGATATTCGGTCAGGTTATGCGCCGCGTTGCTCTTTCCCGTCCCGTGGCCCACCACGACGATTCGGCCGCCGGCAGACAAGGCTTGAGCAATCCGCTCGTAATAAGCAGGGTCTTCCGGTGCCCGCTGGCCTTGCTCGCGCGATTGGTCCTTGTGAGTGAGATGATGCAGAAAATGGTGCGGATCGTATGGCTTGATTTCGAGTTTCGACTCTTCGTTGATCGTGCCAGACAGGGCGTAAAGCCTTGCCTCGTGGTGATCCACGACGACCATGAGACTTGGCGCAGCCGGACTTGCGTCCGAGGCGGACTGTGTCGGGGCTTCAGGTGACCATCCCGCCCGCTGAAGGAATTTTCGCAATTCGATCACTTCGGAACCCGGAAGGTCCTTGGTGTGCGGTTTGTGAAAGCGGTGGCGTTCGCCGGCCACTTCAAACGTGGCCTCGTTATTGGCCTTTTGATCGACACCGCCGATTTTTTTTATCAGCGCGACGACATCGTTCCATTCGAGATTGTGCACCAGGGGATGACGGAATATGGCTTCCAGGGTTTCCGAATGTGCGCCGGCCAGGACCGAGTGGTTTGGCGCCGCCGCATCGTTGCGGCTCACGGTATGTATTGTTCTCATTTTAATTTCCTCACTGCCAAACAAATATTTTCACACTACCGGACGCCGTTGGTTCAGCCATCGGCTTTCGAGCTGCACGCTTCTGCATATCGCTTCATGCCGCCGTGAAATCGAGCACCACGCGAGACGCCACATCGCCGTGTTCAAGCCGGTTGAAGATCTTGTTAATCGAGGACAGCGGCTGCAGCTCGATGTCGGCCTTGACCCTGCCATCCGCGGCGAAAGCGAGCGCTTCGGCCATATCCTGGCGCGTGCCGACAAATGATCCGCGGATGGTGATGCAGTTCGCCACCACATCGAATAGCGGAACCGGGAATTCGCCCGGGGGCAGGCCGACCAGTACGCAGGTACCGCGCTTGCGCGTCATGCCGATGCCCTGCTTGAAGGCGATGAGCGAGGGCGCCGTAATCAGAACGCCATGCGCCCCGCCATCGGTGCGCTTGGTTACGGCAGCCGCAGGGTCGCCTGTCTTGGCATTGATCGTCAGGTCGGCGCCGAGTGTCCTGGCATGCTCGAGCTTGCCCTCGTCGATATCGATGGCACAGACCTGGAGACCCATGACCTTGGCATATTGAATGGCCAGATGGCCGAGCCCGCCGACACCGGAAATGGCGATCCATTCGCCCGGCTTGGCCATGGTTTCCTTGACTCCTTTGTAAGTGGTGATCCCGGCGCAGATGATCGGCGCCGCATCCTTGGCTGCAAGGCTGGCGGGAATATGGGCAACGTAGTTCGGGTCGGCGAGAATGTACTCGGCGAAACCGCCGTTCTTGGTATAACCGCCGAATTGGGCTTGGGCGCAGACGGTCTCCCAAGCCTTCAGGCAATACTCGCAATGACCGCAAGCCGAGTAAAGCCATGGCACCCCGACGCGATCACCTTCTTTTACGATCGTCACACCCGCCCCGACAGCGGCAACCCGCCCGATTCCCTCATGACCGGGAATGAACGGCACTGTGGGCTTCAATGGCCAGTCGCCATGCGCGGCGTGAAGGTCGGTGTGGCACACACCGCAAGCCTCGGTCTTGACCAGGATCTGTCCCGGCCCTGGGGTGGGAATATCCCACTCCCGCAGCACCAGGGGCTTGCCGAACTGTTCGACCACTGCAGCTTGCATTTTGCGTGTCATGGGTAACTCCTGTTTTGAGATGGGCGCAGGCGGGTAGTCGCTCAAGTGCCGGTCAGGCAGCGGCGGCCAGGCCCAGACCTCGAACCGCTTCGATCATTTTCACCAATACGGCCTGGGCATCGCCGTAGACCATGTTGCAGTTGTCGCCGTAGAACAGGGCGTTGACGATGCCGGCATAGCCCTTGCCCTCGCCGCGCTTGACCACATAGACCTTTTTGGCCTTGTCGGCGTTGAGGATCGGCATGCCGAAGATCGGCGATGATTTGTCGGTGCGAGCAGCCGGGTTCACCACATCATTGGCGCCGATAACGAGGGCGACGTCGGTGCTGGCGAATTCGTCGTTGATGTCTTCAAGCTGGAAGATGAGGTCGTAGGGCACCCCCGCCTCGGCCAGCAGGACGTCCATTTGACCCGGCATGCGTCCCGCCACCGGGTGGACCGCGAACTTGACCCCGACGCCGGCCGCCTGCAGCATCTTTACGAATTCATAAAGCTTCTGCTGCCCTTGGGCGACAGCGAGACCATAGCCAGGCACGATGATGACCTTGTTCGCATAGCGCATGGCAATGCCGGCGTCGCCCGCCTCCGCCGGCTTGAGGCTGCCTTTGATATTGCCTGGCTTGTGCTTGGCAACGGCCCCGAAGTTGGTGAACAGGACATTGCTGACCGAGCGGTTCATCGCCTTGGCCATGAGCAGGGTCAGCAGCAGACCGGCGGCCCCGACCACCATGCCGGCGATCATCAATGCCGGGTTCTGCAGCACGAAGCCTTCGAATCCGACCGCCAATCCGGTGAAGGCGTTGAAGATCGAAATCACCACCGGCATGTCCGCACCGCCGATCGGTAGCGTCATCAGGACACCGAAGATCAGGGCACATCCGAAAAACAGGTAAATCAATCCGGGCATGACGGTCAGTTGCCCGGCGTCGCCGCTTGCCACGAATGCGATGTAGGCGCCTATGGAGAGGGTTGCCAACATGACCAACCCATTGAAATACTGCTGGCCTTTTACCCGCAAAGGCTGGTTGATGACGCCGTCGAGTTTGGCCCAGGCGACGAGCGAGCCGGACAGGGACACTGCGCCGATCAGGGCGCCGATCAGGGTCACCACCAGCTGGGTTGCTCCCTGCGCCTTGTTGCCGAGCAGTTCAACCGCCGCGATGGCGCCGGCGGCGCCGCCGCCCATGGCATTGTAGAGCGCGACCATCTGCGGCATGGACGTCATCGGCACCTTTCTGCCGCTCCACCAGGAAGCGCCGCCGCCGAGGCCCAGGGCGATCACGGCAAGCCCGATGTTGGCGCTCAAATAGGGCCTGGTCGCCGCACTGACACCGAAGACGTAGAGAAAACTGGACAGGATGGCAACCAGCATGCCCAGACCGGCCACGAAGATGCCGGAGGATGCCGTGACCGGCGACGACATGCGCCAGAGACCGTACATGAAGAGAAAGGCGGCGGCGAGGTCGACGGCGCCTATGGTCAATTGCGGAATTGCGTGGAGCATTTCGATTCCTCAGCCCTTCTTCGGATGATGGGACTTGGTGTGGCGGGACTTCGCGTGCGCGGGCTTGTGAGCGCTGGGCTGGAACATGGCCAGCATGCGATCGGTGACGGCATAGCCTCCCGCCACATTGCCCGCGCCCAGAAGCACGGCGATGAACCCGATCACCTGCTCCCGTACCGAGCTGGCGTTGAGCAGCGCGAACAACCCGCCTACGACGACGATCCCGTGCACAAAGTTTGACCCCGACATCAGGGGCGTATGGAGAATTGCGGGAACGCGGCCGATGATCACCCAGCCGGAGAATGCAGCGAGCATGAAGATGTACAGGGCAAGAAAGCCGGAAATGGTGATCTGGGAGTCCATGGCTAGTTCCTGATTCGATTCAAGCCGCTTTCGCGGCGGGCGCGCGCAGGGCTTTCTTGATGACGCCTCCGGGCTTGGTCTCGTGCGCAGCCGCCTTGTCCATGCGCTGGCCATCATGTGTGAGAACTGTTCCAGCCAGGATCTCGTCGTCCCAGTCGAGCTTGATCACGTTGTCCTTCAGCATCAGGGCAAGCAGGTTGTACTGGTTCTTGGCGTAAAGCTCGCTGGCATCTTCGCCCAGCAGGGACGGCACATTCAGGGGCGCCACAATGGTGACCTGGCCGATGTGTGTCGTTCCGCCGGGACGTGTGTCATCGCAGTTGCCGCCGCCTTCGGCGGACAGATCGACGATCACCGCTCCGGCCTTCATTCCCGACACCTGCGCCGAAGTGATCAGCTTCGGCGATGGTCGGCCTGGAATGGCGGCCGTCGTGATGATGAGATCGGCCTGCTGAATATGCCGGGTCAGCACCGTTGCGACCTTGCTCTTTTCATCCGCACTGAGTTCGCGCGCATAGCCGCCCTTGCCGCGCGCATCCACGCCGGTTTCGACAAAGGTGGCGCCCAGGGAAACTGCCTGCTCCTGGGTTTCCGGGCGCACGTCATAGCCTTCAACGACGGCGCCCAGGCGGTGCGCGGTGGCGACAGCCTCCAGGCCGGCCACACCAAGGCCCATCACCAGCACCTTGACCGGTCCGATCGCCCCCGCGGCCGTGGTGATCTTCGGCAGGATACGGGCCAGCTGGGTCGCGCCAAGCATTACCGCGTAATATCCGGCCAAAGCGGCCTGACTGGATAAGGCATCCATCGCCTGTGCGCGCGAGATGCGCGGAACGCGCTCCATGGCGAAGCAGGTGATCTTCCTGTCCAGCAGGCGCTGCATCAAGGCCTGCTCCCGATCGGCGTATATGAAGCAAATCAGAATCGCGCCTTCCTTCATTGCGCCGACAACCTCCAGCGCGGGCGGCTGCACCGCGAGAACCACATCGGCGTCGCCGACCAGGGCTTTGCGGTCGTCCATGAAGCTCACTTCTGAATACGCGGCGTCCGCCAGATTGATGGCCTCCGCCGCACCGGACTGCATATGCAGTTTCGCACCCAGCTTGAGCAGCTTGGGTACGACCGAAGGAACGAGCGCCACCCGGCGCTCGTGTTGCTGTGTTTCCTTCAGAACCGCGACGTTGACGTACATGGCCATGCTCAGGCCGGTGCGTCGAGATGGACGGTGCGTACCAGCTTCCTGTTCACGAACTGCTGGATTCCCATGTCCCCGAGTTCGCGCCCGTACCCGGAATCCTTCACGCCGCCGAACGGCAGCTCCGCATCGGTCCAGTCGATGTTGTTGATGAACATCATTCCGGTATCGACCTGGCTCGCCACGCGCTTGCCTCGCGCGAGGTCTCTGGTGAAGACCGACCCGCCGAGGCCGAAGTCCGAGTCGTTGGCCAGCGCGATGGCTTCTTCCTCGTTCTTGACGCGGAAGAACAGCGCCACCGGGCCGAAGAACTCGGCGCGGAATGCGGGATTGCCAGGCTTCACATCGGTCAGGATCGTCGTTTCCATGAACGAGCCGGGACGGTCGATGCGCTTGCCGCCCATCAATATCCTGGCGCCGTGGGCTACCGCTCCGTCGACCTGCTTCAGCAAATCAACCAGCGCCACCTCCTGCGACATGGGGCCTTTGGTGGTCTTCTCGTCCATCGGATCGCCGGGCTGCTGCAGCGCGAGCGCCGCCTGGAACTTTTCAAGGAATTTGTCGGCGATCGAGTCCAGAACGATGAATCGCTTGGACGCACAACAGGTCTGGCCCTGGTTGTACATGCGCCCCCATACCGCCCACGGAATGGTCTTTTCCAGATCGGCGTCGTCGAGCACGATGAACGCATCGCTGCCGCCGAGTTCCATCGAAGAGGGCTTGAGAATCTGTCCGGCGCGAGCCGCAATGTTTCTGCCTGCCTCGACGCTGCCGGTCAGGGCAACGCCCTTGACACGCGGATCATCGATAACCCGGTCGGACTGCTCGTGGGAGATCAGCAGATTGGTATACAAGCCCGCGGGCGCGCCGGCGTCGACCCACAGCTTCTCGAAGGCAATCGCGCACTGCGGCACATTGCTGGAATGCTTCACCACGACGACATTGCCGGCCATCAGATGCGGACCCGCGATACGGGCCAGCTGGTAAAAGGGGAAATTCCAGGGCTCGACACAGAAAATGACGCCGATCGGGCTGCTTTCCATGTGGGCTTCACCGCGCACGGGATGCAGCTTTTCCGGCGCAAGGAATTTCTCGGCGTTTTTGGCGTAGTAAGCCAGGATATTGCCGCTGAAATTCACTTCTCCCCGGGCTTCGTCGATCCGCTTGCCCATCTCCAGGGTCGCCAGCTTGGCGAAGCTATCGACATGGGAATGCATCAGCGCCGCGGCCTTGTCCACAATCACCGCGCGCTCCTTGTAGCTCTTGTGTTTCCATGTTTTGAAACACGCATCGGCGGTGCTCAGTGCTTTTTCAAGCTGCGCATCGGTGAGAACATCGAAGGACTTGAGATGCTTGCCGTTGTAGGGGTTAACGCTTTCGTAGCTCATGATTTATTTCTCTTTCAATCAATATTCTGTTGCGGGAGCCGAATAACTCCGGCAGGTATGGCCGCTAGGCTTCGATGAGTACCTTGAGCGCCTTCGTCTTTGCCGCATTGGCAAAGGTTTCATAGGCATCCATGATCTGATCCAGCTTGAAGCGATGGGTGATCAGCAGCTTGGGATCGATCTTGTTGGACCGCACGACATTGAGCAGCATGGGGGTGCTGACCGCATCGACCAGGCGTGTGGTAATCGTGATGTTGCGGCTCCACAAGGTCTCCAGATGGAGATCGACCTTTTTTCCATGTACGCCGATGTTGGCGATGGTGCCGCCCGGAGCGACCAGCTTTTCACAAAGCTCGAAGGTGGCCGGAATGCCGACCGCCTCGATAGCCGTGTCGACACCACGCTGATCCGTCAGCTTCAGGACTTTGTCCAATGCCTTGCCGTCGGAACTGTTGATGACCGCCGTGGCGCCGAAGCGCTGGGCCACCTCCAGGCGATTGTCATCGAGATCGATCATGATGATGTCGGCCGGGGAATAGAACTGGGCGGTGAGCAGCGCGGCGAGTCCAATGGGCCCGGCGCCGACGATAGCCACCGAGCTGCCCGGCTGCACTTTGCCGTTGAGCACGCCGCATTCGAAACCCGTCGGCAGGATGTCGCTGAGCATCACCAGCGCCTCTTCGTCCGCATTCACGGGAATTGGATAGAGGCTGGTATCCGCATACGGAATCCGGACGAATTCCGCCTGCGTGCCATCGATGGTGTTGCCAAGGATCCAGCCACCGGTGGTGCAGTGGGAGTACATGAGCTTGCGACAATACGCACACTTGCCGCAGGCGCTGATACAGGAGATCAGGACATGGTCTCCCGGCTTGAAAGCGGCGACGCCCTTGCCGACCGAGTCGACGATGCCCACACCCTCATGACCCAGGATGCGGCCCGGCTGACAACCCGGCAGGTCGCCCTTGAGAATATGCAGGTCGGTGCCGCAAATCGTCGTTTTGCTGACCCTGACGATTGCGTCTGTGGGCGCGGTAATTTCCGGTTTTGGACGCTGTTCAAGGCCTTTCTTGTTGGGGCCCAGATATACAAGAGCTTTCATTGCTGACATCCATGTAGTTGAGAATTGGGGCAACGGGATCCCGTAGCCCGATTCGGCTATCGGTCTGCTTTGGCTACGGGACTGGTGCTGCGGTCTGCCAGACGCTCTTCGTTACAGGAAGAATTTTCTGACCTGCTCCGCAACGTCATCGAATGCGATGTGAGGACGCCTTCGAGGCGACGCGGCTGCCTTCAGCCGCTGACTTTCGGCTTTCGTGAACTCGCCCCCGGGCAAGCCAACGCAGATGCCGGAAAAGGCGTCGCGCTGTTGCAGCGTCGCGCTATTTTCGTTTCGTCCAATCGTGTATTTCATGATGACCTCCAAGGCCGGCATTGCGTGCCGAGATGGGTGCGATTCACGAACACTAATTGATGCACCGGCATCGTGTCGGTACGCTAACTCCCTTATAAACTTGCAAACCTGGAAATGACGGACGGCACTTCTTGGGCGGTTCGACGCCGGAGCGCGCGCGTGATAGCAGATCCCATAGCCGTTATGGAAAAGCCGCTGTTGGATGGTGTATTTCATGGTGATGGGCGGAGGACTTCACGTCCAAAGATCGTCGTATCATCCAAGCCTGGCGCAGCACTACGCGCTCGGTTCGGCGTACAAAGTACATTCCAGTGTCGTAACGCTTGGTATCACTTCCGTCAATTTCTCGACGCTGGCGGTCCGGATGGTTTTACGGGTTTAACCGGCCAGGAAGACCCGATCCAGCGGATTCAGGCGCTTGTATGCAGCCCTGTGATTTCCCCGGCGTGAGGCGCGGGTGTATCGCAAAGAGCCATATTGGACGCGAAGCGGGGATGAGAACTTGACGGCTTGTCAAAAAGCCGCAGCCGCGTGGAATGAAGACACTACGTTAGCCAGGGCACAGACTTCACGGCCGCAGCGGTGTAGTCTGTTACAGATCCATGAAACAAAAGTCCTGAGATTCTCCGGATGATCGCGATCGTCGAGGCGGCGCGGGCAGGACTGCTGCGACGCAGTCAATGGGCGCGGAATCTGGTTGCCGGCGTGGTCGTCGGCATGGTGGCGTTGCCGCTGGCCATGGCCTTCGCCATCGCCTCGGGCGTGAAGCCCGAACAGGGCATCTACACCGCGATCGTCGCCGGCCTTGCGGTATCGCTGTTCGGCGGGACCAGCATCCAGATCGCGGGGCCGACCGGGGCATTCATCGTCATTCTCGCCGGCGTCACCGCCGAACATGGCGTCGATGGCTTGCTGCTGGCTACCAGCATGGCCGGAATCATCCTCATCCTGCTTGGCGTAGCGAAACTGGGCGGAGTGCTGCGGTTCATCCCTAGCCCGGTGATCGTCGGCTTTACCGCCGGGATAGGCGTCATCATCTGGGTGGGCCAGTGGAAGGACTTCTTTGGTTTGGCCACGCCGGCGGGGGGGCATTTCCATCAGAAGCTGCTGCATCTGGTCGAAGCGCTCCCGGCCTTTCATCCCGCCACCACCGGGCTGGCGCTATTGAGCCTGCTGCTGGTGCTCTACGGCTCCCGCGTACCCGGCCTCAAACGCGTCCCCGGTCCGCTGATCGCGATGGTGGCGGCCACGGCGATACAGGCCAGTTTCCGCTTTGACGGGGTCTCCACCATCGCCAGCGCTTTCGGCGGCATCCCCCAGGGATTGCCGCATTTGAGTCTGCCCACCGTGAGCTTCGACCGGCTGGTTTCGCTGGTCCCGGCTGCGTTCACCATCGCCATGCTGGGCGCCATTGAATCGCTGCTGTCCGCTGTGGTTGCCGATGGCATGGCCGGGACGCGTCACGACTCGAACCAGGAACTGATCGGCCAGGGCATCGCCAACATCGTGTCGCCGCTGCTCGGCGGGTTTGCGGCCACCGGGGCCATCGCCCGCACCGCCACCAACTTCCGCAACGGGGGCAACAGCCCGCTTGCCGGCGTATTCCATTCGCTGAGCCTGCTGCTGGTCCTGTTGTTGCTGGCGCCGCTGGCTGGGCAGATCCCGCTATGTTCCATGGCGGCGATCCTGTTCGTCGTCGCCTGGAACATGAGCGACGCGCGCCACTTCCTGCGCATGATGCGCACGGCGCCCCGTGCCGACGTGATCATCCTGATCATAACGTTCCTGCTCACGGTCTTCACCGATCTGGTGGTGGCGGTCAATGTCGGCGTCATCCTGGCGATGCTGCTGTTCATGCGCCGCATGGCGTCTTCGGTGGAAGTGCTGCGAGTCGAGGAGGACGCCATGCAGGCGGAACTGCAAAACAGCGGCCGCTCGCAGCTGCCTGCCGGGGTTCTGGTCTATTCCATCGACGGACCCTTTTTCTTCGGTGCGGTGGAGAACCTCGATCGCGCACTCAAGCAGGCGTCCATGGCGCCGCGCTGCATCGTGATCCGGTTGGGCCGCGTCCCTTTCATGGACATCACCGGAATCCAGACCCTGGAAGAAGCGACACTGCAGTTTGAACGTCATGGAGTACGGCTGCTGCTGTGCGAGGCGCGAACCAATGTGCTGCGCAAGCTGGTCAAGGCCGGGTTCGTCGGAAAGCACATCACCCCCTATCGCTATTTCCGGGATCTGAGCGCCGCTCTGCGCGCTTGCGATGAACCGCCGACGCCAACGGCCCCAGCGATATGACCCGTTAAGCGGGGCCTGGCTGGCCAATGTGCGGAGTCGCACGGATATGGCGTGGCCCGTGGTGTTCTACTGAAATCGGCGGGATCGTGCTGGCAGCCATTGTCGTCGTGCCTGCGCTCCCGCCGAACGAAGGAACCCACGAATGAATTCCCAGCACCAGAAGAACCGCCAGAGAAACCTTCTACTGGCCGCCCTGCCGGAGGCGGAATGTCGGCGTTTGTCCCCCAATCTCGAATGGGTGACTTTGAAGCTTGGTGAGGTGCTGCATGAGTCCGGCATCGGATTGCAACACGCCTACTTCCCCACCGACTCCATCGTATCCCTGTTGTACGTGATGGAAAATGGAGAGTCGGCGGAAATCGCGATAGTGGGGAACGAGGGCATGGTGGGCATCTGCCTGTTCATGGGAGGGGAAACCACCACCAGCCGGGCAGTAGTGCAAAGCAGCGGACACGCCTTCCGGCTGAAACAGGGTTATATGAACGAGGAGTTCGAACGCTCCGGCGCCTTTCGGCGTCTCCTTCTGCGGTATACGCAGGCCCTGTTCACGCAGACATCGCAGACGGCGGTATGCAACCAGCATCATACGGTGCAGCAGCAGTTGTGCCGCTGGCTATTGTTGAGTATCGATCGCCTGCCCGAAGATAAGCTGATCATGACCCAGTCCCTGATCGCCGACATGCTGGGTGTTCGCCGCGAAGGCGTCACCGAAGCGGCAGGCAAGCTGCAGGCGGCTGGCGCAATCAGCTACGTCCGCGGAAAAATCACCGTGCTTGATCGGCCATTGCTGGAACGCACGTGTTGTGAATGCTATGCCGTGGTCAGAAAGGAGACCGACCGCCTTCTGCCCAATGTGACGGCGAAGTAAGAGCAGACGCATCAAGATCAGAGATTTGGATTGGCCTTTTTTATTGGCCGCCCGAATACGCAGGCTCGCCAATCCCCCGTGACGACTCCGGCGGACACGAATGGCAGTTTCTGGATCGGAAAATCATGGCCCGGCGCATTGGCCGAGGTGACCCAGCTGTTCAGCGCCGGATCGTGCGCCTGGTTCAGTTCAAATATATCTGGCTAGGCCTGGTCCGCATTGAAGTGCTTGCGCAGGCCGGCCCAGCAGTCCTGGTAGTCGTGCTGCAGCAGCGGCGACTCCATGGCGGCACGGGTGGGACGGATCACGGTGCGGGACTCGAACATGAAGGCCATGGTGTCCTGGATGTGATGGGGCTGCGTCGTGTCGGCGACGCTGGCCTTTTCGAAGGTCTGCGCATCCGGCCCGTGGCCGCTCATGCAGTTGTGCAGCGAGGCGCCACCGGGCTCGAAGCCTTCAGCCTTGGCATCGTAGGCGCCGTGGATCAGTCCCATGAATTCGCTCGCCACGTTGCGGTGGAACCAGGGCGGCCGGAAGGTGTTCTCCGCAACCAGCCAGCGTGGCGGAAAGATGACGAAGTCGATATTGCTGACCCCCTGCGTATCACTGGCCGAGTGCAGCACCAGGAAGATGGAAGGGTCCGGATGGTCGAAGGAAATCGACCCCATGGTGTTGAAGCGGCGCAGGTCGTACTTGTAGGGCGCGTAGTTGCCGTGCCAGGCCATCACGTCCAGAGGCGAGTGGTCCATATCGGCCGCCCACAGCCGCCCCATGAACTTGGCGACCAGCTTCGACGGCTCGTCGCGGTCCTCGTACCAGGCCACCGGGGTCTGGAAGTCGCGCGGATTGGCCAGGCCATTGGAGCCGATCGGCCCCAGATCCGGAAGCTTGAACAGGCTGCCGAAGTTTTCGCAGATGTAGCCCCGTGCCGCGGCGTCGAGCAGTTCCACGCGGAAGCGGATGCCGCGCGGAATGACGGCGATTTCCTGCGGCTCGATGTCGAGCTGGCCCAGCTCCGTGGCCAGCCGCAGGCGTCCCAGCTGCGGCACGATCAACAGCTCTCCATCGGCGCTGTAGAAATAACGCCCGCGCATCGACCGGTTGGCCACGTAGAGGTGAATGCCGCAGCCGGCCTGCGCTTCCGGCGAGCCGTTGCCGGCGACGGTGACCAGGCCGTCGACGAAATCGGTGGAGGCATCCGGAATCGGCAGGGGCGACCAGCGCAACTGGTTCGGGCTCGGCGCGTCATAGGTGCCGTGCAGACCGTGCGCCGCGAGCGGCTGGAAGGATCCGTGGGTGGCAGCCGGCCGTATCCGGTAGAGCCAGGAGCGGCGGTTGGCGTGACGTGGCGCGGTGAAGCCGGTGCCTGAGAGCTGCTCGGCATAGAGGCCGTAGGCGCAGCGCTGCGGCGAATTCCGCCCGACCGGCAGAGCCCCCGCGAGCGCCTCGGTGGCGAATTCGTTGGCGAAACCGCTTTGATAGGGCAGATCGCTTGCGTCGCGGGAAGGGGGACGCACCACCCCGGGATCAATAGCCATGGCCAGCCTCGGGTTGTTCAGGTCGATGTTGCGCTCGCAACCTATTAGTTGCAAGCGCAACCAATGCTAATGAAGCTACAATCCCCCGTCAACCGGATCAAGAGGCCCGCCGTCACGCCATGAGCGATTCACCCAGCGCCGACCTGGACCTGGAGCACTTCCTGCCGTTCCGGCTGAACCGGCTGGCCGACCTGGTGAGCCGGCAACTGGCCGAGGCGTACCAGGAGCGCTTCGGCATCGACGTGCCCCAGTGGCGGGTCATCGCCACGCTGGGACCCGACCGCTCCTTCACGGCGCAGTTCATCGCCGAGGCGACCCGCATGCACAAGACGCGGGTCAGCCGTGCCGTCGCCGAATTGAATGGCCGCGGCCTGCTGGGCGGAGCCGAGAGTCCGGCCGACCGCCGCGAGTTCCTGCTGGCGCTGACCGCCAAGGGGCGGCGGCTGTATCACAAGCTGGTGCCCCTGGCGCTGACGCGCGAACGCGAGCTGTTCAGCTGCCTTGGCCCCGCGGAGATGAGGACGTTCCTCGGTGGACTGGAGCGCCTGGAGCGTGGACTGGGCGTGACGCCCGGAAAATAAGCCTTGCCTGGAATTCCCACTGGAGCCGTGAATGCTCAAACTCTATAGCTACTTTCGCAGCTCGGCCACCTACCGCGTGCGGATCGCCCTCAACCTTAAAGGGCTGCCGTACGAAGTCCTTCCCGTGCATCTGCTGCGCAACGGCGGCGAGCAACACCAGGCTGCTTATTCCCGGCTCAATCCGGCCCAGCTGGTGCCGGCCCTGGTCGACGGCACTGCGGTCCTGACCCAGTCCCTGGCGATCCTGGAATATCTCGAGGAGGCGCATCCCTCGACCCCATCGCTGCTGCCCGGCGACGCCATGGGCCGCGCCCGCGTCCGGGCACTGGCCTTGACCATCGCCTGCGAAATACACCCGATCAACAATCTCCGGGTGCTGCAGTATTTGAAGCACTCGCTGAGCGTGCCGGACAACGACCGCGACAACTGGTCCCGGCACTGGCTGTCGGCCGGCTTCGATGTGCTGGAACAGATGCTGAGTGAAAATCCGGCGACGGGCAGGTTCTGCCATGGCGACAGCATCACCATCGCGGACTGCTGCCTGGTGCCACAGGTCTTCAATGCCCGCCGCATCAGCCTGTCGCTGGATCCCTACCCGACCATCCGCCGCATCGAAGCCGCCTGCCTGTCGCTGGAAGCGTTCCAGAAAGCCGCACCCGGCGTCCAGCCCGATGCCGAATGAGCGGCGACTAAGGCTTACGCCGGCCTGGACTGGCACCCGGCCTGCTATTGCATTTGCAGCACCACCCGGAACCGCGCCTTTCCGCTCATCATCCGCTCGTATGCCTGCGCGACCTGCTCCAGCGGATAGGCCTCGATCATTGCCTTCACGCCGGTCAGCGCACTGAACGCCAGCGTGTCCTGGCTGTCGATCGACACGCCTGAATACCAGCCCTCGACGCCGCGCTTGCCGGAAATCAGCGGAAACGCCGATACCGCCAGCGGTTCGTGCGGGGCGCCGAGCACGTAGAGCTTGCCGTTGGCGCCGAGGCCGCCGATGGTAGCCGTCATCGCTGCAGCATCCGTCACCGTTGCGAGCACGACTTTCGCGCCACCCAGTTTCTGCAGTTCCGCCGCAACGTTCTGCGCCTGGCTGTCGATGTAATGATGCGCGCCGAGTTTCTTCGCAAACGATACCTTGTCGCCGCCGCGCGCGATTGCCACGGTCCGAAAGCCCATCTTCGCCGCGTATTGGACACCTAGATGCCCGAGACCGCCAAGACCAAGTATCGCCACGGTGTCGCCGGCGACCGCGCCGCTGTTGCGCAAGGCGTTGAACGTGGTCACGCCCGCGCACACCAGCGGGCCGGCTTCCACGAACGCGAGCTCATCCGGAATCAACGCCAGGGCCGTCGCGTTGGCGATCATGTATTCGGCGTAACCACCGTCCAGGGTGACGCCGGTGACCTGGCCGGTGACGCAGGCGAAGAACTGACCGCGCCGGCAGGGCTCACACTTGCCGCAATAACCACCATGCCAACCGATGCCGACACGCTGACCCTTCTTCCAGTCGCCGACGCCGTCGCCGAGCGCATCGATCACGCCGACGACTTCGTGTCCCGGGACACGCGGGTACTGGATCGGCATCACCCCTTCCTTGACGATCGAATCGCTGTGGCAGATGCCGCAGGCTTCCACCTTGACTCGCACGGAGCCGGGACCGGGCTCCGGAATGTCGCGCTCGACGATCTCGAACGCACCTCCCGCCTTTCCTACCTGGACCGCGCGCATCTTCTTGGGCATGGCTCGTCTCCGGGGATTGGGTTCCTTGTCGCATGGGCATCGCAGATGGCCGCCTCACTGAACGGCCGCCCCTAGTCTGCCAGTGTCCGGGACACGCTTGCAGGCTTATAGGACATCGGCACCTCTGCATCCGCGTGCCGAGGTCGCTCCGCTGGCCACGGGCTCGCCGTGTCACCGGTTTTCCACAAAAACCGGTGGCGGCGGCCACAGCAGCGGGCCGCGGCGTGTAACAATAGGTCAAAGGAAGGCCGTCGGGATGCATAGCGGCAGGACCCCCGTGCGGCGGTTTACGACAGCCATCAGCAAGGGATCTCGCAATGAGAATGCGCCTTATGGAAACGAGCCGCGGCTTTGCCCTCTGTGCGGCACTTGCCGTCGCCGCCTGCGGTCACCACGCTCCGCCGCCTGCGCCACCGCCGCCGAAGGTCTCGGTGGTGACCCTCAAGGCACAACCGGTGCCGATCAGCACCGAGTTGCCCGGCCGCGTCAACTCGTTCCGGGAGGCGGAAGTGCGGCCGCAGGTGAACGGGGTCCTGCTCAAGCGTCTGTTCACCGAGGGCGGCGAGGTCAAGGCCGGCCAGCAGCTGTACCAGATCGACCCGGCGCCCTACCAGGCGGCCTACGACAGCGCGGTGGCCGCCGCCGCCTCCGCCCGGGCCCAGGCGGAGCGCTACAAGCCGCTGGCCGAGGCCAACGCGGTGAGCAAGCAGGACTATGACAACGCCGTCGCCGCCGACCTGCAGGCGCGCGCCGCGGTGGAAACGGCGCACATCAACCTGGTCTACACCCGCGTGCTGTCGCCGATCACCGGGCGCATCAGCCGCTCCGCCGTGACGGAGGGCGCGCTGGTGACGGCCAACCAGACCACCGCGCTGGCCACGGTGGATCAGCTGGACCCGGTGTACGTGGACGTGAACCAGCCCAGCGGCACGCTGCTGCGCTTCAAGCGCGAGGCGGCGGCGGGCCTGTTGCAGCAGGGCCCGGCCGGGCAGACCCCGGTGCATCTGCAGCTGGAGGACGGCAGCGATTACGCCCAGGCCGGCACGCTGCAGTTCTCCGAGGTGACGGTGGACCAGGGCACCGGCTCGGTGACGCTGCGCGCGATCTTCCCCAACCCGGAGCGGCTGCTGCTGCCGGGCATGTTCGTGCGCGAACGGATCGAGGAAGGGGTGCGTCCGGACGCGGTGCTGGCGCCGCAGCAGGGCGTGACCCATGACACCAAGGGCCAGCCGGCGGCGCTGGTGGTGAACGCGGACGATACGGTGGAGTTGCGCACGCTGCAGGCGGAACGCGCCATCGGCGACCAGTGGCTGGTCAGCGCCGGCCTCAAGCCCGGCGACCGGGTGATCGTGGAAGGTGTGCAGCTGGTCAAGCCCGGCATCAAGGTGCAACCGGAGGAATTCAAGGCGCCCGCACCGCCTGCGCCGGCCGCGCCGGCCGCAGCCCCGGCAGCACCCGCCGCAGCCCCGCAACAATAGGAGCCGGCCATGGTCAATTTCTTCATCGACCGGCCGATCTTCGCCTGGGTGCTGGCGATCGTGGTGATGCTGGTCGGCGGGCTGGCCATCACCAGCCTGCCGGTGGCGCAGTACCCGAGCATCGCCCCGCCGGCGGTCTCGATCACCGTGAACTATCCCGGCGCCTCCGCAGAGACGGTACAGAGCACGGTGACGCAGGTGATCGAGCAGCAGCTCAGCAGCATCGACCACCTGCTGTACTTCGGTTCCGAGAGCGACAAGGACGGGACCATGGTCATCACCCTGTACTTCGAGCAGGGCACCGATCCCAACATCGCCCAGGTGCAGGTGCAGAACCAGCTGCAGCTGGCCACGCCGCTGCTGCCGACGGAGGTGCAGGCGCAGGGCATCCGCGTGGCCAAGGCCACCCGCAACTTCCTGCTGGTGATCGGCTTCTACTCGGCCGACGGCTCGATGAACAGCATCGACGTCAGCGACTACATCGCCTCGCACGTGCAGGACCCGGTCA
>Ga0302314_10003886_pt1 | contig 27478 bp, 17 predicted proteins | sample III_Palsa_N2_3_FD_200533 | JGI IMG/M metagenome (GOLD analysis project Ga0302314, IMG submission 200533) | Peat permafrost microbial communities from Stordalen Mire near Abisko, Sweden - III_Palsa_N2_3 | ecosystem: Environmental > Terrestrial > Soil > Palsa > Peat permafrost | place: Sweden...
TGCGCTCCAGGGCCGGGGCCAGGTCGTCGACATAGGCGCCCAGCGTGCTCCAGCCTTTCGGCGCCTCCAGCTCGAAGCCGCGCACGAAGGCGTCGTAGTCGTAGAGATCGCGATAGGCGTTGACGCCCAGGATGCGCCAGGCGGTGGCCAGCAGGGCGACCCCGTGCTGGTTGAGCGACCAGCGGTCGCGGATGATGAAGGCCGTCTGCAGGGCCGCATCGGCCTCCCCTGCGGCCAGCTGGGCCTGGCAGAGGGCCACGACCACAGTCAGCTCGTCCGGGGCTGTGGCATAGGCGCGGCGGGCGTGACCGAGGGCCGCGGGAACGTCGAAGCCGCCGGCCAGGTTGGCCGCGGCTGTCTCCACCAGGGGCGACGCGCGAACGGCGGGCGGTGCGCTCATCAGCGAGTCATAGGCGTCTTGCGGCCGACCGGCATATTCCAGCAGCCGGGCCTTCTTCAGGCGCAGGCCGGGATCGCCCGGATGAGCTGTGATCGCCTGATCCAGCGCCTCGGTGGCGACTGAGGCGTCCTCGGTCCGCATCCAGACCAGCTGGGCCAGGTCCCCATGGGCGTCGGCGAAGGTCGGGCGTCGGCGGATCGCCTCGCCATAGGCGTCGGCGGCCTCGTCCAGCCGGCCCAGGCCCTGCAGGGCGCGGGCGTTGACCAGCCAGGTCTCGGGGGCGTCCAGGCCCTTGGCGAAGGCGCGGGCGGCGGCGGCTTGGCTGTCGGCATGGCGCTGCATGTCGCCGTAGAGGCCGGCCAGATTGTGCTCGGCCACGCCGCTGCTCGGCGCGGCGTCGCAGGCGCGTTCGTAGACCCTGGCCGCTTCGTCGAATTTGCGCAGGGACTTCAGCGCCGTGGCGCCAGCGGTCAGGGTGGTGATGTCGGCGTCCGCGCGGGCGACGAAGGGGGCCAGCACCTCGCGCGCTTCCAGCGCCCGGTCGGTGTGGACCAGGAGTTCGCTGAGCTGGATCGCCGCCGGCCGCAGGGCCGCATCGAGCCGCAGCGCTTCCCGCAAAGGTCTTTCCGCCTCGTCCCGCCGGCCAAGGGCCAGCAGCGCCGCGCCAAACAGGTGATGAGCGGCGGCGAGGCTCGGGCTCGCGCGAACAAGCTCGGCGGCCAGGCCGGCGGCGCGCCGATAGTCCCGCGCGGCCATCACCTGGCCGATACGCTGCAGGCTGGATTGTTCTGCAAGGGTCGGCGCAGTCACAGTCACAGGCCGGCGTCCCGCGCGCCGCCGGAGAAGGAGTCCATCGCCGCCATCACCGCCGCCACCATCGCCCGCTCCTCCTGCGCCAATCGCGGGTTCCAGATGTCACAGATCAGGATGGTGCGCACCTGATCGCTGTCGTTCCAGGCCTCGTGCTCGATGGTGTCGTCGAACACCCAGGCCTCGCCCACCTTCCATTCGCGGGTCTCATTGCCGACCCGGAAGCCGCAGCCCGGCGGGACGACCAGGGGCAGGTGCAGGACCAGGCGGGTGTTGGTGACCCCATGATGCGGGGGAATCCGCGTGCGCGGCTGCAGCACCGAGAACATGGCCGCCGGTGAGCGGCGCTGCACAGTGGGCTGAGGCAGCAGCGCGATGGCCTCCATGGTGCGCGGGCAGCGGGCGCAGTGGGCCTCGACCCGCAGGCCGTTCTCCAACAGATGATAGCCGCTCCAGCGGGGGGAGCGGTTCAGTTCCTCCCACTGATCGAGCGGCACATTGGGGGGATAGTTGATGTAGGGCGCCAGCTCATCGGCGTCCTCAGCCAGCACCCCGGCGAGGTCGGCGACGATGCCGGGGGTATGCTGCTCGAACGCTTCGATGAAGGGCAGATCCTCGCGGTCGAGAAACTCGATCTCGGGCAGGCCGGGATAATGAAACAGCACCGGCTCCTGGTGGTAGACCTTCCGCCGGCCGGACAGCTGGTCGATGAACTGGTCGAGGCGACGGCGGGCGGGACCGCCGGCGCCGACCTTCAGGTCCTCAAGATCGCCGTGCAGGGCCTGGGCCTTGGCGACTTCGTAGCGGGCGTGGATGTCCCGGGCGCGGTCGGCGGCGGCGCGCATGGGCGGGGGCATCTGGTCTGCGGGCGGAAGCTGGCTGAGCGCGATCCCATAGGCGGCGCCGGCCTGGTGCGGCGCCCCCAGCCGCTCCAGCAGGGTGGCCTTCATCAGCAGGGCCGGGAAGGCGCGGGGATCGAGGGTCAGAGCCTGGTCCAGGGCGCCCACGGCCGAGGCGTCGTCGCCGAGCATGCGCAGAGCCGAGGCCAGGCCGATCCACAGATCGAACCGTCCGGGCGCCAGCGCCACGGCCTGGTCGAACAGCTCGCGGGCGCCGCGGGGATCGGACGCCATCAGGGCGCGGTCCGCGGCCGCCTTCAGCGCATCGGCGCGTCCGCCCTGGTCGGATATGGTCATCGCCGGGCCCCGCCGCCGCTCAACTGGCCGGTCCCGGCACGCCGAACGGGCGATCATGGATCCATTGCGACATGACCCATTTCTCCCCGCGGGTGATCACCAGGCCCGCGTGCAGGCTGAGCCGGTCCTGCTGGCCGGAGGCGTCGACGTGGGCGAAATAGATGCCGTCGCCCTTCACGCCTTTGAAGCGCACCCCCGCCTTGGGGAAGTCCAGCTCGCCGCCGTCGAAGCCGTCATTGAGATAGAGCAGGAAGGTGACAATGCGGTCGCCGAGATAGCCGCCTTCCGGCCCGTAGCCCTCCACCGCATTGCCGATGCGGTCGTAGTGGGGGTTGATCTTCTCCCCCAGGGCATAGTGGAACACCCGCGGCGGCTCCATCGCCACGGTGGGCAGCTTGGTCACCTCGGCGATGCGGGCGCGGACCAGCAGCAGCACCAGGTCGGTGTTCAGGATGTCGAACTGATAGTCGCTGCAGGTGCGGTGGGGGTCGACCTGTTCGGTCTTGGTCTCGCCGTCGTACATCATCGCCGGCCGCATCCGCCCCTGGGCCCTGGCCTTGATCCAGTCGCAGACCGGCGCGGAGGCGAACCGCTCCGCCATGCGGATGCGCGGCGCCTCCCACAGGGGCTTGCGCGGCGGTGGGGCGATCCAGGCGGCGATGTCGATCCGGCCGGCCAGGGCGGCCCAGCTTTCGGTCGAGGTCAGCGGCGCAGCAGCGTCCGGGCCGGCGGCCAGAAGGCGGATCTGCGCCTGGGCCGTGGCTGATCCGCGTTCGGCCGCCCGGGCAAGATAGTCGAAGGCCAGAGGCCAGCTCTGCGGCGCGAAGGCGCCGATGCCCGACAGGGTCGCCATCGACTCCAGCGCCGCGGCGTCGCCCCCGGCCGCGCCGCGCTCGATCCAGGTGAACCCCGCCTCGGGCTCCAGCGGCGCCCGGTCACCGATCAGCAGGCGCGAGCCGAGCTGGCCCATGGCCGTCGCGTCGCCCCGCTCGGCGCGGCGTCGCAAGTCCGCAATCCCATTGTCAGGGCTTGCGTCCACCACGGCGGCAATGTCTTCGCGCGAGTCCATAGGCTTCTGTTTCCGTTACCTTTTCAGGGGAGAGGCGGGGTGGAATCTGTTCGGCGCCGCCGGGCGTGTCAAGCTGTGGACAGCCACGGTCCTAAACCACCGCCCGATTGCGGATCCACTGTGACAGCAGCCACTTTTCCCCCCGCGTCGGCGCCACGCCTTCGTGCAGGGTGCGGGGGTCGGGGGCGCCGGTGGTGTCGACATTGCCGAAATAGAGCGCCCCGCCGGACGCACAGCGATGGCGGACCTGAGCCAGGGGGAAATGGGTCTCGCCGGCGTCGAAGGCGTCGTTGAGATAGACCAGGAAGGTGATCGCCCGTTGGCCCCGCTGGGCGATGTCGGCGGCGTGGCCAGGCAGGTTCGGGTCCAGATAGTCGTAGTGTCGGGCGAACCGCTGGCCGGTTTCATAGTGCAGCACCTGGGTCGGTTCGAAGGCCGTGACCGGAAAGCCGATAGTGGCGGCGATGCGCGCGCGCACCAGCAGCAGGATCAGGTCCACGTCGAGAAAGCCGAACTCGAAGGCGCTGTTGCTGCGCCCGGCGCCCCCCGAGGCGGCGCCGGCGTCGGCGTCATAGACCTTGGCCTGGCGGGTGCGGCCCTGGCTGCGTGCGACAAGCCAGTTGCAGATCGGCTGGCTCAGGAACGCATCGATGGTGACGATGCGGGGAGCCACGGACAGCACCTGCTTGCGGCACGGCGCGGTCCAGTCCTCGAGCCGGATGGCGGCGCGCAGGGCTGGCCAGTCGCCGGACGCCCCGCCCTGCCCGAGCAGCGTCAGTTGGGCCTGGGCGGCGGCCAGGCCGGCTGACGCGGCCGCTCGCAGATGGTCCAGCGCGGCGCCCCAGTCCTGCGGCGCGCCGACGCCGGCGCCGCGCAGGACGGCCATCAGGGCGTGGGCTTCCGCATCGCCCGCCGCGATCGCCGCCTGGACAGCGACATAGGCGCGCGGGACGCTGTCCGGCTGGTTGACCTGAAGCAGGGCCTTGGCGTCCTCCAGCGTGCTCATCCGCCTAGGCCGCCGGATAGCCGAACCGCTCGACCCAGGGGGCCAGGCGGGGAAGAATGGGCGCCAGTTCCTGGCGATAGCGCCGCCACTGGCCGGCGCCGTCGGTATAGAGGCCGCGAGCGATCTGGGCGGAGCTGGCGCTGGCCACGTCGCCGCGTTTGGCGCGGCCGGCGAAATCGGCCAGGTCGTCCCGCCAGGGCGCGCCGATGAAGGCGCAGACGGCCTTGGCCTCAGCGGCGACATTCGTCACCAGCCGCTCATAGACCAGCTGGTGTTCGGCATAGGTGAAGGCCGTGCGGAACGCCTCGGTGAAGCCCATCATGCCGTCATAGAGGGCCGCGGCGCGGTCGAGGTCGAGCAGCTCATAGGTCGACGGGTTGAGGTTGAACCGGCGGCGAAAACAGCTGAGCACCACATCGCGGGGATCGCGGATGGAAAAGACCACCTTGGCGTCCGGGAACAGCCGGTAGATCAGCGGCAGCTTCAGGGCGTTAAACGGGTTCTTGTCGATGAAGATGCGGCCGGCGGGGTCGGAGCCAAAGGCCTTCACACAGGCCCAGTAGTCTTCGCGATAAGGGGCGAGATCGGCGTCGCGGGCGACCATCAGCCGGCTGAGGGCCGCCGGGTCGGTGAGCCAGGCCCGCACCGAGGCCTGCAGCGTATTGCGCTCCTCCAGGGACACGATGTCCGGATGGGCGGTGAGCATACTTTCGATCAGGGTGGTGCCGGAACGAGGAAAGCCCATCAGGAAGACGTGGCCCGACGCGGGGCTGGCGATGGACAGGCTGGGCGGGCGGGCTTGCGGGCGCTGCGCCCTGGCCCAGGGGGTCATCCAGGCGACGGCGGCGGCCACGGTGGGCTGGCCGGGGGCTTCGAAGCGGGGCTTGGCGTCCTTGATGAAGAGGTCGTTGCCGGCCTTGTAGGCGGCGAAGGCTTCGGCCGGGCGATCGGTGGCGTTGAGTACGTCACCGAGCTGCCCCAGGCCCACCGCGCGGTCGAACTCGCCGATATCGGACCGGGCCAGCAACTCGCGCAGGCGTCGCTCGGCGGCGGCGGGATCTGACGCCAGCTCCACATCGGCCAGGGACAGGATGGCGGTCGGCTGGCCCGGCTGAAGCGCCAGCACCTTGCCCGCGTAGTCGCGGGTGGCCGCCGCGTCCCCGCGCCGGGCGGCCAGATGGGCCAGGCTGGCCCAGGCGAAGACGTGGCCCGGGTTCAGTTCCACGGCCTTCAGATGCGAGGCGGTGGCCTTGGCGGTTTCGCCCAGCCGCTCCAGAACCCACCCTCGATTGAACCAGCCCGGCTCGAAATCCGGGTTCAGCGCCAGGGCCTGATCATAGCATTGCAACGCCTCTTCCGACCGCTCCATCCGCGCCAGGCAGAGGCCGCAGGCGTTGAGGATGGCGAAGTCCTTGGGCGCCAAGACGTGGGCGCGCCGCAGATCCGCCAGGGCCTGGTCGAACCGGCCGGCCTCCTCGTGATCCAGCGCCCTGAGGTTCAGAAAAAGCGGATGTTCCAGACGACGGGACAGGGCCTCGCCTGACAGGGACTTGGCTAGAGGCACATCGCGCGCGCGCAGGGCCGCAGTGACCGCGTCCAGGGCCTGCGCCAGGGGACCTGGTTGTGTTGGGGCCGCGTCACCGGTCATGCGGGCGTCAGCCGACCGCTCGGTCAGTCCGCGTCATAGCCGAACCGTTCGATCCATGGTTGCAGGATCGGCAGCACCGGCTTAAGCGCGAAATCATAGTGGCGCCATTGGCCGGCGCCCTCGGCATAGAGGCCGCGGCCGACCTGGGTGCTGCTGGGGGTGGCGATCGGCCGCCCCCGCGCCGTCTGGGCGAAGTCCTTCAGCTTCTCGGTCCATTCGACGCCGAGGAAGTCGCAGAGCTTGCGGGCCTGGCCCTCGAAATCGGTGACCAGGTCTTCGTAGCGGAGGAAGTGGATCTGCAACGACAGCCGCTCCCGATAAGCCTCGCCGGCGGCCATCACCGCCGCATAGTAGTGGGCGGCGCCCTCGATGGAATTGAACTCGTACATGGAGGCGTTCATGTTGAAGCTGCGCCGGAAGCAGCTCAGCACCACATCGCGCGGGTCTCGCAGGGCGAAGATGATCTTTGCCCCTGGAAACAGCTTGGCGAGCAGCGGCAGGCGGATGGTGTTCAGCGGGTTCTTGTCCACGAACACCTTGCCGGCGGGATTGACGCCAAACTCGCTCACCCGCTTCCAGTAGGAGTCTCGGTAGGGCTCCAGCAGGTCGGGGACCACATTGGCCAGGCGGGTGACGTCGCCGTACCGGGTCAGGAACTCCCGCGCGGCCTCCAGCAGCAGGGGGCGTTCTTCCAGGGTGACGATGTCCGGATGGGTGGCCAGCACCTGTTCCAGCAAGGTAGTGCCGGACCGGGGGAAGCCTGTCAGGAAGGCGTGGGCCCGCTCGTCGCGCTTGGCCGACAGCAGGGAATGCGGCGTCCAGGCCTCGGCGGGGGTCTGGTTGAACTCCTCGAGGATCGCCTTGGCCGCCTCGGTGGCGCTGTTGCCGCCCGGCGTCTCGAACACATGGGCGTGGCGCTCGCGCAGATCGGCCTTGCCCTTGGCGTAGGCGGCGTAGGCCTTGCGATAGCGACCGGCGCCGTCGAGGGCGTCGCCGAGCAGGAGCCGGGCGTTGGCGCGGGCCAGGGGTTTGAGGTGCGGCAGGGCGATGATGGCCTGCAGGCGGCGCTCGGCGGCGTCGAACTTGCCCTGGCCAATCTCAATCCGGGCCAGGTTGGTCACCGCGTCGGACTGCAGCGGGTCCAGGGCCGCGGCCTTTTCCGCATAGATCTGGGCCGAGGCCCAGTCGCGGCGGCGCACGGCCGTGCCGGCCAGGCCCGCCAGGGCGTCGGCGTGGTTGGGGTTGAGCGCGACGGCGCGCCTATAGCCGGACTCGGCCGCCTCCAGGGCGCCGAGCCGTTCGGCCGACCAGGCGTAGCCATAGCTGGCTTCGGCGGAGTTCGGGTCGAGGGTGATGGCGAGCTGGAAGATCTGCGCGGCTTCCTGGCGCCGGTCCAGCTCGAGCAGGCAAAAGCCCATCACGGTGAGCAGGGGCACGCTCTGCGGCTCGGCCTCCAGGGCCGGCTGCAGTTCCAGAATCGCCTCCTCGAAGCGGCCCTCGGCTTTCAGCTGCAGGGCGACCAGCTGACGGACCAGGGGATGGTCCACCCCGTCGGCCCGGGCCTTGACGGCCAGCGCCATCCCGCGCCCGAGGTTCTGGCCCGCAGCCGCGGAGACTTCATCGAACCGCGCCTGGGCGGCGGCGGGGGAAAGGCGGGTGGCGGTCGGGCTTGAAACCATGTCGAGGCGTCTTTCGCGTCGGCGCAATCGCCCGAGGAACAGAGGCGGACAGGCTATCTCCGCCAGATCAGGCAAGCAAGAAGTCGGAAACGAGCAGGAAGTCGGGGGCGCATCAGCGCAGCCCGGAGGCGGCTTGGTGCGCAGGCCAGAAAAAGAAGGGGCCGGGCAGGACCTCAATCATGAGATCCGACCCGGCCCGAACTTTAAGCAGGCTTTACCGTTCGACTTAGAAGTCGGCGGTGATGCCCAGGAACATCACGCGACCCAACGGATCATAGACCTGCGGGTAGGTGTTGCCATTCCCGAAGGGCGGGCCCGAGATACCGAAGCTGTTCGCGTCGACCAGCGGCGGGGTCTTGTCGAACACGTTGTTCATGCCGCCGCGGACCGTATAGCGGTCCTTGAACTTATAGCTGAAAGCCAAGTCCATGTAGTCGAACGACGGGATGTTCTGGTCGGAGGCTTGCAGGTCCTTGTAGAAGTTCTGCACCGGACCTTGGTTGGTGTTGAAGTCCAAGGTGGCCGGGCCGTAGTGACGCCAGGCCGCTTCCAGGGTCAGGTTCCACGGCGTGTTCCAGCTCACCCGCAGGGTGTGACGCCACTTCGGCGACGGGGCCCCGCAGGTCACGCCGAACAGGCCGGCGCAATCATATTGGGTGCCATCCGGCAGGACCGTGGTGAGGTTGTTCAGGTAGGTGCCGTTGAACACGAAGGTCAGCGAACCCATGTCGCCCATGCCATAGTCGGCCAGGCGGAAGTGGTACTGAGCTTCGACGTCCACGCCGCTGGTCTTCAGGGCCGAGGCGTTCAGGAGAGGCTGGTTGACCTCGCCGAGACCTTCGCCGCCGAACACGCCAAAGTTGGTGCCTTGGAAGCGGTCGATGTTGTTGCAGTCCGACGCGTTTCCGAGCAGGGCGCAGTTCGCGAAGATGGTCGTGAACGGAACGCTGACGATGGCTTGCTTCACGTCGATGTTGAAGTAGTCGACGGTCAGCGAGAAGCCGCGGAAGAAGGTCGGGGTGAACACCAGACCGTAGGAGAAGGTGTCAGCGGTTTCCGGCTTCAGGTTGGGGTTGCCGCCCGAGAACGATCCGCATTGCGCGGCGGGGCACGGGTCGGTGGTGCCGTAGATCGGACCGAGGGTCTGGCCGTTAAAGACGTAACCGCCGTTCAGGAACTGATTCATCGTCAGACCCGGCAGGCTGTGCGTGTAGGTGTTGTAGCACTGCGCCGCCGTGATGGTGGCGGTAGCGCCCGCGGCGCAGGGGTCGGAGCCCCCCACCAGGCCGGGCGTGGCCGGCAGGAAGAGTTCCTGCACGTTCGGCGCCCGCACCGCGCGCTCATAAGAGCCCCGGAACATCAGGTCGCCGGTGGTCTGCCAGTCCAGTTCGAACTTGTAGGTCGAGTTGCCGCCGCCGGAGGTATAGTCCGAATAGCGATAGCCGGTGTCGAACGTGATTTCCTTGGCGAAGGGCATGTTTTCGACCAGGGGAATGCTCAGTTCGCCGAACACGTCCTTGTCGGCCTGGGTGCCGGAGGTCGGGAGGGTCGAACCGCCCGCGCCGGCCAGATCGCCGTCTTCAATCGCTTCGTCGTAGCTGGTCTGCAGGTTTTCCGACCGGTATTCGAAGCCGAAGTTCACGCCGGCGGCCTTGTCGGCCCAGGGCGACTTCACGCCGTACTTGCCCAGGTCGCCGGTGATGTTGATCGTATAGACCTGCTCCGTCGTCGTACCGGAGCTTTCCGCCGTCGTTTCGAGGTAGGCCAACTGCGCCGGGGTCACCGCGCCCGTGGTGAAGATGTTGTACGGGACGCACTTGGTGTCAGCGCCGGTGGACGCCACCGAGCAGACCGGAGCGCCAGCGGCGACGCCGGGGATATTGCCGGTCGCGCCGGCTGCGGGGTTAGGAATGACGTCCAGCGCGTTCTTGAGGTGCGCGTTGGAGAAGTAACCGCCTTCGATGTCGGTCAGGACGGTGCGGCCATATTGGGCCGAGGCGTCATAGCTCCACCCGTCGGTGATGTCGCCCTTGGCGCCGAACACGATGCGGTAGTCCATGTGTTCGATGTCGGAGGTCCGGGCGGCGCCGCCATCCACGTTACGGTGGGCGATGTTGGCCGTCTCGGTCCCGGTGGTCACGCCGGGGCCGCAGAGGGCGGTCTGTTCGGCCGTGCTCAGCAGCGGGTCGTTGCAGGGGATGGTGTAGGCATTGTCGCCGTTGAACGAACCGGACGGCGCGATGGCCGCGACGGTGTGGTCGTCCAGGAACATGAAGCTGGAGTAGAGGTTGACGTGGCTGTTGATGTTGTAGGTGGAGAATTCACCAGCCGTGTAGCGCGTGTCAGGGCGCTGGAAGTAGTTGTAGGGCGCGTAGTTGTAGTCGTCGCCAGGACCGAAGGCCGAGAGCGAGCCACCAGGGCCAACCGCGAACTTACTGTTGTTGGGCACGGTGCCGCCAGCGGCGACCGTCTTACCCGTCGGTTGGAACAGCGTGATGTTGCTGGTGGACGAACCGCCGCAATATTGCTGGTGTGTATTGGTGTTGTTGGTGGCGAGCGAACAGGCGCTGTAGTCGCGATCGCCTTCGTTCACCGCCGTGATGGTGGTCTTGCCGAAGTAGAATTCGACATTGCCCTTGTTGTCCGGCGAGTTGGCGCCGCCGGTGATGGTGACAGTGTCGCGTTGGCCATCCCACTCGTCCTTGGACGGCAGGTTGATCAGCGGCAGGAGGAAGCTGTTGTGGCTGAAGGTGTTGGCGCGGCGAACCTGGTCGTTGTTGCTTGAGGATTCGGCGACCGAAGTCTCGGCGTCGATTTGCAGCCCGGTGAAGTTCTTCTTCATCACGAAGTTGACAACGCCGGCGACGGCGTCAGAGCCGTACACCGCCGAAGCGCCGCCGGTCAGCACGTCCACGTGATCGATCAGGGCGGGCGGGATGAAGTTGATGTCCGGAACCGGATCGGTGGCGTCGCCCGGCATCAGGCGCTTGCCGTCGATCAGCACCATGGTGCGTTCCGAGCCAAGGCCGCGCAGGTTGACGGTGGCGGTGCCGGTCGCGCCGTTGGCCAGGTATTGGCCCTGGCCGGCGAAGGCCTGCGGCAGGTTGTTGATGAAGTCTTCGACGTTCACCGTGCCCTGCAGCTTGATCTGCTGGGCGGTCACGGTGGTCACCGGGCTGGCGGTCGTCAGGTTCGGGTGCGGAATGCGCGACCCGGTGACGACAACTTCACCGACGGTCGTTCCCGCGTCGGTTTGCGCGAATGCGCCGCCGGCCGCCAGAAGCGTAGCACCGGTAATCATGGACGACGCCAGAAGGCGCGCCCGCGTGTTAGAGCATTTCATAGAGGCCCCTCAATCAGCATAGCCAGCCAGTCTCCCTCCGAGACAAGCCGACACATTTCAGGTTTCCCGGCGCCATTGGCCCCCGGTTGGCCGCGAGTTACGGGCCTGGGCCAGCACCGGTCAAGCGCATTAACAAACCGCAATCTACTCGGTTGGGGGGCGTCGCATTATAGTCACATTGAGGCCGGGTTTTAGGCGCCGCCACGGCGGCTCTCGCCGGGACCAGCCGTAACCCTCGGAATAGTCTTACCAAAACAACAACACGCCGAGGCGGCGTGCGCCTCATTCTCGCCGCGGATGGGGCGCGGCCTTCCGCGCCCGCCGAAATATTCGGCGGCGGCGCGCACGCCGCGCGCGTTGCGCCGGGGTCCGCCCCGGCGTTCAATGCCGCCGTTACAATTCAAGGAGACCACATGACTCGGATGGCGAAAGCTCTTGGACCGGCGCTGGGCGCGGCGCTGATGATTTCGGCGGCCGGCGGCGTCCGCGCGGCCGACACGGCCGGCACCGCGCCGGCGGTCAAGGCGGTCATCGAATGCCGGACGATCGCCGATTCGGCCCTGCGGTTGGCCTGTTTCGACAAGACGGTGGGGGAGATGGCCGGCGCCGACGCCAAGGGCGACCTGATCACCCTCGATCAGGAACAGCGCAAGGTCATCCGCCACCAGGCGTTCGGCCTGACCATGCCCTCCTTCACGCTGTTCGACCGAGGCGAAAAGCCCGAGGAGGCCAACAAGGCCAGCTTCAAGGTCGCCCAGGCCTGGCAGGACCTTGAGCATCATTGGAACTTCAAGCTGGAGACCGGCGCGGTCTGGCGTCAGACCGACGACAATGAAATCTATCACGAGCCCCATGCCGGTTCGGTCGCCGACATCAGCAAGGGTGCGATGAGCGGCTTCTTCATGAAGGTGGATGGGCAGCAGGCGATCCGGGTGATGCGGATCAGCTGACGGACACTTGAGGGCGCGCCAGGCTGGCGCGCCTTTATTTTGCCTAAATACTTAATGTTGGTATTAATTACCGATAGTTCATTTGATGAATAAATGGTCATTACTAAGACTTAACTCGATTTCCATGTAAAGCGAGAGCAAACCCTCTTCATCGCGGCGCGGTCGCGTAACAACCGAGAGGGAACGACAATGACCCATCGAATTTCCATCCGTTCGCGGCTGACCGCGATCGTCCTGGCGGCGGCCTCGGTCGCGGCCATGGCCGGCGCGGCCCAGGCCGAGGACCAGCGCGTCGCCGTCGGCGACCTGTCCCAGCCAGCCCAGGCCCGCACCTTCATGCACCGACTGGACAACACGGCGCGGATTATGTGCGACGACTATCCCAACAGCGCCTCCCGCGCCGGCCGGGTGGCCGCCTGCAAGGACGCCATCCATCAGGAAGCGTTCGACCAACTGTCGCAAGTCCAGCGCGCCCTGCTGGCCACCCAGACCGACAACAGCCTGCGGATGGCCGCCCAGGACCGCTGAACCAAGCCGCCAAGACAAGACCCCCGGCGCCCCCTCCCCCACTTGCGCGCCACGGACGGCCGGCGAGGACCTGAAGTCCTCTCCGGCCGGACCCGTGTTTGTGCGGAAGTCTTAAGCCTTTCCTCTGGCCCGTGGCGGGCGGTCGCGATAAAGTCGGTTGAACGGGGTCGCCGCCGGCGCCTTGCACTGGCTGACGTTTACGGTTTCTCACGCTTTGACCTTCGCGCCTCGTCGATGACCGTCGAAGCCGCCGACACGGCGCCAACCGGCTTGGCGGCGACCGAGGTGGCCGTTCGTCGGCGCGCCTTCGTGCTGCCGATCCTGCTTCTTGTTCTGCTGGCGACGATGACCGCGTTCCTGGCGTTCGATCACCTGCACGGCACCGCGGAGAACAGGGTCTGGGTCCGGCACAGCCGCGACATCATCGACACCACCCAGACCCTCTATAGCTCCCTGCAGGAGGTGGAGTCCGACCAGCGCGGCTACATGCTGGGCGCGGACCCGCGCAACCTGACCACCTTTGACGCCAGTTGCGCCGCGGTTCCGGCCTCGCTGCGGCGGCTACGCGACATGGTGGCCGACAACCCGACGCAGGTGGCGCGGGTCGACCGGCTCACCGCCGCCGCGCAGCAACGGGTCGCTGTCTCGCGCATGCGAGTGGATCTGTTCCGCCAGGGTCGGCGTGATGAGGCCATGAAGGTCAGCCGCAGTTCGGGCCTGAACGCCATGGAGCGCATCCGCGCCGAGGTGGCCGAGATCATCCGGGTGGAAAACATCCTGTTGGAGAAGCGCCGGGCGGTGGCCAACCGCGATGAGTTGATCGGCTTCATCACCGCCCTGGCCGTCAGCGCCGTCGCGGTGGTGGGCCTGGGCTTCCTGGTGGTCTCCATGGCCATCACCAACCGCCGGCTGGCGCATGAGATCGCCGAACGGATGGCGGCGGAGAACGCCCAGCGAGAGAGCGAAGCGCGCTATCGGGCCATTTTCGCCAACACCGCCGACCTGTTGTCGGTGATCGACGTGGGGGCGGACGGGGTGTTCCGCATGGCCGAGGTCAACCCGGCCTATGAGCGGGCCACCGGTTCGTCGACGCTGCAGCTGCGCGGCCTCGACCTGCGCTACCTGTCGCCGGACGCGGATTCGCTGATCGGCTATCTGAAGGCGGTGATCGCCAGCGGCCAGCCCTCCTTCACCCGCGATCGCGTGACCATCGCCGGCCAGCGCCGGGTGTGGGAATCGATCCTGGTCCCGGTGCGCAACGGCCAGAACGCCATCGACCGGGTGCTGAGCTCGTCCCGGGACGTAACCGAACGGGAGCACGCCCAGGAGCAGCTGCGCAGAGCTCAGCGGATGGAGGCGGTGGGCCACCTCACCGGGGGCGTCGCGCACGACTTTAACAACCTGCTGCAGGTGATCCGGGGCAATCTCGAACTGCTCGGCGCCCTGGTGGAGAACAATGAGGCGGCCTCAGCGCGGGTGAAGAACGCCCTGCATGGCGCCAACCGCGCGGCGCAGCTGACCCGCCAGCTGCTGGCCTTCGCCCGTCGCCAGCCGCTGGAGCCGCGGGTGGTCAACCTGGGCCGGCTGGTGGGGGACATGGCCGAGATGCTGCGCCGGACCCTGGGCGAAAGCGTCGAGGTGGAGACCGTTCTGGCCGGCGGCCTCTGGAACACATTGTGCGACCCCGCCCAGGTGGAAAGCGCGATCCTGAACCTGGCCATCAACGCCCGCGACGCCATGCCCAAGGGCGGGCGGCTGACCATCGAGATCAGCAACGCCGCCCTGGACGAGGCCTATGCCCGGAACGCCGAGGTCGAGCCCGGCCAATATGTGCAGCTGGCCGTGTCCGACACCGGCAGCGGCATGGACCCGGCCACCTTGAGCAAGGTGTTCGAACCCTTCTTCACCACCAAGTCGGAGGAGAAGGGCACGGGCCTTGGTCTGTCCATGGTCTATGGCTTCGTCAAACAGTCCAATGGCGCGGTGCAGATCTATTCCGAGGTCGGCCAGGGCACGACAGTGAAAATCTACCTGCCCCGGTCCAGGGAGCGCGAGCCGGCCTATGCCGCGCCCGTCACCGGGACCCTGCGCGGCCGCGCCGAGGTGATCCTGGTGGTCGAGGACGACGACATGGTCCGCGCCTCGGCGGTCAGCATGCTGCGGGACCTGGGCTACGCCTGCATCCACGCCTCGGACGGGGATTCGGCGCTGGAGATGATCAAGGGCGGGGTCAAGTTCGACCTGCTGTTCACCGACGTGATCATGCCCGGGGTGGTCAAGAGCCGCGACCTGGTCAGGCAGGCGCAGGCCCTGCGCCCCGATCTGCCGGTGCTGTTCACCTCCGGCTATACCGAGAACGCCATCGTCCACCACGGCCGGCTGGATGAGGGGGTTCAGCTGCTCTCCAAACCCTATTCCCGTGACGAGCTGGCGCGGAAGATTCGCAGCGTGCTGAAGGACAGCCGCCGGGTGGTGCTGGTGGTGGAGGACGATCCGCTGGTGCGGATGTCGGCCGTGGACATGATCGAGGCCCTGGGCTTCAGCCCGCTGCAGGCCGAGGACGCCCCGTCGGCGCTTACGATCCTGGACAGCGATGAGCGGGTCGACGTGCTGTTCACCGACGTCGGTCTGCCGGGCATGCGCGGGCATGAGCTGGCGGCGCTGGCGCGGGAACGGCGCGCGGGCCTGAAGGTGGTGTTCGCCAGCGGCTACGGCGAAGCCGACGGCGAGGCCGTCCCCGGCGCCACCCACCTGGGCAAGCCCTACGAACAGGACGAACTTGCCGAGGCGTTGGGGGAGGCTGGGGACGGCTAGAGCTAAAACAGGCCGGGCCCACATCCCGACGCGGAAGCGTCCAGGACATGATGACCTGGATCCCGACTAACGCAGGCCGCCACCGGCGATCAGATGTTCACCGGTCAGCCAACGAGAAGCGTTGGAGGCCAGGAACACCGCGACGTCTGCGATGTCGTCTGGCTGACCCACGCGGCCCAATGGGGTCTGGCCGACGACGGAGGCCTCGAAGTCGGAGCCAATGATGCCTTGGCTTTGGGTCCCGTCGGTTTCGACCATGCCGGGGTTGAGGCTGTTGACCCGGATCTTGCGCGCCCCGAGCTCGACGGCCAATACGCCGGTAATCGCGTCCACCGCGCCCTTGGTCCCAGTGTAGACGGCGGAGTCCGGCGGATAAAGGCTGGTGACGCCTGAGCCGATGTTGATGACGCTGGCCCCCTCACTGAGATGCTTCGCCGCCGCCTGGGTGGTGAGCAAAAGGCCCAGGACATTGACGTTGAACATCCGGTGGAACTCATCCTCGGTGATGTCGGCCAAGCTCGCGAAGGCGTAGACGCCGGAATTGTTGACGAGGATGTCGAGATGGCCAAAGGCGGCGATAGCGGCGTCGACCAACCCCTGCGCCTCAGCGGACTTGGAGACGTCGCCCTGGACGGCGACGGCCTTGCCACCCGCCGCGGTGATGGCAGTCACCACGGCGTCGGCGCCGGCCTGGCTCGAGGCGTAGTTGACGACGACGGCGGCGCCCTCGGCGGCCAGGGCCTTGGCGATGGCCGCCCCGATCCCCTTGGAGGCGCCGGTGACGATGGCGACCTTGCCGGTAAGCTTGGACATGATGGATTCCCTTGTCAGAATGACCGGGACGGGCGACCGGCGCCGGAATGGCGAGAGCCTCGTCCTATAGTTCGGGAAATCGGAACTATTGAACCGAACATCAAGACCCCCTACCTAGAAAATCATGAGACCGATGTTTCATCCCCCGATCGAAACCGTCCGGCTGGAAGCGATCCTGCACGCCCTGTCCGATCCCGTGCGGGTGCAGATCTTCTCGGAGATCGCCGGGGCGGAATGCCCGCTGACCTGCCAGGCCTTTTCGAGCGTGAACGACCACGCCATCCCGAAATCCACCCTGTCCCAACACTTCAAGGTGTTGCGCGAGGCGGGCCTGGTCCGCTCCGAGCGGCAAGGGGTGGAAATGCTCAACACCTCGCGCTGCACCGAGATCGATGGCCGTTTTCCTGGGCTGGTGGCGGCGATCATCAACGCCCACGTGATCGGGGCGAACCGGGCGGCGTAAATGGCCGGAATTGCGGTGGCCGTGCGCTGTCAAATTCCGATCCCACTACGTCATCTTGAGCCGCGCCGCGTCGGCTCAAGATGACATCCTGAGGGTGACGTCCCGCTCAGTCGTCTACGACTTCCCTGCCAACGTCATCGCCCCAGTCGAATGCATCACGCATGGCCTCCGGCGTCATTGCCCACGAGCATTCCAGACAAACCCCACCCCTGCTCCACCGCCCAGACCGCGAAGGCGTAATCCAGGGCGATCTCCTTCAGGAAGTCGAACCGGCCGGAGGCGCCGCCGTGGCCGGCCTCCATGTTGATCTTCAGCATGATGGGGGCCTCGCCGGTGGTCATCTCGCGCAGCTTGGCGACCCATTTGGCCGGCTCCCAGTAGGTGACGCGGGGGTCGGACAGGCCGCCGGTGGCCAGGACGGCCGGATAGGGCTGGGCGGTGATGTTGTCATAGGGGCTGTAGCCGGCGATCAGGTCATAGGCGGCGACGTCCTCCAGCGGATTGCCCCATTCGGGCCATTCCGGCGGCGTTAGGGGAAGCGAGATGTCGCTCATGGTGTTGAGCACGTCGACGAAGGGCACCGCGCCGATGATCCCGGCCCAAAGGTCCGGGCGCAGGTTGGCGATGGCGCCCATCAGCATGCCGCCGGCCGAGCCGCCATAGGCGACAATGCGGCCGGCCTTGCCGTAGCCGTTGGCCGTCAGGTGCTCGGCTGAGGCGATGAAGTCGGTGAAGGTGTTGGGCTTCTTCGGTCCGCGCCCATCGAGGAACCAGCCATAGCCCTTCTCGGAGCCGCCCCGCACATGGGCGGTGGCCCAGATCCAGCCCCGGTCCACCAGGGACAGGTTGCGGATCGAGAAGCTGGGCTCCATCGGGATGCCATAGGAGCCATAGCCGTAGAGCAGCATGGGCGCCGAGCCGTCGAGCGGGTTGTCGGCGCGCATCAGCACGGTGATCGGGACTTCGGCGCCGTCCGCGGCCTTGGCGAACAGGCGGCGGGTAACATAGAGCGCCGGGTCGTGGCCGGAGGGAATCTCCTGGGTCTTGCGCAGGGTGCGCGCCCGGGTGGCCATGTCATAGTCGAACCACTGGCGCGGGGTGGTCGGGGATTCGTAGACGAACCGAAGCGTGGTGGTGTCGAACTCGTAGCCGCCGGCCAGGTTCAGGGCGAAGGCCTCCTCGTCGAAGGCGATGGCGTGCTCCTCGCCGCCCTTCGCGGTGATGACGATGGAGTTCAGGGCGTTCTCGCGCACCAGCTGGACGAAGTAGGCCTGGAAGGCGCCGATCCCCACCACATAGCGGCCCGGCTTGTGCGGCGCCCAATCGCGCCAATGGGCGCGGCCGGTGTCGTCCAGGGGGGTGGTCATCACCTTGAAGTCGATGGCCTCGTCGGCGTTGGTGTGGACGAAGAATTGCCCGTCCCAGTGCTCCACGTCATAGCGCAGGCCGTTTTCGCGCGGGTGAAAGTTGACCGGCGCGGCGGTGGGATCGCCGGCCGGGATGATCTGGGTCTCCGACGTCTCGTGGTCGCCGGAGCCGATGATGATGTAGGCGTCGGACCCCGTCGTCCCCACCGAGATGAAGAAGCCCTCGTCCGGCTCGTCATAGACCAGCACGTCGTCCGCCGCCCCACCCCGCGCGGGCCGGCGATAGACCTTGGCCGGGCGGCCGTTGTCGTCGCGCCAGATCCAGAACAGATATTGCGAACAGGGCGACCAGGTGAAGCTGCCGGTGGAGCTTTCCACGGGCTCGGGCAGGACTTCGCCAGTCGCCAGGTCCTTGATCAGGATTCGGTAGACCTCCGAGCCCTGCTCATCCACCGCCCAGGCGTAAAGGCCGTGGTCGGGGCTGTGTTCGGCGCCGCCGACCCGGTAGTAGGCCTTGCCCTTGGATTCCGCGTCCTCGTCCAGCAGCACGACCTCGCCATCCACCGCGCCGCGCGGGCGGCGGGCGTGCACCGGATGCTGGGCGCCGATGGCGTAGCGGGCGTAATAGTCCCAGGGGCCGTCGGGGCTGGGGACCGAGCTGTCGTCCTCCTTGATCCGGCCCTTCATCTCCTCGAACATCGCCGCCTGCAGCGCCGTTGTCGGCGCCAGCATGGCCTCGGTATAGGCGTTCTCGGCCACCAGATGCTCGCGCACGTCGGCGCGGACCACCTGGGGGTCCCGCAGCACCGCCTGCCAGTTGTCGTCCTTCAGCCAGGCATAGTCGTCGATGCGCACGCGGCCGAGTTGCTCGATGCGTTTGGGATGCTTGGGGGCGACGGGGGGCTTGGGCTGGGTCATGCAGGGGATTTAGCGACGGGCAGGACGGTTGGACAGGGGTCGCGGGCCGGCGCCCCGTGCCTTTGCCTTAGGAACCATCGCGCCGGGCAGTCATTTTTAAAGGTCACCAAGAAGACCAGAAAGGGAGAGAAACCATGAACCGCCTTTCCTATGTCGCCGTCGCCCTGTCCTTAGCCGCCGCCGCTCCGGCGATGGCGCAGCGGGGTCCGACTATGCCCCCCTCGTCTGCCCAGGCCGCGCCCGCACAGACTGCGCCCGACCAGACGGCTCCAACTCAGGCCGCTCCGGCCGACCAGGCCGCGACCAGCGCCGCCGTCACCACCGGCATGCCGGTGAAGGACAATACCGGCGCCACCATCGGCGCCGTCGCCAGCGTCCAGCCGGGACCCGGAGGCGCGCCCACCGCGACGATCAAGATGGGCGCCAAGGTGTTCTCGGTGGCGACCAACGCCCTGGCCGTCAGCGGCGGCGCCGCCACGATCAACGCCAGCCAGGCGCAGATCGAGGGCATGCTGCCGAAATCGTAAGCCCCCGACCTTAACTGGTGGACTGATCCTGCCCGGCTCCTAAGCCGGGCAGGATTTGGGCCGTAGTTTTGCAGCGCGCAATCAAGGCGTAACGTAGACGTGGCATTGCCGCCTCGAACGGTTCGGGGTTCGGCGATGGATGACGGCGGTATTGGGCGCGGCCTGAGGAGCTTGGCTATGGGCGTGGCCACGGCCGCCCTGATGGCAGGTCTGACCGGCGCGGCCTTGGCGCAGAGCGCGCCGCCCGCATCGTCGCCAACGGCGTCCTCGCCGACGCCCCCCGCCAAGGCCGAAGCCCCCAAGCCAAAAAAGCCCGCGCCGAAGGCGAAGAAGCAGGCTGACGATAGTGATGACGCGGACGAGGACGCCACGGAGGTGTCCAGCGTCACGATCAAGGCCAAGCGGAACCCGCCCCCGCCCCCCGGCTCGGTGGTCGGGGACATCAAGCCCGAACTTGTGCTGGGGCCCGCCGACGTCCAGTCCTATGGCGTCAGCACCGTCACAGAGTTGCTGAACGAGTTGGCGCCCCAGACCCGCAGCGACCGCGGACGCGGGGCGTCCACGCCGGTGGTGCTGCTGAACGGCCGGCGTATCTCCAGCATCAACGAGATCCAGAACATCCCCACCGAGGCGATCCTGCGGGTCGATATCCTGCCGGAGGAGGTGTCGCTGAAGTATGGCTACACCGCCGACCAGCGGGTGGTGAACATCGTGCTGAAACGCCGCTTCAGGGCGATCACCAACGAGGTGGTGGCCGGCGAGACCACCCAGGGGGGCGATCCCACCGGCCAGGGGGAGATCGACCGGTTCCAGGTGCGCCGCGATGACCGGCTGAATCTCGACTTGAAATACCAGGTGGCCGGCGGCCTCACTGACGCCCAGCGCAACCTCACGGAAACCACCAACGGCGCGCCGTTTTCCGACGCCGGCAATGTGACCTCGCCGACCCCCGGCGCCCCGATCGACCCGGCCTTCACCGCCCTGGTAGGCGAGCCGGTGACGGTGGCCGGGGTCCCGGCTGGCGTGACGGCGGGCCAGAAGCTGACCCTGCAGGACTTCGCGCCCACAGCCGGCGTCGCCAACACCACCGACACCGCCGGCGACCACAGCCTGGTCCCGCAGACCCAGACCCTGACCGCCAATGCGGTGCTGGCGCGGCCGCTGTTATGGGGCGTCAACGGAACCTTCAACGCCACGCTCACCGGCAACACCAGCACCGCGATGGAAGGCCTGCCGGGGGTTAGTCTGCTGGTTCCGGCAGGCGACCCTTTCTCGCCGTTCGGATCGCCGGTGACGGTGAACCGATACGTCGCCGGCGAGACGCCGCTGACCCAGAATGTCGACGGCTGGACCGGCCACCTGGGGGTGACCTTCAACAAGGACGTCTCCGACTGGCGACTGTCGCTGACCACCGCCTACAATCACGGCGACACGATCACCACTACCGAATCCGGGCTGAACGCGTCCGACCTGCAGAGCCTGCTCAATTCGGGCTCGCCCACCCTGAACCCGTTCGGCCCCCTGTCCGCCGCGCTGTTGAGCGCCACGCCGGACAGCACCGCGCGGCAGATCACCGACGGCGGCAACATCCAGTTCCTGGCCAACGGGCCGCTGCTGAAACTGCCCGCCGGCGCCCTCTACGCCAGCGCCAAGATCGGCGATGTGGAGGCGCGGTCTGACTCCACCGCCCAGAATATGGGCCTGTTCCAGGCCGAGAGCCTGTCGCGCAACGACGCCTCGGCCCAGTTGAACCTGGACCTGCCCCTGGCCAGCCGCCAGCACCATGTCTTTGGCGCCCTGGGGGAGTTGTCGGTCAATGTGAACTCCCAGATCGACTATCTGTCGGATTTCGGCGCCCTGCCCACCCTAGGCTATGGGATCAACTGGACGCCTATCCCCGGCTACAACCTGATCATCTCCGAGACCCACGACCACCAGGCGCCGACCCTGACGCAGCTGGACGGCCCGGTGGTGGAAACCCCCGGCGCGCGGGTGTTCGACTTTGAAACCGGCCAGACCGTGGCGGTGACGCAGCTCAGCGGCGGCAACCGCGCGCTCACCGCCGACGACCGGCATGTGATCAAGGTCGGCCTGACCCTGAAGCCCCTGCCCGCCAGCGACTTCACCTTCACCGCCAACTACGTCTGGAGCCATATCGCCGAACCGATCGAGACCTTCCCCTCGGACAGCGCGGCGATCGAGATGGCCTTCCCTGACCGGTTCATGCGCAACGCGGACGGGGAGCTGGACGAGGTGGATAACCGCCCGGTCAACTTCGCCAGCCAGGACCGCGAGGAACTGCGCTGGGGCATCAACTATTCCCGGCCGGTGGGCAAACAGCCGCCGCCACGAACCTTCGACCGCGCGGCCTTTCAACGACGGCGGCAGGCTCAGGGCGGCGGACAGGGTGGCGGCCAAGGCGGAGGGGGTCCGGGCGGACCCGGCGGGCCAGGCGCGGGACCGGGTGGAGATGGACCCGGCGGTCCTGCTGGGGGTCCCAGCGGCAATGACAGCGGCGGCCAAGGCGGTGGTGGGCGCGGCTTTGGCAGCGGCGGCGGCGGCGGCGGTGGAGGCGGCCGGGGCGGCGGTGGACGCGGCGGATTCGGCGGCGGCGGCGGACCGCCGGTAGGCGGCCGGTTCCAGATCGCCCTCTATCACACCATCATCTTCAAGGACCGCTTCACTGTGGCGCCGGGGGGACCCGTGCTCGACCTGCTGAACGGCGCCGCGGCGGGCGGCGGCGGCGGCCAGTACCAGCACGAGATCGAGGCCCAGATGGGCTATACCAACATGGGCTATGGCGCCCGTATGAGCGCCGACTGGCGCAGCGCCACGGTCGTCGAAGGGGGTGCGGCGGGCTCGACGGGGAATCTCGAGTTCTCGGACGTCGCCACCATCAACCTGCGCCTCTGGGACGACTTTTCGCAGCAGCGGGCCCTGACGGCCAAATACCCGATCCTGCGCGGGGTGCGGGTGACGCTGAACCTGAACAACCTGTTCGACGACAGCATCAAGGTTCGCGACACCGCTGGCGCCACCCCACTGATCTACCAGACCGGCTATCTGGATCCGACGGGGCGGGTGGTGTCGGTGAATCTGCGCAAGCTATTTTACTGAGAGGTGAGTGCGGTGCGTGCTTCGACACGCGCCCGTTAGGCGCGGCTCAGCATGACGTAGAATTATAGAGCCCACCCAAACACGTCATCCTGAGCCGGACGCGAAGCGGCCGCGTCGAAAGACGCAATGGCTTCACCCTCACCCCACCCCGTCCGTAATCCCGCCCCGCTTTCAGCTCAGCCTGCTATATCGCCCGACAAATGGACGGCGCCGGACCCGAGCGGGCGGCGCCCGCAGCAGATGGAGAGATCATGGCGCCGACAACGCTGAAAGCCTGGAACCTGTCGATCGGGAGCGGCCAGCCGCTGGTGGTCATCGCCGGGCTGAATGTGCTGGAAGACATGGACCTGGCCCTGAAGGTCGGCCGCCACCTGCAGGCGATCACCACCGAGCTGGGCCTGCCCTATGTGTTCAAGGCCAGTTTCGACAAGGCCAACCGCTCGTCCATCGAAAGCTATCGCGGGCCGGGGCTGCAAAAGGGCCTGGCCATGCTGGCCGAGGTCAAGCGCACCCTGAACCTCCCCATCGCCACCGACATCCACGAGCCCGCCCAGGCGGCGGCGGTGGCCAAGGTGGCGGACCTGGTGCAGATCCCCGCCTTCCTGTGCCGCCAGACCGACCTGATCGTCGCCGCCGCTCGCGCCACCGCCGAGGCCGGCGGCTGGCTGCATGTGAAGAAGGCGCAGTTTCTGGCCCCCTGGGATTGCCGCAACATCCTCGAAAAGGCTCACGAGGCGGCGCCCGGCCTGGACATCGTCCTGTGCGAACGCGGCGCCTCGTTCGGCTACAACAATCTGGTGGTCGATATGCTGGCCATCGCCGAGATGCAGAAGCTGGGCGTGCCGGTGACCATCGACGCCACCCACGCGGTGCAGCTGCCCGGCGCCGATCCGCGCACGGGCGGTAGATCCGCCGGCGGGCGGCGCGAGGGGGTGCCGATCATCGCCAAGGCGGCGGTGGCCGCGGGCGCCGACGGCGTCTTCCTGGAATTCCACCCAGAGCCCGACAAGGCCCTGTGCGACGGCCCCAGTTGCCTGCCCCTGGACGAGGCCCGGGGGTTGCTGACCACGCTGCGGGATATTCATCGGGCGGTGCAGGGATAGACGTCTAACCCAATTCGTTAACGACGCTTGGTATGCCTTCCGAAAGGCGGTTGCGGCATGACTGGTGTCAGCAATCGCCGAGTGCGCCCCGGAAAGAATTCCGTTGCTGACCATCGCAACATTTCGCCCAAGGGGTTCGCGGCATGGATCGCGCTCAGGTTCATTTCGAGCTGTTTGTCCGCCGTCATAGGCGCGCGCCCTGGACCCTGGCCCTGGCCACCGAGGACCGGCGCGCGGCCTTCGAAGCCATCGACGATGTCACCGCCGGGGATCGCGACGCCGCCGTGCGGCTCTGCAAGGAGACCCGCGATCCCGCCACCGGCGAATTCCGGCCCCTGGTGCTGGTGGAGCGCGGGGTAAAGGCCGAGCCGCGCCGGCGCCGCTGGACGCCGCCGTTGCGCCGGCCGCCGGTGGAGGCTGGCGCGCGGGCGGCCTGTGTTCAGCCTCAGGACCTCTATGGCACGCCGGCGCGGCAGGCGATCGGGCGGCATCTGGCCGGCTGGCTGGGGCGCAATGGGGTGACGCCGTTCGAACTGCTGCACCGGGCGGATCTGGCCGAACAGCTGGAAGCCTGCCGGGGCGATCTGTCGACGGCCCTGTCCAATGCCGCCCTGGAGCAGGCGGGGGCGGCGGGCGCCGGAATGGACCGGATCCGGCGCGGGCTGGAGGCCCTGGCCCGGCGGACGATAGAGCGGATCGTGCGGAGCGACCCCGAACCGGTGTTCCAGCTGGGCATGATGGTGGCCGAGCGGCTGGCTCGCTGCGAGGGATGGCGTGACAAGGCGGCGCTGCTGCTCGATCTGCTGGACGCCGCACCCGGGGACGGCGCCGGCGCCCAGGTGGCAACGCGGATGTTGCAACAGCCGCTGGTGGACATCCTGGGCGCCCACGGCGACCTGGCTGACCTGTTTGGCGGCGCGTCCGATCCGGGGGATGGCCTGCTGGTGCTGCTGCAGGTCGCCCTGGCGCCGGAGGTGGCGGCGGCGAAGGCCGCCAGCCCGGCGCTGGCGCGGCTGGCCACGCCCCTTCGCGGCCTGAGTGCACGATTGGCGCTGATGCTGCACGCGCGGCCGGGGCTGGCCCGCACTCGCTGGGCAATGGTGCGCCGGGTGGTGGCGGCGCTCGCGGACGAGGCCCTGCTGTGGCCTGATGACCCAGACCGGGAGATCGACGGCCTGCGCGCCCTGGCCGCGTTGTTGGCCCGCGCCGGCCGGCTGGCGAATACAGAGGATTTGGTCGAGGCGCTTGCCACCCGTTGGCGGCGGACGATCATCCCTGAGATCGTCGAGGCGCGTCTGGCCGTCTGCGCCGGACCGATGGACCAGGCGGCGCTGTTGTTGGACCTGATCGAGGAGGCGGTGGGCCGCGCGCCCGTGGCGATTCTGGGCCAACGCCTGGCGACCCTGCTGGCCGCCCCGGAATTCACGCGAGAGCTCGGCGCGGGGTGGGACCCCGGCGAGCGTCCGCGCCGGCTGGCCCAGATCGCCGCACGGGCGGGCAGGCTGCCACCCGAGGTGCTGAAGGTCGTCCGGCGGGGGCTGCGCCGGCTGGCGGCGGCGGCGGCGGCGGCGGCGGCGGCGGGCAAGTGAAAAAGCCTTCCCCCTCTATGGGGGAAGGTTGGATGGGGGTGAAGCCGCGAAGTCGGGGCGAATGGCGCGATTGGGCGCCGATGCCAGCCAGAGTTTCAGCCGTCGTCAACAGCGTAAACACCCAACCCTGCCCTTCCCCCATCGAGTGGGAAGGGTTCTAAGCCCCCAACCTCGCCTTCAGATGATCCCCGACCCGCATGGCGTTGGCCACAATGGTCAGGGTCGGGTTCACGGCGGCGGCGCTGACGAAGAAGCTGGAGTCGACGACGTAGAGGTTGTCGAGTTCGTGGGCCTTGCAGTTGACGTCGAGCACAGAGGTGGCCGGGTCGGTCCCGAACCGGACGGTGCCGACCTGGTGGGCCGTGCCGTAGAGGGGCAGCAGGGAGTCCAGCTCCAGGCGGTGCTGGGACAGCGGATGGGCGTGGCTGACGAAGCCGTCCAGGGCGCCGTGCAGCTTGTTCACCAGCCGCTCGTGACCCTCGAGATTGTTGTGGGTGTAGAGCAGGTTGATCCGGCCGTCCTTGCCCAGGGTGACGCGGTTTTCCGGCATCGGCAGGTCCTCGGAGATGACCAGGAAGCTGAGCAGCCGTTCGGCCACCGACGAGAAGATGAAGTCTGGCGCGAGCGCTGGCGGCAGCCAGTCGGAAACCTGCCCCTCCAGGGTCTTGCCGGACATGTATTCCAGCAGCTGGATATGGCCCATGGGAAAGTCGAAGTTGCCGTCCGGGTCCTTCCAATAGAAGTCGTTCACCGCCAGGGTCTTGGGGAAGGTGGTGTCGATCGGCGCGGCGGTAAGGGAGACCATGGCCGTCAAGGTGTGGAAGGCATAGTTGCGCCCGACCTGGTCCGAGCCATTGGCCAGGCCGGTGGGATGGGCGGCGTTGGCGGAGCCCAGAAGGATGGCGGCCGTGTTCACCGCGCCCGCGGCCAGAACGACGATGTCGCCGGTCCAGCGCTCCTCGCCCTGGGCCGTGTCGCAGACCACCTCGGTGACGGTTCGGCCGGAGCCATCGGTCTCCAGCTTCGTCACCTTGCGGCCGGTGAGCAGGGTGATGTTGGGCAGGTCGAGCAGGGGCTCGACAGCCAGGGTGCGGGCGTCGGACTTGGCCTTCACCAGGCAGGGATAGCCGCCGCAGGTCTTGCACTTGATGCAGGCGGAGGTGACCGGGTGGCCCTGGTCGAGATTGACCCCCAGCGGCAGGGAGAAGGGCTTCCACCCCTGCTCCTCCAGATGGGTGCGCAGGCGGGCGATGCCCGGATCGTCGTGGACGGCAGGGTAGGCGTAAGGCGGCTCATCCCCCTTCTCGGTGGGATCGACGCCCCGCGCGCCGTGGACGCGCCATAGGTGTTCGGCCTCTTCGTAATAGGGCGCCAGATCCTCCAGCTTGATCGGCCATTCTGGAGAAATGCCGCCCTTGTGCTGCACCTCGTGGAAGTCGCCTTCCCGCAGCCGCATCAGGGCCGCGCCATAGAAGGTGGTGTTGCCGCCGACCCAGTAGTGGGTGTTGGGGATGAAGGGTTTGCCCCGGCTGTCGTACCAATGCTCCTTGGTGCGGTAGCGGCGGTCGATGAAGACGGCCTTGGAGTCCCAGTTCTCGACCTCGCGCGGCAGGTGCTCGCCCCGCTCCAGGATCAATATCTTCTTGCCGGTGGGGGCGATGCGCTGGGCCAGGGTGCCGCCTCCGGCGCCCGATCCCACGATGATGACGTCGAAATGGTTGGCCATGGGGATCAGTCCTCCAGGTGATATTTGGCCGAACCGGCCGAGATGATGGCGCCGACCAGGGCTTCGGGCAGACGGCGTAGCAGGAAGGCCGCGACCTTGTTGTGAAGGCCGGGCACGACAACCACGCGGCCCCGCTCATTGGCGCGGATGGCGATCTCGGCAACTTCAGCCGCCGTCTGCGACAGCATGCGCGGCTCCTTGTCCATAATCCCCTGGATGCCGGCCTGGGTGGCGAATTCGGTCTCGGTGAAGCCCGGACAGATGGCGGTGACCCGCACGCCCTTGTCGCCGTATTCGGCCGCCAGGGCCTGGCTGAACTTGATCGCCAGGCTCTTGGCGCCGGGATAGAGGGTGTTGCCCTTCACCCCCGGCGAGAAGGCGGCCAGGGAGGCGACATTGATGATGGCGCCGC
>Ga0302314_10003891_pt1 | contig 27469 bp, 22 predicted proteins | sample III_Palsa_N2_3_FD_200533 | JGI IMG/M metagenome (GOLD analysis project Ga0302314, IMG submission 200533) | Peat permafrost microbial communities from Stordalen Mire near Abisko, Sweden - III_Palsa_N2_3 | ecosystem: Environmental > Terrestrial > Soil > Palsa > Peat permafrost | place: Sweden...
ATTATTGCGGCCAAGATCATTCGCGATATGTCGCGCGACGTGTCGATCGACGGAACGCGGCTTAAGCTCGGCGCGAGCGTTGGCATTAGCGTGTTTCCGGAGCACTCGTCAGATGCGGCATCACTGATTAGTCGTGCCGACGCGGCAATGTATCGGGCGAAACACCGAGGAAAGGGCACCACCACTTTTTATGACGAGCACATGGAGCATGCGTCGGCGATAAAGTATCGAATCGCCCGCCGTCTGCGCGCAGCGATTCAGAAGGACCTGAAGGTGCACTATCAACCGCAGGTAGATATGGTGAGCGGGCGGCTCATTGGAGTCGAGGCTCTCGCACGATGGTATGACACCGAGCTTGGCCACGTCCCGCCTGGTCTGTTTATTCCGATTGCAGAAGAAATGGGATTGATTGGCGAGCTCGGCATGGCCGTGATGCGCATCGCCTGCGCAGACGTGGCGCGCTGGCGTGCTATCTATGACACCAGCGTGAAAATGTCGATTAACGTCTCTGTACTTCAACTGCGTCGCCCCGAATTTTTAGATGACGTATGCGAATTGATTGCGCAATTCAAGATTGAACCTTCGCAGTTGGAGCTGGAAGTGACCGAGAGTGCGTTACTGGACAACGTTGGCGAGGCTCGATCCACATTCGAACGATTGGCGCAACTCGGCGTGCGTGTTGCCGTTGACGATTTTGGAACGGGCTATTCAAATCTGTCTTACTTGCACGCGCTGAGGATTGACCGGATCAAAATTGACCAGTCCTTCATCAGGGAGCTATTCACCACCACGACCGGCCAGTCTATTGTCAGCGCGGTGATTGCCATGGCGAATGCGATGACACTCGACATTGTTGCGGAAGGCGTCGAGACGTGGGCTCAAGCCCGCTGGCTGGTCTCGCATGGATGTGTCACCGGGCAGGGCTACCGCTTCAGTCACCCGCTCGCGCCGGAAGAGTTCGAACGCTGGATGATTGCAAACCCGGCGGGCTTAAGCTTGCTGGTGACCGAGTGCAGTTCGCACTCTTGAGATATCTAACGCGCATTTGCCACAGCATCCACGCATGTGCGGCCTCCACGCGGTAGCAGTCCGGCATGGCCAGGGCGGAAGATGCGACGCGCGGCTTTATCGAAAAACTCTTGATCAGTGAGAACGCCCGGCGTTTTCATGACCGGTTCCGTGGCTGGCACACGATGAATATCCGGCATCAGTATCGGCATGCGTCGATCTGCCGACGTACTGATCCAGCTCAGGGTTAATCCTTCGCGGCTCGCAGCCAGGGCCGCCGGCTGGCTACCGCTGGGCAAACGACGACCAAGTGTCCTGCACGGCGCCGATCTCGCCGTATCCGAAGCCATCAACGATGATCGTGAGACGCCAATCGAGATCCGCAAGTCCAAATATATTAACAACTTGGTCGAGCAGGACTATCGAGCGATCAAGCGGCGCACGCGACCCATGCTGGGATACTCGGTGATGGAGAGATTCTCCCAGAACCTGAAGATGAAGCTCGTCGGCGGTGGTGCGCAGCAGTGCCGGGACCGCACGCTCGAACTACCCGGCTTTCTACCGGGTACCAACCCAATGCATGATCAGTGGAATACATATGCCTCCCCACGCCACCATGCAGATCAGCAGTGCGAGGGTAACAGCTGCGCTGCCGCAATCCTTCGCTCGCTTGGACAGTTCGTGTTGTTCAAGCGAGATCCGATCGATCGCAGCTTCGATGCTCGAATTAATCAGTTCGACCAGCAACACAAGGAGCACCGTGATCAGGAGTATGACGCGCTCGATCGGGGATACCCGCAGCATGAACGCACACGGCGCAAGTACGGCGAAGACGATCAATTCTTGCCTGAAGGAGCTTTCCTCGCGCCATGCGGTGCGAAAACCATCGGAAGAGTTCCGCAGCGCAAAAAAAGCGCGCATGAGTCCCGCGCGCTTGTGCATCCTGTGCTCCGACGCGGTCTTGATTGTCATGACAATTCATGCCCGGTTCACACCTTCGCACGGTGCCGGCGCGACCGACGCCATGCTTGGGATCTGGTCAGTGAAGTGTGCTGCCGGAGCGCTTCACTCAAGGAAAAAGAGCGGCCGGGAACGCCCTGGTCCGCACCACGATAGTTTCGTATCGATCGGGGTCCCTGTGTTGCCTAGCGCACATAGGACGGTACTTTGTGTCACTAAAGTGACATGGTCGTCGAGAAAATTGGCCATCGAAAAATTAAAAAAACCTCGGCGATCCAGTACAAAAAGCTTGTTGCGGCACAAAACAAGACAAAAACCGGAGATGACAAAAGTGCGCTCGGTGCATGCCCGTCTAGGCGAGCGCGGAGGAATTGCTCCGCCGGAACAGCGATGTGACCTGGTATGTCCGCGCGCTGTGTGGCAACGATGTCTCCTTAGCCTTCGTTCGAACCTCCGCCTGCCAGTGGCGTGCTTCATACGCACAATCATGTTCGCCGCGCTCTCCTGCGGCTCAACGGTTCGCGCGACAGCGGTCAAGGAACCGGTACTGTTTTCCACGGCGTCCGCCGATCAGGCCGGTAGTGCTGACTCAACCCCCGTCGAAGTCGCTGGCTTGCCCGCCAATGCAGACGCCAAAGCCGAGGCGGTAAAACGCGCCGACGGGTCCGGCATCGTGCACATCCCGTTTTCGTCGCTGGGTGCGTACCGTACCCTCAACTTGCGAGGCCTTGAAGATATTCGCTCGGTAAATGTTGGCGTGCGCCTCGATAGAAAAGTCAAGTCCGCGCACCTGCGCCTTACGTACTCCTATTCGCCCGCGTTGCTATTTTCGATGTCGCATCTCAAAGTGTCGATCAACGACGAGGTCATCACGACACTGGCGTTCAACGCCGAACATGCGGGGCGCCCGGTCACGCAAGTGATCGACATCGATCCGCGCCTCCTGACCGACTACAGTCAATTGCAACTGCGTCTGATCGCGCATTATTCGCTGGACCACTGCGAGGATCCGTCGAACTCGGCACTGTGGGCCGATGTCAGTCCGAGCAGCGAGATCGTGCTCGACGAGGAGCCGATTCCGTTGCCCAACGAGCTCTCGCTGCTGCCGGCGCCTTTCTTCGACAGCCACGATGTGGATCCGTTGCGTCTGCCGTTCGTGCTGGCTCAGACAGCGAGTAACGAGACACTGCGTGCGGCCGGTATTGTCGCGTCCTGGTTCGGCGTGCTGGCCGACTACCGGCGGGCAAGTTTCCCGGTATCGTCCGCGCTCCCCTCCGACGCAAGCGCGGTCATAGTCGGCCGAGCCGACGAACTGCCGCGCGGCTTGTTGGCGGTCAAGATCGACGGGCCGGCTCTGCTCGTCATGGATAATCCTGCCGCGCCCATGCGCAAGCTTCTGATCGTCACGGGAAAAAGTGCCGAGGACGTGGATAGCGCAGTCTATGCGCTGGTACTGAAAAAGCCTGGCGTGTCGGGATCCCTTGCGCGGCTTTCGCACGTCGAGCCCGACGCGGTGCGCAAGCCCTACGATGCGCCACGCTGGATCCCCGTCGATCGCCCGGTGCGCTTCACCGAACTCACCGACCATCCAAATCAGTTGCAGACGGTCGGCGGAACGCCGGAGACAATTGAGCTGGACCTGCGTGTGCCCGCCGACCTGGTGTCGTGGAATGACGTGGGCGTGCCGGTGGACCTCCGGTATCGCTACACCGCGCCGAGTGTGCAAAACAACTCGGCACTGTCGATCGAGATGAACCAGCAGATGATCAATTCTTACCGCTTGACCCCGGCAGACACCAGGGGTGGGATGCTGGCTACTGGCGACTCGGCGGATGCGGCACAGCGCTCGACCACCGAATTCGAAATTCCGTCATTTTTAATTGGTAGTACAAATCGACTTGGTATTCGTTTCAATCTCGATTCCCAAAAAAGCACGCTGTGCTCTGGCGCATCAAGCAATCCTGCACGCGCTGCGGTCGATTCGGATTCGAGCGTCGACTTCAGCCGCTTCGTGCATTACGCGGCCATGCCGAACCTGGCTTTCTTTTCAGGCAGTGGTTTCCCCTATACGAGGCTCGCCGACCTCTCGCAGACCGTCGTCGTAGTGCGCGCGAAGCCGGCGCCTCAGGAACTCGAGGCTTTGCTCATCATGCTTGGGCACATGGGCAAGTGGACCGGCTACCCGGCACTGCGCGTGACGATCGCGCGTCCCAATGAGCTCGTGCAATCACCCGCCCGGTACGCGGATAAGGACGTGCTGTTGATCGGCGGGTCGCTGTCAGCGCCCCTCGTCGCCGACTGGGGCACCTCTGTTCCGCTCATTGCCGGCGCGGCGACCGGCGGCATGCGGCGCGCGGCGCTCGCGCGCAACGAAGGTATGAGACCCCCCGCAGCAGGGACGCCGCTCACATTGAGTCAGGCGAGCCCGCTAGCAGCGATCTATGGTTTTCAGTCTCCGGTCAAGACGGGCCGCACCGCGATCGCCCTGGTATCGAGCGATGCGAAAAGTATGAGGATCCTGCTGGATGCGTTCGATACCCCGCGGCTCTCCGCTCAGATACATGGTGACGTGGTAGTGGTGCGAAGCGGCAGCGTCCAAAGCGCGCAGATCGGCGAACCGTATTTCGTCGGCAGAATTCCCTGGCATGCGCGGATCCTGGGTCTAGCCACGCGGCATCCCGTTCTGCTCGGCCTGATCAGCGTGCTGGCAGGCCTGCTGCTCGCAACCGGAGTATTCAACTTCCTGCATCGGCTGGCCGAGCGCCGCCAAGAGGTGTGAGCGATGCCGACTCAGGCAAGTTCCAGGCTCTCCTTGCGCCGTCACCTGGCACAGCCGCAGGCGCTCGTGGTTTGTGCGGTGGCGTTGCTCCGCGTAGCGACACTCGGGGCGAATCAACGCACGAGATTTGACAAACTCCTGCACTGGACCGAAAAGACATGCGCCGCGCCATGAGACAGCGTTCATGTCGCGGCGCGGTCGCGGCGCTGCTGCTAGCGTATGGTATGCCGCCATACGCGGCCGTGTTGTCCGACGACGCGAAGCAGTACTACGACGCCTCGCGGATGTGGGGTGCCAAACATCGCGACGATCTCGCCCTCGAGCAAATCCAGAAGGCGCTGCTGCTTGCTCCGAACGCCCCCGCGCTGCTGGCGGAACAAGTGCGCATTCAGTTGCGCCTCGGACAGGCGGAGGCGGCCAGGGAGGGACTCGCGCGCTTGCAGGCGCAAGCGCCGGATGCGCCCGAGACGCAGCGCATCGATGACGAATATCGCGTGGCGACGACCGGCCGGGGAGAGCTGGCAAACATCCGCTTGATGGCGCGCAGCGGCCGCGCCGATGAGGCAAGCCGGCGCATCCAGGCGCTGTTTCCGCACGGCGCGCCGGCTGGTTCGCTCGGGGCCGAGTACGAGCAGATACTTGGCAATACGGCGGCGGGGCGCACGCAGGCCATCGCGGCGCTGCGCAGCACGCTCGCGGCCGATCCCGCGGACTTGAGCTCTGCGCTCGTGCTTGCCCGCCTGCTGAACGAGCGGGCGACGCGCGCCGAGGCGGAGCGCCTCGCGCACGATCTCGCGACCCGCCCCGACGCAGACCATCTCCCCGCGATGGAAGCATGGCGCAGCGTGCTCAAGGCGGGCTCCGACGATCCGGCCTTTTTGACGTCGCTGCAGACCTATGTCGCGATGGTGCCGGACGACACCCAGATGCGCGACCGTCTTACTGGACTCGAGGCGCAAATCCAGGAGCAGCAAAATCTCGAGAGCGATCCATCCTTCCTCGCCCGGCAGCGTGGGCTGGCCGCGCTCGAGCGTGGCGATCTGAGCGGCGCCGAGGCGCTGCTCGAACGCGCGGCGCGCGCGCGGCCCGATGACCCTGACGCCGTGGGTGGCCTCGGCCGGCTGCGGATGCTAACCGGCAAGCGGCAAGAGGCGCACACGCTATTTTTGCGTGCGGCCGCGCTGGCCCCGGATAACCGAAGCAAATGGCTCGCGCTCGCGCGTACCGCCCAATTCTGGGACTTGCTCGCGACGGCCCGGGGTGCGCTCGCCGCGGGCGATCCAGAGCGTGCCGAACACGCTGCACGCGAGGCGCTGCGCCTCGAACCCGCCAGCGAGGACGCCCGCCTGCTGCTTGCGAAGGTGCTGGTAGCGCGACAAAGATGGGCGGATGCCGAACCGTTGCTGCGTCCGCTGCTCGATGCGCGGCGGCCGAATCTGGGCGCGGTGCCGGGCTTGCAGGCGGTGTACGCGCACACGGGGCGCATGGCGCAATTCGAGCCGTTGCTCGAGTCGCTGCAGCCGCATCTCACGGCCGACGAAGACCGTCAGGCCCTGACATCGCTGCGTGCCGATGCGCTGGCAGAAGAGGCCGGGCAACTGCATGCCGATGGCCGCGACGCGCAGGCGGCCGAGCACTACGAAGCGTCACTGCGGCTCGTCCCTGACGCCGCCTGGACGCGCTTTTCACTGGCCGGGCTGTATCGGGACATGGGTGCGCCGAAACAAGGACGCCAGGTGATGGACGACGGCGTCGCCGCCAGTCCGACGCCCGACATGCACTACGCGGCCGCGTTATATGCAAATTCGATTGACGACCTGTCCGGTGCCGAGGAGCAGCTCGCGGCCGTGCCGGACGACGCGCGCTCCAACGGCATGCGCAACCTCGCGCGCAAGCTCGACGTCTACCGCTCGCTCGCGAACGCGCGGGCCGCCGCGTCACAAGGCGAGCATGGCGAGGCGGACGCGCAACTCGCGCGTACCCGCACGATGGCCGCCGACGAGCCGTACTTGCTCGCCACGGTAGGCGCTGCGTACATCGACCGGGGCATGGCGGACCAGGGGGTGCTGCTGTTGCGCGACTGGATCGACACGCATCCGGATCAAGCCGATGCGGACATCCGCCTGCGCTATGGCGACCTGCTCGGCGGCGCGCGGCGTGATCGCGAACTGCAAGCGTGGCTGGTCGCGCTGCGCGAGCGGCCCGGTCTCACCGCGCCTCAACAGGTGCGTCTGGAGGACCAGTCGCTGCGGCTGGTCCTGCGCGAAACGGACGACGCGCTTGACAAGCACGACTACGACCTGGCGAGGGCGATCTTGGCGACGGCGAGCGAAGCGGGCAAGGCAGACAAGCGCTACGCCCTTGAAGTCGCAGACCTTGAGCGCATGCAGGGCAACTATGAGGCTGCACATGCGGTGCTCGCGCCGGTGCTCGCGAGCACGCCGGACGACGCCGACGCGCAGCTCTCGCTTGCTCGGGTGTACGAGGCGAGCGGTAAAAGGGCGCGTGCACTTGCACTGGCCGAGCGAGTGTTGCGGCAAACACCCGAGGACGATGTCGATACGCGGCTCTCGGTGGTGCGCAGACTGGCGGCGTTGCGCCAGTTCGACGAAGCAGGCGCCGTGACAGCGCAATTGCGCGCCTCGTATCCCGAGCGCTCGGACGTGACCGTGCAGGCTGGCAGGCTCGCCGTCCGCGAGGAACGCTTCGAGGACGCGGCGTCGCTTTATCGCACGGCGCTGACTGAGGAAGCCGCTTCCGGCCTCGGCGCGCAAGCCGATGGGACTACACCGGCGCAGCGCGCGCTCGACAGCCTCAACGAACGGCGCGAGCCGGAGATCGAGGCGGCATGGATGCCCGCCTACAAATCGGGCGATGCCGGCATTTCCGAGTATCACGCGCAACAGGTCCCGATTTACGTGCAGGTACCGTATCACTACGACGGACACTTTTTCGCGCATCTCGATACGGTCGACCTGGATGCCGGCACGCTGAGCAATCCGGATGTCGATTCCTATACGCGCGACACCTTCGGCACGTTCGCGGCGCGGGTCGACGGTACGCCGCTGGCGGCATCGTTGCATCAGCGCGCGCTGGGTGTCGCGGTGGGCGTCGGCTACGAGTCCGACGCCTGGCGTTTCGACGTCGGCACCACACCGCTCGGCTTTCCGATCCAATATGTGGTCGGGGGGGCGCGTTATCGCTTCGAAACCGACAACGCGAGCCTGACTATTGCTGCGTCGCGCCGGCCCGAAACCGGCAGCCTGCTCTCGTACGCGGGTGCACGCGATCCGGTGACGGGCGCTGTCTGGGGTGGCGTGCGGCGCGACGGCGTCGACGTGCGCGGCTCGGTGGACGTCGGCAAGATCAACCTGTTCGCCACGCTTGGCGCCGGCGTGTTCACTGGGCGCAATGTGCCGACCAACGAAGACGTCACGCTGCGCGCCGGCGTCGACGTGCCGATCTACGAACACCAGGACACGCGCGTGAGCAGCGGCCTGATCGGCAACGCGTGGCACTACACGGACAATCTGCGCTTCTACACCTACGGGCAGGGCGGCTATTACAGCCCGCAACGCTATCTGTCGCTGGGCGTGCCGCTGGAGTGGGCCGGGCGTCGCAATGCGCTCAGTTGGGACCTTGAGACGGTCGTCGGCATGTCCTGGACCTACGAGCGGGATTCCCCCTATTTTCCTAAAGGCCTGCCCGCGTCGCCAAACGTGCAGGACACCGTAGGAAAGATTGACGAGGGGGGGGCTGGGGGCGGGTTCTCCTACGCAGTGCGCGCCTCGGTTCAATATCGCCTGAATCCGAAACTGGTCGCCGGGATACGGATCGATGTCGAACATTCGCATGACTACGCGCCGAGCGCAGCGATGGTGTACGTGCGCTACGCCTTCGATGCACACCGCTCGGACGACAATTTTGCGCCCAAGCCCGTGCGTCTTTATTCGAGCTATTGATGAGGAGGAGTCGTTCGATGAGCGATACGTCCGATGCCGCGATTCCCGCGCCACGTCCAACCACGTCAGGATGGCTGACGGGCCTGCGCCACGCCATGCGGCACGCCCGCGAGCGTGCCTCGTTGCGCCTTGCGATCGACCAGTTGCCCGACACCTGGTCGGTGCTTGCCCGCGGCGGCATGCATGCGGTCTACGCGGCGCCTGGTACGCCGGCGTGCGACGCACTTATCTGGAATACGGCGCGCGCCGCGGGTATAGCCAATGTGACGGTCGTACGGGGCCTGCCGCACGCGCAGGTCGCCGCGCAACTGCGTGCGCTCGGTTTTGTCAACGCACAGCCTGCCCGAGGCTGGCCGCGCCATCTCAATGTCTTATCGCTGCCGCCTGCCGCAGTCGACCCCGAACCTGGTGGCACCTGTCCTCTGCTGCGCCTTGGCACCTTGCTGCGGTCCTTGCTGCGCAGCGGCTTGCGGCGCGATTCGCTGTGCATCATCGACGATGCGCAGCGCTGGTTCAGCTGGGACGACCCTTTGGCGCTGCACCGGGAAGTGGAACTCCTCGCGCGCTGGTGCAGCCGGCGCCATGTCGCGATGGTGCTGATCCTGGCGTCGCGTCTCACCCGGAAAGAGCAGGCGACAGCGCGCAGTCACGAGGCGCTGCATGCGTTTCACCAGCGCTTTTCCGGAGTCGCCCGACTGGAGCGGAGCGCGGGCGAACTGCGCTGGCATGCCGATGTCTGGCGCGCCGGCGAGGCGCTCGTGGCGAACGAAGATTGTCCGTTGCGCTTCGATACAGCCGGTCACCTCGTCGCCTTGCGCAACCCCGCCGACAGCGCGGGCTGCGCGACCGCGCAGGCAACCCTGCTCCTGCAAGACGAACGCCGCCTGATCGCGAGCAGCGCGTTGATCTCGGGAGAGGGCTGGGTCCCGCCGGACTGGGAGATCCAGCCGGACAACGACGCGGTGTATGCCGCCAGCGCCAGCGCGCAGGCGGCGACCATCGTATTCACGTTCGGTGCGAACGCGAGACTCGATGACTTGTGCGCGATGATCCACACGTTGAGGCGCAGCGGTGGCGGCTCGCTGAAGATCGTGACGGCTGCGTGCAGCGAAACGATGGGGCTCCAGCACGAACTGCTTCTGCTAGCCGTCGGTGCTGACCTCGTACTTGAGCGCGACCTGCCGTTCACACGTGTGCTGTCGGCGCTGCAGTCATTGCAGGGGCAGTTCCATACCCGCCCAACCGTAGAAGACTGGCGCGGCGCGCTTGCCGCCGCGCAACCCGATGCAGGTGCCGGTTACCTGCCGGTGCCGCGTTTCTGCGAGCACATCGAGGCCGCTTTGCAGCGCAGCAGGCCCTTGCTGCTGCCGCATGTGCTCGCGGAGTTGAGCCTGCGCCCGGACGTGGCGCACCTCGACGCGTTGCGCGCATGCCGTCTTCGACAGCCCGGCCAGTTCGTGACGGTGTTCTCCACTCAGGTCTATGTGTTCCTGTTTGCTTGCCGGCCGCCGGACGCCGACGCCGCGCTCGCAGACATTTTCTGCGCGCGGATACACGAGCTGTTCGACACCGTGACCCTCCATTCCGGGCACGCAATCTCCTGTCACGTCGAGATGCTGCGCGATCGCCAGTTGCACGCGTGCGCGCCGGATTACAGTGACCTGCTGCCTTCGTGGGAGCTGCCGCCAGCCTCGACGCTGTCGATCGTGGATGCGGGTGTTGCCGCCGCCATCGGGCCGGCTGCCGTTCCCGCTCAGGCGGCCAGGCCAGCGCCACCTAACGCACACGGCCCAACGCATCGCGCCGAGCCGTGCACGATGCCTTTGAACCATCGGGAGAGCGCGTGATGACAATTTTTCTCTTGTGCTTCGGAGCCGGTCTTATCGCCGCGCTTCCCGTATGCCTGGCATGGCGACTCATCGGGCGGCGCCGCGGCGGCAGCGCACGCAACCGGTCACCCGCATTCAGGTTCGATCCGGTCGCGCTCGATGCCCGCCTCGTGCGCCATGCGTCCGACGAGGTCTCCTCATGAACGTGATCGCCGTCGTGTCGGCGACAGGCGGCGCCGGGCGCACCACGGTGTGCGGCTCGCTCGCTGTCCTGCTTGCACGGCGGCGGCACGAAGTGGTCGCACTCGAACTGGACAATCAGAATGTCCTGAGCGTCTACCTGGGACTCGACGCGTTGCCTGGGCGCGGACTCGTCCAGGCGCTCCTCGATGGGCGCAGCGCCTGGCATGCGCAGACGTTTCGCAGCGCAGAGGGCGTGCTGTTCGTGCCGCATGGGGCGCTCGACGGCGAACAGGCTAGCGCCTGCGATGCCCGGCTGGCCACGATGCCATGCTGGCTTCGCAGCGTACTTGCCGATATCGACGTACAGGGTGACGGCGTGGTGATGCTGGACACTGCGCGCTATCCGTCGGCGCTGACCATGCAGGCGGTGCGCTGTGCGGATCTGGTGCTGTACGTGAGCACGCCCGACCCGGCTGCGGCGGTATCGCTCGGGGCCGTGCTGGCGCCGCTCAGGCGTTGCGCCGCCGCGCTGCACGTTGTTGTGAACCGTGTCAACCCGGCTCACCCCATGCAGGCCGATGTGCTTGCCCTCTTGCGTGTCAAGGTGGGAGAAGCGACGCTGTTGCCTCAGCGGCTTCATCTCGATGCGGCGGTGCCCGATGCGTTCGCCAGAGGCGCATGGGTGTTCGACGATGCCCCGTCGTCCCAGATGTCACACGATCTGCACGGTCTTGCAAAATGGCTCGACGAGTGGCTCGTCGCGCGCGCGGGAGGGAACTGACATGACGCCGCTCGAACGCCCGAGCGTGCAGTGCCTGATCGCCTGGATCATCGACACGCTTGCGCGCGGCTTTGAAGTGGCGCCGGCCCGCAGGCGCACGGACTGGCTCTTGCGCCTCGTATTTCGTGCACCGCCGCCCGGACGTCGCGACGTCGCGGCGCAACTGCTCGACAAGCTCGCAGAGCGCCTGGCTGCGGAGTGGGGCATGGCCGAAGGTGCGCCGTTGCGCGTCTGGCTGTGGCGCGCGTTTGTGAAAAAGGCCTCGCCAGGAAGCCGCACCGGTGTGCTCGCGACGGCGCGCGCCTTTGCCGCCGCCGCAGCGCGGGCACTGCGATCGCTTGGCTTGCTCGTGGGCTGTGGCCAGAGGCGCATGGACGCCGCGATCGCGCGTCTGCCATGGACACGCTGGAGTACGCGGCTCGAATCTGGCGCGACTGCCCTGGGCACGCTGCGTTGGCCGCTACCGCTCGCGTTGCTCGGGGGCGCCATGCTCTTTCTGGTGGCCGGCACCGCGCCGCTTTCCACAATGTCCCAACTCCAGTTCGGCGCTGTCACCATCGGCGCTTCGCTGCTGATCCGGCGCCTGCCTGGACGGCTGCCGGTGCTGTTGATCGCCTTCCTTGCCCTGCTGACAATGACGCGTTACGCATGGTGGCGCGCCACCGCCACACTCGATTTCCGCACGGGCGGCGACATGGCTGTCGGCTATGCGCTATTTGCTGCCGAGGCATACACCTGGCTGGTGCAACTGCTCGGCCTGGTGCAGACCGCTTGGCCGCTCAAGCGCAAGATCGTGCCTCTGCCGCCGGATTCACGCACCTGGCCAACGGTCGACGTGTTCATTCCGACCTACAACGAACCGCTCTCGGTCGTGCGCCCGACCGTGTTCGCGGCGCAGGGCATCGACTGGCCCGGTGACAAGCTGCGCATCTACCTTCTCGATGACGGCCAGCGCCCGGAATTTTGCAACTTCGCCCGTGAAGCCGGCGTTGAATACCTCACGCGCGATGACAACCGGCACGCGAAGGCGGGCAATATCAATCGCGCGCTGGAGCGCACCGGTGGCGAGTACGTCGCGATCTTCGATTGCGACCATATTCCCGCGCGCTCGTTTTTGCAGACCACGATGGGCACGTTCATCAAGGATCCGAAATGTGCAATGGTGCAGACGCCTCACCACTTCTTCTCGCCTGATCCGTTCGAGCGGAACCTGTCGACCTTTCATCGCGTGCCCAATGAAGGCTACCTTTTCTATGGGCTTGTACAGGCTGGCAATGACCTCTGGAATGCGTCGTTCTTTTGCGGCTCTTGCGCCGTCATCAAGCGAAGCGCGCTAGAGGAGGTGGGCGGCGTGGCGGTCGAGACCGTCACGGAAGACGCGCACACCGCCCTGAAACTGCATCGCCGGGGCTATACCACCGCGTATCTATCGACCGTCCAGGCGGCCGGTCTCGCGACCGAAAGCCTCGCGGGGCACATCAAGCAGCGGACCCGCTGGGCGCGCGGCATGGCGCAGATCTTTCGCATCGACAACCCGTTTTTCGGGCGTGGCCTGAGCCTCGTCCAGCGCCTGTGCTACGCCAACGCGATGCTGCATTTCTTCTATGGCGTTCCGCGTCTCGTCTTCCTGACGATGCCGATGGCGTACCTGTTCTTTCAGATGCACTTCATCCACGCGCCGGCGTCGACTATCGCCTGCTATGTGCTGCCCTATATCGCGGTCGCGAACATAGCTAACTCGCAGATGCAGGGCGGTTTTCGCCACTCGTTCTGGGCTGAAGTGTACGAATCGGTGCTCGCCTGGTACGTAGCATGGCCGACGACGATTGCGGTGCTCAGCCCCAGGCATGGCAAATTCAACGTGACCGACAAGGGAGGCCGCATCGACGAAGGTTATCTCGACTGGGCGGTGTCGCGTCCCTACATCGTGCTGGTGGCGCTGAACGCGCTCGCATTCGCGGCCGGCGTGTACAGGCTCCTGCTCGCGGATCCGAACGAAGCGCCGACCGTGCTGATTAACATGTTCTGGACGACTTACAACCTGGTGATGCTGGGCGCCGCGGTTTGCGTGGCGCGAGAGGCGAAACAGCTGCGCGTCACGCACCGTATCGACATGCGTGTTCCCGCGATGCTTTTGCTCGGCGACGGCCGCACGATCGCCTGCAGGACAACTGACTTCTCGATGGGCGGGTTCGGGCTCGCGCTGCCCGCCGGCCTTGCGATCGACGTCAATCAGCCGATGCACGCATGCGTGAGCCGCGGAGAGCGGGAGTTCAGCTTCCCGGTCCGCGCCGTGCGCGTGGCCGGAGACCGGCTCGGCGTGCAGTTCGAGAGACTCGATCTGGACGCCGAGCGGCGGCTCGTGCAATGCACCTTCGGGCGAGCCGACGCATGGGTCACCTGGCACGACACCGAAGTGGCGGACATGCCGCTGCGCGGGCTGAGAGAAGTCCTGCAGGTGGGCGTTCAGGGATATGCGCGGTTATGCGGCAGTGCGCTGCGCGCGGTACGCGGCAGGCTCGCGGCGGATCGCACGCGATATTGACGGGTAGTCCAAGGATTCAGGGATTCAAGGAGCACCGCAATGATGCTGTGGAACCTGTACTTCATGCTGAAGCTTTACCTGTGGCTTAGCGGCCGCCTGGAGCCGCTATGGGTCACCAACATCGCCTTCGCGCTGGCGCTGGCCGTGACAGCGTTCGTACGCGGCCGCCAATGGCGGCTGTTGCGCACGTTGATTGGGCTGGCCGTCGGACTGCCGCTCATGTATCGCGAGGCAGTCGTGCCGCCGTTTGCCCGCTTGGTCGAAGAGCTGGGCGCCATGGCACATTTCAGCATGCAGTACTGGCTCGAGCTGGCGCCGCGCTTTGTGCCGCCTTTCATGCTCGGAGCGGCTGGCATAGTCGTACTGCTTTACCTCGTAGTCAACCGGTGGGCGCGCGTGTCGACGCTCGTGATCGTTGCGCTCATCGTCGCGCCGCTCTGGCAGGCAGGGCATACCGTCCTGCTGCACGCAATACCCGCAACACCCGCGGCGTCCAGTGGCGCGCAGGTGGCGCTAGCGTCTGCGGGTGGCCCAGCGGGCACCCCGGGCCATGACGCCGCGCTGGCCGCGTTCAGAACGAAGGAGGCGAATCGCAAGGTGAGCTTCACGCACCTGACTGACGATCCGTCCGCGCAGTTCGACATCATCGTGCTGCACATCTGTTCGCTTTCATGGGATGACCTCGACGCCGTGAAGGCCCGCAATCATCCGATGCTCAGCCATTTCGACTTTCTGTTCACCCAGTTCAGCACGGCGGCGAGCTATAGCGGACCGGCCGCGATCCGCGTGCTGCGCGCGACGTGCGGACAGCCGGCGCACAAGGACCTCTACGCTCCGGCTCCCTCTGGCTGCTATCTGCTGGCCGCGCTCGCGAAGGCAGGTTTCGTGCCGCAGACGCTCCTTAACCATGACGGCCATTTCGACGACTTCCTGAATCTGGTAAACCACAACACCGGCGTGCCCGGCGTGCCGCTGATCCCGAATACGGATGCGCCGATCGCGATGCACGCATTCGACGACTCTCCGATCCGCGAAGACTATGGCGTTCTCGCGAACTGGTACACGCGCCGAGAGCAGGTGCCAGGGCCGGTGGCGCTGTACTACAACACGATTAGCTTGCACGACGGCAACCGGATTGTCGGCAGCAGCTTGAAAAGCAGGGATTCGTATGGGCAGCGCGTGAACAAACTGATGAGTGACTTCGACCGTTTTGCGGACCTCATCGCGAGTTCCGGCCGGCGCGCGGTGATCGTATTCGTGCCGGAGCATGGAGCAGCGCTGCGCGCCGAGGCCAGTCAGCTTGACGGAATACGTGAGCTGCCAACGCCGCATATCGTGCATGGACCCGTTGGGGTGCGCCTGGTCAATTTCCCACAGCAGTCCCATTCGACCACCGTGATCGATACGCCGTCGAGTTTTCTGGCTGTGGCGCAATTGCTGGCCAACATGGTCGCAAACAGCCCGTTTCAGCCTGGCGTGAGGCTGGCCAACTACGCAGCGAATCTTCCTCGCACGTCGATGGTCGGCGAAAACGGCGACACCGTGACCATGCTGACCGCAACCGGATTTGCCGTGAAGACCCCCGACGGACTATGGGTGGACGAGCAATGAGCGAGCACGACAACTGGCCCGTCAACGATCTCCACGGACTCGCACAGCGGCTCCCTGGACTGGACCCCGACGCGTACTACGACGAACAGCGCCAGCGTGCCTACGAGGCGGCGCTGGTGCGTTGCCCAGCGCTCGCGCGCCTGCTCGGACTGCCGGATGCATGCGGTGTCGGCAAACGGGCCTGCGCGGCCAGTGCGACTAACGTCAACAATGTCAACAACGTCCCTCACGGCGGATGACGGCCATGCGCACAAGAACCCGAAGGGACTTCCTGCGAATGATGTCGGCATGCGCGAGCGCGGCTGCCGGGTCCGGCTGGCTTACGGGGGCGATCCCATGTGCGATCCGCGATGCGCTCGCGCTGCCCGCCGCCGCGCGAACCGGCTCGATCATGGACGTAGGCCACGTCGTGATCTTCATGCAGGAGAATCGTTCATTCGACCATTATTTCGGCAGCCTGCGAGGTGTCCGCGGGTTCAACGATCCACGTCCGCTGCGGTTACGAAGCGGGGAGCCGGTATGGCATCAGCCGGCCGCGTCGGTGCGTACCGATGCGTACAACGGCCGTGGCTTGGCCGACGATGTCCGCTTCGTGATGCCGTTTCACCTCGATTTACAGGCGACGACCGAGTTCATGCCTGGCACGGACCATAGCTGGAGCACGGGTCACCTTGCGTGGAACGACGGCCACTACGATGAGTGGGTCAATCAGAAACAGGACACGCTGACGATGGGCTATCTGAAGCGCGCAGACCTGCGTTATCACTACGCGCTGGCGGATGCGTTCACCGTGTGCGACGCGTATTTCTGCTCGGTGCACGCAGACACGGCGCCCAACCGCATCATGCTGTTCAGCGGCACCCTCGATGCGTGCAATACTCGTGGCACGACGCCGAACGGGCCTGGCCTGAGCGAGCGCGACGCAACGGATGCCTACACCTGGACGACCTACCCGGAGCGGCTCGAAACAGCCGGGATCGACTGGCGGGTCTATCAGGGCGGCACGGGGCTGCCGGGCGATCAAACCGATAATTACAGCAACAATTCGCTTGAATTCTTCAGCCGATTCCAGCGCGGGTCTGGCGCACCAGCGGCGCTCTTGAACCGCGGGGTGGCGCAGCATACGCTCGCGCAGTTCGGCCGCGACGTGGCGGCTGGCTGCTTGCCTCAGGTGTCGTGGATCGTTGCACCTCAGAAGTATTGCGAGCATCCCAGCGCATCTCCGACGGACGGCGCGTACTATATCGATCTCATCCTGGGCGCGCTGACGTCGAATCCCGAGGTCTGGGGCAAGACTGCGCTGTTCGTGAACTACGATGAAAACGACGGTTTCTTCGATCATGTCGTGCCGCCGGTGCCTTCGCTCGCGAGCGGCCGCGAAGGTGCGGGCATGGTATCGGCGTCGCTCGCCGACAGTCTGGACGACGAGATCGTCGACCTCGATCACTACCCCCGTCACAGGACTCCGCTCATTCCCGGCGCTGATCGGGGCGGCCGGCAGCCCATGGGCCTCGGACCGCGCGTGCCAATGATCGTCGTGTCGCCGTGGACCAAGGGCGGCTGGGTGTGTTCGCAGGTGTTCGATCACACCTCTGTGCTGCAGTTTCTCGAAGCACGCTTCGGTGTGGCGGAGCCCAATATCAGCAAGTGGCGCAGGGCCGTGTGCGGCGACCTGACATCGGCGTTCGATTTCTCCGTGCCTCCAGATCGCGACCCGAACCCCGCAGGCTTGCGCTTTGGCACCTCGCCGCGCGTTGCTTCGCTGGGTGCGCCGCTTATCGTGCCCGCATATCAAAGGCTGCCTGAAGGCGAGCCCGGCACACGGCCGGCTCGCGCGGTTCCGTATGGGTTCGCCGTGAATGTTCGCCCGGAGGGCGCCAAGCTCAGGATGGACTTCATGAACAATGGCCGTGCGGGCGCGGCGTTCTACGTCTATGACCGCCTGAGCCCTGAGCGTTCGCCACGGCGCTATACGGTCGTCGCCGGAGACGCGCTGTTCGATTTGTGGGAGACACTCGACAAGCAAGGGCGCTACGAACTGGCTGTCTATGGACCGAACGGCTGGATGGGCGAATTTCGCGGCATTGCTGACGGCAAGAGGGTGCGACCACGGGTTATCTTCAGTGCCGATGCGGCAACGGAAACTGTCTCGCTGCTGTTGACCAACGCCGGGGCATGTGCATGCAGCCTGCGCATCAAGGATGCCTACGATAGGGAGAATGCGGTCGTGCGCCGGTTAAAGGCGGCCGCAACTTTCGAGGAACGCCGGCGCGTGTCTGCGCACTCAGGATGGTACGACTTCAACGTGACGGCAACGGATCCTTTCGATGCTTTATGGCGTTACGCGGGTCATTTGGAGACGGGGCGTCCCAGCACTAGCGATCCAGGTCCGGTGAGGTCGCAGACGGCGTTGTGACGAATGTAACCTTGAGTTTCGTATCCCGACTCGCTAAATTGCGGCTCGCAGATCATTGCAGCTGCCCTCGGGGACGCTGCGCATGGCTCTGGTGAATTAGCGGAAATAATCGAGGAAGTTGATTTTTATAGGATAGCTTAGTGTCCTGTTACCGTTGTTTGTCGATATCGATCGATTCAAGGCCTACAACAACACCTACGGCCATCAGGCCGGCGACGACGCCCATCGGGATATTCGACCACGTCCAGATAATGATGGGCGAGGGAGCGGTTCACCGCCGTGTCGTCCAGCGGATAAATCACCCGGTCGTATTGCACCGTCAAGGTGTTCGGCACGCAGCGCGAGACCCGGCACGTCGGAATCAAATCCAGATCCTCATCGTCCCTGAGCGGCCGATGCGCGTTATATGCTCCTCGGCTCCTTACCAAAGCGGCCATAGAAGTCAGCGATGAAGTGGGGCGCGTAAGCGTTGGCGGCCTCTTTCGTGTCGATCTTGCGCAGTCGCAGCTCCTTCACGAACCGGTCCTGCAAGGTCAGGTTGGCGCGCTCGACGCGGCCCTTCGCCGGACTGCTGTTCGCGCACCACGTGTCAACGTTGAGCTCGTACATCGCGCGGCCAAACTGCGTGACGCCGTTCCCAGTGGTTGCCGCACGCGTGCCGCGGAACACACTCGCGCGGTCGCTGTAAAGAGCGACTGGCTTGCCGAAGTGCTCCAGGTACGCGCGCGTCGCCTCAAAGTAGCTGAAGGTCGATTCGCTCCCGGTGAAGTGCAGGGTCATCAGCCGGCGCGTAGCATCATCCACATACCCCAGCAACGTACAGGCCGGCGCCCGGTCGTCAAACCAGCGATGGTCGCTGCCGTCGATCTGCACCAGTTCGCCAACACAGGCCCGTCGTGCACGCGGCTGATAGACCTTCGGCGGTCGCTGTTTGCGCGGCACCCACACACCCGCGTCCGTCATCAGGTGACGCACGGTTTCCTTTGACAGCACCAGCCCACGGCATTCATGCAGCTTCTCGCACGCGAGCGTTGGACCGAAGTCCGCGTAGCGCTCGTGGATCAGTCCGAGCGCCCGATCAAGTACCGCCTGCGGCAACTGATGATTGCTGCGCGTACCACGCCGCCGCGAAACGAGGCCAGCGGCGCCTTCGTCGCGGTAGCGCATCACGAGCCGCTCGACCTGGCGCACGCTCAAGCCAAGCCGTTCCGCGGCACGACCGGGCTTCAGTCGCGCCTCGGCAACTGCTTCAATGACCTTGAACCGATCCAGCTCACGCATCGACATCGTGATTCTGTCCGTCGCCGCCATCGTAGCCTCCGGCGCCGTGGGAATCGACGCCGGCTAAGCTTAAGCCGCCGAGAAGCGGACATTTGAATCTGGCTAGAAGCGGACATTACAACTTAGCTGCTACAAGCAAAACGTTGATAATTTGTATTATGTTAAATTTAGGAAAGTGTACCGCGCGCTCGGAGAATGCGTTTCTACGAACGCTCTTCGTTCATGTGGACTATATTGCACATGTCGCTCACCTCGTCAAAGATGCCACGCGAGCGCTGGTGCGCGCGCTCCAAATGCGGCTTGCCGAGCACGCAGTATCGTTCGTCCACTGGACATTCTTGCGGATATTGTGGGAGACGGATGGGCTGACACAGCGCGAGTTGAGCATGCGGGCCGGTGTGATGGACCCGACGACCTTCGCTGCAGTCAAGGCAATGGAAACGCCAGGCTATGTCGAGCGTCAGCAGATGCTGGACAACAAGAAAAACGTGCACGTTTTCCTGACGGCGGAAGGCCGAGCGTTGAAGGACAGACTCGTGCCGCTCGCCGAGGAGGTGAACGAGATCAGTGTGGCGGGTTTGAGCGAGCGCGACATCAAGACCGCTCGGAAAGTGTTGCTCGCGGTGATCGAAAACCTGGCCGACGATGAATCCGGTTCCGCGAATCCAAAGCGCCGCGTAGCTTCCACGCGTGAGCTTGGACGGCTTATCGCCGAACGAGGACATACGCCGGAGGATACGTAGCCCCATTCTGTCAACAATAGATATCCTTTCGAACTTCCTGACGACGGGTGCGCTTTGGATGCCCGGCGTAAAACGCGCTTCATGCTCTTCGTCCTCGCGTTCTCGGCAATCAATTCCCTCAGTGGCTGATAACCTTCCCTGTTGCAACACTGAAACGAAGTCGCACGCGATGAGATGAGCGCTCGCTCTGCTGGTCCGCGCAAGCCGTTCATATCGATTGCGGCGGCGCTCGGGAAGCCGCCTGCGAGCGAAAGACATCAGGTCTGGACAACAGCGAAAACAACTCGCGAATAGCCGACGGTTGAACGCGACGGGTTGCATTCGCATGCTGTGAAGTCGATGGTCAATTCGAGCTAGCTTCCAATAACCACACACAAATGATCGGGAGGGCGGACGATCAGCCACAGTGGAGCCACGCAACGACGCTTTTCTTCTGAGACGAAGCATAAGAAAATGGCAGGCATTGCCGTAGCAGCAGATGACCATTTTTAGCGAAGCAGTTGGGTGGCACAGGAACAGGCGCAGGGACATCAAGAGCCGATGAACAAATACGAAAGACTAGCCAACGCAATGGCGGCTGAAATTCGCTCGGGCAACATCGCGGTCGGCTCGCGCATGCCTTCGCTGCGCCAGATCATTGCGCAACACGGCGTGAGTCAATCAACGGTGTTTCGTGCGTACTACCTGCTTGAGGAATGGGGTCTGGTTCGTGCGCAGGAACGCTCCGGTTATTACGTGGCACCCGGCGCGAGTGTCACCGCCGCACGAACACCGCGTACCGCGGCCCTCGCCGAATCAAGCAAAGTCGACATTAGTGACCTGGTGTTTTCCGTGCTGGACGCGGCAAAAACGCCGGGCATCGTGCCGCTGGGCTCGGCCTTCCCCTCCCCTCTTCTTTTCCCGCTACCGCGTCTTGCGAAGTCGCTCGCACGGGCCTCGCGGCTGCTCAGCCCGTGGAGCACTGTGGTCGATCTGCCACCAGGAAACGAACACCTGCGCCGCCAGATCGCCATGCGTTACATGGGTATGGGCATATCGCAGCCCATTGAGCAGATCGTCGTTACCAACGGCGCGCTGGAGGCGTTGAACCTGTGCCTGATGGCGGTCACCCGGCCTGGCGACTTGGTTGCCGTCGAGTCCCCCGGTTTCTACGCCGCGCTTCAGGCCATCGAACGGCTGGACTTGCGGGCTGTCGAAATCCCGGTCGATCCTGTAACCGGCCTCGATCTCGACGCACTCGCCGGCGCCTTGAAAAAGCATCCGATACGCGCCTGCTGGTTCATGACGAATTTTCAGAATCCGACGGGAGTGACGCTCTCGCTGGAGAAGAAAAAGGCTCTCGTCGAATTGCTCGCGGAACATGAAGTACCGCTGATTGAAGACGACGTCTACGGCGAATTGCACTTTCAGCCCGAGTATCCGTTGCCGGCACTAGCGTTCGACAAACAGGGGCTCGTCATGCACTGCAGTTCGTTCTCGAAGACGCTCGCACCGGGCTACAGGATCGGATGGACGTCGGCAGGACGGTTCACGGACAAAGTTCAGCGGCTGAAACTGATGACGACGCTATCGGCCAGCATTCCGGTGCAGGCCGGTATGGCCGATTATCTTCAGCATGGGGGCTATGATAAGCACCTTCGCAAATTGCGCGGAGCATTGAGCCAGCAACTCGGCGACATGGATAACGCTATCCGGCGCTGGCTACCGCACGGGGTTCGACGCACGCATCCGAGCGGCGGGTATTTTCTCTGGCTTGAACTGCCCGAAGCAATCGACGCCATGGAGTTGCACCGTCTTGCAATCGAGGAAGGTATCAGCCTTGCACCGGGCCCGATCTTTTCTGCCACCCACGCATTCGAGCACTATGTGCGGCTCAACTTCGGTCATCCGTGGAGCCCGAAGATAGATGGCGCAATTCGTGTACTGGGCGAGTTACTTGCGCGCCCGTCGGTGCGCGCCAAACGGTGAAGTCCGTCTGCACCACGGAACCGTGTCATAGGGCACCCAGGTCATGTTGTGCCTGATGAGACCGGAAGTGGTCTCCCTCAGTCAGAAAACTCAGTGTGCCACCGCCGTAGCAAGCCGTGCGAGACCGAACAGAAGTGCGCCAAAGCCCCCAGCCAGTCCGATGGCAACCACAGGTAGCATCGGCAGCTTTATCGCCGCCATGTCGGCCTGATGTGATGCGCTCTCGCGTACTCCAAAAAAACTCCACAGTACGATTCTCAGTATTCTCAGAAAAGCCATGACTCACCTCTCGCGGTCGACCAACGGCACAACATTTTCAGTGATTCATCATAGAGCCGTTGCGACGCGTCAAACAGCAGCAGTTGGACGAAGTTTCGCAGCAGCAGAAGCCCGGGGGCGGCTTCTGCTGCCTACGATTCGATGCCATCTGCTTCTTGAACCGGACGCACGACTCCCTTACCTTTCTGCACAGCTTCGGACGCTCGTCACAGTTTGAAGCGACTTAAGGTTCAGCGGTCGTCATTCAACGTTCAAGCATTCGCTGACCGACCGCAAAGAATGCAGGGCCTACTCGACAAGACCGCAGGACCGCCGCGACAATGTACCAATACACCGAATTTGACAGAGACTTCGTGCACAGGCGGGCTGCGCAATTCCGCGACCAGATCGAGCGGTGGCAGAGCGGCAAGCTGAGCGAAGACGATTTCCGCCCGCTTCGCCTGCAGAACGGCTGGTATGTTCAACGGCATGCGCCGATGCTGCGCGTGGCCGTACCCTACGGCGAGTTGTCGAGCGCGCAGCTTCGTGTGCTGGCTCGTGTGGCCCGTGAGTACGATGAACCCGAGGCGCAAGTGTATCGGCTTGCCTCGGATGCCCAACGAAAGCTCGGGACTGTCCGCCTCCCCACTCACTACGCTCATTTCACCACGCGTACGAATGTTCAGTTTAACTGGATTCCGTTATCGAAGGCCGCCGACGTGATGGACCTCCTCGCGAGCGTCGACATGCACGGCATCCAGACAAGCGGGAATTGCATCCGCAACATCTCCTGCGATGAACGTGCAGGCGTTGCGCCCGACGAGATTGCCGACCCCCGTCCGTTCGCGGAAATCATGCGCCAATGGACGACGCTGCACCCGGAATTCGCCTTCTTGCCCCGTAAATTCAAGATTGCCATTACCGGCGCGACTGAAGACCGTGCGGCAACCGACTGGCACGACGTGGGCCTGCATCTCCTTCGCAACGGCGCCGGGGAGTTGGGGTTTCGTATTTCTGTCGGCGGCGGCATGGGCCGCACGCCCGTGATTGGAACCGTCATGCGTGAATTTCTGCCATGGCAGCACATCATGAATTACGTCGAGGCGGTCGTGCGCGTATACAACCGGTATGGCCGTCGCGACAACAAATACAAGGCGCGTATCAAAATATTAGTGAAGGCCGAGGGCCAGCGTTACATCCACGAAGTGGAAGAGGAGTTTGTCCAGATCGTCAATCATGACGGCGGCCCGCATACCATCCCGCAAACCGAACTCGACCGCGTGAGCGCATCTTTCGTTCCGCCGAAACTGACGGGGCGCCTCTCACACCTAAACCCCGACGCTCTTGAGATGCTGAAGGAACGAGCCGCACAGCACCCGCTTTTTGAGCGCTGGCTGCAGCGTAACGTGGCCCTGCACAAGGATCCGTCCATGCGGATCGTTACCCTCTCGTTCAAGCGCCTGCTTCAGGCGCCAGGCGACGCGTCAGCCGATCAACTCGACCTGGTCGCCGGTCTTAGTGACCGTTTCTCAGCAGGCGAAGCGCGCGTTACGCACACGCAGAACCTCGTGCTCCCGTGGGTGCATGTCGACGACCTGTTCATGCTGTGGGAAGCGGCACGCGACGCCGGTCTTGCGAGCGCAAATGTGCACCTTCTTACCGACATGATCGCGTGTCCGGGGGGCGACTTCTGTGCGTTGGCGAATGCGCGCTCGATTCCGATCGCCGAAGCAATCACCGCGCTCTACCAGGATCTCGACGAACTCAATGACCTCGGGGAAATCGACCTCCATATCAGTGGCTGCATCAACTCGTGCGGTCATCACCATAGCGGTCATATAGGCATCCTCGGCGTGGATAAGGACGGTAAGGAGTGGTACCAGGTCACCCTTGGCGGATCGGACGGCTCAGCCACGAGCGGCGCCGCGCAACCGGGAAAAGTGATCGGCCCATCCTTCTCGGCATCCGAGGTGCCCGAAGTCGTCGATGCGGTCATTTTGACGTATCTGTCCATCAGGCAAAGCACTGGCATAAGGCAAGAGCGCTTCATCGAGACCGTAAGGCGGGTTGGTTTAGACCCCTTCAAGGCAGCCGCGAACGATGTGCGCGAATAGAGAGAAAGTCGCATGACGGATAACGCACACTTCAGGGTTCTTACGGCACTCGAGCACTCCCTTGACCCTGACCAACAGGTTGTATCACTCGGTAATGACGAAGATCCGCTAACGTTGAATAGCAGGGTTGAACGGGTCGAGCGCATTGAACTGTACTTCCCTCATTTCACTGACGGGCGTGCTTACAGTCAGGCGTACCTGTTGCGCCGGCGACTCGGCTTCAAAGGCGATTTAAGAGCGACCGGCGATGTCCTGATCGACCAACTCGTCCAGATGGAACGCACAGGGTTCTCTAGCGCCGTATTGAAAGAAGGCGTCGACCCCGCTGATGCCCATCGTCAATTCGAGCGCTTCCCAGCGTTCTACCAGAGCGACCTTGTAAGTGAAACATCGGTGCTTCGATGTAATACGCCAAAAAAACGATGGTCGTAGTGTCCGCCTGCCTCGCGGCGGAGGAACGGTTCAGGGCTGTCACCCTGTCACCCCTGTCCCGACGTCAGGTTGACGGCTTGGCCTGAGGGCGATGCTACTGCTCCCGCCGATAAGTTCGCCCGTCCACAGGGTTTTGCGACCGCACCTGCAACGCACCGGCTTCAAGGCAGTCAACGATACCTACGGGCACCTATCGGGCGACCATGTGCTCGTCGAAGTCGCCGCGCGCTTTCGCCACTGCGTGCGTAACAGCAATGTGGCCGCGCGTCTTGCCGGCAATGAGTTCACCGTCCTGCTGACCGGCAGCGGGTCGGAAGAACACGCGGTGGCATTGTCACGTTGAATAGTTGAAGCTGCAAAAGCCTATGGAACGCGCTGTTGCTCAGAACGCAGACGGATCTTGGGTGAGCTCAGTCAAACAATGCCAGGAGGCAAAGCGGTCGCCAAGTTGCTTGCGGTAAAGCGATGCGCGTAGTAGATGTCGCTTGAGTGCGAAGTGCTGCCGAATTAGACCGAAGCTCGACAGGAAAGCCTGCGTGAGTTCCGGAACTCGGAGGCCACGCATTCGACGCTCGCGTTCGCGCGTGGGCCGATGGCTATTTTCGGCCCGACTGTTTAGCCGTGCACTGGCTTTTACGAAGACATGCTTGACGTTGGCCAGTTCGGGGATCTCGGCCTTTGCCGCCGGATAGCTCGGCAGTTGGTCGATCACCATTTTGCGGGGCATTTCAGGACACGAGGCCAGCACGCGCTTGAAAAATCCCTTGGCTGCAGCCTTTTCGCGACGCTTCTGCGACAGAATCAAGCTCGGTGCCATGCCGATCGACTGCTCGCCATAGCAGGTATGGCTGGCCGCGCAGCGTCACGAATACCTCGTCGAGGTGCCATGTGGTGCCAGGCTTGGGACGCCCCACTTTCACTCGGCGCGCAAAGCCCGCTCCAAATTTGTCGCACCAGCGCCGGATCGTTTCATCCCTACGGGACTTCCTTCGGGGCGTAGCTCACGACAACGCCGCGCTCGAACAGCAACGCTTCGACGTCGCGAAGACTCAATTGGAAGCGAAAATACCAGCGCTTGGCGCAGCTGATAACGGCGGCCGGAAAGCGATGACCGTGATAGCCAGATTTAGCACGAAAAGGACGAATACCCCTGCCCCCAACGAGACTGCAGAAACGACGGTTCTGCTGGGCCGGCCTTATCGCGCACGACCGCCGTCATAACGTGGCCGTTGCAAGGCGATATGGTACGGCGATCCAATTGGAGGGTCGTTTGGTTTCCCGATAGGAACTGTCCGGCACTCCGTAGGACCGTGCCAGTGATCCAGATTTCCTGTTGTGACGGCAGTGTTTGCAAGGGCGGCTCAGCGGCCATCAAAGTAGCCATTGAGCCGGCCGCCAGGACGGCCGACGCCTGCACTGCCTGCGTGCGTTTTTTCATGATGCCGCTTCAATCGAGCTTGATACTTTTGACCCAGGGCTTGGCCGCTGTTTTACGTCAACTGCCCCACCGGTTTGGCGCGAAACGCAGGGCGGTCACTGGATTGGCGGCACAACCCCCAGCTTCTCGGCGAGCATGCGCTCATACACACCGAAGTGCAGATCGACTTCCTCCTGACTCACAGTTGTTACCACAATGTTTACCTGACTTACCTCCAAACCGAGTACTACCGCGATCGCGGCTTCAAGTTGAGGCGCACACACCGCGTCGTTTGCCGTCGTTGTGCCAATAGCGATTTCATAAGTCCGTTCCTGCTGGAAAACGATTTCGACCAACCGCGCACGCGCGCTCATGTTGTTTTCGATTGCCAGCTTTACGACATCCGCCATATTTCGCATCGTTTCGGCTGGAAAGCCACTTGTCGAGCGCAGTCTGACGCGATTTTTCCCTAGCGTGAGCCAGTCCGAATTGAACTCCATCGTGATCTCCAATTTGTCGTTGCAACCACCGCGACAATAGGGGGCACCCGGACGAATTTCAAGATCGAAGTTTTCGCCGCATTCCCCTTGAAATTTTTAATGGACGATCTATCTTAAATATCGCTCAGGCAGACGCGCCGGTGATATCGGCGCGCTGCGTGTTTCGATTTGTTTGCCCACAGTTGGCAGGCGAACTGGAGCGCGTAGGCCCGTTCGCCTCCATGCTGCATCAAGGAGGATAAGACCATGAGTGATCTCTATTCCAGAACCGACCTGTTCAGCGAATTCGACCGTTTGCAGCGCCAGATGGAGAGCCTGTTCGGCGGCTTGCCGTCAAGCCTGCGATCCAGTCGCTTCGGCGCTTTCCCGCAGATCAACATCGGTACGACCGACGACTCAATTGAAATCGTCGTGTTTGCTCCAGGTGTCGATGTTGGCGGCCTCGATGTAGCCATCGAGAGGGGACTGCTGACGATCAGCGGCGAGCGCAAGCCCGCGCAAGGCGTTGCTGGAGACGGCACCCGCACCTATGCGCAGGAGCGCTTTACCGGGACCTTCCGCCGTGCGATCGAACTGCCGCAAAACGCTGACCCCGACAAGGTACAGGCGCGCTATACCAATGGCTGCCTGTCGATCAGCGTCGGCAAGCGCGAATCATCGAAGCCTAAATCCATTACCGTCC
>Ga0302314_10003892_pt1 | contig 27464 bp, 17 predicted proteins | sample III_Palsa_N2_3_FD_200533 | JGI IMG/M metagenome (GOLD analysis project Ga0302314, IMG submission 200533) | Peat permafrost microbial communities from Stordalen Mire near Abisko, Sweden - III_Palsa_N2_3 | ecosystem: Environmental > Terrestrial > Soil > Palsa > Peat permafrost | place: Sweden...
AGCTCGCTGCGGTCGTCGGCGGATCGGCAGTCGACGAGCTTGGCCGGCAGGCTCGAGGACGCGAGCGCGGACTTGCGCCGCTGGTTCTCCCGGTGCTCGCGGGCCGCGATGCGGGTCTTGGCGGCCGTGACGATCTTGTCGAGAACCGCCTTGGCCTGCGTCTTGGCGCCCCGTGGGGGGTTCTCGAAGTAGCTCTTGAGCTGGGCTCCGACGACCTGCTGGACGATCTTCGTGACCGCGGGGGTGCCGAGGACCTCCTTGGTCTGGCCCTCGAACTGCGGCTCGGGCAGCCGGACGGAGACGATCGCGGTCAGGCCCTCGAGGATGTCATCCTTGGTGACGGCCTCGTCGCCGTTCTTGAGCAGCCGCTGAGCGCGGAGCTGCTCGTTGACGGTCCGCAGCAGCGCGCGGTCGAAGCCGGTGACGTGCGTGCCGTGGTGCGGGGTCGCGATCACGTTCACGAATGAGCGGGTGATCGTGTCGTAGCCGGCGCTCCACAAGATCGCGACGTCCACGTCGAGCCTGCGCTCCACCTCGGTCGGCGTCATGTGGCCGCGGTCGTCGAGCACGGGGACGGTCTCGGTGAACGTGCCGTCGCCGGTCAGCCTGATGACGTCGGTGACCTTCTCGCCCGACGCCAGGTGCTCGCAGAACTCGCCGATGCCGCCGGCGAAGCGGAACTCGGCCTCGCGTGGCCCAACGCCGGTCTGGCTTGTCTGGCCGGCCTGGCTGGTCTCAGGCGAGTCCACGCGGACGGTGATGGCGAGGCCTGGCACCAGGTATGCGGTCTGCCTGGCGCGTTCGGCGAGGATGTCGTAGCTGAAGACCGCGTCCCGCAGGAACACCTGGCGGTCCGGCCAGAACCTGATCCTGGTGCCGGTCCTTGCCGCGGGGACCTTGGCGATCTGGCGCAGGCCGGACTTCCTGGTGAAGTCGGCGCTTGGCCCCGCCCCGGCGAACTCGCCCGCGACGCCGCGCCGGAAGCTCGTGGCCCAGGTCTGGCCGCCCCTGTCGACCTCGATGTCGAGCCGGGCGGACAGCGCGTTGACCACGGACGCGCCGACGCCGTGCAGGCCGCCAGACGCGGTGTAGGAGCCGCCGCCGAACTTGCCGCCCGCATGCAGCCTGGTAAGCACGAGCTCGACGCCGGAGAGCTTGGTCTTGCGCTCGTTGTCCACCGGGATGCCGCGGCCGTTGTCGCGCACCTCCGCGGACCCGTCGGCGTGCAGGATGACCGCGATGTCGGTGCAGAAGCCGCCGAGCGCCTCGTCCACCGCGTTGTCGAAGATCTCCCACAGGCAGTGCTGTAGGCCACGGCCGTCCGTCGAGCCGATGTACATGCCTGGACGCTTGCGCACCGCGTCGAGGCCCTCAAGGACCGACAGGTGCCTGGCGCTGTAGGAGTCGGAGGAATCAACCACCGCCCGGGCGGTCTCTGCGAGCTGGGTCACGGGCGGCAGGTCTCCTCTCGAATGTGCATGCGGCGGCTGCCTCATTCGAAGGGTAGCGTCCCGTCGGCGATGCCTGGACGCTGCCACGCCGCTTTGCCCCTGTTTCCCGCCAAGGGATACTTCCGGGCAAATGTGTCATGGCGCCCGTGGGGGGTATCAATCACACGAACCGCACGGGTACCTCACCGGTGACTACCCAAACGGTGGTGTGTGGTCACCGGTGACCGCGCAGGCGGGGGCGGCCGGGCCGCGTGGCTTGTGCGGTTTTCGCTTGTGGCGTACACCAGCCGGCTACGGGAAGCCTGACGCCGGGGTATTTGTTGTGCTGTGCTGTAAGGGCTGTAAAGGCAAGTAGGGCTTTAAGAGGCAAGTGCAGCAAGCCGGAGCCAGCCGGACGGAGCAGCCGGAGGCATGAGACCAGGAGAAGGCGACGTGACCGGAGCTATAGCCCCCACCAAGCCGCTGAACGCACTGGACCTGTGCGATCGCTGCGGCGCGCAAGCGTACGTGCGCGTCCTGCTTCCTAACTCGGGTGAGCTGCTCTTCTGTGCCCACCATGGGCGGGAGCACGCACAGGCGCTCGCGAAGGTGGCCGTTGACATACAGGATGAGACCCAGCGCCTGACCAAGACGGACAACTAACCGTCTTAAGACGCACGAAACAAGCCCCCCGGCGATACCTGTTCGCCGGGGGGCTTGTCGTGCTTTATCGCTAGTCCAGGTAGTCGCGCAGGACCTGGGAGCGCGATGGGTGGCGCAGCTTCGACATCGTCTTGGACTCGATCTGCCTGATCCGCTCCCTGGTGACGCCGTAGACCTTGCCGATCTCGTCCAGGGTCTTCGGCTGACCGTCGGTCAGGCCGAACCGCATGGAGACCACGCCGGCCTCACGCTCGGACAGCGTGTCGAGCACCGAGTGCAACTGCTCCTGCAGCAGCGTGAACGAGACCGCCTCGCCGGGCTGGATCGCCTCGGAGTCCTCGATCAGGTCACCGAACTCGCTGTCGCCGTCCTCGCCGAGCGGCGTGTGCAGCGAGATCGGCTCACGGCCGTACTTCTGCACCTCGACGACCTTCTCAGGGGTCATGTCGAGCTCGATGGCGAGTTCCTCTGGGGTCGGCTCGCGACCGAGGTCCTGCAGCATCTGCCGCTGTACTCGCGCCAGCTTGTTGATGACCTCGACCATGTGCACCGGGATGCGGATCGTCCTGGCCTGGTCCGCCATCGCGCGGGTGATCGCCTGCCGGATCCACCAGGTGGCATACGTGGAGAACTTGTAGCCCTTGGTGTAGTCGAACTTCTCCACGGCCCGGATCAGGCCGAGGTTGCCCTCCTGGATCAGGTCGAGGAAAAGCATTCCTCGGCCGGTGTACCGCTTGGCCAGGCTGACCACGAGCCTGAGGTTGGCCTCGAGCAGGTGGTTCTTCGCCCGGCGGCCGTCCTCCGCGATCCACTCGAGGTCGATCCGCTGATCCGGGGTCATCCCCTGGATCTCGGCGAGCTTCTCCTCGGCGAACAGGCCCGCCTCGATCCGCTTCGCGAGCTCAACTTCCTGTTCGGCGTTGAGCAGCGGCACCTTGCCGATCTGCTTGAGGTAGTCCTTAACCGGGTCGGCGGTCGCGCCGGCGACCGCGACCTGAGCGGCGGGCAGGTCATCGTCATCGTCGCCGAAGACGAAGATCTCATCGTCGCCGCTCTCACCCGACGCCTTGCCGTCCGCCTGGGTGGCGGTGGCGGCATCCTTGGCGGGCGCGGCGGGGTCCGACTCGTCGGCGTCCGCCGCCAGGTCGGCTTCCGCCAGGTCGCCTTCCGCCAGGTCGGCGTCTGGCACATCGACTATTTCCAGGTCGACGACGAGCTCGACCTCTAGGTCATCAAAGTCCTCGAGATCGACCGCACCGTCGAGGTCCTCGGCGACAAGATCGGCGTCGGCGTCAAGCTCGTCCGCGACAGCCAAGTCGCCGGTCAGATTGCCGGGCAGATCCTGGGCGGGCACGGACGCGAGCTCTTCGCGAGCCTTGGCCGCACGTCCTGGATGGACCTTCTCCTGCGGGGCGGCCGCCGAAACGCCCTCGGGCGTCGGCTCCGTCTCCCGTGAATCCCGTGCCGTGGAGCTAGACGGCCGGGAGCGCTTGCGCGCCGCGGAGTTGGCAGCGCTCACCACCACGGTCACCTCTTCCTTCGCTGGCTAGCTAGGTCGTGCCCCCGGAGTTGCACGCCCGCCGCGATGGCCGTTTGTGCCATCGGGCGCGCGGCCGAGGGGTACGGGGGGAAGTCCCCCCGGACAATAACAGCGATAATCGGGCCCTCCCGAGAGGGTCTTGACGCCTGGACCGGGCCGGGAAGCAGGCTTCCCGCGTGCTTAGGGGATCTCAACACCAACCCACCCGCCTCCTCTCCACCACCATAGGTGGCCTCTGGGAGTGCCTTGTACGCATTGGCGCGACCATGTTGGACAGCGGCGACTCACCCGTGCCGCCCGGGTCACCGCTGATCCCAGTGCTGATCCGGCGACCCGTAGCCACCGGCTGCACCGGCCGCATCGACAGGCACGTGCATGACGAGCACCGTCACGTCGTCGTCCTGCTCATGGCCGGCGAGCATGTGATCAAGCAGATACTGCAGCAGCGGTCCCGGCGCGCCCACCAGATCCTCGGGAGCGCTTGCGGCGATCCGCACCAGTTCGTCGAGACCGGCGTCGATGCCGCGCATCCGGTTCTCCACAAGCCCGTCGGAGTAGAACACCGCGGACGACCCAGGCGGCAGCCGGAAGGCGTGCTGCCTGCGCGGGCTTGCCCAGCCGAGCGGCGTGCCCGCCTCGGCGCCGTCGAGCACGGGAAGCGCCCCAGGGGTGAGCAGCAGGGTCGGCGGGTGGCCCGCGTTCCCCGCCTGCCCCTCGCCGGTCTCCGGGTCGATCACCAGATAGGTCACAGTGGTGACCTGTTCCTCAAGTTCGGTCGCGGTAAACAGCCGGTCGAGCCCGGCGAGCACCGCGGCGGGCCGCGGATCGGTCAGCGCGAGCGCGCGCAAGGCGTTGCGGACCCGGCCCATGCCCGCCGCGGCGAGCAGGCCCTTGCCCATGACGTCGCCGACCGTGACCGCGAGCCGCCTGTCGGGCAGCCGGAAAACGTCGTACCAGTCGCCGCCCACCTCCGTGGACCTCGGCAGGTACCTCGCGTCAAGAACGAGGCCCGGCACCCGCGGCAGCTCGCCGGGGAGCAGGCTGCGCTGCAGCGTCACCGCGGCGGTGTGCTCCTTCTCGTACATCTGCGCCCGCTCTACGGCCAGCGCGCACTGACCGGCAAGCGCCTCGAGGAAGACCCGCTCCTCCTCGCTGATCTGCCTCGGCTTGCCGAACGAGAACCGCAGGGCGCCAAGCGGCATCCCGGCCGCGAGCAGCGGCAGCCCGACCCAGGCCTGCTCGTCGCCCGTGTCAAGGACCCGCCCGGCGCTTTCTCCGCTGTCCGCGTCCGCTTCGAACTGCTTGCGCAGCTCCTCGGGGTCCGCGATAAGCACCGGGCGGCGGGTCGCGATCGCGCGGGTCATCACGCTCGGCATGTCCAGGGTCAGCCGCACCCCGGCCGCGTCCGGTCCCTGGGGCGCGAGCCCATCGGGGTTGATCACCCGCAGGCCGAGGTTGTCGTCGTCGAGCAGCGCCACCGCCGAGCGGAGCGCGCCGATCGCGGTGCGGCCCACCTCGGTGATCACCGCGACCACCTGCTCGACGTCGAGCGCCTCGGCGAGCATCGCCGTCGCCTGCTGCAGCCGTGCCGTGCGCAGCGCTGCCGCCGAGAGCTGGTCGGTCAGCCTGCCGCGCATCTCCTCGGCCTCGCGCTGGCTGGTCACATCGGTACAGGCGCCGGCCCACTCGGCGATCGTGCCGTCCCGCTCGATCGGCACCGCCCGCACGTCGTAATGCCGGTACGAGCCGCCCCTCGTCCGCATCCTGAACCGCTCGTCGAAGAGCCGGCCGGTGCGCAGGCAGTCCCGCCAGTCGCGCTCGACTCGCTCGCGGTCCTCGGGGTGGATGGAGTCAAGCCAGCCGTTGCCGAGGAACTCCTCCACGGTCTGCCCGGTGATCCACCGCCACTCGGCGGAGTCCTCGAGCATTTCACCGCTTGGCGATGACACCCAGATGATCTGCGCGCCGCCCTGCACGAGGGCACGGTACCGCTCCTCGCTGCGCCGCAGCGCCTCCTGGGTGGCGGGCCCGCTGCCGCCAGTGATAACGATGAGCCCGGCGCCGCACAGCGCGCCGTCGGGACCGTGCACGCCGAACCAGTGAAAGACCCGTTCAGCGGACGGCCCCGCTTCGCCGGGGGCGGAGTCATGCTGGCCGAAGGCGGAGGCGGCGAAGGTCTCTGTTGCCTGGCGTCCTTCTGCGAACACCTGGCGCATGGCGGCCTCGGCCCTGACGGCGACCACCTCGGGCCAGACCTCGGCGGCCGACAGTCCGATAAAATCCGCCGCCGGGCGGTCGTACAGGCCGGCGAACGCCGGGTTGACCCAGGCGAAGCGCAGCTGGAGGTCGAGGAAGGCCATCCCGGCCGACGCGTCGCGCAGCACGGCATCGGGGAGCCAGGCTTCGAAGTCGCCCAATCCGCCCTCCCGCTGCTTTGGCACGGAGGTATCAGCGCTCAATAGAACACCTCGCCTACCGTGCAGGCGCCTGCCACTGGCGGCTCCTTCCTGCTACTGCCGCCGGGTTGGTCGTGGTACGCCCGCACAGCGGCCATTCAGAATAAGCGTGCCACAGTCCAAGTACCGATGCTGCCAGCTACCGGTACGGAAGCCAAGTGTAACGATGCTGCCAGCTACCGCACGGAAGCCAAGTGTCGAAATAGAAAGTCCGACACGGACGGGATCGCCGCCATCACAGGGCACAATGATGACAGCATGGGTAAATTCTCCTACAGCGGATGATGTGCCTCCCTCGCTGACCGTAACCCGATGCGGGCAACAGCCAGCATGGGGTAACAGGGCGAAGCGTTGTTTTCACATGTCCAGATCTGAGAGGCTATCAGGGTGTCCCCGCAGAGCCGACGTCGCGGCCAGGCAGGTAACGTCGCGTCCCCCAACGCGCTGTTCGATGAGCTCCTACTCGCGGCACGAGAACTGCTTGCGGTGCGCAGCCCGCTTGACGCCGAGCTCATGGTGAGTGACCTGCTCGGCACCTGGTGGCCGCAGCGGCATCACACCGTCGCCGGTGCAGGGGTCGAGCAGCTCGTCGGCGAGGGGCTCATCGAGTATGCGGCGGGTAAGCGCTCCCCCGCCGCGCTCGCGCTGCTGTCAGGCATCGCCTGTCTCGGCACCTCGCGGCAGGCCGCGGCGGCCGAGCAGGCGGCCATCACGCTGATCGACGCCGGGGTACGTGCCCCCCGCTGGGCCGAGCATCTGGGCGCGGTCTCCCCCGCCGAGTGCTACGTGAACCCGGACGCGTGGGGCGACCAGGACGAGCTCATCTGCGTGTTCAGCTACGCGGGCGAGGAGCCGCACGCGCTCGTCTGCGTGGTGGACTACAACTCGGCCGGGATGATCAGGGACGGCTGGGTCAGCTCGCAGGTGGAGAAGCTGCTCGACCATTGCCGCCGGGCCTCAGCCAACCGCGGGACGGCCAGGCCAGAGGACCTGTTCAGGCAGATCGACGGGCCGCAGGCGAGGAAGCTGCTCGAGGTGGCGCTCGCCGCCACCGATGGGGCGGAAGATCCGCCGGTCAGCGACTCCTTCGCCGCCAGGCACGCGTTCATCAGGGCGCGCATCCGCGCCCTGCCGCCGACCACAGGACAGCCCTCAAGGTCTAGGCGGGAGCGGGGGTGGACGCCCGAGCGCCGGGCGCTTATCGCCGCCGAGTTCCTCTCCTCCGACGAGGCCGAGGACCTGTCCGACAGGGAGTCCGCAAGCCGTTGCGCCGACCGCGTCATCGACTTCGGCTGCGACCAGGACAGCGGCAAGCCGCTGCGGATGTCACCGGTCAAGGTGCAGAACTTCATGCTCAGCTGGCTGCCGCGCAAGGTGATGCTGTCGATGGCCGACCAGAACGCGATGCCGCACGTGGTCGACGCGTGGATCCGCTGGGCGGGCCGCAGGCGCGGCCTTTCCGACGCCGCCATCGGGCAGACCCTGGACACGCTGTATGAGTCGATGGCCACGTTCTCCAGGATCTACCGTGACCCCTCGGAGTTCGGCCTCGACGAAAAGCTGGTGGCCAGGCTGCTGCCGGACTCCGACCTTGAGGCGCTGCCGAGGCGCGCCTTCGCCTTCCCGCTGCTCGTGGGCAAGCACGGCGGGGTGGACCTGTCCAAGCTCGACCCGGCCGACCCGTCGGACCGCAGGCTGCTGCTCGCCGCCGATCACGACACCCGTACGGGCAGCCCGAGCGCCGCGGGCGTGGGCAGGCACATCGACCGTCACCTAGCGCTCGCCGACCGGCTCTGGCGCGGCTCACCGCCCGCCCTGTGGGACGCCGCGCAGCGGCTGCTCGACACCGGCGAGGACAGGCACATGGTGCTGCACTCCCTGATGGACGTGCTCGACGCGGCCGGCGCCGACGAGGCCGCGCTCAAGGTCGCGCTGCGCGAGCTCGCCACCGGCCTGTCCGACGACGACCTCAACGGCCTCGGCGACCTCAACTAACAAAAGCAGTCCTATCCCACGGGGAGCCGGGGGGCGGCGGGGCGAATCCTCCGCCGCCGGGGGTCTCGATCACGAAGACATCGCCGGCCGCGAGGGTGGCCGTGTCGCAGCCGCGCATCGCGGTCACCGAGCCGTCGGCGCGCTCCACCCAGTGGCGGCCCAGGTCGCCCGGGCCGCCGCCCGCCATGCCGAACGCGGGCACCCGGCGGTGGCCGCTGAGCGTGGTGATGGTCATCGGCTCGAGGAACCTGATCCGGCGGGTGCCGCCGTCGCCACCGCGCCAGCGACCCCGTCCGCCGGTTCCGCGGCGGATCGCATAGGACTCGAGCCTGACCGGGTAGCGCAACTCGAGGACCTCGGGGTCGGTCAGCCGTGAGTTCGTCATCTTCGTCTGCACCAGGTCGGTGCCGTCGAACCCGTCGCCCGCTCCCGAGCCGCTCGCGACCGTCTCGTAGTACTGGTAACGCTCGTTGCCGAAGGTCACGTTGTTCATGGTCCCCGAGCCCTCGGCCAGGTTCCCGAGGGCTGCGTACAGGGCACCGGTGACCGCCTGGCTGGTCTCGACATTGCCCGCGGCCACCGCCGCCGGGTACTCGGGCGAGAGCATCGTCTTCGGCCCGATGATCACCGTCAGCGGTTGCAGGCAGCCCGCGTTGAGCGGGATGTCCTTGTCCACGAGCGTGCGGAAGACGTACAGGACGGCGGCCATCGCGACGCTCGACGGTGCGTTGAAGTTGTTGTTGAGCTGCGGCGACGTGCCGGTGAAGTCGATCGTGGCGGTCCTGGCTTGCTGGTCGACGGTGATTTTTACCTTGATGTGAGCGCCGTTGTCCATCTCGTAGCTGAACTCGCCGTCGGCCAGCCTTGTGATCGCGTCGCGGACGGCCTGCGCCGCGTTCTCCTGGACGTGGGCCATGTAGGCCCGCACCACGTCCAGGCCGAAATGCTCCACCATGCTGCGCAACTCGGTGGCGCCCTTCTCGTTCGCCGCGATCTGGGCCCGCAGGTCCGCGAGGTTGGTCTTCGGGTCGCGTGAGGGGTACGCGGCGGTCGCGAGCAGGGTTTTCGTTTCCTCCTCGCGCATCAGGCCGTTCTCGACGAGCAGCCAGTTGTCGATCAGCACGCCCTCTTCCTCGATGCGCGTGCTGTTCGCCGGCATGGACCCGGGCGATATGCCACCGATTTCCGCATGATGGCCGCGTGAGGCGACATAAAACCAAATATCAGGCATGTTGGGGGCGAAGACTGGAGTGATGACCGTGACGTCGGGGAGGTGAGTGCCGCCGTGATAGGGATCGTTGATCGCATAGACATCACCGGGCTTTATGATGCCACTGTTGCGATTTATCACCATTTTTATTGACTCGCCCATTGAGCCCAGATGGACCGGAATGTGCGGTGCGTTGGCGATCAGGCTGCCCTCAGCGTCGAAGATCGCGCAGGAGAAATCGAGCCTTTCCTTGATGTTGACCGAGTGCGCGGTCGATCGCAGGCGCTCGCCCATCTGTTCGGCGACGGACATGAACAGGTTGCTGAAGACCTCGAGGAGCACCGGGTCCGCTTCCGCCGTCGCGGCACGCGCGCGGTCCGCCACGGCGCTGAGCCCAGGGCGCGGCGCGGCGCGGGTGAGCAGCAAGTCGAGCCGGTCCGTCACCGCGGCCCGCCAGCCGTCCTCGAGCACGGTCGTCGCCAGGTCCTCGGCGATGATCGCCGGGCCGTCCAGGGCCTGTCCCGGTGCGAGCCTGTCGCGCCGGTACAGCGGGACGGTGGCCCACGCCCCCGCGGTGAACATCCGGACGTGTTCGACCGCCTTCGCGGGGGGCGGGGCGGGGACGGGCGGGGTGGGGACGGGCGGGGCGGGGACGGGCGGGGCGGGGACGGGCGGGGCGGGGACGGGCGGGGCGGGGACGGGGATGGCGGCGGGCGGCTCGGGGCGGGCGGCGACGGGAGCGGGCGGGGACGCAGCGGGGGCGGAGGCGGGGGGCTTGGGACGGGCGGTGTCGCTTGCTTCCACGGAGACGGCCTCGACGATGAGGGGCTTGTCCGGCATGAGGAAGGAGAAACGGCGGCGGTAGCCGGACTCGAAGGCGGCGGTCATGCTGGTGACCGAGCCGAACGGCACACCGATCGGCGTGTCCGTGCCGTCGTAGCGGAGGTAAGCGCGAGGGGCCGCGACCACCTCCCGAGGCGGCACGCCGTGCGCGGTCAGTTCGGCGCGGGCCGCGTCTTCGAGCGAGCGGAGCACCTCGTCGGCCAGGTGCGCGGCCAGGTCATCCGTGAGCGGCGCCTCGACGGCGGTCTCGCGCATGGCGGTCACGTCGGCCAGGCCAATGCCGTAAGCCGAGAGCGCGCCGGCCAGCGGGTGGATGACCGCGCGCGTCATGCCGAGGGCGTCGGCCACCGCGCAGGCGTGCTGGCCGCCCGCGCCGCCGAAGGTGGACAGCGCGTATTCGGTCACGTCGTAGCCGCGCTGCACGGAGATCTTCTTGATCGCGTTGGCCATGTTCGTCACGGCGATCTCAAGGAAGCCGGCCGCGACCTCGGCGGGATCGCGAGTGTCACCGGTCGCGGTCGCGATCGTCTCCGCGAGCTCGGTGAACAGGCCGGCGGTGACCGCGGCGTCGAGCGACTGGTCGCCCGTCGGCCCGAAGACCCGCGGAAAGTACCCGGGTTGCACCCGGCCGAGCAGCACGTTGGCGTCGGTCACGGTCAGCGGCCCGCCGTGGCCGTAGCAGGCAGGACCGGGGGCGGCGCCCGCCGAGTCGGGGCCGACCCGGTACCTGCCTCCGTCGAAACGCAGGATAGAGCCGCCGCCGGCCGCGACCGTGTGGATGGCAAGCATCGGCGCGCGTATCCGCACGCCGGCCACCTGCGTCTCGTACTGCCGCTCGAACTCCCCCGCGTAGTGCGACACATCGGTTGACGTGCCGCCCATATCGAAGCCGATGACTCGGTCGAAACCGGCCGCGACGGCGGTGCGGGCCATGCCCACGATGCCGCCCGCCGGACCGGACAGGATCGAGTCCTTGCCGCGGAACGACGCGGCGTCGGCGAGCCCGCCGTTGGACTGCATGAACAGCAGCCGCACGCCGGACAGCTCGGCGGCCACCTCATCGACGTAGCGCCGCAGCACCGGGGAGAGGTACGCGTCCACCACGGTGGTGTCGCCCCTCGACACGAGGCGCAGCAGGGGGCTGACCTCGTGGGACTCGCTGACCCGCGGGAAACCGATCTCGCGGGCGATCTCGGCGATCCGCGCCTCGTGCGCCGGGTACCGATAGCCGTGCATGCAGACCACGGCGGCGGCGCGGAACCCGTCGGCGTAGGCCTTGCGCAGTTCCCGCTCGACGGCCGCTTCGTCGAGCGGGCGGATCAGCTCACCGCGGGCGCCGACCCGTTCCCTCGCCTCGATCACCCGGTCATAGAGCTGCTCGGGCAGGACGATGTGCCGCTCGAAGATGCGCGGCCGGTTCTGGTAGGCGATCCGCAGCGCGTCGCCGAACCCCTCGGTGATCACCAGCACGCACGGCTCGCCCGTCCGCTCGAGCAGCGAGTTCGTGGCCACGGTCGTGCCCAGCCTGACGGCAGCGATCTGGCCGACGGGCAGCGGCGCCCCCGGCGGGACGTCGAGCAGCTGCCTGATGCCCGCCACGGCGGCGTCACGGTAGGCCGGGCTGACGGAGAGCAGCTTGTGCGCGACGAGAGCCCCGTCGGGCCGCCGCGCCACGATGTCGGTAAACGTCCCGCCCCGGTCAACCCAGAACTCCCACAAGTTAGACGGACAGCTCCGCGTAGGCGCCGCGGACGTCATCCACGGTCAGCGTGGTCAGGTCGGCGGCGGTCGCCCGCTCGCCAAGGCGGACGACACGGACGTCCCGGCAGGCACACGCCCGCTCGAACAGCGAGCGGGCGAACCGGCCGTTGCCGAGCTCGTTGATCCGGCCGGCCTGCTCCGCCTGGCCGAAGATCTCGTCAAGTACGTGCAGCGCCGCGGGCTCGAAGGAGTCGCCCGCCTGCTCGGCCTGGATGACGGCGATCCGCGACAGGTCGTGCGCCCGGTAGCTCGGGAAGGCAACCTTGGTGCTGAACCTGGACGCGAGGCCGGGGTTGGAGCGCAGGAACCTGCCCATGTCGGCCGGGTAGCCTGCGAGCACGATCACCAGCCGGTCCCTGTCGTCCTCGGCCCGCTTGAGCAGCGTCTGCACCGCCTCCGCGCCGAACGCGTCGCCGCCGGAGTACCCCTCGTTGTGCAGCGAGTAGGCCTCATCGATGAACAGCACGCCGCCGAGCGCCGAATCGACGAGCCGGTTGGTCTTGATCGAGGTGGACCCGAGGTGCTCGCCGACCAGGTCCGCGCGGTGCGCCTCGACCACCTCCGGGCGGGCGAGCAGGCCGAGCGCGGCGAAGATGCGCCCGAGGATCCTTGCCACCGTGGTCTTGCCGGTGCCTGACGGTCCGGTGAACACGAAGTGCCTAGCCGGCGGCTGGCTGGTAAGACCCTGCCGGTCGCGCAGCTTGGCCACCTCAAGCTGCGCGGCGATCGAGCGCACCTGCTGCTTGACCGGCTCGAGCCCGACGAGCTCGTCGAGCTCGGCGATCGCGGACTCGAGCGTGGGCGTGTCCTCGTAGCCGCGCAGCCGCGAGGTCAGCTCGGCGAACGCCTTATCAAGGTCGGCGGCGCCTATCGTGATCAGGTCCTCGGCGCGCGGGTCGCCGCCGCCGCCCATCACCCGCACGTCACGCGCCTGCCCGGCCTTTTCAAGCAGCGTCCTTACGAACCGGCCGTTGCCGAGCTCATCGGCGATCCTGCGGCGGCTCACCTCCTCGAGTATCCGCCACAGCGCGGGACGCGCGTCCATGGCGAGGCCCTCGCCCCGGCCGCGAAGCTGCGTCTCCGCGAGGAGGAGCAGCTCCTCCGAGGCGTACGAAGGGAACCTGATGCGGGTCGCGAACCGCGATCCAAGGCCAGGGTTGGTGGCGAGGAACGCCTCGGTCTGCTTCTCGTAGCCGGCCAGGATGATGATCAGGTTCTCCCGGTCATCTTCTGCCCGCTTGAGCAGCGTCTGGACGGCCTCCGCGCCGAACCGGTCGCTCTGCCCGTCGCCCTCGTTCACCAGGCTGTAGGCCTCGTCGATGAAGAGCACCCGGCCGAGCGCGGAATCGATCAGGTCGTTGGTCTTGATCGCCGTCGCGCCCAGGTACTCGCCCACCAGGTCGGAGCGCTGCGCCTCGACCACGTCGGGGGTATCGAGCAGCCCGAAGGCATAAAAGATCTTGCCGATCACCCGTGCCACCGTCGTCTTGCCGGTGCCCGGAGGGCCGAGGAAGACGAAGTGCCGCATCGGCCTGTCGGTGCCGAACCCGGCCACCGCACGGCGGCGCGCCGCCTCGATCGACACGGCGATCGAGCGGACCTGCTCCTTGACCGGGCCAAGACCGACCATCGCGTCGAGTTCGGCCATCGCGTCCTCGATGGTGATCTGCGGCTTGGCCCGCGCCGGCGCCGGTGCCTGCTGCTCGCGGGCCGCGCGGTCGGCGTATACCTGGGCCACGCCCTGGGCCCTGGCGCCGTACCGCGGCTGGTGGCCTGGTTGGGGGCCACGGCGCCCTGGCTGGCCGGCCGGAGGGGCGGGCGGCGTGGCCGGTGCGCCGGGAGCCTGTCCGGCAAGCACGCCGTCCGGGCCGAACATACGGGCCTCCTGCGAGCCCTTCGCGGCGCGCCAGCCGATCACGGCGGCCGCGATCACCCAGACGGCGACCACGCCGATTTCCGCATGCTGCCACCAGGCCTGCACGACGAGGAAGCCGACGGGGAACGACCAAAGCAGGGCCCAGGCGACGGTGCGGCACGGCACGAACCAGCGGGAAAGCGGCCGGATATGGGCGACGGCCGCGATGGCGAATGGCGTCGCCATCATCGCGAGCCACCAGCCGAGCTGCACGCGCTCGGTGTTGCCGCTCGCGCTGCTGGCCGGCGCCCGGTCGAGGTTGATCACGCAGAAGGTCCACGTGCCGAATGCGGCCGCGTAAAGCGAAGCCATCTTGGAGCGCAGACCGCTGTACACCGAGATCGGCGCGAGCAACCAGGGCAGGAACACCACCGCGAGGATGGCCAGCACCGGTCGCATCAGCAGCGGAGCACGCTCGATAGCGCCGTTGACACGACCGACTAGAGGGGCGGGCCTATCCGCCGTCGCGGATTGGGCCCTACCGGGTGGCAACATAGTGCTCCTCGGACAGTGGTAAGTCCCTGTATAGCGCATTAGACGGGGCTCGCGACAGGACGTAAGCGGAGCGGTCACGTGTGGCGCCGCTTATTTTCTCCGTTCATACGGGACAGGCGAGGTCGATTTCGTCGCGCAGCGGGATGCCGAAATCACCGGTTCGAGGGATTTCCGGCTTACGCCGCCTGGACCTGTCCACCGCGCCCGGGCGGACGGCGGCGATGCGGAAGCCGCGGCGTTGGTAGAAGCGGAGCGCGCCGATGTTGTCGTTCGTCGTGGTGAGCGTGACCTGGTAGCACCCGAGCCTCTTGGCCTCCGCGCGGACCGCCTCGACAAGCATCGTACCTATGCCTTTATACAGGTCAAGGGCGTTGATTGTCACGATCTCCAAGACGCCGGGCCGCACCTCGAAGGTCACGAGCCCGGCGATTCTGCCGGAGCGCTCGGCGATGAAACCGGGCAGGATCGCGGGGTAGAAAACTCCCTCGTGCACCACTACTTCGCAGGCGCCCCATAGCTGGGTGGTCAGCCACTCGACCGTCGGCTGGTCACTCTCCACGACTGGCCGGATCGCCACGTCCCGCTGGTTCACGCCGCCCATTATCCCAAACGTTCACGTAAATTCGCCCGAAAAGCCGCGTTATGCCCGAAGCCTGGCCAATCTCCGCAGGCGGAGGCGGGTGACCACCGTCCGCAGGTCGCCCCTGTCCAGGGCGTAGGCCACCACGCCGAACACCAGCACCGCCAGGGCCGTCGCGAACGCGCCCGACATGACCTCGAACAGCTTCCCGCCGGCGGGAAGGACGAGGGCGACGCCCGCGCCGACCGCGCCGCCCGCGATCCCGGCCGCGAGCCCGGCGAGCGTCGCGTGGCCGACGCCGGAGATAGCGGCCTTTCCGCGGAAACGCCTGGTCGCGATCACCATCGGGACCGCCACCACGAGCAACGCCACGGTAGAGGAGGCCGAGAGAGCGGCGACGGCCAGGTGCGGCGGTGACAGCTCGACGAGCGGAACCGACACGGCGAGCTGTAGCAGCGGCGTGGCCACCAGGCCGATGCCAGCGGCCCGCAGCCGGCCGAGGACGAACATCACCCGCGACATGTTGATGATCACGGCGTAGCCCACCACGCCCGGCGCGGCGAGCAGGAACGCCTGGATGAGCTGCGTGACCTGATCCGGCTGCTTGGCGAGAACATGCGCGGCGGGCACACAGACCGCCACGATGACCGCCGAGCTCAGCCAGGACATGAGCACGACCGCGCGCGTCGTCCCGGCGCTCGTGCGGTTGAGCTCATCGTCTTCATCCACGGCGGCGAGCACGGGGTACACGCTGGTCACGATCGCCACCGGCAGCACGGAGCACATCGAGGCGAATACCAGCGTCACGTAGCTGTTCAGCACAAGGGCACCGGTGTCACCGTGCCCGTTTGCGAGGGCGATGATGGCCACGCTGCACAGGTCGCCCGCGAAGAACTCGAGCAGGCCGATCAGGGCAAGGCCGCCTGCCCGGCGTATCACGCCCGGCGGGAATCGCAGCGTCGGGCGGAGCCGCAGGTGCAGTCGCCAGGTCGGCGGCAGCGCCACGATGACGAGCATGCCGATGTTCATGGTGGTACCGATGGACAGCACGAGCTGCGCCGCCACCGGCGTCTTGGCGATGGGGAGGTTCTTGTCGAGCACCGCGAAGATCAGGTACGAGCTGATCGTCACCACGTTGGCGAGCACCGGTGCCAGGGTCGGCCCGGTGAACCTCCGGTAGGCCTGCAGCAGCCCGGAGAGCACGACGGAGAAGCCGTAGAACAGAATCTGCGGCGCGAACGCGATGATCATGTCGGTGGCGGCGTTCACCATGACGGGACGGGCGCAGGTCGCGTTCGGGTTGACCGGGATGAGCAGGCCGGCGATCGGGCGCGCGGCCACCATGATGGCCGCCGTTATCGGCAGCAGGATCACCGCGGACCAGGTAAGCAGCGCGGACGAGACCTGGGCGACGTGCGCCTTCTGCGCGGGTTCCGCACCAGACCGCTGCGCCGCGCGGGCGAGCACCGGGACCATCGCGCTGGCAAGCGCGCCGCCAAGGGCGAGCTCGTAGATCAGGTTCGGCACCTGGTTCGCGGTGACGTACGCGGTGCCGAGACAGCCCGCGCCCACGCTCTGCGAGAACACGACCGTCCGGCCAAGGCCGAGCAGGCGGGACAGGGCCGTGAGGCCGGCGATGAGGAGCGCGCCGCTCGCCACGCCGACCGCGATCTTGCTGCCGCCCGCGCCGCTCTCGTCGCCTCCCGACGTGTCATCGGACCGCGCCGCCCCCGTCACGCCAGTCTTATCGGTGCGCACCCCTACCTAGCCCTCCGCACGATGACGTGGCTCAATATGCCCCAGGCTACGGCCAACACGGGTTGCTTGGCGGGCTCATGGCATCGTTCGCTGCTCGATTACACAGGTGCGCAGGCAGGCGGCCTGCTGCGGCGGGTAGCGGCCGTTGCGGGCACCCGCGAGCTCATCGACGGCAACACCTGGCTCAACCTGGACTGAGCACCGTCGCGGCGGCTTCGCGGGCGCGCAGCCACTCCCCCGCGACCACGGGCTCGAACACCTTGTCACCCGTGATGGGCGCGATGACGGTATCGACCTCCGCCTCGAGGAAAACGATCAGCGAGATCAGTTCCTCGTCGGGTGCCTGCTGCGACGGCGGCAGCACCCGGTGCCTGGTGGACCGCCAGCGCTCCCCCGTCCACCTGGACAGCAGGTCCGCGACGTTCACGGTGAACGCGTCGGGCACATAGGGCGCGTCCGCCCAGGTTCCATCCGCTCCCTGGACCTGTAGCCCGCCGTAGCCCGGCTGGCGGTCAAGTATGGTCAGGATTCCCCAGTCGGTGTGCGGGGCGACCCGGAACTGGCCCTGCTTGGGCGCGCCGACAACCGACAGCGGCGGGTACCTGTTGATGTTGAACGTGTGCGGCGCGTTGCGGACGTGCGCGACGAACGCGTCTTCGGCCAGGCCGAGCGCGAGGGCACCAAGCCGCAGCAGGTCGTAGTAGAGGTCGCGCACCGCCGTAGTGAACCGCTCGCAAAGACCCTCGAGCTCGGGGCATTCGGCGGGCCACACGTTCGGCGCGAACCAGGCCCCGTCGGTCTTCTCGTCGCCGGTGCGGAAGTTCCGCCCGATCGTGAGGCTTTCCTTCAGGTCGGCGCGGGCCGGGTCGGCGACCTCGCCGTAGAACGCGTTCGCCTCGCCGCCGCGGGGGATCCAGCCGCGGCCGGCGACCGCGGTGGCGTACCTGGCCTTTCGCTCGTGCGGCAGCGAGAAGAAGGCGCGCGCCTGCTCGCGGATCTGCTCCCGCAGGCCCGCGGGGACGCCGTGGTTCTCGATCATCAGGAACCCCGACTGCCGAAGCGCCTCGTCCATGCGCGCGGCGAGACGATCCCGTTGGGCCGGGTTTCCGTCGCGGCTCGCGGTGATGTCGAGCAACGGGATGTTGGGCGTGAACATGACAGCAGTCAATATGACGAGTCGAGATCCGTGCAAGCTCGGGTCCCGGTCGGCGGCTGGCGTGCCCAGTGCGCCTTTGGGCTCGCTCTTGCCGACCAGAAAGCGCACTCGGCTCACTGAGCCGAAACGATTTGCCATCTCGCGGTCATGTATCTGGCAGGCCGCTGGCTCCTCTAGAGCAATGAACGCTGAGGAGGCGGGGGGCATGGCGGCATCGGGATCAGCTGATCAGGCGTCCAGGATTGAAGTGGCGCGATCCGCATCGGTGTATGACGGGGAAGCGGGCGACGACTGGGCTATTTGCTGCTCGGGAGGCGGCATCCGGTCCGCCGCCTACTGTCTTGGGGGGCTGCAAGGCCTGGACAGCGTCGGCCTGCTCGCGACGGCCAGGTGGGTCGTCGGAGTGTCGGGGGGAAGCTATATCGCCTCGTCTCGGGCGCTTGTGGCGCACGACCTGCCGTCAGGGACGGTGCCGCCTGCCTACGCTCCGGGGACTGCCGAGGAGAGCAACCTTCGCGACAACACGCGCTACATCGCTCCCGACGGCTCGACGGTGCTCGTCGGCGTCCTCTCGCTGTTCGTCGGCGCGCTCGCCACGTTCGTGCTCGTGGCTGCCCCCATGTACGCGCTGGCGCACGCCTGGGGCTGGCTGCTGCGCCAGCGAGGCGTGCTTGTCCCGTCGGGGGCGCACACCCTGACGGCCGCGGCGGCCGGCCCGTCGTGGTGGCTGCCGTCGGTGATCTGCGCCGGGATCATGCTGGCGCTTTTCGCGTTCTGGTGGCTGACGCTTGAACCGCCTGGCCGCCGCCACCGGGCCTCCGCGCCGTGGTGGGCATCGCTGAATTCGGATGATCCCGACCGCAGCGCCAACCGCGCGAAGCTGGTGAGCTTGGCTGCCGTCCTGACAGTCGGCGTCGCCCTGGCCATGCTCGCGGCTCCGGCGGCAATTTCGTGGCTGACGCGAAGCACCGGATCGTTCGGGACGATTATGCATTTTATTGGTTTTGGCGGGCGGCCATCCTGGTCGCTGCCCGCGCTGGCCGGCCTGATCGCCGCGGTAGCGGCGGTGGCCAGGTTCTGCCAGGCAGGGCTCGCGAAGTGGAACGCGCTTACCGGCCAGGCGAACGCGGTGGCGGGCGGGCAGCCGAGCATGCCGGCCATGCTGACCGGCTGGCTGCGCCAGCAGCTGATGCCGTGGCTGGCCAGCGCCGTGATCGTGGGTTGCGGCGCCGTCCTCGCGCTGCGGTGGATCGGCGACGGCGCCCAGGCCGGGTTCAGCACAGGTCAGCTGCTGCCGGTGATCGCCGCGCTGGCGGTGACGCTGTTCGGCCGCGTCGCGGTGAACGTGAACCGCATGTCCCTGCACGACGTCTACCGGTGGCGGCTCGCCGACGCGTTCGCCGTCACCCGGCGGGCCGCGCAAGCGCGGACGTTCTCGCAGGCGCGCCAGCTGTTCGCCGAGGCCGCCGCCACCCGCCTGTCGCAGCTACGAGGCGATAACGGCGCGGCCGAGGAGCCCGGCCTGGTGATCTGCGGCACGGCCAACATCAACGCGAACCGTGAGGTGCCGCCGGGGAGCGGCGGGTTCTGCGTCAGCTTCGACCCGGACCAGGTCACCTTGCGGCGCAGAACGTGCGCCGAAGGGGAGGACGACGCCACCGCCCCGACCTCCGACTATGAGGCTCTCGTGGGCGAGCGCAGGTGCACCCTGTTTGACGTGTCGGCGATCAGCGGGGCAGCGATCTCCCCCCTGATGGGTGCCGCGACGCAGCAGGCCTACCGGATCCTGCTCACCCTGACGAACGTCCGCCTCGGCGTGTGGCTGCCGCATCCGGCCGTGGTCAGGGAGGCAGGCAAGATAATCGAGCAGCGAGAGGCGGGCAAGCCCGGGCGGCCCGACAAGCGGTGGACGCGGCGCCCGCTCCTGCTGCTGCTCTGGTACCTGTCACCACACCCGCGCTGGGACCGCAAGGCGGACCTGAACCTTGATCGCGAGGCCAGGCTCTGGGCCCACGTGCTCCGGCTCAGGCTCGACAGAAGGCTCGCAGGTGAGGTCTGGTACCGGCTGATGCAGCCCACCATCGGGCTGCTGTGGGCGGAGGCCGTCGGCCACCTGAGCTACCGAGGCACCTGGATGTACGTGACCGACGGTGGCCACTACGACAACCTCGGCCTGGTCGAGGCGCTGCGCCGCGGCGCGCGGCACATCGTGCTGCTTGACGCTTCCGGTGACAAGGCCAACACGTGGTTCACCCTCGGTGGATCCATGGCCTTGGCGAGGAGCGACGCCGGAGTGGACATCGCACTCAACCCCACCACGATGGTCGCCTCTGGCGCTAGCCTGGCCCCAGGGCAGGTGGTACGCCCATGGGCGCACGGGACGTTCAGCAGGCCGCCAGGGAACCATGGGCTGCCCGAGCAGGGCGACATCTGGGTGTGCAAACTCGGCTGGTGGGCCGACGCGCCCTGGGACGTCCTCGCCTACGCCAAGGGCCATCCGACCTTCCCGTGCGACAGCACGCTTGAGCAGTTGTACGACGCCGCCGAGTTCGAGGCCTACCACGAGCTTGGCGAAGCCACGCTGCAAGCCGCCGCCAGGGAGTGCACGCCGCCCCTCCAGGCCTACAGGTCGTTGATCGGGACGACCTCGAGGACCTCGATAGAGCCGCCGGGCGTGGCCAGGTGCGGATGGCCCTCGAGGATTGTCCCGACCTCGTCGGCCGAGCCAGCCGCCACGAGGGAGTAGCCGCATACGCCATCGGTGCCTGCCGTGCCGGACCCGACATGGGTCGTGTGGGCGAGCGGTGCCCCGAGGTCGGCGATCGCGTAGCCGACCCTGCTCGCCCAGGCCCGCCAGGCCTCCGCGCCCGCCTCCCGCTGCTCGGGGGTGGCGTTGGCCAGCTGCTCGAGCACGGACGCGGGCGCGCGGTAAATGAGCATGAACTTTGACATCGCGATCTCCCCAGTTATCCGCGGGCCACTGCGGGCCGCCTCAGAAGACGACGCTACACGTCCTCATGATCCTTCCGCTCGCCACCGCACCTCCGAATACTGGGGAGGCGCACCATTCGGAGGTTCGGTATTTCCTCGGGGCGTTATCGCCACTGCCGTGCGCCGGGGTCTCGCGGCACGTTGATTGGTTGAGTGGGCTCAGGCGTGCGCCGGTCGGGTACATAGCCGACATCCTGGCCGGGCTGGCCGGGCTGAGCGGGCTGAGCGGGCTGGCTGAGCCGACTTGGCGGGCCCGAACGGCGGACGCGGACCGCCCGGGCCGAGACCGCGGTGAGCAGCGACGTGATGGCGACGCCGAGCACTAGGTCGACGGCCGCGGTCGCGAACTTCTGGTCGAGCGGTGCACTCGTGCTGAACGGGTAAACCACCGCCACCAGGGTGGCAAGCCCCATGATCCAGCCGAAGAACATGCCCGGCTGCGGCGTGCCGAGCACGAGCAGGTAGAGCAGGCCGGTTGCGACCAGCGCGACGCAGGCCGCCACCAGTACGTACTCGCCCGTGTGGGCGCTGCCCCACGCCCCGTCGCTGGCCGGGGCCAGGATGGGGATACCGAGCGTCCACCGGCAGACCATGATGCCGACCAGCGCGATCAGCGCGGCGACGACCGCGGTCGCCACGCCGCCCGCCCAGAACTGGCTGGAGTCAGGCCGGACGCGGTTGGGATTCACGTCATTTGGCGATGCGGGATAGGTCATCATGTGCTCCTCGCATGTTGAGCTGTACGCAACGGCTACCCATGCGAGCGGCGTGTAATCGCACTTGTTCTGAGCCGCTTCGTGGTCCGGTGGGGCTTGGATGATGGCGATGATGAGGAGCGGGTAGCACCACGTGAGGTAGCTGTAGAACCAGTAACCCAGGAGCAGCTGCGCGCCGATGAGGAGCGCGGCGGCGAGGGCGGCGTCCTTGCGTGGGTCACCCGCGCGAGGACGCAGCATGGGCGAGAGCGCGAGCAGCACCAGCGCGGCGGCCAGGACCGGTCTTGCCGCGAGCACCGGATGCGGCAGGTAGGTCCAGATGCTGAACTGGACGCCGCCGCCGCGCTGAACGAGCTGGTAGCCCAGCGTCGAGCCGAGGAACCGGGCCGGGCCTGAGGTGACGACCGGCCAGGCGAGCATCGCGGCGAGCGAGGCGGCGAGCGTCAGCGCGTAGCGATAGCGGCCCCGTCTCACGCCAAGAAACTGCAGCGCAAGCAGCGCGGGGAGGAACTTGGTCAGGGCGGCGGCCGCCATCAGCAGTCCGCGCACGGCCGGGCGCTCCGCGCCCACGACGACCGCCCACACGCACAGGGCGGCGATCAGCGCATCGTTGGTCTCCGCCATCAGGGACAGGTCGGGAAACGGGTAGAGCAGGTACGCGAACGCGAACGCCCGCGCGAGTGGCCGCCCGCCGAGCCGTCGCCCAAGCCTGCACAGCCCGACAAGCGTCAGCACATCGAAGCACGCCGCCGGCACCAGCGTCGCGAGCACCGCCAAGACCGGCGCCGACGCCGGCGGGAAGACAATCGCGAAAGGGAGATAGGCATAGTAGGCAAACGGGCCGTAGGAGTCCGGGCGGTAGATCCGGCCCGCGCCTGGCCACTGCCAGGACACCGCCCCGTACAGGGGCAGCCCGTGCAACACGCGCCACGCACCGAGCGAACTCGCCCGCCCGACATCCACGATGTTGCCCCCCGCCAGGCTTCCGATCCGGACGGCCAGCAGGACCAGCACCACCAGGCCAAGCCGTCGGGAGCTGACCGAAGGGCACAGCTTCGGCATCGGCCATGCCCCGAAGGCCGCCCCGAGCATCCGGCAAAACAGCCAGCCGAGGCAGACGGCCGCCAACCCCAGGCCGTCCTCGCAGAAATCATCACTGAGCAGCATCGTCGCCGGAAAGAACCCAGCAAGCGCCAGCAGGTCCAGCTGCCCGACCTGCCACGGTCGACGCCAGTCAAGCAGCCCAAGGACAAAGCAGGCCGCCCACGGCACCGCGACCAACAACGGATGCAGCGTGAACACACCGCCGACGACGGACGGGACGAACCACCCACCGCCCTTCGGTGTGAGCCCATGACCAACCGGCACGAGCGCGGCTAGCATCCCGAGCCCGCACACGAACACCAACACGCACAGGCCAGCGACCACCCGCCCGCTCGCCCGGTCCGACCGCCCGCTGATGAGCGGGGTGTGGCCGAGCCGCCGCTCAGTTGTGTGCCACATGTTCTGGGGCCTGGATGGTGACGAAGCTGGTCATGACGAACCCGGCCGCCGAGACGTCAGGCGGCGGGCAGCCGTTCCGGCAGGTACCTGACGGACTAGCGGGTCCGCTCGCCGTCCTTAACGCGGTCATGACCAAGCACCGCCCGCGGCATCCTCGGCGGCCGGCGCAGCGTCACCCGGCCCCGGTGAATCGGTCATGGGTCTTAGCATGCCAGCCCGCCCCGGCCGTCCGCGTCCCCCCAACGGTGACAATGTCAGCCGCCGCGTACGCGCCGAGGGGTACACCCGCGGGATGAGGCGCAACGCCACCGGAAACCACATTCTCTTCATGGCAGACCGCTATTGCCCACTGCTAGCCGATCGGCTAGTGTCTTGCCGAGCGACTAGCCGATCGGCTATCCGGGTGGGACGGAGGACACGCCGATGGAACGGGCACAGGATGAGGCGAACTGACGGCGAGCTGATCTTGTTCTGGACGCTGCCCGTGCTGGCGTTCATCTGGGTATCGGCGTTCCTCCTGTTCCCTGCCTTCATCCATCCGATGTCCCCGTCGATGACCGCGGCGCAGGTCGCGGACTTCTATCGCGACCCGGCACACCTGTCGCGGATTCGCTACAGCATGATCTTGTTCAACTGGTTCGGCGTGGGCCTTATCCCCATGCTGATGCTGCTCGTCATGCAGGTCAGGCGGATGGCCCACCGCACTCCGATCCTGTCGTACTGCCTGCTCGGCTGCACCGCCGGCGGCCCGACGGTCTTTCTCATCGCCGACCTGTTCTGGCTGCTCGCCGCGTTCCAGCCCGGCCGGGGTCCGCAGCTGACGCTGATGTTCAACGACCTGGCATGGATGACCTTCACCGCCGTGGTGCCGTTCCTCATCGGCCAGAGCCTGGTCATCGCCCTCGCGATCTACCTGGACCGCCCCGACCGGCCGGTGTTCAGGCGGTGGGTAGCCCACTTCAACGTCGTGGTCGCCGCCGCGCTGGTGCCCGCGGCCTTCACCGGCCTCGCGCTGAGCGGCCCCATGGCCTGGAACGGGCTGCTGCCGTTCTGGGTGAAGAACATAGCCATCGGCGCATGGATTGTCGTCATGAGCGTTGCCCTCGGCCGGAATATCTACCGACAGCGCGCTGAAGACAGTGACCAGCGGGTGGCAGAAGAGGCGGCGGTGTGAGCGAGACCACCGCCGAGCCAGGGACTCCGCCCGGGGCGCCCGCGGGATCACGGCTGAGCCGCACCGCCTGGCACTGGCGGAACAACCCGAAGCGCGAGCTGTGGTTCGCGTGGTACACGACGGTCGTCTTCTACAACATCTTCTTCATCGTGTTCTTCCCGGTTACGCACGCCCAGCCGCCGCCCCACCCGTGGTGGTCCGACGCGCAGGTCGCGTACTGGTTCAATCACAACCACGACGGCCTGATCATCGGGTTCGCGATCATCTTCGCCGTCGCGGCCATGACGGCGCCACAGAACGCGCTCATCGCCTACTCGATGCGACGGATGTCGGTGAGCCGCGCGTTCGGCTACTCCTACCTCGTGATGTACTCCCTCAGCGCGGTCCCCGGAATGCTGCTGCTGTGCGTGGTGCTGAGCGTCGGTGCGATGCGGCCCGGCCGCGATCCCGCGCAGCTGCACTGGCTCTACGACTTTGCCTTCCTCTCCTTCACCGGGACGATGGGCATATTCCTGCTCGGGTCCCTCGTCTGGATGCTCGCGATCCTGCTGGACAAGAACCGGGTCATGCCGAAATGGTTCGGTTACCTGAATCTCTGCAACGCGCTGACGGAGGTCGTCGTCGCGCCCGCATGGATCTTCCACCGCGGCGTGCTCGACTGGAACGGCCTGATCTCATGGTGGATCAACGTGGCTGTCTTCGGCATCTACACCGGCGCGTTCATCACACTGCTGCGCACCATGATCCTGCGCGAGGACTTCGGCGACGGCCCGCTGCCCGACCTCAAGAAAAATCACCAAGCCAAGGCCTCTACGCTGGCAGGGACGCCGCGATGACCGGCGTCGCGCAGGCCGGCCCGCAGCCCGGGGCGGCCGGGCAGCCACCAGGCGAGGGCACGGGAAAGTCGCACAGGGCCATCCCGGGACAGCCGGACATATGGGTGCTTGTGCTGTTCGAGGCACTCGTCTTCACCGCCTACTTCGCGGTCTACCTGGTCCACCGCTCCGCCCACAGCGAGCTTTTCCTCCGCTCGCAGGCAGAGCTCAGCCCGTGGCTCGGGACCCTCGACACGCTGCTGATGCTGACGAGCTCGCTGTTCATGCTGCTGTGCGTGCAGGCTTCCCGCGCCGGCGCGTTCCGGGCCGCCATCACCCATGTCTGCATCACCGCGCTCCTGGGCACGGCCTTCCTCGCCTCAAAGATCACCGAGTGGGCCCTGCTGGCGCACGATGGCTACGGGTTCACGTCGAACGAGTTCTTCACCTACTACTTCTTCCTCACCGGTATCCACTTCCTGCACCTGCTGATCGGCTTCATCACCATCGGCGTGATCATCTACCAGCTCCGCCGGCGGGAACGCCGGTCGCAGGAGCTCGTCGAGACGTGCGCCGTCTACTGGCACACCGTCGACTTGCTATGGGTCCTCATCTTCTCGTTGCTCTACGTGGTGAGGTGACCGTGAACGCCCAGCCGAAGAGGCGCCCGCTGATCGTCTGGCTGACCCTGTCGGCGATCACGCTCGCGTACCTACCCCTGGACAGGTCCGTCGATAATCACGGGACATACCGGGCGAGCTCGGTCGTCACCACGATCGCGATCCTGCTCGCACTCGTGAAGGCGCGCTACATCTTCCGGGAGTTCATGCAGGTCAGGAACGCGCCAGCACTGCTATGCCGACTCACCGATCTCTGGGTGCTGCTGATCGGAGCCGTCTTGCTCGGGAGCTACTTCACCGGACTAGCGGTTCACTAGCTGCGAAGCAGTTCCGCACCCCCCGCTATCCTCGATGCATGGTTTCCGCCGAGGCCGACCTGCCCGGTGTCCTCGTGGGCAGCCCCGCGAAGTCCCGGATTGTCAGCGCCGCCACCGCATTGTTCGCCGAGCACGGCGTCGGCGGGACGTCGCTGCAGATGATCGCGGACGCCATCGACGTGACGAAGGCGGCCGTTTACCACCAGTTCAAGACCAAGGACGAGATCGTCATCGCGGTCGCGGAGGCCGAGCTTGCCAGGCTGGAGGCCGTGCTGGACGCCGCGCAGGCCGAGCCCGACCCTGCGCTGGCGCGCGAGGTGCTGCTGTCCCGGATCGTGGACCTTGCCATCGAGCGGCGACACATGGAGAGCATCCTGGCCAACGACCCGGTCCTCAACCGGTTCTTCGCCCGGCACGAGCCATTCCGGCAGCTGATGAACCGGCTCTACCGGATGCTGCTTGGCGAGGACAGCCCCGAGGCCCGGCTGTCGGGGGCGATGCTCACGGCAGCGATCGGGGGCGCCGTCATGCACCCGATGACCGAGGGCTTCGACGACGCGGCGCTCCGATCCCAGCTGCTGCGCCTGGCGCGGCGGTTCCTCGACCTCTAGGGGAGCAGCAGTTCGACCCGAACAGAGGGGTAGCGGGCGGGCATCTTGCGGTCGCCGTTCGCCCGGCGTGAGCCGGTGATCAGGCCGCCGGCCCGGGCAGCGGGACCGCGAGCGCGAGCACCGGGGGGACCGGGGCGCCGGGCAGGTCCGTGCGCCGCACGAGGACGAGCATCGCGGTGCGGGTGAGCGGGGCCGCCGCGATCGCGAACACGTCCTGGTCCGAGCCGCCCGATCCGGCGCCGATCGCCAGCCGGGCAAGCGCTGCCGTCGCGCCGCCCCGCACCCGCACGACGCGGAGCAGGACGCCGCCCCTGGCCCCGCCGGATTCCGTCACCGCGGCGAGTCCGTCGGCGACGCCGGCGAGACCGTCGCCGGCGTAGCCCGGGGAGTCGCCTTCGCTCTTGCCGGTCAGCAGGGCTGGCACGCTGGTGGCACCGGTTGCGTCGGCGCGGCACTCAAGCCCGATGTTGACCACCTCGCAGACATCCCCCGCGGTTGGCGCGATCGTTTCCTGCTGGCCGCCGAGCTCGCTCCAGCGCGGGCGCCCGGTCGCGGCGTCGAGCGCGAGGACCATGTCTTCCCCGCTGTTCGGGCCGAGCGCCGTCGGCCACTGGTACGGGCGCGGCAGCCGGCTGAGGAACCGCTGGCCGGCCGGGGGACGCGAGATCTCTCCGGTGATCAGGATCAGGCCGCCGTCTGCCGCCGCCGTGGCGACCGCGAGCGTCTGGACGCTTCCGGTCGCGCCGGCCGGCGACCGCCAGGTCCAGAGCACGCGGCCGGTCGCGGCGTCGAGTCGCCGCACGACGACGTGCTGACCGCAGTCGTAGGAGGCGACCGCGAGCGGCCCGTCCGCCGCCAGGCCGAGCACCGCGCCGTCCGGGTCGCGTGGCGGCCCGCCGCAGCCGGCCGGCTGCG